>Ga0137375_10010810_pt1 | contig 10790 bp, 9 predicted proteins | sample SagtaG_24_FD_104936 | JGI IMG/M metagenome (GOLD analysis project Ga0137375, IMG submission 104936) | Vadose zone soil microbial communities from Sagehorn Ranch, Mendocino, California, USA - Sage1_R_113_16 metaG | ecosystem: Environmental > Terrestrial > Soil > Vadose zone | place: USA... | reverse complement strand
TTGCCCTTGCGCGTGAATTCCCCCGCGCCGATGCTGCCATGAAACAAGGACAGTGGCTCAAGAAGGAACTTGAAGGTGTAGAGTTAAATGGCAAGACTCTTGGCATTATTGGGGTGGGACGTATCGGGATGGAGGTTGCCAAACGTGCACAAGCGTTCGGTATGAATATTGTAGCTTATGACCCGTTCGTTCCTGCCCACGAAATCGAGAACCGCGGCGCAGAACCAGTTGCCTCAGATGAACTTTACGATTGTTCAGACTTTATCTCCTTGCATTTGCCGCTTGACGTCCAGACGCGCGACATGATTGGCCCGCTAGCTCTCTCGCAAATGAAAGATGGCGTGCGGATCGTCTGCGCGGCGCGCGGCGGAATCATTGATGAATCCGCGCTGCTGGAAGCTCTAAACAACGGCAAGGTCGCAGGCGTAGCGCTGGACGTCTTTGCATCTGAGCCGCCAGGTGCTACCGAATTGATCAGACATCCACACGTTATTGCTACGCCTCACATCGGTGCACAAACTGTCGAAGCACAAGTCCGCGCCGCAACTGACATCGCTACAGAAGTACTCGCAGCTTTACAGGGTAAGCCCTTGAGATGGAAAGTGTTATAACAATTTTTGGAGTGCAGGAGCAAGCTCCTGCATTGCAACGGCGAGCCGTTGCACTCCATAGGAGAATTTATGTCCGAAAAACTTAATCAGTTAAAAAAGATCCTCGCCGAAGTTTCAGATCTGCGTGCGGCCTCATCCGTCCTCTCTTGGGATCAACAAGTCAACATGCCTCCCGGTGGTGCGGAGGCGCGCGGTTACCAGCTTGCCACCCTCGGCAAGCTCGCGCAAATCAAATTTGCCTCTGAGGAAGTTGGAAAACTCCTCGATGAGTTGAAAGCCGAATACGCGGGAGCACATCCCGGATCCGATGATGACGCAGCACTGATTCGCGTCACCACGCGCGATTACGATAAAGCCGTCCGCGTTCCGCCTGAATTTGTTGCCGAAGCTGCAATTGTCACAACAAAATCACATGAGGCTTGGCTGGAGGCACGCAAGAAATCTGATTTTTCGATCTTCTGTCCGCATCTTGAAAATGTGTTGGAACTTGTCCATAAATATATTTCCTTCTTCCCGCCTGCAGATCATCCCTACGATACCCTGCTCGATGATTACGAACCGGGTATGAAAACTGCGGATGTGCAGGTAATTTTCAATAAATTGCGTCCGAAACAAGTGAAGTTGATCAAAGCCATCAGCAAAGCTAAACAGGTAAAGTCTGATTTTCTGTACGTGAAATATGACGAAAAGAAGATGTTGAAATTTGGTGAAGAGGTTGTCACCAAATTCGGCTTTGATTGGAACATCGGCCGGCAAGATAAAGCTCCGCACCCCTTTTGTACGAGTTTTGGTTTGAAAGATGTGCGCATCACCACACGTTTCGAGCCGGATAATCCAACTGCAATGCTTTTCAGCACCGTGCACGAGACAGGGCACGCCTTCTATGATATGGGCAGCAAGCCCTCTTACGAACGGACTCCACTCAGGGGAGGCACGTCACTTGCTATCCATGAATCGCAATCGCGAATGTGGGAAAATTTAGTTGGACGTTCTATGCCGTTCTGGGAACACTTTTATCCACAGTTCAAGAAGACTTTTTCATCACAACTTGAAGGCGTGAGTTTAAAATCATTTTATAAAGCCATCAACAAAGTTGAACCGACTCTTATTCGAGTCAACGCGGATGAGGCGACGTACAACTTGCACGTCATGCTGCGGCTTGAGTTGGAGATCGCGATGGTGGAAGGAAAATTAGCCGTCAAAGACTTGCCTGAAATCTGGAACACAAAGATGCATGAGTATCTCGGCGTTACTCCTCCTAATGATGCTCAGGGTGTGTTGCAGGATATTCACTGGTCTGGCGGATCAATCGGTTACTTCTCAACTTATGCACTTGGCAATCTTGTCTCTGCACAGTTGTGGGAGAAAATCAACAAAGACATTCCTGATCTCGATGAACAAATCCGCAAAGGCAAGTTCGATTCTTTATTGACCTGGCTGCGGGAGAATATCCACGTCCATGGACGCAAATTCGAGCCACAAGTTTTGGTACAAAAAATAACCGGCTCGAAGATCGATTCCGCGGCCTACGTTCGCTATTTGACAAAGAAGTTTGGCGATATTTACGCTCTATAAGTTCAATAAACCAAAGAGACGCTCTTCTAAAACAGGGCGTCTCTTATCATGTTTATGATTAGAAAAATAATTATCCTCGCCGCTTTCTCTGGACTTTTAGCTGGTTGCGCTTCACTAACAGCTCCTGTTGATACTCCTTATCCACCTGATTACCTACCGACGGTCGTTGCTTTGACCGGGCAGGCCGCATTCGCTACCTCGTTTGCGCTTACACCTTCTCCTTCACCAACAGAAACACTCCTCCCTACTAAAACCCCTTTTCCACCTACACCTCGTCCAACCGACACCCCTACGCTTGAGCCAGGATTTAGCGAATTTGCTCAAATGCATTTCCTGCAACCAGGCCCGATGTCAAAGATCGCGTCGCCTCTTCAACTTCAGATGCTGGTTACCGCGGGTGATAGTGAAACCGTAAAAGTAGATTTATTGGGCGAAGATGGTCGTTTGCTTTATAGCAAACTGGAAAGACTCACACGCGATCGGAGCGGAATCTACCGTTCATGGAAAATCCCTTTTGAAATCCGCGCAGTTTCGGAAGAGGCTTGGATACAGGTAAGTACCAAAGATAAACAGGGACGACTGCAAGCATTGAATACAGTTCCCATATTTTTGCTCTCAAGCGGACCAAATCAGATCAATCGCCCCGGTAACATTATTTATGAGCGCTGTGTATTGGAAACGCCCGAAGATGAAGGAATAATTTCCGGTGGGATCGTTCTGGTCAAGGGACATATTTGGCCATTCAACAACCAGCCGGTTTTTCTAAGTCTGGTCCAAGCCGACGGCAGGCCAATTGGGGAACGTATCCTTACGATGAATGGGATCGACGCGCAATACTTTGAAACTACGATTCCTTATAAAGTTACTGAGCCGACACAGGTCCGGTTAGTGATTAAACAATCAGACCCCAAATTGAATATTCCTGTTTATGTTTTCACTGAGGAGTTAACGTTGAATCCATAGCAATGTAATGTGTCATTGCGAAGATATTTCCCGAAGCAATCTCTATATCCTAAGAACAAACTGCTCACCGCGCTGCACCACCGTCGTGCGAGACGGCGAACACTCCATCGTGGCTATGACGGAACAGTGCGGCGCAAGGGTCGTTCTTCGCAGTGACATAGCCGTATGATATAATGCAGTTCGTTCCCTCGCAACCTTGCCTGCGAAATTCGGGGTGTGGCTCAGACCGGTAGAGCGCACGGTTCGGGTCCGTGAGGTCCCGAGTTCAAATCTCGGCACCCCGACAGAAGACTCCCTACTTAAGGGAGTCTTATTTTATTGGCACTCGTTCCTACTAACGGGGACTTTGCAAATCTCGGCACCCCGACCGTAGATTTCATAGATAGCTCAAAGAGGAGGTGCAAACGTCTTCTTGTTTCTTCATTTCACTGCATATAAAGGTTTTGGTTGCAAGCGATATAAATTTGTGTTATAAGGGCGCAGAATAGTTGTTGATTCGGCGATCAAGACTCTACAACCAGGCGACAGCGTTCGCCAAATAACGTTAGGCATACTTGCAAAAATTAATGGTGAAATTGAATAGCTTACTAGGTCAATTCGTTCGCTTTCAGATGAGTTAACCCCGAAAGATTTACGCCTTCCTGGTTTAGAAAAACTTCCGGGCTTATCGTCGAACATTAAGCAAAGGTGATGCATGGAACAACAATTGGCCGACAAAGTTGCAATTGTGACTGGGGCAGGGCAGGGTATTGGCAAGGGTGTGGCCTTGCGATTGGCACGCGCGGGTGCACAGGTGGTTATTGCCGAATACAATCAAGAGACAGCTGAGGCTACATGTGCCGAAGTGCGCGCCCTGGGGCGGCATGCATTATCTTATCCGATTGATCTTTCACAGGTGAAACAGGTCCAACCGATGGTGGATCGGGTGGTTGGGGAGTTCGGGAGAGTCGATATCCTGGTCAACAATGCCGGCCGGGTGCAGACAAAATATATGCTCGACCTGACGCCGGAGGATTGGGACCGTGTGGTGGACACCAACCAGCGCGGCCTGTTTTTTTGTTTGCAAGCCGTAGCACGCCAAATGATTGTCCAAATCCCAGAAGAAATTCGTAATGCGGATCGTGCGCCACATAGTTTTGGAAAAATTGTCAACTTTGCATCCGTTGCTGGCCGAAGTGGCCGCCCATATTCTACGCATTATGCCGCAGCTAAAGCAGCGGTGATCAACATCACCAAATCGGCAGCGTTGGCATTGGCGAAATACAACATCAACGTCAATGCTGTGGCACCTGGTGTGGCGCTCACCCCAATGTGGGCACAGATCGACAAAGAACGCGGCGAAATTTTTGGCAGCAAACCCGGCGAAGCTTTGCACAACTTCGTCGAAAGCAACATTCCTCTCAAACGAGCTTCTACCGTCGAAGACCTGGCGGGTGCAGTGAGCTTCCTATGCTCACCTGATGCTGATTACATCACCGGCCAATGCCTGAATGTAGATGGTGGTATTGAGATGGACTGATTTGTATATGCTGCTCCTTTTCTCCAAGGATAGGTCGAAATGAATTTGAATGTTGGTTCACCCCATACTGACTGAGAGGAAAAACCGATGAAAGTTGACGCCCACCAACACTTTTGGAACATGAGCAAGACCGATTATCCGTGGTTAGTACCGGATTATGGACCTATATACGCAAACTTCTATCCGCGCGACCTGGCGCCCCAATTAAAGGCAGCTGGCATTGATCAGACAGTGTTGGTTCAATCCATGAACTCGTTTGAAGATACTGCATCCATGCTCACGCAGGCAGAAGATTTCGATTGGATCGGCGCGGTGGTTGGCTGGGTGCCTCTGCTCGATCACACTGCCGAACGAATAGCGCTGGATCGCTACAGCAAGCATCCCAAGTTCCGAGGCATGCGCCATCTTATCCACGAAGAAAAGGACCCGGATTGGGTTCTGCAGCCGGAGGTGATCGAGGGGCTGAAAATCCTGGCCGACTACGGAATGTCTTTCGACGTGGTGGCGGTTTTTCCCAATCATCTCAAACATGTCCCGACACTAGCCGAAAAGCTTCCAAACCTGACGTTGATTATTGATCACCTTGCCAAGCCGCCCATCAAGGATAAGCAGATGGATGTATGGGCAGTTCAAATCAGCGCAGCTGCGCAGTATCCGAATGTTTACGCCAAAGTGTCGGGACTTAACACTGCCGCCGACTGGTCCAATTGGTCCGCTGCAGATCTCAAACCGTACATCGATTTCGCAATCGAAAAATTTGGCGCGGAGCGATTGATGTTTGGCAGCGACTGGCCAGTAGCCATCTTGGCGGGTGACTATGCCAAGGTATGGGCCGAGACCAACAAAGCGCTAGCTGGCCGTTCGAAGGCAGAGATTGATGCCGTTTTGGGTAACACCGCGGCAAAAGCCTACCGCCTGTAAAAGATAAGCATTGCCCAAAGAACTCGGTAGCGGCAGTTCATATAACCCAGTTTAAGATCTGGCACCCGACGTGACCAAAGAAAGGCTCGGCGGCAGTGAAATTAGGAATCAACCCCCTTCCCGATCTTGACTGGCGGCAGATAGATTGGATATCCTATGCACAGCGCTGGCGGAAGCTAGGTTTCAGCGGCGCAACTCTGTTCATCCACAAGCCACTCGAATCGCATCCGCGCGATATTCTGCCAGTGAAGCAGGCTTGCGATGAGGTCGGAATAGCGGTGACCCAGGCCAATGGCTGGTATGAATGCTTGGTCAACCCGGATGAGACGCTGCGCGCAGAGGGGATCAAGGGAATGCAGGCGCTGTGTCGTTACGGTGTGTACTTGGACGCGCACAGCGTCTACATGCGGCCGGGCAGTCTCAACCCAAACGGCCATTGGTGGGCCCACCCTGGCAATCATTCTGATGAGACATTTGAGCGTCTGGTGGATAGCGTCCGGCAAGTCTGTCGGGTGGCGGAAATGGAAGGGGTAAAAATCGCAGTCGAGGGGCATGTGATGACGACTCTTGATACACCGGCACGAGTACTTGACTTGTTGGAAGCAGTGTCTTCGCCCGCGCTGAAATTCAATCTTGATCCGGTGAATTTTGTCGGAACAGTGCGGGATGTGCATGACACCACGCGTATCATTAACCTTTTGTTTGACCTTTTGGGCAAGGATGTGATCGCCGCACACGCCAAGGATTGCGAGTTGGCAGAAGCCTTTGTCATGCAAATTCCTGAAGTAGTTATCGGTACAGGAACAATGAATTATGAACTATTTTTGCGCCGGTTCGTTCAAACGTGCCCAGATAAATACTTCATTATCGAGCACCTGCCGGAAGAAAAAATCCCGCTGGCGCGTGAGGCCCTGCGCCTGGTTGCTGAACGTCTCAATATCGTGTTTGAGTAAGTCAACCTTCCGCAACAAGTCAACGGATCGGACACAAAATTAAACGCGGGATGGTACTCGCAGTACATGTTGCATTGCGGCGCCCCGGTGCCGAGACTGACTTTGTCCCCAGGCCCGTCGTCATTGATAAGACAGGTGGCTTGAAATAGCTCATGGAAAGGATTGAATTGAGATGCAAGAGCCTATCACAGTGCCACGTATCGTCAGCGCCGCTGATACCGAATGGAGGGATCACCCGCGCTTCGCCGGTATTCAGATAAAACCGTTGCTAACACGAGCCGATAATGAGTGGGCCAATGTCAGTTTGGTGCAAGTGCCCCCGGGCGGCGAAGTAGGCTGGCATGTTCATCCTACCCAGGTTGAGACCGTTTATCTGCTGGCAGGGAAGGCTATACTGACCATTGGCGCCAATGCATCACCAATGACAGCTGGGTGTATCGTTGCGATACCAGCTAGAGCCGAACATTCTTTGCGCAATGTCGGATCTGAAAATATTGAACTGATCGCCTTCTTTACCCCACCGAACAGCTAATGGCATCTCATATCCTCGACTCCCAATTCCTCAAAGACCTTTACGGTACGCCGGAAATGCGGGCTGTATTTGACGATATGCATTTACTACAAAAATGGCTCGATGTGGAAGTGGCCCTGGCGCAGGCTGAGGCAAAACTGGGTATCATTCCGGAGGTCGCTGCTGCAGAAATCACACGGCGTGCTAATGCCGATCAACTTAATCTGCCACGACTAAAGCAGTTAATCGATCAGACTGTACACCCGATCGTGCCAGTTATCCGAGTTCTACAGCAAGCCTGCAATGGAGATGCCGGTGAATACATCCATTGGGGCGCGACCACGCAAGACATCATGGACACGGCGATGATTCTACAAATCAAGGAAGCCGTGGCGATCTTTGAAGAGCGGCTCGCGAATTTTTCGATTGTACTGAGCGAGTCAGCGCTGAAGTACCGTGACATGCCAATGGCGGGGCGCACCCATGGTCAGCAAGCTCTGCCAATCACTTTGGGTTACAAAATAGCTGTATGGCTGGCCGAAGTGGAACGGCACCGCGAACGCCTGGCACAGATCAAGCCGCGCATCCTGGTTGGAGAGTTTGGCGGCGCAGTAGGAACGTTAGCTTCCGTAACCGAATCCGGCCTGCAAATCCAAGAAGAGATGATGAAGCGCCTCGGATTGGGTGTGCCGCTCATCACCTGGCATACAGCTCGCGACAATCTGGCGGAGTTCGCGTCGATATTAAGCCTGATAGCCGCGACGATGGGCAAGATCGCTCACGAGGTGATCAGCTTGCAACGTACCGAAATCGCTGAGGTTGAGGAACCGTTCAACGAGGGTAAGATTGGCTCAAGCACAATGCCGCATAAACGTAACCCGATGTTGTGCGAAGCGATCCTGGCCTTGGCGCGATTGGTGATGCACAACACCCCGGCTGCCTTGGATGCAATGATACAGGAACACGAACGTGACTGGGTTGGCGACCATATAGAATGGGCTTATTTGCCAGAAATTTGCATCATGACCGATGGTGCCCTGCAGTTGACAACAAGAGTGGTCAGCGGAATGCTGGTCTACCCGCAGCGTATGCGTCTTAATCTTGAACAAACCAACGGATTGATGCTTTCCGAAGCCGTTATGCTGGCCCTGGCTCAGAAGGTTGGGCGGCAGACTGCGCATGATATTGTATATGAGTGCGCGATGAGGGCGATTGAGAACAACTTGCCTTTCCGGCAAACACTGGCTGGACACCCAATTGTGGCCACACACATCTCAACCCAAGAGATAGAACTATTACTGGATCCAATCCACTACACCGGTCTAGCCGCGCAGTTTGTAGATCGTGTCGTACAAAATCACACAAAAACGGAGTAGAAAATATGCCTCTTTCCCCAGATCGTTTACCGGAGGCCTACCGGCAGATGCTCATCATTCGCAAATTTGAGGAAGCCATTCGTGACCTTTACCAGAAGGGTCAAATACGCGGCTCCTTTCATCCTTGTGTGGGACAGGAAGCCACAGCGGTCGGCGGCTGTTGGGCGCTTCAAAAAGAAGATTATCTGACTTGCACTTATCGCGGGCACGGCCAGGCCATTGCCAAAGGTTTGAGTGTGCGCACGGCAATGGCCGAGATGTTGGGCAAAGTCACCGGCTGCTCCAAAGGCAAAGGTGGCTCGATGCATTTCACCGACCCGTCGGTTGGCTTGCTTGGTGCAAACGCAATTGTGGCCGCGGGATTGCCGCTTGCCACAGGAGCCGCGCTAGCTGCGCAACTCCAGAAACAGGACCGTGTGGCGCTGACGTTTTTTGGGGAAGGCGCGGTTAACCAAGGTGTTTTCTTCGAAACCCTAAACCTGGCCGTGATCTGGAAATTGCCGGTTATTTTTGTTTGCGAGAATAACCGCTACTCTGAAATGACCCCATCACATGAAACCACTTCAACGGTTGAAACCTACAAACGCGGGGGTTCATTTGGGATGCCGGCATTGGTCGTGGATGGAAATGATGTGGAGGCAATGTACGCCATTGTCGAAGAAGCCGCAGACCGCGCTCGTTCCGGGGGCGGGCCGACATACATCGAGGCTATGACCTATCGCCTATGGGGTCACATGATGGGTGACCCGGAAGTGTATCGGACAAAAGACGAAGTAGCGCAGGCGCGCGAAGTCGAACCGATTGTCCGCCTTTGTCAACGTCTCAAGCAGCTCGGATACAGTGACGCGGACCTGACAAGACTTGAAGCGGAGGCGGAAGCTGTGATAACCGACGCGGTCCAGTTCGCAGAAAACAGCCCTACCCCGAATCCCAACGATGCTTTTACGGATGTGGTTGCATAACGGAGATGGGTATGCCAATTTTGACTTATTCTCAAGCTCTCAATGAAGCCCTGCGCGAAGAAATGCAAGCCGATGCGCGCGTATTTATTATGGGCGAAGATATTGGCCAGCATGGCGGCGTTTTTCGTGTCACCAAGGATTTAATAAACGAGTTTGGCGCTGAGCGGGTGCGCGATACACCTATCAGCGAAGCCGGGTTCGTGGGCCTTGGTATTGGCGCGGCGTTGGTTGGAATGCGCCCTGTGGTCGAATTGCTGTTCATGGATTTCGCGCTAGTTGCCGCGGACCAGATTGTCAACCAGGCTGCCAAGCTGCGCTATATGGCGGGTGGGGCTGTCTCGGTGGCGATCGTGATCCGCGCCCAACAGGGCGGCGGGCGTGGCAACGGCGCTCAACATTCGCAATCGTTTGAGAGCTGGTTCGCCCAGATACCGGGCCTCATCACAGTAGCGCCTTCCACACCCGCGGACGCACAAGGATTGCTGAAGTCTGGCATCCGTGAGGGCAATCCGGTCATCTTTATCGAACACATACTGCTCTATAACACCAAAGGCGAAGTGCCCACAGGCGAACACATTGTCCCGATTGGCAAAGCGGATGTCAAGCGCGTGGGGCGCGATATCACCATTGTCTCTTACTCTCGCACCATGCTGTTTGCCCTGGAAGCTGCAGAACAGCTTTCGCAGAAAGGCATCGAGGCCGAGGTGATTGACCTGCGGACAATTGAGCCGCTGGATATGGACACCATTCTGGAATCAATACGCGGCACGGTGAGACTGCTGGTTGTGCACGAAGCGCATTCGAACTGCGGCATAGGCGCGGAAATCATCGCTCGTGTCAATGAACAAGCGCCGGATACTTTAATAACGCCTGCACGCCGGCTTGGTGCAAAGCACGTGCCTATCCCGGTGGCGGAGCCTTTGGAAGACGCAGTTTTGCCGCAGGTAGCTGACATTGTCAAGGCAGTCGAAGAGATGGTGTAAAGGAGAGCAAGCATGATTCGAGGTTTCTGGCATGTTTCATTTACCGTCCGTGATATTGACGCTGCCGTCAAGTGGTATACCGAGGTTTTGGGCCTCGAGTATGTGCGCTCTCAGGAGCAGGCCAACGAATATACCGACAAGCTGGTGGCTTATAAAAATGCGCATCTCAAGGTGGCGCAGTTACGTGTGCCGGGCGATACCATCCCACTCTCGCGCCATCACATTGAGCTGGTGGAATATGTCAATCCGCGCGGCGAGGACATCCCTTTGGATACCAACCGAACAGGTGTGGGTCATTGGGCCTTCATGGTGGATGACATCCAGAAAGAGTTCGAGCGAATGAAGGCTTTGGGAGTGAAGTTCAAGGCAGAAAAACCGGTTGCCATCGAAGCTGGCGTAAATAAAGGCGGTTTCAC
>Ga0137375_10010807_pt1 | contig 10791 bp, 8 predicted proteins | sample SagtaG_24_FD_104936 | JGI IMG/M metagenome (GOLD analysis project Ga0137375, IMG submission 104936) | Vadose zone soil microbial communities from Sagehorn Ranch, Mendocino, California, USA - Sage1_R_113_16 metaG | ecosystem: Environmental > Terrestrial > Soil > Vadose zone | place: USA... | reverse complement strand
CTCCGCGCGTCGACCAGCACCATCCCGGCGACCTGGTCGGGGTGCGTGAGCGCAAACAGCCGCACATTCTTGCCACCTAGCGAGTGCCCCACCAGCACATAGGGTCCCGCAATGCCCGCATTCGTCAACAGTGTGTGCAACTCGTCCGCAAGCTGGCGCGGGGTGCGCGGCTGCGGGCTTGGATCGCTCCAGCCCATGCCAGCGCGGTCGTAGGCACACACGCGGGTGGTGCGGCCAAGCTCCGGCTGGACGAGACTCCAATCGAGCGACGAGCCGCCGAGCCCGGCGTCGAGCACGACCGTCGGGCTACCCGTGCCGACACACTGGATGTGCAGCCGCTCGCCGCCAATGTCGACCAGCTGGCCGGGCGCGGGATAGCGGCGCGCATCCCCAGCCGCGGCGATCGCCTCGTAGCTGGCTCCGGCCAGCGCGAGGACGGCGATCAGTCCGGCCACCGCGGCCATGCCCCTGCCGATCCAGCGTACTACCCGCCTCCCCACGCGCCAGGCGCGGGATGGTGGGTTCAGAGCGTTCGTTACAGTCGCCATAGTGATTTCCTCCAATATGTCACAGTCACATGTTTTACTGTCGATGGTGAGCCCGCGTAGGCTGCTCTCCCTGAACCACACCGGCGCGCCAGGGACTGGCGCTCCGTCCCACCGAGGCGCTTGCCGATCGGTCACGCTGCGCGTGTTTTGGCCGGCTTGAGTTCGATCGCGCAGGTACAGCGTTGCGTCGTGGGTTGGAGCGGGGGCCAGCAGGTATCGGCGTCGACGACCGTGCTGTGCGTGTGGGTCGCGCCACCGCAGCTCCAACAGGGCGCCAGCACGCTCTCGATCACCGGAATACCGAGCAGGGCCGCGCCCGCCTGTGCGCGTTCGAGCGAATCGAAGGGTGCGAGACCGACCCCGCCATCGCTCCGAAAGGAGAGCTGGCCGATGGGCAGCAGGCCGGCTTTGGTCATCCCCACGCCCGATGGGCTATTTTCCGGTGCATGAATGATCCAGACGCGTTCAACCCCGGGCAGGTGTTGGGTAAGGATGTTTTGCAAGAGCCGTGGATAGATGCCGTAACCTTGCCACTCGGGGAGCGTGGCAAAGTCCCATAAATAGCGCTCTGTCGCAGGCAACGCAAAGTGTAGGCCCAGTTCGCCGATTGAGGCGTCCTGTGTCGCCATCCATCCATAGCCGACCGGTGCCTGCTCGACAAAGGCGAGATACGGCTGGTGACCCGTGTGCATACGCTGATGAACCTCGTCCGGAGCGAGCCGAGTGATGTCGGCAATCAAGTGCGTGTCACGCGACGCTTCGATGCGAAAGCCCGGGACGAGGGACAAGGTTGGTACGGTATCGCCGCGCCACCAGGTTGCAAGTGCCATAACGCCTCCTTTGAAAGTGTGCTCAATGTATTCCAGCCAAGCGAACGATCCGCCTGGGTTCGTCCACGTGACCTGGCCTGACCTTGCTCGCCCTCGGGCGCTCCGCCCCGCCAGGTCGCGCGCCTTGTCGATCGTCTCGAGATGTTCCTTGACCGTCATCAGATCGTGTCGGGCCATCGTCCGCTCTGTCCTGTATCATCAGCAGGTTCAGCATAGCCGACGGAGGGGAAGCGCGTACCCACCCAAAGGTGGGATGGAGGGTGGATTCGCTACGGCGGGAGTGGAAAAGTGGGACTTGGAGCTAGAGCAGCTGCATCTCGCGCGCTCGTGCGATCGCCTGGGTGCGGCTGGTGACCTGGAGCTTGCCAAAAATGCTGTTGGTGTGGGTCTTGACCGTGCTCAGGGCAATGACCAGTATCTGCGCGACCTCCGCGTTGGACATGCCGCTCGCGATCAGGCGCAGGACTTCCAGCTCGCGCGCGCTCAGTGGCTCCACCAACGGCTGAGGGATGAGGGACAAAGGATGATGTCGTGCCGGATCTCCTTCCGCCTGCATCCATTCGCCTTCATGGGTTGGGAAGGCTCCCAGGAGCCGGGTGATGTAGTCCGGCGCAATCCCGCGTGCGTGGGAGGCGTGGAGCATCGCCGCCATGACTGGGCCTTCATCGACAAAGCGGCGGATGAAGCCCTCTGGTGCAGCGAGCGTGAGCGCGCGCTCAAGCGTCACCAATGCGTCGCTGTGCGTCCCCTGCGCCCATTGCCCTAGCGCGCGCACAAGCAGGATCTCTAGCACACTGCCCCAACGTGCCTTTGCCTCAGCATTCTCCAGCAGCCGATGGAGCAGCTCGATCGCCTGCGGCAGTAAGGAGCGAGCAGACTCGCTGCCAGCCTGGGCGATCCAGACCCGGGCCAGAATCAGGTATTCCGTTTCGTGCGAGAAGCTGAGATCATCCGCAGCGCCCACTCCCCTCTGGGTGCCGCTCGCGTTTGCCCAGGCGACGGCGGCAGTGAGGTTGCCCTGTGCCAATGCGAGCTGCGCCTGCGCCGCGGCCCCGCGCGCGATCAGGTGGGTGACGAAGCCGCGCTCGCGGGCCAGGTCGGTGTAGGTTTCCAGTGTCCGCTGTGCGGCGGCATGCTCCCCACGCGCGTGCTGCAGGCGCGCCAGGGCCAGATAGCCGAACGCCACATCCTCGGCGTCCACCACCAGCCGGCCCACCAGCTGCTCCATGGCTTGGGCCAGGTGCCACTCAGCTCCGTCCAGGTCATTCCACTCGCGCAGCAGCTCGCCCATGCCGGCGTAATAGGCCGGGCCTTCGAGCAGCAGCGGCTGGTCGGGTGCGGCTGCGATCTGGGTCATCTCGCGATAGGTGGCCGCTGCGGCGTGGAGCCGACCCTGCAGCACCTGCAGCCGCGCCAGGTTGGTGATCGCAGCCAGCCTCCCCAACAGGTTATCGGCGGCTTGGAACGGTGCAATCACCGCGATGGCGCGTCGTTCCGCGTCGTCCCGCACATCGCCGCTCACGCGGAAGGCGCGCGCCACATGCAACATGGCAATCGTCCGCGCAATCGTCTCGGTCTCGGGCAGCAGGCGCAGCACCTGCTGTGCGAAGGCGACACAGCCGGCGAGGTCGCCGGTGTATCGGGCGATGTTCGCACGGATCGCGGCTGCGCGGCCCTGGATGAGCTGAACCTGATCGGTCGGTGTGTCGGGCTGGATGGAGCGTTCGGCATCCTGGATGCGCGCCTCCGCAGCCGCCAGCTGATTGGTGAACAGCAGCGCGAGCGCGTGGATGGTGCAGAGCATCGGGCGGGCGCGAACCAGCGTGTCCGGGAGGGCGCTTAGCCAGCCCAGCACGGTCTGCACCTGGCCGCCGACGATGATGCGTAGGCCGTGCTGCTCAATCAGATCGGCCACCCGTGCGTCATCCGCCGCCGTCAGCCCGTGCTGCACCGCTTCGGCAACCAGTCCCTGCCGCTCATACCACCTGCTGGCGCGGCGGTGCAAACTGGCCACCGTTTCGGCCGACACACCGCTGGTCAGCCGGTGCCGCAGTACATCGGCAAACAGGTGATGGTAGCGATACCACTGCCGATCATCGTCCAGCGGCACGACAAACAGGTTGTCGCGCTCCAGATCGGCAAGCACAATTTGGCTATACGAGCTGGCGAAGGAGGAAGGCTGCAGGAGCGACGCAACGGGGTGCTCGTCGTTCCGCCCAGACCCGTCGTCTGCGCTGGTGATATCAAGGACTGCATCACAGAGCGGGCCGCACATCCGGTCGAGGATGGCCGTCTGGAGCAAGAAGGTCTGGATATGGGCAGGCTGGCGCGTGAACACTTCGGCAGCCAGATAATCCACAATATAGCGATTGCTGCCACGAAAGCTGCGGATGAAGCCGCTGCGATCCTGGTGGTCGCGCATGGCCAGCGCCGCCAGCTGCAGCCCGGCGATCCAGCCCTCGGTACGTGCCTCCAGTGCCGCCAGGTCGGCGGCGGTGAGCGCTAATCCCATCACCTGATTGAGAAACGCCGCGCCTTCGTCTGAGGTGAAGCGCAGATCGCTCGCGTGCACCTCGGTCACGGCGCCACGCGCACGCAGGCGCGCCATCGGCAGGGCCGGATCGGTGCGCGTGAGGATCACCAGGTGCAGTTGGGGCGGCAGATACTCCAGCAGCAGCGCCAGCGCATTATGAATAGCGGGCGCGGTGATCACATGGTAGTCGTCGAGCACCAGCGCGACATCGCGCACCGGCTGCACGGCGTAGGCAGCACTGAACGCATTCAACACGCTCGTCAGGATGTGCTCAATCGGCGGGGGCTGCGGCGATTGGAGCAGGGCCAGCGCGGTCGTGCCGACCCCGGGCGCGAGCGTGTCCAGCGCGGTGATCACATAGCTCCAGAACCGCAACGGGTCATTGTCCGCGCGATCGAGTGACACCCAGCCGAAGAGCAACGCGCTGCCAGCGGCGGTCGCGCGCCACGCGCTGAGCAGCGTGGTCTTGCCGAAGCCGGCCGGGGCCGCGATCAGCGTCAGTTTATCCCGCAGGCCGGCCTCCACGCGTTCGAACAGGCGCGGGCGAACGATCAGATTAGCGCGGACGGGCGGGACAAACAGCTTGGTGGCGAGCAGGTCGGTCGGCAAGGCTGCCGCGGGTGCGCGGCCCACTGCCAGGGTCGTGAGTGGCGGAAAGTCGGCCGGAAGATCGGGGCTTACGAGCTGGAAGATCTGCTCCGGACGGCTGAGATCTTTGAGTTGGTGCGCGCCGAGATCCACAAGCGTGGCACCTGGCGGCACGCGATCGCGAACCAATTCCGCCGTGGCGTGGGAGAGCAAGATCTGGCCGCCGTGCCCGGTGCCAAGCATGCGGGCGATGCGGTTGAGCGACGGGCCGAAGTAATCGCCATTACGCATGTCGGCCGCCCCGGTGTGGATGGCCATGCGCACGCGCAGCGGCTCGGTCACGCCCCAGGGTTCATTATGGAGCGCGTGCTGGGCGGCGAGGGCTGCGTCCAGCGCGTCCGGTGCGGTGGTGAACACGGCATGGACGGCATCGCCAACCGTTTTAAACACGATCCCGCCGGAGGCGGTGATGATCTGCTGGAGGATGACGTCATGCCGCGCGAGCGCCGGGGCCATCGCCTGCGGATGCGCTTCCCACATCGTCGTGCTCCCAACGATGTCGGTAAATAGGAAGGTGAGCGTGCCCTCTGGGAGGGCTGGTGGTGCTACGAGAACCGGGATCGTAGGCGATCTGCGAGCGTCCACCGTCGGAACCGCCGGAGGTGAAGCTGCAGGCGCAGCTGCTACCGCCAGCGTCATCGCGGCGTGGGTGAGCCGGTCGAGGGTGAGATCCTGCGCCTTGCCAAGATACACCCGGTGCAGCGTGCCGTGGGCGGTGCGATAGGCTTTCCAATATCCGCCGCCACGGGCCTGCCGCTCCTTGCGGGCAGTGAAACGCCCCGCTGGACTGGTAAACGTGAACGTCGTCGCCTGCTCCAGCCAGGCAAACCATGCCGGTGTGCCCACGGTAATCGCGCTAGCATCGTGTCCAGGGAGAATCAACGTGGCGCCATTCACCTGTGCGGTCGTGCGCGCCATGCGAGAGCCTTCCGCTACGCGTTGTGTTAGGGATGTTGTTGTGTTAGGGATGTTATGGTACGACTCTACTGTCTCAGACATGCATGCAATGTCTACACAGCTAGGGTATACCTATTCGATCGTTCAGCATTGTAGCACGACGAGCGAACGCGCGCTGCAAGACGATCAGCGCAGCTTCCATTTGATCGAGCACCTGCCTGCTCATCTCATTCACGGGGAGGAGCTCGGCACGCGACGCGAGAACCGTTTATGTCTCAGCAGCCTGCTGAAGCAAGAGCCCATCAGCTAATGCAGGCATTCGAGGATCAGGCGGCGATATGGGCTCTCCGGAAGCGACAGCGGGAAGGTGTTTCCGTCCTCGTGATGGCTTGGGCACTTCCACGTTGCCAAGAGCATCGCGAATGCCGATCGTGACATCCCGAGGATTTTGGCCTGCGTTATAATCGTCGGGTGGAGAGTTTGTGATTTCCTGCACTTTTGTCGCGGTGCCGCGACGTTCTGGGGCGACAGCCCGTGACTCCACGCGCGCCTCCGGCCGTACATAGCCACGTACGAGTCCGCGAATCGCATCCAGTGTCAGACTCTCCTGGGTCACCCGGTCGGCCAGCATAAGCGCCACGTCTGGCTGCTCTGTGTAGAAAGCTCCGAGTTCCAACATCTGGGCAATCGCCCGTGGCCGCTGGCGCAGCCGCGCCTTTAAAGCATCCGGCAGCTTGTGGATTCGCGAGCGCACGCTCACCCAATCCGAGGATTTCCCAAGCAGTGCGCCAAGCTGGGCCTGATTCTGCTCGAAAAAGACTTGCTCATGCCAGGCCACAATCTGTGTTTCTTCAACGGGATCTAAATCTTGACGTTGCAGGTTCTCCTGCGCGCCAATCGTCAAGAGTTGCTGATCGCTGACCTCGCGCACAACCACTGGGAGCAAACACGGCTCGCTCTGCTCAGCACACACGAGGCGCCACGCCGCGCGGCGACGATGACCGTAGATCAGCTGCACGAGGCCGCGCCGCCGCTTCACGAGATCGCCATGTGGGCGGACGATCAGCACCCCCTGGAATCCCACCTCGCGCATCGCTTGCGCCAGCTCCTCAACGCTCGCATCGCTGAATGGCTGCCGGGCTTGATACGGGCTATCCTCGATGTGCGCATCTGGCAGTTGCTGCACCTGCTCGCCCGCCAGCGGTTGCCGCTCGATCACCTGATCGATAGCGACCTCTGCGTCGGCCTGGCCGCGCCGGCTGATCCACGCACCACGCTTGCCACTCATCGCGCACCCTCCAGAAAACCCAGGATCTGCTCTGCGGCGCGCCGATACTCCTGCGCAATGCTGGATGCCGGTGCGAAATCGGCCAGCGTCATGCCATGTGCGGGAGCATCGGCGGCGGCAACTGCCAGGCGAATTGGCGCGAAGTGCAGGGGAACATGCAGCGCTGCAACCTGCTCCTGGATTTCCGCCAGTGCCGCCTGCGCATGCGCCGTGTTGCCGCGATAGCGGGTCGGCAGCAGCCCGAGCAGCGTCAATTCCGGGTTGATGCGCTGATTGAGCCGCTGCTGAAGCGCGCGAACGTGTTCATACCCATCGAGCGCCATAAAGCTACACTCGACTGGCACCAGCAGCCAGCGGGCGACGGTGAGCGCGTTCGTGACCGAAAGGTCGATCCCCGGCCGGCAATCAATCAAGATCAGGTCATATTCGTCAAGGTGCGGCATCAGCATGTCGAGCAACACATACTCACGCCATTCCCAAGGAATGGCGGTCTGAATCACTGCTTCCAGACCAAGCGTGGATGGCACCAGGTCGACGCCGGCGAAACGCGACGGACAGCGTACACCTTCAAGCGTTCTCGCGCGGCGCGCGAAGGCATCAGTGAGGGACATCACAGGTGTGTCATCTGGTAGCGCTACACGGGTCAACGAGGACTGTGGATCCGTATCAACCATCAATACCCGTTTCCCGAGCTGCCCGGCGAACCCGGCCAGGTTGAGCACCGTGGTTGTTTTCCCCACGCCGCCTTTAAGATTGGCAACCGCAATCACACGGTCGTTTGCGCCGGGTAGTGTCATATGCGACTCCTTGAGCGATGTGTGCAAGAGATCCCTAATCATTATACACTATTTCGTGTAAAGCTATATCTGATGTTGAGCATACTAGACTGCTGTGGTGCGTTGGGCTATCACGCTCAGCCTCCTCATTGGCGTGTCGGCATTGAGAGCTACCGCTAGCGTCTCACAGCTCGATTCCCTGCCCTGGCTCTGGAAACAGGCCAGCGGCACTCATCGCGGCAACCGATCCAATACATGTTGCAGTTGGACACGGTACTCCACCCGGCGCTGCGCCCGTCGCTCAACTGCGGCAAGCGCGTGCATCACCGTGCTGTAGTGGCGACCACCCAGGAGCGTGCCGATGGTCTCCAATGAAAGCGAGGGATAGCGCTGCCGAATCGCCCACATCGCGGCCTGGCGCGCTTCCACAATCGGGCGCTTGCGCGAGCGTCCGATCAACTCGGCGGGTGTGCGCGCAAAGACCTCGGCAGTCTGGGAAAGGACGCGCTCGACAAGCTGCATGGGTGGCCTCCACACGAGTGTTGCGGCTTAGGCGCCGTCTTTCGCTGCCATGCGCCGCCGATAATCCGGCGCGTGCAGTGTGAGCAGCATACCGACGGCCGGATCACACAGGCGCGAGTAGATCCGTGGCTCGATCGCTTCCGGCTTCAGATTGGTGGTCACGACCGTGGCGAGACGATGGGCATAACGATGGTTGATCAGCTGGTAGAGCTTCTCGCGCGCCCACGGCGTCGCGCTCTCCGCACCCAGGTCGTCAAGGATCAGCAGCGGTACACTGCGCACCAGCTCAAAACGCTCGTCATACGCCACCGTACTTTGCGGCCCAAACGTCGCACGCAGATGATCGAGCAGATCGGGTACAACCGCGAAAAGCACGATTGCGCCGCGCTCGAGTGCTTCATGTGCGATGGCTGCGGCCAGATGGGTTTTGCCGACGCCATACGGGCCAAGCAGCGTCAACCAGCCATCTGGTTGCCGGGCATAGGTTCTGATCGTCGGGATCACGGCACGCAGCCCAGGGACGAACGGATTGAACGTCGCAAACGTCTTGTCGTGTAGCCCGGCCAGGTTGCTCAAGCGCGCGCGCTCCGCTGCGTCGCGCTCTGCCCAGCGTTCTCGCGTACAGGTGCAGGGAAACAGCACGCCAAAGTGCGGGTGGCCGAATGGAACCGCCTCCTTGACCCAGCCCGCGCCACCGCAGCTCGCGCACAGCGGCAGTCCCTCGTGCTGTTCATGTGGGGCAACCACCGCATCATCGCAGACCAGGGACGGCAGATCGCGTGCCGGGTCAATGCGCGCGAGCCGATCGGCCGCCTCACCGTCGCGCATCGGGGTACCTCCCAGGATGAACAATGGTTCCACCGTATCTGGAGCGCAACAGCGCCAGCGCCTCAACGTCAGTCGCGCCCGCCTCGATTGCGCGCGCAAGGGTACACAGCTCCTCAAGATCCGCATTGGCCGGCGCCAGCGCGCGCACACGCGCCTCCAGCCGCTGCTCGTCCGTGGGGAGATCGCCAGCAGCAGCCACTGGCTCGATGTAGCGCCAGGATTCGTAGCGATCACCCTTGCGTCGTGCGCGATCATCCCAGCGATCAAGCTCCGTTATGGGCGGTGGGGAATTGCCGCGCTGCATCTGGGCAACGGCAAATCCGATCGGCGAGGCAAACTGCGCTGCCAGCCCGGGATGCGCCAGCGCAGTCTGCCACGATGCAATCAACGCGTACGGCACAGCAGCCAGCTTCTGGCGTTCGCGTACACCCATCGACGCGAGCAGAGCGTCACAGGCAGGATCAACTGGCAATGGCGGTTCGACACTGTAACCAGTCGGCTCAGCGAGGATATCACGACCGTGTGTGTGCCTTCTCGGCCGATAGGCATCAGACGCCGCCCGCGCCGCACAGACGTGGTAGTACGCCGGAGTGATGCCGTAGGGCCGTTCGCTCTTGACCCGGCTTGCGCGCGCCTGCCAAATCAACAGTTGATCGGCACCATAGCGCTCTTGGAGCACCAGCAACTCATGCCATTCGCCAGCATGGAGCTGACGATCCGAATTGAGCGTGCGATGTCCCGTCACCAGGGATGCAGCGAGTCCAACGGGCGGCATATCCGCCCAAGTTGCAGAGCGTCGCTGCTGATCGCGTATTATCCGCTGGCAATCACATTGTGCATTCAGGGTGGCTCCAGCGAAGCTACCAACAGCTGCAGCTCCGCCGCCATCGATTATCAGGGGATCGGGGGAGGAGTCATGATTGATTTGTTCATGATCATTCCCAACATCCCATGCGATCAGCAATGCGTGATCGTCATACGTCACGCTTTTGGTATCCTGTTGCGGAGAAAATGACAACATTCCAGCGATGTCATCTGATCGACCTGCTGATCGGGCATGTGATCCGCTCAGTGATCCGCAAAGGCGTTCTGGCTCGCCCGTATGGCTCGCGACTGCGATGGTTGACGCGACGCCAAGCCGGGCCTGACCCTGGAAACTGAGGTGGACTGTGGCAATCGAATTGTCCACGATCGACGTCAACTGACCAGTCGCAGCGAGCCTGATCAGCGATTGCCCGTCGGCTGGCGCTGTCACTCCAGCGACTGTGTGAAGTCCCAGGTGACGCAGCCGGGGCGTGGGTGTGATTTCGGCACGCAACCCAATCACGTAAACGCCAATATCAGCCAAATCAAGCAGTGGTCGCGTAAAGTAGCGGCTGATCAGGGCATGGCGCTGACCGGGCTGGGGATCGAGACGACCAACATAATCATCCAGCACGCCGAGCGGAAGGCGTCGCCCACGTACGTGCGCAGGGCGACCACTATCGGATCGGTCGAGTTGCCAGGGTCGTACGGTGCCCATCTGATCCGTTCCCCATGTTGGAAGTAATTGGTGCTTGCTTGCTCTCGTCCGTGTAATCATCAGCCAACCACGCTCACTAAGGTTGACAATCCGGCGCATAATCGCCGCGCGATCGAGCTGTGACGGTTGTCAGGCTGTGATGGTCTGGCTGTGCGGGGAGCATTCAGCCTGCAGCGCGGAGCGGCATCAAGAGCAGTTGCTCAACATCCTCCGGTACCCGCACGCGCGCGATCACCTGCGGCCAGAGTTCGAGCGGCGGCGCGCTGGTCAGCGAGCGGGGCAAGCTGATCACCTGAAGGTCGTCGTGGAGGTACGGCCGCAAGCCGCAGTGCTGCGCGTCGCAGCGCAGGCGGACAAAGGGCCGGCAATCTTTCCAGGGGCAGGTGCGTCCGAGATACT
>Ga0137375_10010806_pt1 | contig 10793 bp, 10 predicted proteins | sample SagtaG_24_FD_104936 | JGI IMG/M metagenome (GOLD analysis project Ga0137375, IMG submission 104936) | Vadose zone soil microbial communities from Sagehorn Ranch, Mendocino, California, USA - Sage1_R_113_16 metaG | ecosystem: Environmental > Terrestrial > Soil > Vadose zone | place: USA... | reverse complement strand
TTGATGATACGCAGCACCTCGAGGCCTGCAAGGCGTCCCGCGTCGCGCGTCGCGGTTTGCTGGGCATCGTTGAAGTACGCGGGCACGGTGATGACGGCGCGGTCAACCTCGAAGTCGAACTCGCCGCGCTGCCGGAAATGCTCCTCGGCGCGATGTTTCAACTCTCGGAGAATGAACGCGGAAATTTCAGGCGGCGTGAATTCGCGGTCGGCGACGCCGATCCGCACGACACCACCCGGCTCGCCCGACACGCGGAATGGCAGCAGGCCCAGCTCGTCGTGCACATCGTCAATGCCGCGTCCCATGAAGCGCTTGATCGAGTAGACCGAGCGCGACGGAGCGGTCAGCAATCGCCGCTGCGCTTCACGGCCGACGAAGATCGTCCCTTCGTCACCGACTGAGACCACCGAAGGGATCAGCGCGTCGCCGGTCTCGTCGCGGATGACCACGGGCCGGCCTTCGTCCACGTAGGCGACCAGGCTGTTTGTCGTGCCCAGGTCGATGCCGACCACCTTACCCATGGGCCACCGCGGTCATCTCGCGCTCGATAGTCGCGAGCAGATTGTTGATGTAGTTGCGTTCGAGCAACCGCTCGCGCAGGGCGTCGAGCGTCGCGCGCTTCTCGGCCGCGGACGCGTTCTCCTGGCTGTCCCAGCGCGCGCTCAGCTCCTGCAGCTGCCGCTCGTGCTCGTCGCGCCTGGCATCGATCGGCGCGCGCGCCTTTTCCAGACGCGTCGTCAGCTTTTCCGGATCGGCTCCCGATTCGCGCAGCTCTCGAATCTCGTCGAGCTCCTCGTTGAGCGCGAAGACTTCTTCCAGGAGCGACGGTGGAACCTTCGCTGTACCATCATCCGATTTCGCGGACGGCAATCCTTCGATCGCGAGGAGATGCTCCACGCGCGACACGGGGTTCTTCAGCGGCCGGTACGCGTCGTTCAAATACGACGAGCGCTCGAGGCTCGCGAGCCGTTCGGTGGGAGAGGCGTTGTAGAAGTAGTCAGGATGAAACTTGCGACTCAACTCACGGAAGCGCCGCTCGAGATCGCTCGCGTCGATGACCAGCCGTCGCGGCAAACCGAGAAACGAAAAATAGTCGCCGTGACGGCCGAGCGCGAGAATGCGGCTGCACTGCGGGCAGAAGTGCTCGTCGACGGGAGCGCCCGCGCCGCAACTGCGGCACTCGAGCATCGATGATGAGCGGACTGGAATCGGTTCGGGAGTCATTTCGAAGCTGGCAGCGGGCAGCTGGCGGCTGGCAGTGCCCGCGCTACGTGTTTCTGCCTGCTGCCGGCTGCCAGCTGCCGGCTCTCATGCGCCGAAGGAACTGCCACAGCCGCAGGTCGACTTCGCATTCGGATTGTGGAAGACGAAGCCCTGCGTCAGAAGCGCGGTGTCGTAGTCGAGCGTCGTGCCGTTGAGGAACAGCAGGCTCTTCTTGTCGACGAAGATCTTGGCGCCATCCGGCCCCTCGAATACTTCATCACCGAGGCGCGGCTCGCGATCCCACGAGAACGTGTAGCTCAGGCCCGAGCAGCCGCCGCCCTTCACGCCGACACGAAGACCACCATCGCTGATGCCCTGCTTGGCCATCAGCGTCCTGATCTTCCGAGCGGCGCCTTCGCTGATCTGGATCATGTTCGTCTACGGTCTACGGTCCACAGTCTCCGGCAATTAAGACGCCGAGTCCCGAGTCCCGAATCCCGTTTTACGCGCTCGGTTGCGCGTGCTCGGCGGCCGGCTTCACGCCCTTCGCCTCGTCCTGCTTCTTCTTGTAGTCGGAAATCGCCGCCTTGATCGCGTCTTCGGCGAGGACCGAGCAGTGAATCTTCACCGGCGGCAGCGAGAGCTCGGCAACGATTTCGGTGTTCTTGATCGCCAGCGCCTGGTCGACCGTCTTCCCCTTCAGCCACTCGGTCGCAAGGCTGGAGCTGGCGATGGCCGAGCCGCACCCGAACGTCTTGAACTTCGCATCGTCGATGACGCCTGTCGCGGGGTTCACCTTCACCTGCAGCTTCATCACGTCGCCGCACTCCGGCGCGCCGACGAGCCCGGTGCCGACGTTGACATCGTCTTTCGGCAGCGACCCGACATTGCGCGGGTTCTCGTAGTGATCGACGACCTTGTTTGAATACGCCATTGTCTTCTCCCGGCGGGTCCAAAAGGACCCGCCCCACCCTACAGAGTTGCGGCGCGGACCTTTCAGGTCCGCGTTAATGCGTGACCCACTGCATCTTGGAAAGGTCCACGCCTTCCTTCACCATCTCGTACAGCGGCGACATCTCGCGGAGTCTCCGCACGACCTTCGTGAGCTTGTCGACGACGTAATCGACTTCTTCGTCGGTGGTCCAGCGCCCGAGACCGAACCGAATCGACGAGTGCGCGAGGTCGTCGCCGGCGCCGAGCGCCTTGAGCACGTACGACGGCTCGAGACTGGCTGACGTGCACGCGGATCCGGATGACACCGCGACGTCGTTGATCCCCATCAACAGCGATTCGCCTTCGACATACGCGAAGCTGATATTCAGGTTGTGCGGGAGCCGATGCTCCATCGAGCCGTTGATGTAGATCTCGTCGAGGTTCTTGTGCAGCGCCGCGTTGAGCCGGTCGCGCAACGACCGCAGCCGCGCCGTGTCCTTCTCCATCTCCTGGTGGCACAGCTGCGCGGCCTTGCCGAGGCCCACGATGCCCGTCACGTTCAACGTGCCCGAGCGCATGCCGCGCTCATGGCCGCCGCCGTTGATTTGCTCCGCAAGCAGGACGCGCGGGTTGCGGCGGCGCACATAAAGCGCCCCGACGCCTTTAGGACCATAAATCTTGTGGCCGCTCATCGAGACGAGATCGACCTTCAGCGCCGTCACGTCGAACGGCACCTTGCCGACCGCCTGCACGCCGTCGGTGTGGAAGAGGATCCCTTTCTCCTTCGCGATCGCGCCGATCTCCGCGATCGGTTGAAGAACGCCGATCTCGTTGTTGGCGGTCATGATCGTGATGAGGATCGTCTTGTCGGTGATCGCGGCGCGGAGCTCGTCGAGGCTGATGCGGCCGTCCTTCTGGACGGGCAGATACGTGACGCGGAGCCCCTGCTTTTCAAGCTTCTTGCACGTGTCGATCACCGCCTTGTGCTCGGTGACGCACGTGATGACGTGATTGCCCTTCTCGCGGTACATCTCCGCGACGCCCTTGATCGCCAGGTTGTTCGATTCCGTCGCGCCGCTTGTGAAGATGACTTCCTTCGGGTTCGCGCCAATCAAATCGGCGACCTGCTTACGCGCGACCTCGACGGCTTCCTCGGCCTCCCATCCGAACGGATGGTTGCGGCTCGCCGCGTTCCCGAACTTCTCGTTGAAGTACGGCATCATCGCCTCGAGCACCCGTGGATCGACGGGCGTCGTCGCGTGATAGTCCATGTAGATCGGAAGCTTCATCGTTGTTCCTCGGCGGGTCCGCCTCGCGGAACCACCCTACGTACGAGCGTTGTGTAACACCGTCGCGCGCGAGACCGGCACTGGCGAAGAAACATTCTCCGCCGCGATCTCCGCAATCGTCACGGTTCCCAGAGCTGCCGCAATCCGCTCGCGAATCTGCCAGAGCGGATCGCGGATGCTGCACTTGCTGAACTGTTCACAGTCGTGTTTCTCGTCCGAGCACGCGGTCACGGTGAACGGCCCGTCGATCGCTTCAATCACATCGGCCACGCTGATCCCGGCCGCCGGACGTCCGAGCATGTAGCCACCGCGCGTTCCCTGCGTGGAGGCGAGCAGCCCGATTCGGACCAGCCGCTGCAGCACCTTGGCCATCAGCTCGATCGGGATGTCGTACTGCTCCGCGATCTCCCGGGCGCTGGTCGACGAGACGTCTCGCTTCTGTGCGAGATGTTTCATCGCCATCAGCGCGTAATCGGCCTTTTTCGACAGCCTCAGCATGGGTGGTCTAAATCCGACAACACTTGTCGTATATTACCGGCGTTCTGGCGGGGCGTAAAGCCCCGTCCCTTTACGGGGCGCCTAATACTTGGGTTGTGATGGATCCACCTTATCTATCCAGTCGAGGATCCCGCCCTTGAGGTTCTTTACCCGCTTGAACCCGACCGATTGCAGGAATTCCTGGGCTTTTGCGCTGCGCCCGCCCATCTTGCAATGCGCGACGATGTCCTTGTCCTTGGGCAGCTCGGCATAGCGCCGCGGCAGCTCGCCGAGCGGGATGAGCACCGATCCCGGAATCCGGCAGATTTGATACTCGTTCGGTTCGCGCACATCGAGGATGAACACGTCATCGCCCGCGTCGACCCGCTTTTTCAGATCGACTGACGTTGTCTCCCACTCGCTCACGGCTGCTCCTGTCGGCTGGGCCGCCGGCTCCGGCCGGATGCCGCAGAACTGCTCGTAGTCAATCAGCTTGGTGACCGTCGGATGCGTGCCGCACACCGGGCAGTCCGGATCCTTGCGGAGCTTCAGCTCGCGGAAGCGCATCTTTAGCGCGTCGTAAATCAGGAAGCGGCCAATCAGCGGCTCACCAACGCCAAGAATCAACTTGATCGCTTCAGTCGCCTGGATGACGCCAATGATGCCGGGCAGTACGCCCAGCACGCCGCCCTCCGCGCAGCTCGGAACAAGCCCTGGCGGCGGCGGCTCCGGATACAGGCAGCGATAGCACGGCCCTTCCTTGGTCGCGAAGACAGACGCCTGTCCTTCGAATCTGAAGATGCTGCCGTAGGCGTTCGGCTTGCCTGTCAGCACGCAGGCGTCGTTGACCAGGTAGCGCGTCGGGAAGTTGTCTGTGCCATCGAGGATGACGTCGTACGGCTTGAAGAGATCCAGCGCGTTGTCCGACGTTACCGTCGCTTCGTATGTGTCGATCTCGATATGAGGGTTCAGGTCGCGCAGCCGATCCTTCGCCGATGCAAGCTTCGAGCGCCCCACGTCCGACGTTCCATGCAGCAGCTGGCGCTGCAGGTTACTGAAGTCGACGACGTCGAAGTCGACGATGCCGATGCGTCCCACACCGGCGGCAGCGAGGTACATCGCAGCCGGCGATCCGAGACCACCCGCGCCGATGCACAGAACACTACCGGCCTTCAGCTTCTTCTGTCCGTCGACGCCGACCTCCGGCATGATGAGATGCCGCGAGTACCGCTTGATCTCGTCAGCACTCAGCTCAGTGGCCGAAGCGGCGCGGACCCTTGAGTCCGCGGTTTCCGTTGGAACCCCACCCGCCACCGAAGGCACGATGCTCAGCGAGTCGCCCGGTTTGACCGGCGTCTTCTCCTTCTGCAGGTAGCGGATGTCTTCGTCGTTCAGATAGATGTTGACGAAGTTCCGCAGCCGGCCATCCTCTGCATAGAGGTGCTTGCGTAGGCCTTCGTACTTCTTGGTGAGGTCGGCGAGCAACTCGCCGACGGTGCCGCCGTTGACGTCGACCGACTCTTGCTTGTCGGTGAAGGGACGGAGCGGCGTCGGAATGTGAATGGTGTTAGGCATAAGTCAGCTGTTGAGATCTTCCTGGTCGAAACCGGAGCGGTCCGCGCGCAGACACCACGATGTCATGTCTCCTGAGACGCCTTCGCGGACAGAAACGATTACATACGAGAAGAACGGCCACGCATGGTCCAGATCGTATTGTGACGGCCGCGCCGGGTGATCCGGATGCGAGTGGTAAAAACCGAGGAGTTCACCGCCCACTTCGCCCGCGCGCCGCTCTGCTTCGCGGTAATCCTTCGGCGTCACCAGAAAACGTCTTCGAGGCCCTTCATCCGTCATATTCGGCAGGGCCAAAGTCTGGGTGACGATGCCGGCGCGGCCAATCAACGCGCCGCAGCACTCGTTCGGATACGTTTCAGCGCCGTGTGCGCGAATCGCCGCATCGACTTGCGGTTTCAACTGCAAACCCATCCTTATTGCGGACCCAGGTCTGCGCTGCTCTGGCCGGGCGCTTCGTCCCAGAACCGCTCCGACAGGTACTTCTCGCCGCCGTCCGGGAAAATCACAACGATCACCGAGTCGGGCGATCGCCTCGCGACGTTGAGCGCCGCCACCAGGTTGGCGCCACTCGAGATGCCGACAAACAGTCCGCTTCGCGCCAGCTGCCGTGTCAGCTCGAAGGCGTCTTCCGTCGACACCCCGAGATCCTCGTCGGCGAGCGACGGTTCGTAAATGCCCGGCACGATAGCCGTTTCCATGTGCTTCAACCCTTCGAGGCCATGGAGCGGCGAATCGGGTTGAACCGAAATCAGCCGGATCGTCTTGTTGAATTCGCGGAAGCGTCGTCCCGCGCCGATGAAGGTGCCGCTCGTGCCGAGTCCAGCGACGAAGTGGGTGATGCGGCCGCCGGTCTGCTCGATGATTTCCGCCGCCGTCGTGTCGTAGTGCGAGCGCCAGTTTCCGGCGTTGTTGTACTGGTCAACGTAGAAGTACATGTTCGGCTCGGCTGCGTACATTTCACGCGCGCGAAGGATGGCGCCATCCGATCCCTGCATCGGGTCCGTGAAGACGATCTCCGCGCCGAAGGCCGCGAGGATCCGTTTCCGCTCCGGCGTCACGTTGCTCGGCACGCACAGGCGCACGCGATATCCACGCGCAGCGCCGATCATCGCGTAGGCGATTCCCGTGTTGCCCGAGGTCGCATCCAGGATGATCTTGTCGCGCGTCAGCGCGCCCGATTTCTCACCGTCCTGGATCATCCGGAGCGCCGGCCGATCCTTGACCGACCCGCCCGGATTCTTCCATTCGGCCTTTGCGTACAGCTCCACGTTACGCAGGCCCGCTTCGAACGTCGACAGCCGGATCAACGGCGTATTGCCGATCAGATCAACGATGGACGTAGCGGTGCGAGGGAGGCCCGGGATGGCAACTGGCATGTCCGACTAAGGAAGTCGGATTATAACTTGGCGGGTCCGCTTCGCGGAACCCGCCCTACGAACGGACCCGGCGGCGGCTAGCTGGCCGGCTTTCCTTCGGGCGTGACGATTTCCACAGGAGCCACATTGAGCTTGCGAAGCTCCGGCTCGATCTTCGCCCGGTCACCGACGGCGACAATCACCATCCGCTCCGGCAGCAGGTACTTCTTCGCGGCGGCGAGCGCCTGGTCCGCTGTAACCGCGTTCACACGCTCGGCAACGTGGCTGTAGTAGTCGAGACCGAGGTCATAGACATACACCTGTGCGAAGCTCGCGGCTGTCGCCTGGCTTGTCTGGAATCCGGCGGGCAGCGTCTGTGTCCGCGAATCCTTTGCCCGCTCGAGCTGCACGGCTGTCATCGGCGCAGACGCCATGGCGCGAACCTCTTTGAGAATCTCGGTCACGGCGGGCGCGGTGACGTCCGTGCGCACGCCGGTCGCGATCTGAAACGGCCCGGCGCCGCGGCGGAAGTCGAAGCCTGATCCCGCGCCGTATGTGTACCCGTGCTCTTCGCGCAGGTTCATGTTGATCCGGCTGGAGAAGAGGCCACCAAGCTCGGTGTTCATGATCTGAATCGCCTGGAACTCGGGGACCGATCGCGGCGCTCCGATCGCCCCGAACCGAAGCTGCGTCTGCGGTGCGCCGGGCCGGTCGACGATGATGATGCGAGCCTGCGTCGTCGCGGCTGCCGCGAGCGACGGCATCGCCGGCATCCCGCGCTGCCACGCGCCAAACACTTTCTCCGCGAGCGGACGCAGCTCCGCCATCGTGATGTCGCCCGCGACGACGAGCGCGGCGTTGTTCGGCACGAAGTTCTGTTTCCAGTACGTCATCATCGCGTCGCGCGTGAGCCCGCGTACCGATTCCTCCGTTCCGATCTCGGTATAGCCGTACGGATGGCGATTGCCATAGAGCGCCGTATTCACGATGCGTCCCGAAAGCACGTTGGCGTTTTCACGCTGCTGTACGAGCTGGCCAAGCCGGCTCGCGCGCTGCCGCTCGATTTCCGCCGCCGGGAATGACGGGTGCAGCGCGATGTCTGCCGCCAGATCGAGCGTGGCCGCGAAGTTCTTCTTCAGCGAGCGCGCCGCGATCGTCGAGGCATCCATCGAGCTGTTGGTGTTCACCGTCGCGCCGAGCTGTGCGATCTCGTTCGCGATCTGCACCGCGTTGCGCGTCACCGTGCCCTGGTCGAGCATCGAGACAGTGAAGTTCGCGAGGCCGGGCATCTCCGGTGGATTGGCGTCGCTCCCGCTGCGGACGACGAGGTTCGCGGCGACGATGGGAAGCGTCTTGCGAGTGCTCAGGATGATCGTCAGGCCGTTGGCGAGCTGCGCGGTTTCCGGCACCGCCACCTGCAGCCCTTTGGCCGGACCCGCCTTCGGCATCTGCGCGCGCCAGGCCTCATCGGGGTTGACCGATTCTGTTCCCGCTCCCGCTGTCGTCGGCGCGGGCGGCGTCGGCACCTGCGGTCCCGTGGCCGGCTCTCCCTTCACCGCGTAGACGACGACACGCGAGGACGGCTGCAGTTGCGCGCGCGCAAACGCCAGCACGGTGGCGGGCGTGACGACACGATAACGATCGATGTCCTTCTGCAGGTAATCCGGCGTGTGGAGGAAGTGATTGTACGAATTGAGCATGTTCGCGATGCCGTTCAGGTTCTCGAGGCGCGTGATGGTCTGCGTCTCGATCGTGGTACGCCCCTGATCGATCTCGCGCTGCTCGACCGGCTGCGCGCGCAGCGCGTCGAGCTCCGCGTTGACGGCCTGTTCAACCTCCTCGGGCGTGTGGCCCGGACGCGCCGTGACCTCGATGCCGAACTGCGATCCGAGCATCAGTGAGTACTGGTAGACGTTGACGTCCTGGGCAATCTGCTTTTCGTACACCAGCTTCTGATAGAGCCGGCTGGCGCGCCCGCCGCCAAGAATGTGCGCCGCAATGTCCGCGTCGGCGTCGCCGGGTTTGAAAATGGCCGGCGTCAGCCACGACATGTACACGCGCGGCAGCTCGATGCGATCGTTGACGACCTTGCGCCGTTCGGAGGTGATCTTCGGCGTCGCGACATTGATCGGCGGCACGGCGGAGCCGCGCTTCAACGTGCCGAAGTACTTCTCCACGACCTTCTTCACCTGGGCGGCGTCCACGTCGCCGACAATCGAGATGCTCGCATTGTTCGGCGCGTAGTAACGCTTGAAGAATTCCCTGGCGTCGTCGAGCCGCGCGGCCTGGATGTCGGCGTGCGAACCGATGACCGCTGCGTAGTACGGATGCGTCTGCGGATAGAGCATGTGCACGAGCTCTTCTTCGGCATTGCCGTAGGGGCGGTTCTCGGTGGTCTGCCGCCGCTCGTTCCGGACGACGTCCTGCTGGTTTGCGAACTCCTTCTGATCGATCGAGTCGAGCAGATACCCCATGCGATCGGACTCGATCCAGAGCGCGAGCTCGAACTGGTTGGAGGGCACCGTCTCGAAGTAGTTCGTGCGGTCGTAGTCGGTCGTGCCGTTAATGTTGGTGGCGCCCGCCGCCTCCAGCATCTGGAAATGCGAATCGTGCGGCGTGTGCTTCGAGCCCTGGAACATCAGGTGCTCGAACAGATGTGCAAAGCCGGTACGGCCGGCCACCTCGTTGGCGGGTCCGACGTGGTACCAGAGGTTCACCGCAACGATCGGCAGCCGGTGATCCGGGCTGACGATCACTTCGAGCCCGTTCGGAAGCGTGAACTTCTCGAACTGGATCTTCGGGATGTCGGTTGCGCCCTGCGGCGCGCGGTTCTGCGCCGCGAGCGGCGCGAAGGCAGTCAGGAGCGCAAGCGCTGCCGCCGCCAGAAGACGTGAATGCGTTCGTCGTGTCTGCATGGTCAATCCTTCGTCGGGGCGTTATCGAGGCTCGCCCACAAGTACCAGCACGCCACGGATCGGTAGGGTCTCCACGCTTCGCCGATGCGCGTCAGGCGATCCGGCGACGGCGCCTTGCGAAGTTTATACGCGCGCTGGACGGCTTTCACGATCCCGAGATCGCCGACCGGAAGCACGTCGGGCCGCTGCAGGGGGAAGATCAGGAACATTTCCGCCGTCCACCGGCCAATTCCTTTTACCTGTGTCAGTTTTTCAACTACTGATTCGTCGTCCAGTCGATCGAGGACGTCGAGCGGCAGCTGGCCGTCCTCGATGCGTCTGCACAGATCGCGGAGGTAGGTGGTCTTTTGCCCGCTCAGGCCGACGCCGCGCAGGCGTTCGTCCGGCACGGCGAGCACCTGCGACGGCGTGGGAAAGGCCTCGAAGAGCCCTTCGAAACGCAGGAAGATCGTCGCGGCGGCCTTCGTCGAGAGCTGCTGGCCGACGATCGCGCGGATGAGCGCCTTGAACGGATTCACGTGCTGGCGCGCCGCGAGGCCGCACGGACCATGCGCGCGCATCAGATCGCGCAACACCGGATCGCGCCGCGAGAGCAGCCGCTGTGCCTTTGTGTAGTCGACGGACATCATTTCAGCAGCGACGTCAGCGTGACGTGCGCGCGAACCTCCAGTTCGCCGGCCTCGATCGGAGGCGGCGCCGCCTGCGCGGTGGCAACGCCCGCCCGAAGCAGCCTCGGAGGCGGTGAGCTTACACCTTGTTCGTCGATGCGGAGCACTCGATCCACCGAGAGGCCCGCGCCCGCGGCTGCGGCGGTCGCACGGGCCCGCGCATCGGCGACGGCCATCCGGAGCGCTTCACGTTCGACGCGTTCGCGGTCCTTCAGATCGAAGCGAATGTTGTCGACCCCCGTGGCGCCGGCGGCGACGACCGTGTCGACCAGCTCGCCGACCCGGTCGATGTTATCGATCCGGACATCGATGCTGTTGCGCGCGACATAGCCGCGCAGCACGCGGCGATTGTTGCTGTAGTCCCAATCGGGCTGCAGG
>Ga0137375_10010794_pt1 | contig 10797 bp, 8 predicted proteins | sample SagtaG_24_FD_104936 | JGI IMG/M metagenome (GOLD analysis project Ga0137375, IMG submission 104936) | Vadose zone soil microbial communities from Sagehorn Ranch, Mendocino, California, USA - Sage1_R_113_16 metaG | ecosystem: Environmental > Terrestrial > Soil > Vadose zone | place: USA... | reverse complement strand
TTTTTGCGGTGACGGGAATTTTCAGCGCGTCAACCATCCCATTAACCAGCCGGGCCGTTTTGTCCATCTCGACCATCATGGCCGAACCGCCGCCCACCCGGCAGACCTTGCGCACCGGACAACCCATGTTGATGTCGATGCAGGCAATGCCGGCCGACTCGAGGGAAAGCGCCGCCTCGCGCATCTCCTCGGGCACCGAGCCGAACAATTGCACGGCCAGGGGACGATCGGCGGGGCAGGTCTCGATGAGCTTGAGCGCTCTGGGATTCCGTTCGAGCAACGAACGCGCGTTGACTAGGTCCGTCGTCGCCAGGTCCAGCCCGCCAATCTCCCGCACCGTCAGTCGAAAGGGCAGGTTGGTGTAACCCGCCAGCGGCGAGAGGAACAGGTTGGACTTTAAGTGAAGTGACCCAATTCGCATCCGCCGAGAGCTTACCTCAAAACCGCCCGCCGCAAACGCCAAAGTATCCAGGCTTGAGATCGGCCGCCTTCTCCCCTCATCCTCCACTCATGACACCGTCCACCCGTTTCGTTTTGGTTATGGCACTTCTCTCCCTGTCCGCCACTTCCGAAGCCGGTTCGTTCAAGGAACCGGTCGGCTTGCAACTTTACAGCCTGCGCGCCGAATTTACCCGGGACGTCCCCGCCACGCTGGAGACAGTGAGTGGCTTCGGCTTCAAGCACGTGGAACTGGCCAGCACCTACAATTTCACGCCGGACAAATTCAAACAAATGCTCGAAGCCAATAACCTCAAGGCCATCAGCGGCCACTTTCCGTTCGAGCGTTACCGCGACGATGCGGAAGGCATCGCGCGCGACGCCAAAACACTCGGCCTGCGTTACGCCGGCTGCGCCTGGATTCCGCACGAGGGCGACTTCGACGAAAAGGCCTGCCGCGCCGCCATCGCCGTCTTCAACCACGCCGGCGAAGTGCTGGCCCGGCACGGCATCAAATTCTTCTATCACGTCCACGGGTTCGAGTTTCAACCGCACGGTCAGGGCACGCTGCTCGATTTGTTGATGGCCGAGACAAAGCCGAATTACGTCCATTACCAGATGGATGTGTTCTGGATCGTGTTCCCCGGGCAGGACCCGGTGAAATTGCTGGAGAAATACCAAGGCCGCTGGGAACTGATGCACTTGAAGGACATCAAGAAAGGCGTCCCCACCGGCGCGTTGACCGGCCACACCGATGTGAGCAACGACGTGCCCATCGGCACCGGCCAGGTGAATTGGCCCGCCGTCCTCCAGGCGGCACAGAAGGCCGGCATCAAGCAGTACTTCATCGAGGACGAATCGCCGACCGTCTCGGAACAAATCCCGCAGAGCTTGAAGTTTCTCCAGACGGTCAAGTGGTAGAGACGCGTTCCCTCGTTGGTGTTCTGCGACCGCATTGCTCATTGCTCATTGCTCATTGTTCATTTGTCAGTGGGGGAAAGCCGTTCGGAACGGACGAAATGAGCAATGTGCAATGAGCAATGAGCAATGTGCAATGCGGTCATGACGGGTGCGCCCAGCAGGAGGCGGGCACGGGCCAGGTTCTCGATGGAAAATCCAATTGGCGCCATTGTCCTCGTGCGCGCATCATCAGCGCGTGATCGACCCAGCTCGCCGAACTTGCGCCCGCGCTGAAGGCGCCGTTCGGATCTCCCGCCGCCAGATGCTCCGCCGGGCGGGACTGGGCTGCGGCCTGGCCTTGGCGGGACTCCCCGCCTGGCCCAGCCCGGGCGCGGTCCGGGCGGCAGCCGGACTGAAGCGCTCCCGTTCCGATGACCATTTCCTCGACGAATTGGAACGCAGCGCCGTGCTTTACTTCTGGGAAGCCGCCGACCCAATGACCGGCCTGGTGAAGGACCGCAGCCGCGCCGATGGCCCCGACCCGCGGGTCATCGGCAGCATCGCCGCCACTGGATTTGGACTGACGGCGCTGTGCATCGCCGACAAACGTGGCTACCTGCCGCGCGGGAACCTGCGCCGGCGCGTCGCCCAGACCCTGCGGTTTCTTTGGGACCAACTCCCGCACGAGCATGGCTTCTTTTTCCACTTCATCAACGTGCGCAACGGCGAGCGGATCTGGAACTGCGAGCTGTCGTCGATCGACACGGCCCTGCTGCTTTGCGGCGTGCTGACCTGCCGGCAACATTTTGCCGACCGCGAAATCCGCCGGATGGCCGCGCAGATTTATGAGCGGGTGGACTGGCCCTGGATGCTCGACGGCGCCGACACGTTCTCGCATGGCTGGTATCCGGAGCGTGGCTTTATCCGGAACCGCTGGGACGAGTACTGCGAATTGATGATGATCTATCTCCTGGCCATCGGTTCTTCGACCCATCCGGTGGCCGCCTCCTGTTGGGAAGCCTGGAAACGACCCTGGTTCGAGTATGAAGACCTCCGTTACATAATCCCAAGGCCCCGCTCTTCATTCACCAATATTCGCACGCCTGGTTTGATTTCCGTGGCCGGCGCGACCGGCACGCCGACTACTTCAAGAACTCCGTGCAAGCGACCAGGGCGCATTTGCGCTTCTGCCTGGGCCTGCGGGCGCGCTCCCCGCATTTCAGCGAGCAGCTCTGGGGCATCACCGCGTCAGACTCGGCCAAGGGTTACCTCGCCTGGGGCGGTCCCCCGGAGCAAGGCCTGTTGGACGGCACGGTCGTGCCCTGCGCGGCCGGCGGCTCGATCCCCTTCCTGCCGGAGGAATGCCTTCGCACCCTGCGGGCCATGCGGGAACGCTTCGGCGGCCAGGCCTGGAAACGTTACGGATTTATCGACGCGTTCAACCCGGCGACGAATTGGTTCGATCCCGACGTCATCGGCATCGACCTGGGCATTACCCTGCTCATGGCCGAGAACGCGCGCAGCGGATTCGTCTGGCAAACATTCATGGAAAACGAGGAAGCCCGCCGCGGCATGGCCCAGGCCGGGTTCGTCCGATGACCGCGAGAGCGTCCAACTCAATTCTTGCCCGGCCCGACCGCGGCGAAGAATTATGAAAACAAAGCTTCTTCCGTTCCTTGCCGTCGTCGTGACGAGCGCAGCCTGCGGCCAAGGGACCTTGCAATTCACGGCCCACCTGACAAGCACGGACACTAATTTCAGATGAGAGGTTGAACCGCTAATCTCCGCTAATCTTCGCTCATGAGACCAAGAGCATTCGGCGGTTGCTTCGCTTGCTTGGGGACGTGCGCGACACCACCTCCATACTATTTGTTCCATTAGCGTTGATTAGCGTTTATTAGCGGTTCAGAAAAGTGGTTACTGAGGCGGAGAGTAGCCTGCTGTTGTTGTTGGAGCAGGATTGAGACCTCAATTTGAACAGGATTATGAAGACGAAGCTTCTTGCGTTCCTCGCCCTTGCCGTTCTGTGCAGCGCCTATGCCCAAGGCACGCTGCAATTCACGGCACATCTGACCAGCGCGGAAACGGATGGAACCGGTAATGGCCAGTTTACCCTGACTGGAAACGATTTCACTTACGACGTAAGAGCTCCCTATACCTGGAACCAGGGAATAATACAGGCCGGTCCTGACCTGATAGCGCCAATCATTTTTAGCTTGCATCTGCGTCAGTGCGGCGCTCCTGAACCTTATCCAGGCACGAATCGAGGTGGATGTTTCTTCACGGGAAATCTTACGCTCTCCGAGGGGCAAATCTCGGATCTTGTGGACGGCCAGTGGTACGTGAGGGCGTTCAGGGAAGGACCGGGCATTAATGGGCAAATCACTCTCGTGCCGGAACCATCCTGGTCCCAGCTACTGGGCCTGGCCTTGGGCGTGATTTTACTTTATTGCGGTAAAGGGATCCTGAATGTCGGCCGAGGCCGTCGAGGTGAGGGCAGGCTGCATTTCAACTTGCACCAGCAATTAGATCCCTCAATCATGCAGTGCATGATGAAAACAAAGCTGCTTTCATTCATCGCCATCGTCGTGACGAACGCCGCCTGCGGCCAAGGGACCCTGCAATTCACGGCCCACCTGACGAGCATTGACACTGATTATACCGGTAACGGGCTGTTCACATTGACCGCAAACAACTTCACATACGACCTGAGCGTACCCTATGGTTTTGACCAAGGGACAATTCGCCGTGGTTCCGATCTCACTGCACCGCTGATTCTGGACTTGCACCTGCGCTATTGCCTAGCTCCTGAACCTTATCCGGGAACGAATCGAGGTGGTTGCTTCTTCAACGGAAGTCTTACGCTCACTGATGGCCAAATATCGGATCTCGAGGACAATCAGTGGTACGTCACCGCCACTGCGTTCAGTACGTTGCGCGGGCAGATTGTTCCGATACCAGAGCCCTCCACGGTCGCCTTCTTTGGATTGGCTCTGGGTCTTTCTTTGATGCTTTGGAGGTGGCGCGTACACTGCGAAAGGGCGTGAACCTGCGGAGGTGATTCAGATTATTTGAATTATTAGAATTTGGAACCAAGGAGGGACATGAGAAAAGGGGGGAAAACACTTGTTGTTGAGAACGGCTGTGTCTTTGGCCTGTTTCTAGCAAGTCAGTGCATGAGCTTAGCTCTTACAAATGGCCCCGTTCAGGTGGGCCCGCGGATGATTCTTACAAATTCGGCCCCAGTTTATCTCAAGAATAATTCTTTTCTGCCGCCGAATCCTGGAGCGAAGGCGTTGTCGCAGTCCCCGACACCGGCGACAAACTTTCTGGCATTCTTCGGTCAAGGAGACGTTCCTGATACCGACGGCACAGTAGGACGCGATCACGTCATGACAATGCTGAATACCGGAGTTCGGGTTCAAACACGAACTGGCATTTCGATTCAGACCAATTCGCTCAATGGATTTTGGATCGGCACAAACACAACGGGTTTTCAGCGTGCCTTCGACCCGAGGGCCATCTACGATACTTTCAATGACCGTTGGATCGCTACCGCGGGGGCCGATGACCGGAGCACAAATTCCAGTTTGTTGATCGGCGTCTCCATGACAAGCAATCCGACCAACGGCTGGAACTTGCGCCGGGTCAGGGCCGACACCAACAACCTGCGTTGGGCGGATTACCCAACAGTCGGCTTCAATAAGGATTGGATTGTGGTCCAGGCGAACATGATTTCGATCTCGAACGGCGTCTTTGAGCGCTCGCATATTTGGGTTTTCAACAAGACCAATCTCTATGCCGGAAATTTCACCAGTCCTACCTTACTGGTGCACACCAACACGGCTGCTGCGCTTAATGAAGTGCCGGCAATCACATATGATAATTCCCTGTCTAAGCTGTACCTGCTTCAAAGCGCCAATGGCAACACCAACGGGAGCGGGTATCTGCGGCTGTTCAGCATCACTGGGGCCATTGGGTCCGAGACGCTTAACAATGTGACCAATCCCATCTATGTCCAAGTGAGCAATACCTGGGCGCACACGCTACCTCCGCCGGCTCCATGGAGTTGCTGTTTCGCCCCGCAGAGCAACAGCACCCTCCGCATCGGAACGGTTGCTGATGCCCGCCTGAGTAGCGTTGTTTACAGGAACGGCTCGCTGTGGGCCGCCCACACAATTTTTCTGCCGACGACGAATGCCACGCGAACTGCGGTGCAGTGGTGGCAAATCAAGCCTGTCACCAGCGAACTGCTCCAGTTCGGGCGCATCGACGATCCCTTGGGAATTAATTTCTACGCCTTTGCCAGCATGGCCGTGAACCGATTCGAAGATGTGCTGATTGGCTACTCGAGCTTTTCGACCAATCAATACGCCAGTGCCAGCTATTCCTTCCGCGCCTTCTACGACGAGATGAACAAGTTTCGCCCGCCCCGCACTTATTGGTACGGTGAAGCAGTATCTGGGAATTCACGTTGGGGTGATTATAGCGCCACTGTGGTCGATCCGGTCAATGACACCGACCTGTGGACGATTCAGGAATATGCCGCCCCGCTCACCGGCGAAGGGGAGGTCCAATGGGGCACGCGTTGGGCCCAAGTAACTTTGGCTGTGCCTGCCAACGATCATTTCACCAACGCGCAAACTATTAGCGGCGTGCAGGGGAACAGCAACGGAACGAACATCCGCGCGACCAAGGAAACCGGAGAGCCCAATCATGCCGGAAACCCCGACAGCGTCTCAGTGTGGTATCGCTGGACAGCGCCGACCAACGGCAACGTGAGCTTTCAAACCGCAAACAATTTCTATATCGCGTTGGCGGCGTACACAGGGACCAGTGTCGGCAACTTGACCTTGGTGACCAACGGGCTGGGGGCGGCCGGCGCCGGGCCCGCCGAAATCGTCTTCAACGCTGCGGCGGGAACGAGTTACCGGATCGCCGTGGATGGCTACACCGTCTCGCCAAATAACCAGGGAGATTTCCAGCTCAGTTGGAGCCAACCCTCCGTGCCGATCATTCTCACTCAGCCGGAGGGGACCAATGTGATCGCCAACGCCAACGAGGACGCGATTTTCAAGGTTTGGGCCATTGGCAACCCTGCGCCCACTAATCGCTGGCGATTCAAGGGCACCAACGCCACGGATGTTTGGGCGAACATCGCCAACGCGACGAACGCCAGTTACACCATCAGCAACGTGCAGACCAACCACGCCGGCGATTACGTGGTGGTCGCAGGCAATTCCTTCGGCGCAGTGACAAGCTCGTTGGCGACGCTCTTCGTCCACGCTGACTCCTCCGCGCGAATGAGCCAGTGGGCCATGACGAACAACCAGTTCCGATTCCACATTTACGGGCTGACCAACCGCGCCTATCGGATCGAAACCTCGACCAACCTCAACAGTTCCACCAACTGGTACAAGATTTACACGAACACCGTCTCCTACTGGTACACCAACACGGTAACCACAAACGACAAGCAGCGGTTCTACCGGGCAATCACCAACGGCTGAAAGAGCCTTGTGGTCGTCCCGGGACATTCATTTTCCCGGCACGGCGCGCTGTTGAACATGGCGGCTAGCGCGGTGACCCAGGCTGCGGCTGGCTACTTGGTCGAGGAGCTGGAGGCCGTGCTGAAGGTGAGAGGCATTCCGACATGATGAGACGGATCGGGATTACCTTGCTGAATTTTTGCGGCTTGGCGTCTTTGCGACTTAGCGTTAGGAGCCGGTGCCACCTCATGGGCCGGGCCAGACGTTGCCCCCCGATTCTTTTCACCGGAATCTTTTCAACAGAACTCCACGTCGACAGACTTTGGGTCAAAGAGCGTGTTCTGGAAATGGGTAGCGCGGGCGACTCGCCCGCCCCGGTCGGCGACCCGCCGACCGGAACTGCCGAGGTTTATTCTGTGAAAAGGCCTTGATTGGCTCGCACCGTCACTCCCGTTCCGTCCGGCGGGTCGCCCGTGCCACCCGATCTCCAAACACGCTCTAAACCGATCGCCCTGCCGTTCCGATGATCTATGCGGGCCGCGCCGTTTGCGCCGCCGCTGGACTCGAATTACGTTTAAGCCGAATGAACAGATTGTGGAACATTCCCCCTTACGCCGTGGTCAGCGACCTGGAGAAACATGTCCTGCTGGACGGGTTTCGCCTCGTGATCGACCTGGAAAAAAGCCATGGCTCCACGCTGGTCGACGCGGCCACGCGCCGGGAATTGATTGACCTTTACGGTTTCTACGGCTCCCTGCCCGTCGGGTTCAATCATCCTCACTTCGATCTCCCCGCAGTCCAGGGTGAGCTGGCCCTGGCGGCCAAGACCAAACTCGCCAACTCGGACGTTTACTCCACGTTTTACGCCACTTTTGTGGATACCTTCAGCCGGGTCGCCGGCCTGCCGCCCCTGGAACGATATTTCTTCATCGACGGCGGCGCCCTGGCCGTCGAAAACGCCCTCAAGGCCGCCATGGATTGGAAGGTCCGCAAAAACCTCGCGGCCGGCCGGGGCGAACGCGGCACGGAGATTCTGCACTTCGAGCGCGCCTTCCACGGCCGCAGCGGCTACACGCTCAGCCTGACCAATACCGACCCGCGCAAGACCGACTATTTTGCCAAATTCCCCTGGCCGCGCGTGAGCACGCCCTGCATCGACTTCACCTTGCCCGAAGCGGAGCGCAAAGCCAACGTCATTCAACGCGAACACCGCGCCCTGGCCGAGATTCAGCAGGTCATCGCCGCCCGCGGGCCGGACCTGGCCGCCATCCTGATCGAACCGATCCAGGGCGAAGGGGGCGATAACCATTTCCGCGCCGAATGGTTTCGCGCGCTGCGCCATCTCTGCGACGAACACGAGATCCTGCTGATCTTCGACGAAGTGCAGTGCGGGTTGGGCCTGACCGGCCGGACCTGGTGCTGCGAACATTTCGGGGTGCTCCCTGACCTGCTGGCTTTTGGCAAAAAGACGCAAGTCTGCGGCGTCATGGCCGGACCTCGCCTGGATGAAGTCTCCGAAAACGTCTTCCGCCTGCCCAGCCGGATCAATTCCACCTGGGGCGGAAATCTCGCGGACATGGTCCGCGCCACTCATTACCTGCGGATTATCGAACAAGAGGGCCTGGTGGAAAATGCGCGCGAGATGGGCCGCGTCTTCCTCGATCAACTCCGCCGCCTCGCCGCCAGTGAACCGCTCATCAGCGGAGTGCGGGGACGCGGCTTGATGATTGCCTTCGACCTGCCGGACCGCGCGACGCGCGAGACGTTTTTTCACGGACTGTTCGACCTCGGCCTGCTCGCCATCCGCAGCGGCGAACGCTCGATTCGTTTCCGCCCGGTGCTCGACATCAAGCCTGACGTGATCCAGACTGCCAGCGAACTCATCCACCTGCAGTGCCGGCGGATGAAGGCAGCGCAGGTTTCCAGCCTGTCCCGGTAGGCCATGAGGCCGTGGGCATGCGCCGTTCCTGGCCTTCCTTCGCCCCGCCCAATCCGGCGGCAGAGAAGCTCAGGGCAGGTCGAGGCTGAGCGAACCGGTTGGCAACCTGTGCCATTCTGACGTCATGGAAGCGTGGCTCAAGAAACTCGGGATCCAGCGAGTCAACCCGGGTGTCTTCGACGGCACCTGGCGTGGCCATGGGCCGATCACGCCATCCCTCTCCCCCATCGATGGCACAGTCATCGCCCGCGTGCGCGAAGCCAGCGCGGAGGATTATTCCGGCGCCGTCACCCGCGCCCAGGAGGCGTTCCTCAAGTGGCGCACAACACCCGCGCCGACCCGTGGCGAAACCATCCGCCGCTTCGGCAACGCGCTGCGCGCCCGGAAAGCCGACCTCGCCAGGCTCGTCACGCTGGAGACCGGCAAAATCATCGCCGAAGCCGAGGGCGAAGTGCAGGAGATGATCGACATCTGCGATTTCGCCGTCGGTCTCTCCCGCCAGCTTTACGGGCTGACCATGGCCTCGGAACGGCCGAAGCACCGGCTCATGGAGCAATGGCATCCGCTCGGCGTGGTCGGAGTCATCACCGCGTTTAACTTTCCCGTCGCGGTCTGGTCGTGGAACAGCGCCCTGGCGTCGGTCTGCGGTGATTCGGTCATCTGGAAGCCGTCGAACAAAACGCCCCTCTGCGCCATCGCCGTCACGCGCGTCGCGGAGCGTGTTTGCCGTGAAACCGGGGTGGACCCGGGAATTTTCACCCTGCTCATCGGCGACGTGGCGACGGTCGGCGAACCGATGGCCCGGGATCGTCGTCTGCCGCTCATCTCCGCCACCGGTTCCTGCGCCATGGGACGCCAGGTCGCCGGGATGGTGCATGGCAGGTTGGGCCGAACGCTCCTGGAACTGGGGGGTAACAACGCGGTCATCGTCACCCCGACCGGGGATCTCGATTTGGCCGTGCGCGCGATTTTCTTCGGCGCGATCGGCACGGCTGGCCAGCGCTGCACCTCCACCCGGCGCGTTCTCGTGCACGAGTCAATCGCAGGCAAACTGCGCCGAAGCTTGCTCGCCGCCTACGCGTCGGTCCGCATCGGGGACCCGCTTGAGCGCCGCACGGTCATGGGGCCGCTGATCGATCGCCACGCGGTCGAGTCGCTGCTGCGTGCCCGGGACCAATTGCGTCGCGAGGGCGGCCAGGTGCTCTTCGGCGGGGAACCATTAAAACTTCCCGGCGACTGCTACGTCACCCCTTGCCTGGCGACGGCCCGCAACGATTTTGCCATCGTGCAAGAGGAGACCTTCGCCCCGCTGCTCTACCTCATCCCTTATCGCAAGTTCGATGAGGCCCTGGCCCTGCACAATGCCGTCCCGCAGGGACTCAGCTCCGGCCTCTTCAGCAACGATTTCCGGGAAGCGGAGGAGTTCCTCAGTGTCTGCGGGAGCGACTGCGGCCTGGCCAACGTCAATGCCGGAACGAGTGGCGCGGAAATCGGCGGCGCCTTCGGCGGCGAGAAGGACACCGGCGGTGGCCGCGAGAGCGGCAGCGACGCCTGGAAGAACTACATGCGGCGGCAGACGAACACGATTAATTTCTCGAAGGACCTGCCTTTGGCGCAAGGCATCACTTTTGGCGGATGACCCCGAACCACCACCCAGGAGCCCCATGAACACTCCCCCATCCATCGCGAAGGAAAGCCGGTTCGATTGGCCGCTGTGCCACGACGCGGAGAATTGCGTTCTCCACCGCCTCCAGGCGTTCACTGAGCAAAACCGTTTTTGCCGTCGCCTGGAGGAGCGGATGTTGGCGGAAACAGGGACATTGCTGCTCGACTGGGTCGATCACCTGGTCGTGCCGTTCCAGGAGCAGAAGACGTTGCGAGGACTGGGATTCGTCGAGGATCCGCTGGGCGAAACCCCCGCTCACCTGAAGGCGTTCTGGCATCCGGAAGCCATGCTGCCGCGGATTCTCCTCGAGCGCGAAGCCGCGACGGTGTCCGGTGCGCCCTTGGTTTTGGCCATTCGCTGCGAAT
>Ga0137375_10010791_pt1 | contig 10798 bp, 9 predicted proteins | sample SagtaG_24_FD_104936 | JGI IMG/M metagenome (GOLD analysis project Ga0137375, IMG submission 104936) | Vadose zone soil microbial communities from Sagehorn Ranch, Mendocino, California, USA - Sage1_R_113_16 metaG | ecosystem: Environmental > Terrestrial > Soil > Vadose zone | place: USA... | reverse complement strand
TCCTGGCGACGCACGCGTCGACCGCGGCGTCGTCGCCGACCAGGCGCGGCCTGTTCCCGTTCTACCGGCTGTTCTGCAGCCCCAAGCTGACGCCGCCCGCCAACGTGCCGCCGCTCGACACCACGACGCCGACGCCCAACGTGAACACGACGCGGGATCGCTACGAGTCGCTGCACACGAAGTTGGGCGCCGATTGCAAGGCCTGCCATACGTTCTTCGATCCGATCGGCTTCGCGTTCGAGCACTTCGACGAGGGTGGTCGATACCGCGCCAAGGAAACGACGGCGTCGGGGACGTTCGACATCGACTCTTCGGGATCGATCAAGGCGCCCGACGGCACGACGCTCACCTTCACCGACCAGGAGTCGCTGATGGCGGGGCTGGCCAACCAGCCCGTGATCCACCAGTGCCTGTCGGCGTACCTCGCCGCATACGCGTTCGGGACCAGCGAGGCCTGCATCGGCGCCAGCCAGGTGACAGACCTCAAGGACGGCACCATCGGCATCGTCGAGGCGTTCGCGCGCCTGGCGAGCGAGCCCCACTTCTCGAAGCGGACGGCGCCCTAGCGCGGGCGGTGTTCCTCGACGCGCCCGGGGCGTCAACCTCATGTTCGGCGGGAGGTTCTAACCAGCCGGTTCGATGACCAACGCGCGGCCGGGTCCGGCGCAACCCGCGCGTCGCTCGTCCGAACACCCGACGTGCGGCTCGTGTCGATCGCAGTGGCGTTCGTCGTCGGGGATGCGTGTGGGCTCGGGGAAGTCATTGGGGTCCGCGGAGCGATCGCCGTCTGGATCGCGACCGGGGCTCTGCTCGCGCTCACGCTGCGGATTCGGCGATCGATGTTGGTAGTCGTCACGCCGATCGCGCTGACGACGACGCTGTTTGGTATCGGCGCCGTCATGGGGACACGGGCATTGCGACCGGCGAACATCGATGCGCGGTTGGCGGCGGCGTTGGACGGCGACGCCGCGGTGACGATCGAAGCCGACGTGGCCCGAGGACCGGAGTTGACCAGCGCCGGGACGCGGCTGGTTGTTTCGGTGCTGAAGATCGACGGAGCGCGCGCGGCGGGCACGGTCGCCGCTGGGGTCGTGCACGGGTGGCCGGACTTCGGGCCGGGCGAGGTCGTCGAATTCAGGGCCAAGTTGCGGTCGTTGCATGGGACGAGGAATCCGGGGCTGCTGGATCCGATGCTGGGATTGCGCGCGGCGGGAATAGAGGCGCTCGCGTCGGTGGGTAGCGCGGAAGCGATCCGCCGGCTCGCGGAGCCGTCGGGCATGGGGCCGCGGCGGCTGGCATTTCTGGCGCGGCGGGCGCTGCGGGCGGCGGTGGACGAGCAAGTGGCGGGAGCGCCAGGCGCATTCATGCGGACCGCGGTGCTCGGCGACCGACGCGGGGTGTCGGATGAAATCGAAGCGGGTTTCCGGTCGGCGGGGGCAACGCACGTGTTGTCGGTGTCGGGGCTACATCTGGCCGCGGTGGCGGCGGCGCTGTTCCTGATGGTGCGAACGCTGGCGGTGCGGATTCCGCGGCTCGCGCTGCACGTGGACCCGCGCGCGGTCGCGGCGGCGGTAGCGCTCCCCGGAATCGCTTTCTTCACCCTGCTCACCGGGGAGGCGATCGCGACCGAGCGGTCGGCGGTGATGCTGGCGATCGGGATGGGCGCGTTCATCGTGGGGCGACGGCCGGCGCTCGGGCCTGCCATCGCGGTGGCGGCGCTCGTGCTGCTGGGTCGACAGCCGCTCGCGCTGCTCGACGTATCGCTGCAGCTGTCGCTCGCGTCGGTCGCGGGGATGGCGCTGCTGGCGCGCGGGTTGGGACCGGCGCCGGCACAACGCGGGTCGCCAACCGCCGGCGGCTGGAGGTCACGGCCGACCCGATGGTTGTGGGGGTTCGCGGCGGCGACCGCGGCGGCCACGGCCGCGACGGCGCCGCTCGTCGCGCATCAGTTCGCCGAGGTGGCGCCGCTCGCCCTCCTGGGCAACCTCGCGCTCGTCCCCCTCGTGGAGCTCGGCGTGGTGCCGGTCGGGCTCATGGGCGCGACCGCGGCGGCGGTGTGGGCTCCGCTCGGCCGGCCGCTGCTGACCATCGGGGGCTGGGCGGCACGTGGGGCGCTGGCGATCGCGGATGGGTTTCGGGTACACGCGCCACTCTGGCGTTGCCGGGCGCCGAATGGACTCGAGACTGGCGCCCTCACCGCGGCGGGATGCCTGGCGCTGGCGGCGCTCGCGGCGCCAGCGCGAGGGCGCGCGCGCCGCCTGGCGGCCGTGGGTGCGCTGCTGGCGCTCGTGCTGGCGCTCGCGAGCCTAGGCGTGCGCGAGTTTCGCCGGCGGCACGCGCATGACCTCGTGGTCACGTTTCTCGACGTCGGCCAGGGCGATGCAGCCGTCGTGGAAGCGCCCGGGGGAGCGGCCATGCTGGTCGACGGCGGCGGCGCGCGCGACGGCAACTTCGATCCGGGGGCGCGCATCATCGAGCCGTTCTTGCGCGCGCGCGGCATCGGGCACCTCGACGTCGTTGCGCTGTCGCACCCGCACCCGGATCACCTCAACGGGCTGTTCACGGTGCTCGAACACTTCGACGTCGCCGCGTTCTGGTCGAGCGGCGACGACGGCCGCAACCCGGAGTACCGGCGGCTGATCGAGGTCGTGCGACGGCGCGGAGTCCCCGCGCCGGTCGTGGGGGGGCGCCCGCTGGGCGGGGCGTGGATCGACCCGCTCGGCCCGTTCACCGGCGATGACGTCGGCGCGCCGGCGGGATTGACCGTCAACGACGCGTCGCTCGTGTTTCGGGTAGGGTGGGCCGGTCGAGGTGTGCTGTTCGCCGGCGACCTCGAGGCCGATGGCGAGGGCGAGCTCTCGGGCCGCGGCGCTGTCGGCCAGACCGTCGCCGCCGACGTGCTCAAAGTGCCCCACCACGGCAGCCGGACTTCGTCGAGCGCCGAGTTGCTCGACGCGGTGTCGCCCGCGCTCGCGGTGATGTCGCTCGGCTGGCGGAACCAGTTCCACTTTCCTGCCCCCGAGGTGGTCGCGCGCTACGCCGCCCGCGGCACCCGCGTGCTGCGTACCGATCGCGATGGCGCGGTCACGATCGCGGTCTCGCCCGCCGGCGAGATCTCGGTGGGTTGCGAACGCGGCTGTCCGCCGAATGAGATCGCGCGGATCGCGGCCACGCAACCTGCGGCGCCCGTGCGCCGATGACCCGCACATGACGGGGACGCCGCTCGCTCGAGCCACTTTGGGGATCGTGGTCCTGGCACTGCTCGCGGGCGCCTGCGCGACGGCGTCGAAGCGCCTGCAACCGAGGGGCGTCGCGCTGGTGACGGCGGGTGTCGAAGCCCTGGGCCGAGGTGAGCTCGACCGTGCCGCCGGGCAATTCGCGCTGGCGCTGGAGTACGAGCCCAGGCTCGCGGAAGCGGACAACGGGCTCGGGCTGGTGGCGCTGCGGCGTGGCGACCACGATCGCGCGGAGGAGCGGTTTCGCGCGGCGCTGGCCAAGAACGAGGAGCTCGCGGAGGCACACGTCAACCTCGCTGGCCTGCTGATGCGACGATCGGCGGACGAGGCGGCGCTGGGCGAGGCGCGGGCGGCGCTGGCGATCGATCCGGGGTACGCGGACGCCCGGCTGCTGGCTGGCGAGCTGTTGCTGCGGCTCGGCCGGGTGGACGACGCCCGCTGGGAGCTCGAGAAGCTGTGCGCGGCGGTCCCCGATCGCGCCGATGCGCGCGCGGCGAACGCACTGGTGCTCGTCCGGCTCGGCCGCATCGCCGCCGCCGAGGAAGAATCGCAGGCGGCGCTTCGGCTGGACCCGCGACAGCCGGCCGCACACCGCGCGCGGGCCGAAATCCTGCGCCGCTCCGGCGATCTCGCGGGCGCGACCGCGGAGATCGAGATCGCGATCTCCGCCAACCCCGGCTCGGTCGACGATCGGCTGATGCGCGCGACGCTGCTCGCGGCGGGCGGCGATCTCGCCGCGGCGGCGACGGAGCTCGACATGCTGGCACAAGCGGCGCCACGAAGCGCCGAGGTGCGATTCGCGCTCGCCTACGTCGCGCTCGCGCGCGGTGAGCCGCGGGTCGCGGAGCCGGCGGCGGCGATCGCGCTGACGTTGCGCAAACTCTATCCCGAGGCGCGGCTCGTGCACGCCGAGGCGCTCGGCCAGCTGGGCCGCGCCGCGGACAGCCGGCGCGAGCTCGAGCGTTTCCTCGACGAAGCCCCCGACCGCCTCGCCGGCGAACGCGCCCGCGCCCGCGCCCAACTCGACGCAAGCAAGCAAGCCCGCGGAATCGACACGCTCTGGAACAACCTGTAAATTAGCGTTGATTGCCGCTCAAATTGCGCGTCATGCCGTCGACCCGCTCCAAGGCGGGCGATGGGAAGGCCCCGACGACCGAGCGGTCGATCGAGTTTGGGGACAGTGTCTCGGAGATCCGGATCGGGCGGCGGCCGGATCTCGAGCTGCCGCTGCCGTTCTCCATCCTGTCCGGCGTCCACGCGCGGCTCTACCGCTCCGGGGAGCAATGGTTCATCGAGGACCTCGGCAGCCGCAACGGAACCTTCGTCGCGGGCAAGCGCCTGACCACGGGCGAGAAGCGCGCGCTCTCGCCGGGGACGAGCCTCTCGCTTGCGCACGTCGACCTGATGTTCGATGGCACCACGAAGCAGGCGACCGGGTCGGAAGGCACCGGCACCATCGCGCGCCGACTGGTGAGCGACCTGTTCTCCGACGGCAACGCCAGTGCGGTCCCGACGGTCATGATTGTGAGCGGCGCACCCAAAGACGTGCTCAAGCTGGAGGAGCGCGACCGCGCCTACACCCTGGGTCGGGTCGAGGGCTGCGACCTGCGGCTACCGGTCGAAGAGATCTCCCGCGAGCACGCCTCGCTCACGCGGCGCTGGAACGGCGTGTTCATCGCTGACCTCGGCTCGAAGAACGGCGTTCGCGTCAGCGGCGTGCTGGCCGACAAGCAGCGTGTCCGCGACGGCGATCTCATCCAGATCGGCCCAGTGTCGCTGCGGTTGTTCGACCCCGCGGACCGCTATCTCAAGGAGTTCGAAGCCAAATCCGACTCACCCGCGCCCGCCCCGCTGCCGGGCGCCGACCGCCCGAGCGACCAACTCCACCCCGCGATCGCAGGCGCCCTAGCCGCCGAGGCCCCGGGAAACGGCCCGCGAAACCAACCGAAGTCCTCCCGCTCCACCTCCCGCTCCCGCCCCGAGAAGACCGGCTTCCGCCTCGCCCCGAGCGGCAGCAAAGCCGCCACCCTCGTCGCCGCCTTGGTCCTCGCCGTGATCGCCGCGGTCGCCGTCACCCTCGTCTTCGGTTGAGGCAAGCGGATCGGAGGCGGGCATAGCCGCACCCCACGCCCGCAGACGCGCGTGGGGACCCCGCGCCCGCCGGAGACACCGCACGGCGAGTGATCCGGCCCCGGCTCTTGTCGCGCACTGGTGGGGGGCCCGCGGGGGGCGGCAGCCGCCCCCCGCGAAGCGAGCGCAGCGAGCGCGTTAGCGCCGCTTACGCGCTCATCACTGCCTAACGGCGCTTACGCGCCTTTTTGCGCGCCTTGCGGGCGTCCTTGCGCTTGCGCTTCTCTTTGGCGCGGTCGACGTTTCGCTTGGGGGCCTGGAAGTGACCGCGCTCGGCGGAGGGGGTCTGCATCATGCTTGCGAGCTGGTTCATGTCGAGGCCCATCATCTTTTGCGCCTGCCCGAGCTGTCTCAGCCCCGGGATCTTGCCGAGCAGGCCGGTCGACATCCCGATCTGCATCATCATCTGCCGCATCATCGCGAACCGGTTCAGCAGGTCGGCGACGTCGTTCTCTCGTCGCCCCGCGCCCTTGGCGACGCGCGCGAGCCGGGTGGTGTCATAGAAGGCGCTGCGCTTCTTCTTGCGCTTGCCGCCGTCGACGACCTCCTCCCAGCTGGTGACGATGAAGCGCTCGGGGTGCCGGCGCTCGTCCTCGGTCATCGACTGGATCATCGACGTGATCTTGACCAGCTCGTCGTCGCTGACCTGGGCGCCCTCGGGGAGCGCGTCGGCGACGCCCGGGATCTTGTCGACCATGTCCTTGAGCGAGCCCATCTTCTTGAGCATCGCGAGCTGCTCTAGGAAGTTGTTCATGTTGAAGTCGCCGCGAAGCATGCGCTTCGCGTCGGCCTCGGCCTTCTCTTCGTCGACGACCTCCTCGAACTGCTGGATGAGGCCGACGACGTCCCCGCGCCCGAGAATCCGGCTCGCCATGCCGTCGGGCCGGAACTCTTCCAACCGGTCCGACGACTCGCCCATACCGACGAACTTGATTGGCTTGCCGGTGACCGCCTTCACCGACAGCGCGGCGCCGCCGCGCGCGTCGCCGTCCAGCTTGGTGAGGATCACGCCGTCCAGGTTCAGCCGGTCGTTGAACGCCTTCGCGGTGCCGACCGCGTCCTGACCGATCATCGCGTCGACGATGAGGAAGATGTTGCCGGTCTGCACGCGGCGATCGATCTCGGACAGCTCCTCCATCAGCGGCTCGTCGATCGCGAGCCGGCCCGCGGTGTCGAACAGCACCACGTCGCGCCCGGTCTCGGACGCGACCCGCACCGCCCTCTCGCAGATCTCGGGCGGCTTGCCGCCCGGCTCCGAGTACACCGGGATGCCGAGCTGGTCGCCGATGATCTTGAGCTGATCGATCGCGGCCGGGCGGTACACGTCGGCCGCGACCAGCAACGGGCGCTTGTGCTTCTTCTCGAGAAAGTGAGCGAGCTTCCCGATCGTGGTCGTCTTGCCCGACCCCTGCAGGCCGACCAGCATGATCCCGGTCGGGCCCTTCTTCGCGAACTTGATGTTGGTGTCGACCGGACCCATCAGGTCGACCAATTCGTCGTGGCACAGCTTGACGAAGTGGTCCTCGGCGCTGACGCGGCGGACCTTCTCCTTGCTCGACGCCTTCACCTTGACGATGACGCCGACCGCCTTGTCCCTCACCCGCTTGCAGAAGTCCTGGACGACGTCGAACCCGACGTCGGCTTCGAGCAGTGCCGTGCGCACGTCGGCCAGCGCCTCGTCGACGGTGGCCTCGTCGAGCTCGGCCAGCCCCTGAAAGCGCTGCTTCGCGGTGCGAAAACCTTTGGTTAACGTCTCGAACATGGGCGCGCGGAATGTAGCACGCCAGCCGCCTACTTCTTGCGGGCGCCCCCCGATTCGTACCACCACGTCTGCCAGCGCTCGCGGGCGACCTCGCGCTCGCGGCGCGGCAGATCGAAGTGGTAGCCGAAGTACTCGCCGGTGATCGCGCGCAGCTCGTTCTCGGCCGACTCGCGGATTTCGGGCAACTTGTGCGACAGCCCTTCGAACAACCACTCGAAGCGGTCGTCTTCCATGTGGTTCTCCCACCAAAGCTCCCAGCGCCGGGGCTTGGTGCCGAGATCCTGCTTGGTGAACGCGACCAGCACCGCGTGCGCGGCGTCGACGTCGGGACCCCGGCCGGCGAGGCGCGCAATCAACTTCAAGACGTCGCGCTTCTCGGTCCTGGGCGATTCGCCGGACGGCGCCGCGGCCGGCTTCACCGCGACGCGTGGTTTGGCCGACGCCACTCCCACCGGCCGCAGCTCGGCGGAGGACGCTCCCCCGGCCGGAGTCGCGGCGGCGGCGGCGGCCCCGGGCACCACCGCCGCGTCGCCGGTCACCGCGCGACGGCCCCCGAGGATCTCGACCCCTTCGGTGGTGTCCTTGGTCATCGGCTTCGCGTGCGCCGCCTGCCAGCGGCGCACCGGCTTCGCGCCCGCGACCCGCGCGAACAGCCGCACGAGCCGCGACGACATCGGCCGGTCGTAGATCGCCTGCCGCACCGCCGCGAGCCGGATCTCGGGAACGACGTAGAGGTCGACCGCGAGTCCCATCGCCGCGGCGGTCTCTGCGATCGCCGCCTCGGCCACCGGCTCGCTGCACAGGATCTGCACGACATCGGCGTCCACCGCGACCGGCACCGCGCGGCACCGATCGGACCACGCGGCGTTCATCGCCCCGCCCTCCTCCGCGAGGTCGATCCGCGTCGGCGTCTCGTAGAGCAGCGGATCGGGCACCGCCAATCCGGTGGCGCGCCCGAGCGCGCCCCACAGCGTCGCCTCGTCGACCGCGTCGATCTCCAAGAGCGCGGTGTCGAGCGTCCCGCCGTAGACCGCCTGCCGCGCGATCGCCGCCTTGATGGTGTCGGTGGCCACCAGCCCGGCGCCGACCAGGCCGTCCGACAACCGCGACGCCATCAACCCTCGTCGATGATGACGTATGTGCCGGCGATGTGGTCGTGGAGCGCGCGCCGCTCCCGATCGAACAGCGCCCACAGCCAGCCGAGCCCTGCGGGCAACACACTGGGCACGAACGCGAGCAGGCGCACGAGACCCCGCCCCGGCCCCGGCGGCTCGCCGCGCACCGAGATGAGGCGGATGCCCATCAATCGCATGCCCAGGGTCTGCCCGGCCATGCCCGCGAAATACAGCTGGTAAAGACCCATGACGCCCAGAAACAGCCCCACTGCGCCCACCGCCATCGGGTTGCGGTCGAGGATGCCCGCGACCAGCAGGTCGGGGCCCACCTCGCGGAAGCCGGGCATGGGCACGTGCAGGATGAGCGCGACCGTGGTCGTCACCGCGGCGGTCAGCGCGAACACCAGCGCGAGGTCGGTGAACGCGGCCACCGCGCGCCTCGGGAACCCGGTCACGCGCACGCGGACCACGCGCTCGGCGCGAAATCGGGAACTGGGCTGGCTTTCCGTGGCAGTCATCGGGGGAGCAAGGGCGGTCACGGAACCATTTTGCGGAGGCCGCGCACGGCCGGCAAGTTTAGAGGAGTATCGAGTCTATTGCTTCACTCGAGCTGGCCGTAACATTCCGCTATCAGGGCCACGGCGACGATGGCGGCGGTCTCGACCCGCAGGATGCGGGCGCCGAGGCCCACCGGGACGAATCCGGCGTCGCGCGCGGCAGTCACCTCGGCGGGCGCGAACCCCCCCTCGGGACCGACCAGCGCGGCGGTCGGCTCGGGCGTGCCCAACGCGGAGCGCAGCGATCGGCCGCGCTCGCCTTCGACCAGGGCGATACGGCGGGCCGGCAGGTCGGCCAACGCCAGCGCCGCCGCGAGCGCGATCGGCGCGTCGACGACCGGAACATCCGCGCGCCCGCACTGCCGCGCGGCCTCGCGCGCGATCTTCTCCCAGCGCGCGCGACGCCCCGGCTCGGGACGAACGACCGACCGCGTCGCGAGCACCGGTACGATGCGCGCGACTCCGAGCTCGGCCGTCTTCTGGACCAGCACGTCCATCCGCCCGCCGCGCGGGACCGCGGTCAGCAACACGACCGGCGCCGGGTTCGCGGGCGCGATCTCGTGGGCGTCCCCCAGCACGAGCAGCGTCTCGGCGCGCCCCACCCGCGCGACCCGGGCCTCGACCTCTCCACCAACGCCGTCGAACAGCGTGACCGCCGTGCCGGCCGTCGCGCGCAGCACGCGCGCGAGGTGGCGGTGATCCGATCCCGACACGGTGACCGAATCACCCGCCAGGCGCGCGCGCGGCACGTGCAGGCGCAACCGGCCCATCGCCGTCAGCCCCGACCCGCCGGCGCCGACGGGCGAGATAGCCGCAGCGCCGCCCACTCGCCCTCGTCGCGGCGCGCGTCGATCGCGAAGCCGGCGGCCTGATAGGCGCGGGTCACGGCCTCGACGTCGGTGGTGAGCAAACCGGATAACACCAGCGTCCCGCCCGGGAGGAGCCGCGCCGGAAACTCCGGCGCCAGCGGCACCAGCACCGACGCCTCGATGTTGGCGAGCACGACCTCGCTCGCGGCCTCCACGTCGGCCAGCGTCCCGATCCGCGTCTCGACGGTGGTGATGGCGTTCAGCGCCAGGTTCTCGCCGGTGGTGGCCACCGCCTCCGAATCGACGTCCAGCGCCACCCCGCGCGCCGTCGGCCACAGCCGCGCCGCCGCGATCGACAGGATGCCCGACCCACACCCGAGATCCAGGAAACGCGCCGGCGCCGACGCGCCGTCGGCGATCTCCTCGAGCAGCGCGATCACGAGCCGCGTGGACGCGTGGCCGCCGGTGCCGAATGCCCGCCCGGGATCGATGTCGATCAGGCGATCGCCGGGCGCGGCGTCGACCAAGTCCCAGCTCGGTCGAATGAGGAAGCTCCGCCCGACCCGCAGCGCGCGGAAGTGCTGCTTCCACACGTCGCGCCACTCATCCTCGTCGGCCTCGCGACGAGCGACCGACATCGGGTCGACCGCGACGCCCGCATCCCGCAGCCGCGCGACCGCGGTCTCTATCACCTCCGCCACCTCGCGCTCGGCGTCGGGCGCGAACTGGGTGACGATCACCGCTCGCCCGCGCGCGATGCGCAGTATGGTCTCGTCGTCCCGCACCTCGACGCCGCCCGTGACCTCGCCGACGGCATCGGCGAGGACCTCGGCCGCGGCGGCCGGTACCTCGATCGAAAACTCGACGAAGCGCGTGCCCACGCGCGCCGTCAGCGCACGACGCGGCGCTTGGCTTCGCGACGGCGCCGCTTGCGCGCCTCGCGCATCTTGCGCTTGCGCTTCACGGACGGCTTCTCGTAGTACCGCCGCCGCTTGATCTCCTGCAGGATTCCTTCCTTCGACATCTTTTGCTTCAGGATCTTGAGCGCCTTGTCGACGGAATCCCTGACTTCAACTTCGAGCGGACGGCCGAGCAGTGTCTCCAAGTAACGGCTCCTTTTACCTCGGAACCCTGAGAGGGTTCCGCACCTCCCGCGACGGGCTCGCGCCAGCCAAGCTGTCGCTCCCCC
>Ga0137375_10010785_pt1 | contig 10803 bp, 8 predicted proteins | sample SagtaG_24_FD_104936 | JGI IMG/M metagenome (GOLD analysis project Ga0137375, IMG submission 104936) | Vadose zone soil microbial communities from Sagehorn Ranch, Mendocino, California, USA - Sage1_R_113_16 metaG | ecosystem: Environmental > Terrestrial > Soil > Vadose zone | place: USA... | reverse complement strand
ATCGGGCTCTCCTTCGTTTCGCAGTGGCCTTCACCGTAAAGACGGATCGCGAGAGAAGAACTCATCGTCGTGCGCTCCAAACGATCGTACGGCCGGCCGCCCAGGCGGCTGAGAACTGGGCTGCGCCAGTGCGCCCGTGTGACGCCTGAGCTACGCAGCAAGGCACTCGAAGCGCCGCTCGAGCACGTAGAAGACGGGCTTCCAGTAGACGCCCGTGGCCTCCATCCCCACGAGCGTCACGCCGAAGCCGGCCAGCCAGTCCGCCAGTGTCTCGAGCTGGCCGATCGTGGTGCCGAAGCTGCGCGTCTGCTGCTCGCGCCGGCGCCGGCTCTTGCCCGTGGCCGGCAGCCGCACCATGGCAACGACGCTGTCGCGGTGCACGTCCAATCCCGCGCAGCGCTCAACGACGACGTCCATCACGTGCCTCCTTCCCTAGACGACAGGACGCGCCGGATCGGAGGGGCCTCCAGGTACGACTCTGAGGTTCGCGCTCGAGGCAGCAGTCAACAGCTCCGCAGGCCCCCGCGCCATACTTACCAACGGCTCGCAGCACCAAGGAGATGCCGGCGTCGACCGATCCGGCGCCCGGCATTCTCACCCCGCCACGGTGGCGGCCGCCAGCGCCGCCACGGCTACTTACCATGAAGCTCTCGCCCGCTACCTCATAAACGCTCCATCCGCACGGCTCGGGATATCTGACGTCAGGACTCGGTGGTAGCCCTGACGTTTCTGTCGCGAGGGTCTGCGACAGTCTGCATATGCGGCCGTCGGTGCTGATCGTGGACGATCACGCCGCTTTCCGGTCTGCGGCCCGTGAGCTGCTGGCAGCTGAGGGCTACAGGGTCGTCGGTGAGGCCGCCGACGGCCGCTCGGCGCTCGAGGCAGTACGGGAGCTCCGACCGGAGGTCGTGCTGCTCGACGTTCAGCTGCCTGATCTGAACGGCTTCGACGTTGCCGAGCTGCTTGCAAAAGAGGAGACAATGTCTGTAGTCGTGTTCATCTCGAGTCGCGCGTTGAGTGCGTTTCGCTGGCGGTTGGCCACGAATCCGGGTTGGAGGTTCATCGCGAAGAGCGACCTTTCAGGCGAGGCGCTCGCGGCCGCTCTCGCTTGATGGAGATGCGGCCGCTCAGGCTCGCTCTCGCACCACTCGGCATCGCGTTCGGGCTCGTGGCGGAGTTGACTTTCTACGACTCTACCCTCGGGCTTGCGCTTCCGGTCGCTGACTTCGTCGCAGGTTGCTTGCTGGTTGTCGCGGGCTCGGTCGCGTGGGAGCGTCTCGGTGAGAGTCGGGTCGGGGCACTGATGACGCTCGCCGGATTCACCTGGTTCATCGGCAATCTCGGCGGGGCTGCCGTCTACCTCCATCGCGGCGCGCTTGTGCAGCTCGTGCTCTCATATCCCAGCGGACGGCTGCGGGGGCACTTCGCTCGCGTTGTGGTCGCCGGTGCATATCTCGACGCGCTGGTGGAGCCGTTGGCGCGCAACGACACGCTGACGCTGGTGCTCGCAGCTGCGGTTGCACTCGCCGCGTGCCGGACGTTTCTCGCCAGCTCGGGCCCAGGCCGCCGGGCCGGGACGGCGGCGCTCTGCTCGGCGCTGACCTTCGCAGCTGTGATGGCACTGTCGTCTCTCAGTCGGTTGGAGGGCGTCGGCCACCGCGATGCAGTGCTGTGGAGTTACGACGCCGTCATCGCTTCGATCACCGTCATCCTGCTCATCGACCTGCTGCGCGGTCGTTGGGCCGAGAGAGCCTTGAGCGGCCTGGTCGTCGATCTTGGCGCCGCCGCCGACACCAGAGGCCTGCGCGACAGGCTCGCCCGCGCTCTCGGTGACCCATCGCTGGTGCTCGGTTATCGGCTGGCCCAGACGGGCGGGTTCGTCGACGACGCCGGCCGGGAGCTCGCGCTGCCGGTGCCGGGCTCGGGGCGAAGGGTGACGATGCTCGAGGAGCGGGGCGAGGAAATCGGCGTACTCGTGCACGACGATGCGCTGCTCGCTGACCATGTTCTGATCGATTCCGTGGCCGCGGCGGCCCGGCTCGCCTTGACGAATGCGCGGCTCCAGGCCGAGGCGCAGACCCGGGCTGCCGAGCTCGAGTCGTCCCGGAGGCGGATCGTCGAGACCGCCGACAGACAACGGCGCCGGCTCGCGCGCGAGCTACGGGAAAGGCCCGAGCGCCTGCTGAATCAGGCCCTGGTGCGGCTCGCCGACGCTGCGACGGAGGCAACCGCCGGGGATGCCGAGGCGATCGTGGCGCTCGAGGCGGGGCTCGGCGAGGCTCGGCAGGAGCTACGTGAGTTCGCGCAGGGCATCCGGCCGACGGCGCTGAGCGAGCGCGGGCTGATGCCCGCGCTCACGCTCCTCGCGTTGCACTCGCCGATTCCAACACGTGTGCGTGGGGAGGTAGAGAGGTTGCCCGAGCCCGTCGAGGCGGCCCTCTACTTCGTCTGCTCGGAGGCGCTCGCGAACGCCGTCAAGCACGCGCAGGCGTCGCGTGTGACGGTCGACATGACGGCGGAGGACGACCTCGCCGTCCTGGTCGTCGCTGACGACGGCGTCGGTGGTGCGACGCTGGACGGCGGCACGGGCCTACGGGGTCTCGCGGACCGGGTCGAGGCGCTCGGAGGCAGGCTCGAGGTCGAGAGCCGAGCCGGAGACGGTACGCGCGTTCGCGCGGCGGTCCTACTCAACACCTAGCGCGCCCGCGCCCACACCCCCGCCTCGCAGAGCAGGCTCGGACGCCCCGCGATCGCCTTGAACGTCAGCCGGTCCCGGTACACGCTCCAGGTGCACTCCGAGATCTGGCCCGGCGTGATTCCGACACCGCTTGCGAAGACCAGATGACTGATCCTCCCGCGGACGGTGAACGTGCCGCGGGAAACGGTGCCGGTCCGATGATTCCGGAAGTTGAAGCGGCCCTGCTGATAGAGAGCCGTCCACGGGCCATACAGCTTCGCGGCGAGCGGTGCCGATGCGCCGGCTCGCCGCAGCTGCGCGAGCGTAATCGTTGCCGTCCAGCGGCCATCGAACGGCCCTGCGGCCCGTGTGGCGTCGGCCGCCGTGTCCCGCGCACCCGCCGTAGTGGCGGTCGTCGCCGCGACCAGTGTGCTGAGCAGAAGAAGGACGATGATCGTGCGCGGGCGGTTCATGGCAGCCTGCTCCTCTCCGGTTCGAGTGTCAGGGGCAGCGCACGCTGTCCGTGCGAGTCGAGGTTGTCGCCTTCATCCGTCCGATCTGCGCGATCCACGCCTTCGTGAGCGGGTCGCGCTCGAGGCTCCGGTACAGGGGCTCGACGGCCCTGCGCAGAGCCGCGCGGTCGGCCGGTGTCGCGGTTGCAACCGGAAGCGTGCCGGCAGTGCACAGCAGCGAGCGTAGGTATCGCTCGTCGTGGACGTCGCGCCTCAGCTCGGGCGCCAGCGCGGCGCGACCGGCACCACTGAGGATCCCGCGCTGCTTTGACGTGAGCCGGTCAAAGGCGGTGCGGTTCATGACAATGGTCTGCGGCTTAGGCCAGAGGATGACGTTTCCGGTCAGCGGACGCGAGCTCTTGTCCAAGACGTCGCGCGAGATGACCAGAAGATCGAGTTCCGCGCCATCGAGGCCCGAGAGGTCGCCGGTGAGGAAGCCTCGCGCAGCTCCGCCGAGCGCCTTGAACGTGGCCTTCGCCACACCGCCGGGTCTGATCCCGATCGTCGCGCCGCTGTAGTCGAGCGGCCGGACGAGCGCGCCCGTAATCCCGAACGGCCTACGCAGCATCCCGGGAAGGAGCGCGATGCCGACGACTCCCTGCCGAGACAGGGACGCGAGGGCGCGTCCTGCGAAGTCGCTCTCGAGTGCGCGCGCTTCAAGGGCTAGGCTCTCGATCAGAAACGGTGCGACGAGGGCCCCGAAGCTCGGCACGCCGAGCGTGTCCCACACGCGGGCCCCGACGATCCCGAGCGGAACCTTCCCAGAACGCACGTCCGCGACGATCCCTCGCTCATAGTCGATCTCGCGGCGGTCACCGGTACTTCGCCAATCCATCGCGATCCTGATCCGCATCGAACCGCCGGAAAGCTTCGCCACGGCTGTCGCGAAGGTCGCGTACGCGTAATCGTCGTCATGGGTCGCGAGTGTCAGAACGAGTGGTTTCGCCGGAGTGGAGCCGCCGGCCTTGTCGAGGTGTGACCCGCTGCAGCCGGCGGCCGCCACGGCGAGCACGACCGTCGCGAGCATGGCCGCTGCTTCCCGTCGACTGGCCTTCTGCGTCATGCAGCAATGGTGCACCTGCCCGTCTCCCGCCGCATCAGTGCGGGCACCGAGCGGCGCGGAGGCGGACTCCAGTGCCCGCCCTGATGTCGCCGTATCGCCGCCCTCGTAACCTCGACGGGGTCATCGATTCGGGAGGTCTCCCATGAGCAGAAATCGTTCGATCCGGGGGCGACGGGCCGTCCTGGTCGCGGCGCTGGCGGCGGGCGTCTGTGCCGGCATGAGCTCCGCGGCGCGCTCGGCGCCGACAGCAACATTGTGCGTCGATACGAACCCGGGCTGTTTCTCGACCGTCCAGGCGGCGGTGAACGCCGCCCACGACGGCGACACGATCCAGATCGCGCCGGGAACGTTCCAGGGCGGAATCACGATCGACAAGAGCGTCAAGCTCGTCGGGAGAGCCGCCGCCGTGACGATCCTGAGAGGCGGTGGGCCGGTCATCACGATCGGCCGCTTCGGAGGCGACAACCATCTCGATGTCGTGCTCAGCCGCCTGACGATCACCGGCGGCCTCAACGATTCGCAGCCTTCCACGTCGGTCGTCGCGGGCGGCGGCGTCTCGATTCCCGGGTCGGCGGGCAATGCCGCGGGTGCGGCTGTGGCGATCAGTGAGAGCGTTATCACTCGCAACCGGGTCACCGCCCGCACGACGATTCCGCCGGGTGGGTTCTCCTGTCCCCTCGCGGCCGGGCATCCCTGCGCGTTCGTCAACGGAGGGGGAATCGACAATTCCGGCGTCTTGACGCTGACAGACACGCGCGTCAGCGACAACGTCGCCGGGGCCGCGCCCGGCGGGACGTCCATCGACAGCAATGCGAGCGGCGGGGGCATCGACAATCACCAGCAGGGGACGCTCGCCGTGCGGCGATCGTTCGTCACCGGCAACCGGGTTACCGTCGCGCCGCCTAACGGCGCCTTCTCCGACGGCGGCGGGATCGCGAGCGGGGGCGTGCTGAGCATGGTGGACAGCGTCGTCAGCGGCAACAGCTCCGACGCAGATGCTGCGGTTCCGAGCAGCTTCTTCTCCGGGGACACCCAGCAGGAAGCGAACGCGGGCGGCATCTACCTGCGTGAGGGCTCGTCGGCGACGATCGTCGGCTCGACGATCAGCGACAACAGCGTCAGCGGGAGCAACAGCATCGGAGACGCCCAGGCCCAGGCCGGCGGGATCGATGATGACGGCTCGTTGCTCCTGAACGACAGTACGGTCAGCCGGAACGTCGTTCACGCCACCGCTCCGTCCGGGACGCTCGCTCTCGGCATCGAGGGTGGGATCCAGGTCGGCGGCAGCCTGATCGCTCATGCCAGCCGCATTGTCGAGAACGTGGCCGTCGCGACGAGCGTCGGCGGGTTCGCGGCTGCCACGGGCGGAGGGTTGGACAACCTCGGACAAACGACGCTCGCGGGGACTGTGGTGTCGGGGAACAGGGTCGCGGCCGACGGTGCCTTCGGCGTCGCCCACGGCGGGGGTATCTCGAACTTCACTCTCGACCCCACGAACCCGCCCCGGCTGAAGCTGCTGAACAGCTCGATCACCGACAACGGCGTGCGTGCGAGCGTCGGCATCACTCCCGAAGGCGGGGGCCTCTGGACGGACGCTCCTGTGGTGCTCGTCCGGACGGTGATCACCGGGAACAACCCGGATCAGTGCGTCGGCTGCTGAGGGGGCGCTAGGGGGAGCCGTTACGGCGGTTCCCCCTTCAGCCGCGCAGGTAGGCGAGCACGGCCAGGACGCGGCGGTGGTAGTCGGCGGCCTCACCGATGTCGAGCTTGAGCAGGATGTGGCGCACGTGCGTCTCGACGGTCTTCGTGCTCAGGAAGAGCTTCTTCGAGATGCCTTCGTTGGAATGGCCTTCGGCGATGAGCGCGAGCACCTGGAGCTCTCGCTCGGTTAGCTCGTTGAGCGGGCTCTCTGCGCGTGGCCGCCGCACGAGCCTCGAGACGATCGTCGGGTCGAGGACGCACTCGCCCTCGCCGATTCGCTGGAGCGCGTCGACGAGCACGGCCACATCCGAGACGCGCTCCTTGAGCAGGTAGCCGGAGCGCTCGGGATGCTCCTCGAGCAGGCGCATCGCCCAGTGCGAGTCGAGGTAGTGGGAGAGGACGAGCACGCCGACCTGCGGGTGCGCGCGCCGGATCTCCTGCGCCGCGAGGAGCCCCTCGTCGGTGTGGGTCGGCGGCATCCGGATGTCGACGATGGCCGCGTCGGGGCGCGTCAATTCGACCTTCCGGAGGAGCTCCGGAGCTGTCCCTACCTTCGCGACGACGTCGACCGCCGAGCCGGCGAGCAGGCTGGCGAGACCGTCTCGGAAGAGCACCTCGTCGTCGGCGATCACGACCCGCATGGGAACTCAGCCAGGATTCTGACCCGGCCATTCGACCGTTCCAGCGTGAGCCGCCCGTCCGCCGCGCCGACACGGTCCTCGAGCTCGGCGCGGTCGAACGGTGGGCCGACGTCGCGCGCCCCGACCTCCATCACGAGCGTGGCGTCGCGGCGTGCAGCGCGGACGACGAGCCCACCGATGGCCACTGCTGCCGTTTCGGCGACGAGCATGTACGCGGCCGACTCGACCACCGGGGCGTATCGCTCCGGCGGCATGGCTTCGACGCGGATCGGAACGTGCATGTCCTCGGCGAGCGCGCCGACTGCCGCGCCGAGGCCGCCGTCGGCGAGCACGGCAGGGAAGATCCCATGCGCGAGCTCGCGCAGGCTCTCGATCGCCGCCTGCAGGTCGGCGTCGGCCGCCGCCAGATTCGTCGCGAGCAGCGGGCTGGCGTCGGCCTGGAGCCGCGAGCGCAGCAGGCGCAAAGAGAGCTTGAGTCCGACGAGATGCTGTTGGGCGCCGTCGTGGAGGTCGCGCTCGAGCCTCCGTCGCTCGGTGTCGCCGGCCTCGACGATCCTCGCGCGCGAGCGGCGCAACTCCTCCAGCCGGGCGTGCACCTCTGCCTGCAGCCGTTCGTTCTCGAGGGCGAGCCGTGCGGCGGCGGCAACTTCGGATACGAGCTGGTCGTCGTCCAAAAGACGGGGCGTGTGCGCGGCCACGGCAAGCGGTCGTCGGTCGCCGATGAGGCTCGTCTGCTGCTTGCCCGCCGAGAACACCACCGGCTGGCCCTTCGTGTCCACGAGCCGGTCCGACCCTTCGAGCGGGTAGGCGAGCTCGAGCGTCGGGTCGCCGACGATTGCTGCGAGTGCGTCGCGCAATCCGCCGGGCGGCGGTGATTGCGCCAGCTCGACCACGAGGCGCGCAACCGCCGACCGGCCGCGCCGTGCCCGAGCCCAGCTCCAGGCCACCCCGAGCACGACTCCGACCAGGGCGACGGCTTGCGCGAACCAGAGGCGCCGCTCGAGCGCGCCGTTCCAGAGCAAACCGCGGCGAAGCGATGCCGCGTACATCGCCCCAACCAGGCCCAGGTAGACGGCGCCGGCAGTCCACACGAGCCCTGCAGAGCGCCGTGCGGCAGCCGAAGATCGGACACCCTTGAACGCGGCGAGGAGCGCGAGCACAAACGCCCACACCAACCCGAACCACACACCGCTGCGAACGAGACGATCGGCAGTCGCGTTGCGACCGCTGACGAGAAGCAGATTGCGCGCGCAATCCCCGCAGCCCTCGGCAACGGGGTCGAAGAAGAGCGTCGGCAGTAGACCGAGCACGAGCACGGTCACGCCGTAGGCGACCCCGACCGCGACGCGCTCGATGCGTGAGGACAACCGGCCGCCGGGGAACACGAGCACCGCATGTCCCACGAACGGCGCGCAGGATGCGTAAAAGACGAGCCCTGCCGTGAAGCCCAGCGACGACGCGACCCCGGGGCTGTTCCACTCGAGCAGCAGCCACCCGAAGCCGCCGGCGGCGAGCAGCGGGCCGAACGCGCTCTCCGCCCTCCGCAACCAGAAAGCGAGGCCTGCAGCGACCAACGCAAGTGCGGGGCCAAGGAGCGCGACACGCCCGAAAACTGACGTGCCGGCAAACGAAAGCGCCGGCTCGTTCCGAGCCACAGCGAGTGAGAACAGTCCCGCCGCGACGGCAAGGGCCGCGGCGGCCAGAGCGACGGGCGCGCGACGCACGTCATAGATCGTCCCACGCGCGCGGCGTCACTCCAATCAGGGCCCGCACTGATCTCGAACGTAGGACGGAAATCCTTGCTGGTGCACCTCAGCGTTCGAGGCGAAGCGAGCGGGTGGCCCGCGACGCGTCAAGCGGAACGCGCCGACTGAAATCGGCACCGACACGCTCCGCAAGCACGCCGAACAGGTTGTCGGACTCGCTCGCGTCGGACCCCGCTTTCTACGGAGCCACGGGTGACGAACAGTCTGTGGTGTGCCCGGCCGATCCCTTCGTTACCTTTGATCGATGGACATAGGCTTGGGTAACCGCTCACCTAGGTCGAGCGCGTCTTCCGAAATTGAGCACCAGCCGCGAGGGCTGGAGCGCGTGGCAAGAATGGCAAGGATCAGCGTTCGTTCGCGTTCCGCTCAAGCGTTCAGTCGCGGGACGGATTCCGCTCAACCATGCCGCCTGAGCGCACGCCAGCGAACTGACGGGAGTCAAGTCCCAGGACGTGGTGTAACTCGTCGGTGTGATCATGGGCTGCTCAGGCCGCGGTGAGCTCGGGCGCCTCCTTTTTGTTTTTGTCTTCTCTTCCTTGATCGAGCACTGCTTCCAGCGAGTGGTTGCTGAGGTAGCGGCGGCCGACGAGCCACTCGTCGTTCAGCTCGATCACGACGCTGGCGGCGAGCCGGATCAGCGAGCGGTCGTTGGGAAGATGCCGACGACGTCGGTGCGGCGGCCGATCTCTCGGTTGACTCGCTCGAGCGGATTGGTATCCAGTATGAAAGGGGCGGCGCCTGGCTGACCGACCGCCGTTTGGCGGGTAGGCTGCGAGCCTCCGGGACAGGGGCGTTGGGAGCTACGCAGGATGGGCAGGCCGGTCTTGCTGGATGGGCTGCGAGCCCGCGTTAGTAGATGGCCGCCCCTGCGACTTGCCCGGATGCGCTGCGAGCGCGAATCCGTAGGTGTCGTGGTGCCCACCTGCCTCCCGAATCGGCAACCCGTACGGGAAAGGCGGTGACTGGGCGATGCGGACGATCGGTTTGGATGTCCATCGCGAGTTCTGCGAGGTGGCGATCTTGGAGGGCGGCGTTGCGCGCGCGGGCGGGCAGATTGCGACGACGCCGGAGGCGCTGCGCCTGTTCGCGCAGAGCCTCGCCAAGACGGACGAGGTCGCGATCGAGGCGACCGGGAACACGTTTGCGATCGCGCGGCTGCTCGAGCAGCACGTCGCGCGGGTCGTGATCTCGAACCCGCTGCGCACGCGGGCGATCGCCGAGGCCAAGGTGAAGACGGACAAGGTCGATGCCCGCGTCTTGGCGGAGCTCTTGGCGGCCGGTTACCTGCCCGGCATCTGGTGGCCGGACGAGGAGCTGCAGTCGCTGCGGCGGCTGGTCGCTCGCCGTACTGGCATCGTGCGCGAGCGCACGCGGCTGAAGAACCAGGTGCAGGCGATCCTGCATCGCAACCTGCTGCCGCGCTGCCCGGCCGCCGACCTGTTCGGCAAGAAGGGCCGTGCTTGGCTGGCCGGGCAGCCACTGCCCGTCGATGAGGAGATCGCCGTCGCCTCGGCGCTGCGGCGGCTCGACGTCGCCGGTGAGGAGCTCGCTCTCGTCGACCGCGAGCTGGCCAAGGTCGGCCTCGCCTCGACCTCCGTGAAGCGGCTGCTGACGATCCCCGGCGTCGACCGCACGGTCGCGCTCTCGCTCGTCGCCGCGATCGGCGAGGTCGAGCGCTTCGCGAGCCCGCGCCGGCTCGTCAGCTACCTCGGGCTCGACCCGCGCGTGCGCCAGTCCGGCAACCAACCGGCCCGGCACGGGCGGATCTCCAAGCAGGGGCGGGCGCAGGCGCGCGGGATGCTGGTCGAGGCCGCCTGGGCCTGCGCGAAGACGCCGGGGCCGCTGCGCGCCTTCTTCCTCCGCCTCCGCGCCCGCCGCGGCGAGCAGGTCGCTGCGGTCGCGACCGCGCGCAAGCTGGCCGTGCTCTGCTGGCACCTGCTCGCCCACGGCGAGGATTACGCCTACGCGCGGCCCTCGCTCGTCGCGCAGAAGCTGCGCGCGCTCGAGCTCGCGGCCGGCGCACCGTCACGCCGCGGCCAGCGCGGCTCGACCTACGCCTACAACCTGAAGGAGGCCCGCGCCCGCGAGCGCGCGCTCAGCGAGCAGGCCGAGCTCGCCTACGAGAAGCTGACCGCCCGCTGGCAAAAGCGACCGCGAACGGGCGCGGATGCCGCCACTGGGGAGCGGCTCTGAGGCCGTCAAGCGGCAAACCTGCGCGGCGGGGCTTGCATCCCCACGCCCCGCTCTTCGGTCGGGGGTCACCCGCGCCCGAGCCGATTCTACGACCGGACGCGCCGCTGGCGACTTGACACTTTCATCCGTGGTGTAGATGACACGGCGTACGTCGGTGGGGAAGGCGAGGAAGGGAATCACGTGCTCCCAGGCCTCGCGCCAGGTCTTGCCGATCATCGGGTAGCGCTCGCCCCAGTCGGCCTCGAACGCT
>Ga0137375_10010784_pt1 | contig 10803 bp, 8 predicted proteins | sample SagtaG_24_FD_104936 | JGI IMG/M metagenome (GOLD analysis project Ga0137375, IMG submission 104936) | Vadose zone soil microbial communities from Sagehorn Ranch, Mendocino, California, USA - Sage1_R_113_16 metaG | ecosystem: Environmental > Terrestrial > Soil > Vadose zone | place: USA... | reverse complement strand
TGGCGCTGATGGTCGGCCGCGACGTGTCGTTGTTTGCAGGGCAGCGCTCGCGCGTCAAGGGCGACCCACTGCTCGCGGTTAGCGACCTTGTCGTGCCCGCCAATCCCGGCGAGCGCGTCACTTTCACGGTCCACGGCGGCGAGATCGTCGGTGTGGCGGGACTGGTCGGCGCCGGCCGCTCCGAGTTGCTGCACGCCCTGTTCGGCCTGGAACCACCTCTCGGCGGGACCGTGCGCGTGGCTGGTCGCGAGGTGGCCCTCCGCAGCGCCGCGGCTGCGATCGCCGCGGGTATCGCCCTGGTGCCGGAGGATCGCAAGCAGCAAGGGCTGATTCTGGAGATGTCGGTGCGCTGGAATATCGGCCTGGCGGGGCTCGGACGCAACCGCTTGCCCGGCGGCCTCGTCAACCGCGAGCGCGAGCGGGCCGACGCGGAGGCGATGGTCCGCAAACTGCAGATCCGGCCGCCGGACCCGCGCAAGTTGGTCAGTGACCTGTCGGGCGGCAACCAGCAAAAAACGGTGCTGGCGAAATGGCTACCACTGCGGCCCCGGGTGCTGCTGCTGGACGAACCGACGCGCGGCGTGGACGTCGGCGCCAAGGAGGAGATATATCACCTGATCGAGGAGGCGGCGGAAGCGGGGGCGGCGGTGCTGTTCGTCAGCAGCGAATTACCGGAGATTCTCGGTCTGGCAGATCGCATTCTCGTGATGCATCAGGGGCGCCTTACCGGGGAGCTGACGCGCGGCCGCGCCACGGAAGAGGGTGTAATGCACCTGGCAACGGGCCACACAGCCTTGACATCCGAAACTCGAATCTCGACATCCCAAACAAATCCATGAAGAAGGTTCTTGGCGTCCTCGGCGTGCTGGTGACCGTGTGCATCTTCACGTCGATCATCAACCCCCAGTTCCTGCTGCCCTACAACCTGGAGAACATCCTCCAGCGGACCGCCATGCTGGGGATTCTCGCCATCGGCTCAGCGTTCGTCATCATGGCGGGCGGGATCGACCTGTCGATTGGCTCGTTAGTCGGGCTGATCGGCTGCCTGCTGGCGGTCCGGCTGGCGCGCGAGTTGCCATTTGTGGTCGTCTGTGGAGGGGCGCTTGTGGGGGCGATGGGTCTCGGGATGCTCCACGGCATCTTGGTCACGAAACTGCGGCTGCAGCCTTTCGTGGTCACGCTGTGCGGCCTGCTGATCTATCGTGGGGTTGCCCGCTGGCTCACTTCCGACCGCGAACTCGGCCTGCCGAACGAGGTGCGGCAGGTGGTGACGGCCAAGCTGCCGATCGCGGCGAACTTCGGCATCCCGATACCGTTCCTGATCCTCGTCGCCGTGGCGGTGCTGGCGGCGGTGTTCCTCAACCGCACCATCTACGGCCGTTACCTGCTGGCGGTCGGCCGCAACGAGCAGGCGGCGCGCTACAGCGGCATCAACACGGATCGCATCACGATCCTCGCCTATACGCTCTGCTCGCTGCTGGCGGGTTTGGGCGCCATCCTGTATGCCATGTACCAACCGTCGATTCAGCCAGCGGGTCACGGCGAATTCCTCGAACTGTACGCGATTGCTGCGGCGGTGCTGGGTGGGTGTAGCCTACGCGGCGGTGAGGGCAGTATCCTCGGCGTTGTGCTGGGAACCGCGTTGATCCCCATTCTCTACAACGCCTCGAACGTGCTGAAGATGCCGACGCAGCTGGAGTTCGCGATTATTGGGGTCGTCATCATCGTCGGTGTGATCGTCGATGAGCTGGTGAAACGCTACGCCGCCGCCCGCCGGCGCCGCTGGGCGCCGCAGCTGGCAGCGCCCACGCCGCAGACTCTGCCCGCAGCCGGCACGCCCCGGCCGGCTCCAGGCGACGACGAGCGCATCCCACGTCGCCCGGGGTGAGGGCGGCGTTGCTTGACCGAGTCGTTATCATGTCGATAGGCGTTTCGATCACTGCCGACCCGCGCAGAAGGATGGGCACCTCATGAAAGTCGATCAAGCTCGCATCCGCGCCGCGGTGCGCGAAATCCTGCTGGCCGTCGGCGAGGATCCCGATCGCGACGGCCTGCGCGAGACGCCCGACCGCGTCGCCCGCATGTACGCCGAGATGTTCGCCGGGCTGCACAAGGACGCCGCCGAGCCGTTGCGTAAGACCTTCGTCGAAAAGTACGACGAGATCGTCCTCGTCAAGGACATCACCTTCGATGGATTCTGCGAACACCATTTGCTCCCTTTTATGGGAAAGGCTCACGTCGCCTACCTGCCCAACGGCAAGATCGTCGGGCTGAGTAAGCTGGCCCGCGCCGTCGAGATCATGGCCCGCCGGCCGCAGGTGCAGGAACGCATGACCGAGGAACTGGCGGATCTGCTCATGAAGGAACTGGACGCAAAGGGCGTGGCGGTGATCCTGGAGGCGACGCACACCTGCATGACCATTCGCGGGATACGCAAGCCGGGCAGCATCTGTACGACGAGCGCGGTCCGCGGCGTCTTCCGCACGAATCAATCGACGCGCATCGAACTGATGGCCCTGATCCACAACGGACGCTGACGCCATGCTCGCCGTCTTCTGCCTGCGCCTGGCGACGGGCATGCTGGCCTGTCTCGCGTTGCTGTCGGCGGTCCAGGTCAACCCGCGCTTCTTCCGCACACACTTCCTCACGGCCCTCGGCCTGACCGTCCTGGCTGCCGTGTTCCTGCGCGAGAGCGCCGACCTGTGGCTGTGGCTGACGCTGGTGGCGGGGGCGGTGCTGGCGTTCGTCGGCTCGATGGTCTGGCTGCTGGAGGGGGCGCCGGGTGGACGGGTGCTGATGGTGCTGACGACGGCGGCGCTCGGGACGGCGCTGCTGCTGACCGGGCGGGGCCGGGAGCAGGCGGCGGGCTGGGTGCTGGCGGACGACCTGACGTCGGCGGCGCTGCTCGGCGCGGCAACGACCGCCATGCTGATCGGCCATTCGTACCTGATCGCGCCGGCGATGTCGCTGACGCCGCTGCTGCGTCTGTTGGCGGTGCTGGCGGTCGCGACGCTGCTGCGAATGATAGTGGCGGGCGTGGGTTTGTGGTTCTGGACGAACGCCCCGGCTTCCGGTAGCCTGGAGACGGAAACGATGTTGTGGCTGCCGGTGCGCTGGCTCCTTGGCTTTGTCGGACCGCTCGGGCTGGGCTGGATGGCGTGGGAGACCGCGAAGATCCGCTCGACGCAATCGGCGACCGGCATTTTGTACGTTGTGGTGATCCTGTGTTTTTTGGGCGAACTGACCAGTCAGTTGTTGCTGGGCAAGACCGGCGTTGTCCTCTGAAATGCTGACCGAATCCCTTGTCGCCTCAAGTCAGGTAAGCGTCGGCAGCAGCGCGCGCGTATGTTTGGTCCAGGTCGATGAGCACCGCCTGTTCGACGGATAGCCATAAAGGCATCGCGGGCAATGGCGAACCGACGGCCAGAGGACGCCTCGAAAAACCCAGAAAGCGCCCACCCTCGGGCGAGGGTCCACCCACGCGGTAACTGATGGCCAGCGGTGCCGGGCAACGAGGTTGCGCGAGCCGTAGTTCCTGGGCCAGACGGTCCGCAAACGAAAAGCTCAACGGATAGCGGTGAACGTCCACCAACAGCAGGTGGACGCCTTCGTGGAGATACCCAAGGTAGCGCGCCACGTACACATCCTGAGCGGCATGGCGGTCTTTGTTGCGCGGCGAGACCAACTCGATGGCCGCAACCAGATGGCCCGCACACGCGACGTACACCGCGGGTTCCGCCGTCAATACGGAGACGGCAACTTGTTCATCGGGTTCCAGGGCATTGTCACTCGGCTGCGCGGCAGGGGGCGGCGCGGGTGGCTCGGGGCGCCACTCCCGCACCTGGACGTCCGCGTGTGCCGGCGGCGCACCAATGGTCAACGTCGGACTGGAACCCACATAGGCCCGATAGCCTTCAGGCAAACGCGGTTTTAGCCATCGGAGCAACTCGCTAATCCACAGCGTGTGGACACCATCCCACCCCGTTTGTGCGGACCAATCGTGCAAGGACATAGCCTGTTCCCTCACGAGACGCGCTACGAGCAAACACTCGGTAAGGGGGTGAGCTCGCCCTCATCCCCTCCCTCACAATCGCCGGTGTAGCAGGTCAACGGAACTCCCGTCTGCACCGGTTCGACAGGTCGCCGACAAGCCCATCAAGACACTGTCCGTTGCGCGGCCGGTCTGCTGTAGCACTTTCTTTTCGGATAGGAATAATACATGCGTCCCCTTTACGCCTCCAGGAAACTACTGCTTGGAGGAACGCTTTGGCTTCCCTCTCGGGCCATCGTAACATTTGGAGCAAAGGGGATAGAGCTTGTTTCCATCACTCCGCACAAAAATGTCATCCCCCTCTGTCCAAAGGAATCTTTCGCCACATTTCTTGCATTCGGATTCAAGCCACCCGTTCCCAATCTCCTTCGTGTTCTCTATCGCCACCATCTCCGTCCCCCTTTCGCTCTGTCCGCTCGGGCGGAGCGGAACTGGGGTATCAGACAGAGCGGGAACGTCCCGCCTCTTGCCGATTACTCCTTCATGTTCTTTGCCATCTTCTCTAAAACGGACTTTGCAAGAGCGTCGGACGTAGTGCCCTTGTACGTCTCCGAGTGCTGGCACTTGTCGTTGAGACACTTGACGAGTGCCGAGCCATCCACAATCGACCCCAGGATCATTTCCTGGGCGCACTTCGGACACAGCGCCGACACCTTCACTTTCCACATAAGCGGAGGCGTAAAGTCCGAGTCTTGAAACATGTTCGACCACGACTCAGGAACCCAATCCGCAGGCATGGGGGGTAGCTCCTTTTCCCAGGTGTTCAGGATCAGACGCAACGTTGCCTTCCCCTATTGTACCGGCTCCGTCCATTTTCCCTCAACTCCGTTGTCGCGCCCCGCTCATAACTGCCGCTGTCGTCCTCCTGTCCTCCGCCCTCCTCCGCTGGCGATTTCCTCGACTACACACCGCACGGCCGTGGCGGGGACGGGCTTGTGGTCCTAGACGAACACCGCCCGGAGTAGTAGCCTGGAGACGGCAACGCTGCTATGGTTGCCGGTGCGCTGGCTGCTGGGCTTTGTCGGCCCGCTGGCGCTGGGCTGGATGGCGTAGGAGACGGCGAAGAGCCGCTCGACGGAATCGGCGACCGGCATCCTCCTCTGAAAAGGCCCTACCGTGAACGTGCGTTTCGACTGTCCTGTCTGTGAGTCCCCCACCTGCCTGGAACTGAGTGCGCCGGTCGCCTGGCAGTGTCCAGGGTGCGAGCACCGGCTGCAGGTGGCAAAGCCCGCTGAGCCACTGACAGGTTGCGTCGTCTGCGGCAACCATGAGTTGTACAAGAAGAAGGATTTCCCGCACGGGTTGGGCCTGACCATTTTGACACTGGCCTGCATCGCCTCGTTTATCACCTATGGCTGGTACGAAAAATGGCTGACATGGGCGATCTTGATTGGCTCAGCCGTGTTTGATGGCTTATTGTACTTGCTGGTCGGCGACGCGATCGTTTGCTACAAGTGCGGGGCACACTATCGCGGGCTGGCGCCGAGCGAAACGTACCGGCCGCACGACCTGGGGACGGCGGAACGGTATCGCCAGGAGCGCATTCGCCGCGAGCAGTTGCAGGCGGAGAAAAAGCCCGCCGAGACGGCAGCACCCGCGCAGGGATTGCCCGAACCGCCGTCGTAATGCCTCATCCAAACCCTTGCCGCCCTCCGAACAGGAGACGCTCATGCGCAAGCTCCTTTCCCTCGTGCTGCCGATCCTGTTCCTGTCGCCGCTGACCGCGTCGGCGCAGGACAAGAAGCCCGCTCGTCCAAATATCCTGATCATCCTCTGCGATGATCTGGGCTACGGCGACCTCGGCTGTTACGATCATCCGATGATACGGACCCCCAATCTCGACAAACTCGCGAAGCAGGGGATGCTCTTCACGCAATGCTATGCCGCTGCCCCGGTGTGTTCCCCGTCGCGTGCCGGGCTGCTGACGGGTCGCTGTCCGACGCGGTCCGGCGTCTATACCTGGATCGACCCGAACAACCCGATGCACCTGCCCGCGAACGAGGTGACGCTGGCAACGCTGCTGCGCCGGGTGGGCTATCGCACGGCCCACATCGGCAAATGGCACCTTAACGGAATGTTTAACTCCGCGAAGCAGCCGCAGCCGGGCGATCACGGTTTCCAGCACTGGTTCAGCACGCAGAACAACGCGGCACCGTCGCACGAGAACCCGAAGAACTTCGTCCGCAACGGCAAGGCGGTTGGGCCGACGAAGGGCTTCTCCTGCCAGGTAGTGACCGACGAGGCGATTGCCTGGCTCAAGGGGGGCCGCGACTCGCCGGATCCGTTCTTCCTGTTCGTCTGCTTCCACGAGCCGCACGAGCCGGTCGCCTCGCCCCCGGACCTCGTCGCCTCCTATCCGAAGGCCCGCAACCAGGACGAGGCGCAATACTTCGCCAACGTGACCAACATCGATGTAGCCGCCGGGCGGTTGCTGAAGACGCTGGACGAGATGGGCGCCGCCGACAACACGATTGTCTTTTTCACGTCGGACAACGGGCCGGAAACCTTGCTGCGCTACCCGCGAGGGACGCGCAGCTATGGCAGCGTGGGCGTGCTGCGCGGCCGCAAGTTGTGGCTCTACGAGGGCGGCATTCGTGTGCCGGGGATCCTGCGCTGGCCTGGCAAGACGCCGGCGGGCAAGACCAGCGACGAGCCACTCTGGAGCCTCGACCTGCTGCCGACGCTGAGCCGTGTCGCCGGGGCGAAGGTGCCCGCCGATCGGCCCATCGACGGCGCGGACTTCCTGCCCGCTCTCTCAGGGAAGAAGATCGAGCGCAAAACTCCGCTGTTCTGGCATTACTACCGGGCGCTGGGCGAGCCGCGCGTCGCGATGCGCGAGGGCGACTGGGTGATTCTGGCCCACGCGGGACCGCTGCCGCAGGGGGCCGGCGCGGCGCTCAAGGCCGGCGATCTGGAGATGATCAAGGGGGCCAAATTATCGACTTTCGAGTTATACAATCTCCGCGATGATATCAGCCAGACGAAGGATGTGGCGAAGCAGGAGCCGGAGCGGCTGCGCGCGATGAGCGAACGGCTCCGCGCGATGTATCGGGAGGTGGTCGCCGAAGGGCCGACGTGGGACGTGCCCGCGCCGAAAAAGCAACCGTAGGTCGGGGGCTCTTGCCGAGAGGGCACCATGAAGCGATACGTGCGACGGCTGGCATGGGTCGGGATCGCGAGCTGCGTGGTGATCCTGGGGTTCGGGGTGACGACCCGGTTGCTCGGTCCGGCGCCAGGCGTCACGGAGGCGAATGTCAAACGACTCCGGCTCGGAATGACAAGAGCCGAGGTCAAGGCGATCCTGGGTCAACTGCCGGCGTACCACATGACACAGGTTACTCGTGGTGGTTTTCGCCCTTCGACGTTTGGTCCGACGCAGAAGGCCCAGTTTACTCCTGGTGGTTTTGATACCTTGGCGTTTGATCCGAAAGCGAGGTTTGGCGACCAGGGCTTCGGCGGTAGCAGGGTTAGTCCCCCCGCGGCCAAGGAAGAACCCCCCTCCAACGACCAACCCAAGAAGGGCGAGGTCGGTCTCGGCGCGGTTGTAATAACCTCGGGCAACGCGGAAGCACTCGAAGAAGTCCTTCGGACGATCGCCTCCATCGTCCCCGGTGAGGCAGGATCTGCTTTCATCTCGTTTGGAGAAGATGGCCGGTTGACGCGCGCTGAATGGTCGCCCAACCCTGGAGCGACGGTCCCAAAGGCTGGCCTTGGCGAGTACCTCCGCTCCTGGCTCCCCTGATGGCGCTCGGCTACGATTTCCGTTCGGGAGCAATGTTCTGACATGGCACGGTGCCAACGACTGAGGGTAACATCGGGAGCAACAAATGAGCACACAATGGCTCACCAGGGAAGCGTATCACCAAATTCGGGGCGGGATGTCCTTGGCGGAAGTCGAGGCGATCTTGGGCAAGCCGGGAGAGCGAGAGCGACCTGCATTCTTACCCACGCCATCGCATGAGCGTGGCGATGAATGGTTTTGGAGTGACGGGAATGAGGCGATCTATGCCTCATTCGATCCAGAAACGGGAACATTGCAAGGCTGGGGCTGGGCTCGCCCTCTCCCTCCGGATGGTGATTATCTGGTTCGAGCCGAATGGTGACTCCGAAAGCCGGCAAGACCGATCGATACCTGGTAGGATACTCTGCGTCATACCCTAACGGGCCAACCTCGAACCCACCGGCAAGGGCAACCACCCAATGCGCCGTCTGCTCTTCCTCGCCTCCCTGGCCCTCCTCCCTGCTCCTGCGGCAGCCCAGGCTCCCGCCCTTGGGCTGCGGGTGCCGGACGGCTTCGAGGCGACCGAGTTCGCCGACGGCAAACTCGCCAACGACATCTTCTGCATGACGGTCGATCCGAAAGGCCGCGTCATCGTCTCGGGTCGCGGCTATATTCGCATCCTCGTCGAGGGCAAGGACGGCCGCGCCGAACGTGCCATCGACTTCGCCCCCGGACCCAAGGACGGGGCACAGGGCCTACTCTGGGAGGGCGATTCGCTCTACTTCACCGGCGAGGGCGGGTTGCGGCGTTATCGCGACCAGGACGGCGACGGCCGCGCTGACGGTCCCTCCGAGTTGATCCGCGCCATCAAGACCGGCGGCGAACACGACGCCCACGCCATTCGCCGCGGCCCCGACGGCTGGCTGTACGTCCTGTGCGGCAACAACGCCGGCGTCAACAAGTCGTTCGCCCAGCTGCCAACCTCGCCGATCAGGGAGCCGGTCGCCGGCTGTGTGCTGCGCTTCACTCCTGACCTCAAGAAGAGCGAAATTGTCGCCGATGGCTTCCGCAACCCCTACGGCATGGACTTCAACCTCGACGGCGAATTGTTCACCTTCGACAGCGACAACGAGCGCTGCGTCTCGCTGCCGTGGTACGAGTTCTGCCGCGTCTATCACGTCATCCCCGGCGGCCATCACGGCTGGCTGTCGCCGCAGCGCGCCTCGTGGTGGCGGATGCCGCCGTACTTCCCCGATGTCGTCGCGCCGATCACCACGCTCGGCCGCGGTTCGCCGACCGGCGTCGTTTGCTACCGGCACGCACAGTTCCCGCAGCACTACCGCGGCGGCCTGTTTCTGTGCGACTGGACCTTCGGGAAAATCCACTTTGTCGGCCTGCAGCGCTCCGGCGCCAGCTACACCTGTGGCAAGGAGGTGTTTCTGGAGTCGGTCGGCGACAACGGGTTCGCCCCGACCGCGGCGGCCGTTCATCCCATCACCGGCGACCTGTTTGTCTCGATCGGCGGTCGCGGCACACGCGGCGCCGTCTATCGCATTCGCTACTCTGCGGGCCTCAAGCAAGGCATCGACGCAGCAACCGCCCGTATGAGTCTCCCGCCGCCCCGCCTCGACTGGCAACCGGCCCGCCACAAGGAACTCCTCGCTCAGGCGAAGGCAGACGATGCGCTGACACGACTGCGTGCGCTGGTCGAGTTGCGCCGTCATCAGGAACATTTCCAGACCGCAGAGCTGGTGGAGGTGGTCCGCGCCAACTGGGACCACGCCGACCGCTACGTGCGCAAGGCCGCTGGCGACCTCATTACTGTGCGCGACGGTGTTCGCCAGGCATTGCTCCAGACCCCGCCGTGGACCCCGCGCCAGCAGGCGACGTTCGCGCTCGCCTGCTGCCGGCTCGATCCGTCCGCCGCCCTGAACCTCGCGGCCCGCGTCCTGGTCGCGCAGGACGCCGACGCTCGGACAAAGCTCGTCGCCGCACGGGCGATGCAAGAAGCACTGGGCGGGCTAGGAGCCCGCAGCATCAAGGGCACCATCTGGGAGGGTTATACTCCGCGTGAAGGGCCGCCGTTTCCTGCCGGCGTGAGCATCGAGGCGCTGGGGCAGGCGTTCCCCTCGGGGCACGCGGACCTTGATCGCGAACTCTCGCGTACCCTCGCTGTGCTGGCGGATGATGCCCCAGCCATGCTTGCCCGTGTCGCCGACCGCCTCACCGCCGACTCCGATCCCGTCGAGGACCTGCACTACCTGATCGTCCTGGCCCGTCTTGGAGCGCCGCGAACCCCTGCCATCACCGCGAAGGTCGCAAACGCCCTGCTGGCGCTGGATCGCAAACTGACCGAGCGCCACCTGACACGCGACCGGCACTGGCCGCTCCGCGTCGCCGAACTCTACGCGGAACTCGCCCGCCGCGATGATCGCCTCCACGCGGCGCTGCTGGCCCATCCCGACTTGGGCCGCGCCGATCACGCCCTGTTCGCCGCGGCGCCGGGGTTCGACCGCAAACGAGCAGCGGAGGTGTTCCTCAAACGCGCTGCCGCCGATCCGGATTATCCGTGGAACGCAACCTTGGTGGACATCGTCGGCAGTCTGCCCGAGGAGCGATCGCTGCCGGTGCTGCGGCGATTGTGGGGCAAGGCGGGCCTCGAAGGGTCGCTGCTGCCGCTGCTGGCGCGACAGTCGCAGGCGGCCGACCGCGATAAGTTCGTGCAGGGGCTGGCCTCGTCGCAGCTGGCAACCGTAAGGCTTTCTTTGGAGGCATTACAGAAGTTGCCGCCCCAGCGCGACGGCGTTGAGATCCTGACGCTGATCCAGGCGCTCGGCCGCTTACCGGACAAGGGAGAGGGAGCATCGCTGCAAAAGGCCATCGGCGTACGTCTCGAACGCATTACCGGACAGGGCAAGCTCGGTGCGGATCGGCAGGAGTGGACGGCATGGTTCGTCACGGCTTATCCAAAGCTGGCGGCGCGGCTGAGCAATCCGGACGGTGTCGATGTCGCCGGCTGGGAGAAGCGGTT
>Ga0137375_10010783_pt1 | contig 10803 bp, 11 predicted proteins | sample SagtaG_24_FD_104936 | JGI IMG/M metagenome (GOLD analysis project Ga0137375, IMG submission 104936) | Vadose zone soil microbial communities from Sagehorn Ranch, Mendocino, California, USA - Sage1_R_113_16 metaG | ecosystem: Environmental > Terrestrial > Soil > Vadose zone | place: USA... | reverse complement strand
CGGCCATAGGTCGGCTTGAGGCCGGACAGCCCGCACAGCGAGGACGGGATGCGGATCGAGCCGCCCGTGTCGGAGCCCAGGGCGCCGGGACAGATGCCGGCCGTCACCGAGGCGCCCGAGCCCGACGACGACCCGCCGCAGACACGGTGGGTCTTGGCGTCCCACGGGTTCCACGGGGTGCCGTAGTGCGCGTTGAGCCCTTCGGGCCCGTAGGCGAACTCGTGCATGTTGAGCTTGCCCAGAACGATGGCCCCGGCTCCCACGAGTCGCGCGACCACCGTCGCGTCCTCCCCCGGCACCCAGTCCGCGAGGATCTTCGAGCCGCCCGTGGTCCTCACGCCCTTGGTGCAATACAGATCCTTGAGGCCCACGGGCACGCCGTGAAGCGGCCCCAGCGTCCCGCCCGACATCACAGCGGCCTCCGCCGCCTTGGCCGCGGCCAGCGCGGAGTCGCCCATCACGGTGATGTAGGCCTTGAGCTTGCCGTCCAGCGCCGCGATGCGGTCGAGATGCGCCTGCACGACGTCGAAGGGCGAGACCTTCTTGGACGCGATCATGCGGGCCAGATCCGTCATGGAAGTCCAGCAGAGCTCGCTCACGGAGATCCTCTCTTCGCTCAGAAGATGCGGAACTGCGAGGCCGGCTCGGTCTCGGGCGGGATGTCGCGGATGGAGGCGAGTCCGCTCCGTCCTGCCTCGACAAGCGGGAGCAGCGAGGCCAGCTCCGCGTCGGAGAGCTCCAGGCCCTGCGCCCTGGCCAGCGTTCGAAGCGTGTCCACAGTCAGCTTTTCCATGCGCGCAGGATAGCGCATAATCTTGCCCATGCCCACATCGGATCAGGACGTGCTCAGCTGGCTGAGGAAGTTCGAGGCGGCATGCCGGGGGAGAGACTTCGACGCCGGCCGCCTCATGTTCGCCCAGGACGCCGTCGCCTTCGGCACCTGGGCCATGGCCGTCCACGGCCTCGAGAACATCGAGCGCGAGCAGTGGCGCAACGTCTGGCCGCGCATCCGCGGCTTCGCCTTCGACCCGAAACCGGTCGTCCGCACGAACGGTGACACCGCATGGATTGCCGTGGGCTGGCAATCCGAAGCCACGGGCCCGGACGGCAAGGCCTTCGCCCGCCCCGGCCGCGCCACCTTCATCCTCGCGCACCGCGACGGGCGCTGGCAATGCGTGCACAGCCACGTCTCGCTCCAGCCGACCCAGTCGGAGTCGGTCCACGGGAGGCTCGGCGCCTAGGTGCGAGTCTCCGCGAGCAAGCTGATTCGGCAAGGCATGCATGCGTGGCGCCCCTTTCTCGGCCAGCACACCGCCGAGATCCCGGCCGAGCTTGGCTATGGCGGGAGCGCGCAGCGCGCTCTCCGAGACCAGTGAATCACTCAATGAGGAGGAACACCCCCATGCGCACAGCGCGTTTGCTGGCCGCCGTCGGCTTGGTCGCCTTGCTGGTCTCTACCTCTGCCGACCGCGCGACCGCCCAGGCCAAGTACCCCTCCAAGACCATCGAGGTCGTCGTGCCCTTCGCGCCCGGCGGTGGCACGGACAACCTCATGCGCATGATCGTGGGCATCATCGACGAGAACAGGTGGTCGCCGATGCCGATCAACGTGGTGAACCGCGCCGGCGGCAGCGGCGTCGTCGGCTACACCTACCTGATCAACAAGAAGGGCGATTCCCACTTCGTCGCGGGCGCGGCGCCGACCATCGTCTCGGCCAAGGTCGAGGGACGGCTCCCGGGCAACCACCGGGACGTCTTCACAACGCTGATGATCGTCGCCATCGACGAGCTGATGCTATCGGTCCGGAGCGACTCCAAGTACCAGACCGTCGAGGAGTTCGTGAAGGCGGCCAAGGAGCGCCCCGGCCAGCTCAGCGTGGCCGGCACCGGGACCAACAGTGAAGATCACATCTTCACCTACCTCTTCGAGAAGGCCGCCGGCATCAAGCTGAAGTACGTGCCCTTCAACTCCGGTGGCGAGTGCACGGTGGCGCTCATGGGCGGCCACGTGGACGCCGGCGTCATGAACCCCAACGAGATCGTCGCCCAGGTGGAGGCCAAGAAGGCCAAGAACCTGGCGGTGGCCGCGCGCAAGCGGCTCAAGGACGCTCCCGACATGCCCACCTTTGCAGAGAAGGGCTACGAATTCTACTGGGAGCAGATGCGTGGCGTGGTGGGGCCCGCCGGCATGAGCCCCGAGGCGATCAAGTGGTGGCAGGACACCTTGAAGAAGGTCGTGGAGTCCAGGAAGTGGCAGGAGCAGTACATCAAGCCCAATCTGCTTACCCCGGTGGTCTGGATCGGCGAGGAGGCCAACAAGTACCTCGACAGTCTCAACGGCAAGTACGAGAAGGCGCTGGGGGATCTCGGCGCCATCAAGAAGTAGTCGAGGGCGCCCGTGCGAAGCGCTGACCGGATTGCAGGGGCCGCGCTCCTGGCCGCCGCCGTCGCGTTCTCGGTGGGAGCGCTGAAGTACTACACGTACTGGGGCCCCACGGGGCCGGGCTCGGGTTTCCTGCCGTTCTGGCTCGGCATCGTCCTGGCAGTGCTCGCCGGCTTCTTGCTGGTGAGCGCTCTCGGCTCTCGGGACGCCGGCGCCAGCTGGCTGCCACAGGGCGAGGGGCTGAAGCGGCTGGTCGTGGTGCTCGCGGTCACGACCGCGTTCGTGGCCCTGCTCCAGGTGGTCGGCATGATGCTGGGCACGGTGCTCTTCCTCGTCGCGCTCCTGCGGTTTCTCGAGGGCTACCGGTGGGTCGTCACGCTGGGAGTCGCAGTCGCCATGGCCGCCGTCAACTACCTCGTCTTCACCTACTGGCTCCGGGTGCCGTTCCCCGTGAGCCTGCTCGGATTCTGACGGTCATTCCCTCTCTCCCCACCCTGGGGAGAGGAAAAGGGTGAGGGGGCACACAGCCGATGGACATCCTGAGCAACCTCGTCATGGGCTTCTCGGTGGCGCTCACGCCATTCAACCTGTTCATGGCCATGGCCGGGGTGAGCATCGGCACGCTCATCGGCGCGTTGCCGGGGGTGGGCCCGGTCTCCGGCGTGGCGCTCCTGCTCCCCCTCACCTTCGGCATGGATCCCACCTCCGGCATCATCATGCTGGCGGCGCTCTACGCCGGCTCCATGTACGGCGGCACCATCACCTCGGTGCTCATCAACACGCCGGGCGAGTCGGCCTCGGTCGTGACGTGCATCGACGGCTACCAGATGGCGCTCCAGGGACGCGCTGGCCCCGCGCTGGGCGTGGCCACCATCGGCTCCTTCATCGCCGGGACCTTCGGCATCGTGCTGCTCATGGTCATGTCTCCGGCGCTGGCCCGCTGGGCGCTGTCCTTCGGCCCCCCGGAGACCTTCGCTCTCATGCTCCTGGGGCTCACCACCGTGACGGGGCTGACCGGGGAGAACGCGGTGAAGGGCTATATCAGCATGGTGCTGGGGCTCATGCTCGCCATGGTGGGATTCGACATCATCTCGGGAGATGCCCGCTACGCCTTCGGCATCCCCGAGATGATGGACGGGGTGGACTTTCTGCCCGTCGCCATCGGGCTCTTCGGGATGGGCGAGGTGCTGGCGGGGGCGGAAGATGCCAACGACATGCGCATCCTCACGGGGCGCTATGGGCTCCGGGATGTGATGCTCTCAGCATCCGACTGGGCGCGCAGCCGCTGGGCCATCGTGCGCGGGACGGTGCTCGGCTTTTTCATCGGCGTCCTGCCGGGTGCGGGCCCGACCATCGCGACATTCCTCTCGTACTCCCTCGAGAAGAAGGTCTCCCGGCACCCCGAGCAGTTCGGCAAGGGGGCCATCGAGGGGGTGGCCGGGCCGGAATCGGCCAATAACGCTGCCTCCGCCGGGGCCATGGTGCCGATGCTGACGCTGGGCATCCCGGGCTCGGCCACCACGGCCGTCATGCTGGGCGGCCTCATGATGTGGGGGCTCAGGCCGGGGCCGCTGCTGTTCGAGAAGAACCCGCAGTTCGTCTGGGGGCTCATCGCCTCCCAGTACATCGCCAACGTCATGCTCCTGATCCTCAATATCGCCTTCATCCCGATGTTCGTCCGGGCGCTGCGCATTCCCTACAACATCCTGATGCCGCTCATCATCATCTTCTGCATCACGGGGGCCTATTCCCAGAAGAACAGCGTGTGGGACGTGGGGCAGATGCTGGTCTTCGGCGTGGCGGGCTACGCGATGAAGAAGCTCGGCTACTCGCCGGCCGCGATGACGCTGGCGCTGGTGCTGGGGCCATTGGCGGAGCGGGCGCTGCGCCAGTCCCTGATCCTCTCCGACGCGGGGCTCGGGATCTTCTTCCTGCGGCCCATCGCCGCCGTGCTCACCGTGGCCGCCCTCGCCGCGGCGGCGGTGCCCGCGGCACGGGCCCTCTGGGCGGCGTTCTCGGGCGTCCGCCCCGTCGTGGTGCCGGAGTCCGATGACTGACTTCCGCGCGCTCAAGTCCGGCGCCGCCGTGCGACGCGCGAGCCTGCTCTGTGGCGGGCTGTTCATGGCGTTGGGCGCCATGTCACTCGTCGAGGCGCTCCGCATCAAGGACGCCTGGCAGGGCGCCAGACTCATGCCCGTCGCGCTCGGCGTGACGCTCGTCGCGCTGGGCATCGGTCACCTCGTGCCGTCCATGGCGGGTAGGGCGGCGGTGCCCGCCTGGCCCGACGCTTCGGCCCGGCGACGCGTCGCCTTGATGTTCGGAGTGCTCGCGCTGTATGTCGGCGGGATGCCATACCTGGGCTTCCTCCTCGCGACCGCGCTCTTCGTTCTGGTTCTGCTGCGTGCCCTCGGCTCCTACTCGTGGCCCGTGACGCTCGCGCTCACGGGAGCAATCGCGATCGCCAGCTACGTCATCTTCGTCCACTGGCTCGCCATGCCGGTCCCCTCGGGCTTCCTCGGCGCCTGAGCCGCGTGGAGACGCTCGGGTTCCTGCTTCACGGATTTGCGCAGGCCCTGACGCTCCAGAACCTGCTCTTCGCGCTCATCGGCTCGGTCCTGGGCACCCTCGTCGGCGTTCTTCCGGGGATCGGTCCGACGTCAGGTATCGCGATCCTGCTGCCGCTGACCGGCTTCCTGCAGCCGGCGCCGGCCATCATCATGCTGGCCGCCATCTATTACGGGGCAATGTACGGGGGCTCGACCACGGCGATCCTCGTCAATATCCCGGGCGAGGTCGCGTCCGTCGTCACGACGCTCGATGGTTACCAGATGGCCCGGCAGGGGCGCGCGGGCCCCGCGCTCGCCATCGCGGCCATCTCCTCGTTCGTGGCGGGAACGCTGGGGTTGGTCGGCCTGACGTTCTTCGCGCCGCCGCTGGCCGACATGGCGCTCCGGATCGGCCCGCCGGAATACTTCGGGCTCGTCGTGCTCTCGTTCAGCGTCGTCGTGAGTCTCTCGGGCGCCTCGCTCCTGAAGGGCCTGAGCGCGGCGTCGCTCGGCGCCCTCGTCGCCCTCGTGGGCCTCGACCCGATGTCAGGCGTCCGCCGCTTCGCGTTCGGGAGCTCTGACCTTCTGGCCGGTATCGACTTCATCGCTGTCATCATCGGATTGTTCGCGATCACCGAGGTCCTCATCGGCGTCGAGGAGTCCGTCACCGCGGTGTCGATGGCCGCCCTGGGCAAGCTGATGCCGCGATGGGATGAGCTCCGGGCGTGCCTGGGCACGATGGTCAGGGCGACCGGCGTGGGCTTCTTCCTCGGCCTGCTCCCCGGCTGCACGCCGGGAGCGATCTCGTTCGTCTCCTACGACGTGGAGAAGCGCTGGTCGCGGACGCCGGAGCGCTTCGGCCACGGCGCCATCGAGGGCGTGGCCGCGCCCGAGGGAGCCAACAATGCCACGACGAGCGGCGGCTTCGTCCCGCTCTTCGCGCTGGGCCTCCCGGCCACGCCCGCCCTCGCCGTCCTCCTGAGCGGGCTCATGATCTACGGGCTCCAGCCAGGGCCGCTGCTCTTCGAGAAGCAGCCCGGGTTCGTCTGGACGGTCATCGCCAGCATGTACATCGGCAACGTGATGCTCCTGATCCTCAACCTGCCCCTGGTCGGCCTGTGGGCGCGGCTCGTCAGGGTCCCCTACGCCGTCATGGCGCCGCTGATCCTCATCTTCAGCGTGCTCGGCGCCTTCAGCGTGCGCAACAGCTTCTTCGACGTGGGCATGGCGCTCGTCTTCGGAGGCGTGGGCTACGCGATGATCAAGCTGGGGTACCCGACGGCTCCCCTCGTGCTGGCGCTGATCCTCACGCCCATGCTCGAGAGCGCGCTCCGGCAATCGCTCGCCATGGCCCACGGCAGTCCGCTCATCCTGGTGACTCGTCCCATCGCCCTGATCCTGATACTCGCCGGCCTCGCGCTGACAGCGTGGAGCTTGCTGGCGAGACGGAGGAGGTAATGCCCATGCGGCGGATCCTGCTGGCGGCTCTTCTCGGCACAGCCGTCGCGACGGGCGCGGTCGACGCCCAGCCCGCGTACCCGACCAAACCCGTCGACATCGTCGTCGCCTTCGCCCCCGGCGGCGGCGCCGACGTGACGGCGCGACTGATCGCCGCCTACGCGTCGAAGCAATGGGGGCAGCCCGTGAACGTGGTGAACATGCCGGGCGCCTCCGGCATCACCGGCACGCTTCGCGCGCTCGGCGCGCGCCCCGACGGCTACACGCTGCTCCTCGAGCCCCACGCGACGGCCTCCATGCTCTTCGCGGCGGAGAGCGACGTGCCGTTCAAGATGGATGGCAAGACGCCGATCGCCCTCGTCACGCTGGACCCCGTGATCTACACGGTGAAGGACGATTCGCCCTGGAAGAGCCTCAAGGACGTGGCGGCGGCCGCCAAGGCCGATCCGAAGTCGTTCCGGTACGGCGTGGGCGGCATCACCGCGGTGGCGAGCTTCTCGGTCTCCCAGTTTCTCTTCGGAGCCGGGATCCCGGTGGCGGAGACGAACCGCGTGGTGTTCACCGGCGGCGCGCCCGCGGTCACCGCCCTCGCCGGCGGTCACATCGACTTCGCGGGCCAGCAGTGGAGCGAATCCGCGGGGATGATCGCGGGGAAAAAGATCCGCGCGCTCGCCGTCGTCAATCCGACCCGGCTCCCGGGACTTCCCGATATCCCCACGGCCGCAGAGGCCGGTTTCCCCAACCTCGACGTCGTCGGGTGGCAGGGCCTGTCGGGTCCCCCGAAGCTGCCCGCCCCTATCGTCAGGAAATGGGCGGGCCTCCTCGAGGAGGCCTCGAAGGACCCGGCCTTCCTCGAGCAGGCGCTCAGGGTCAACAAGGTGATCGCCTACAAGGGGCCCGAGGCCTTTTGGCTGTTCCAGCAGGAGGAGCTGAAAAAGTACCTCCCGCTGGCCACCAGAATGGGCATTCGGAAGTAGCACCCGGGACATCACGCGACGCGTGCTCGCCGAAGCCCTTTGGTCTAGCCGGATAGAGGCCGCGCCTCGCCTCCGAGGTAGAGTCGCTTGACCTCCGGCGTCTGGAGCAGGACCTGACCCGCGCCCTCGAACCGGTTCCGTCCCAGCTCGAGCACATAGCCCCGATCGGAGATCTCGAGCGCCCGGGCGGCGTTCTGCTCCACCAGCATCACGGTGAGACCCTCGTGCGCCAGATCGACGATCCGATCGAAGACCTCGTCGACGAAGCGAGGGCTGAGCCCGAGCGAGGGCTCGTCGAGCATCATCATCTTCGGCCGCATCATGAGAGCCCGCCCCATGGCGAGCATCTGCTGCTCACCGCCGCTCATGCTGCCGGCCAGCTGGTGACGGCGCTCGCGGAGACGGGGGAACAGGGAGAAGACGTACTCCATCGACGCCTCGATCTTCGCCTTGTCGCGCTCGAGATAGGCGCCCATCTCGAGGTTCTCGCGCACGGTCATTGGACCGAAGACGACACGCCCTTGGGGCACGTACCCGAGCCCGAGGCCGAGAATGCGGTCGGGCCGCTGGCCGACCAGGTCGTGCCCGTCGAACACGATCTGACCTCCGAGGTGCTCGATGAATCCCATGATGATCTTAAAGGTGGTCGACTTACCGGCCCCGTTGGGGCCGATCACCGAGACGACCTCTCCAGCGTTCACGTGGAGCGACACCCCGTGGAGGATCTGGATGGAGCCGTAGCCGGCCGCGACGTCGCGGAGCTCGAGGAGTGCCACGCTAGCTCGTCCCATATACGCCGGGCTCCGGCCCGGTGCCTTTCGGGCGCCGGCGGCGGCCGAAATAGGCCTCGAGGACGCGATCGTTGCGCTGCGGGTCGAGTGACTCCGGCCCTACTTGAGCCGCGGATCGAGCGCGTCGCGGAGGCCATCGCCGAAGAGATTGAAGCCGAGCACGGTGACGAAAATGGCGAGGCCGGGGAAGAGCGACAGCCATGCGTTGGACTGGATGAAGGATATGTTGGCCTTGAGGTCCCAGCCCCAACTCGGCGTCGGCGGCTGGGTCCCGAGCCCGAGGAAGGAGAGCGTGGCCTCCACGATGATGGAGGTCGCGATGCCGAGCGTGGTGGTCACGATGATGGGCGCCAGGCAGTTGGGCAGGATGTGACGAAAGATGATCGAGGGATCCCGAACGCCGAGAGCGCGGCAGGCCTCGATGAACTCCTTCTCCTTGATCGACAGCGCGCTGCCGCGGACCAGGCGCGCATAGATGGGAATGCGCACGATCGCGATGGCGCCCGTCACCTTCATCGTGCCGATCAGCCCTGCGGTCGGCGTGAACATGACCATCAGGATGATCGCGAGGAGATAGATGGGGAAGGCGAGGATCAGGTCCATCACACGCATGATGGCGCCGTCGACGCGGCCGCCATAGTACCCGGCGACCATCCCGCACGGCACCCCCACGAACAGCGCCAGCAGCACCGATGACACGCCCACGGCGAGCGAGATCCGGCTGCCGTGGATGATGCGGGAGAGCATGTCGCGCCCGAGCTGGTCCGTGCCGAGCGGATAGTCCCAGCCGGGTCGCTGGAAGGTGCGGGTCTGATCGCTGGCGATGGGGCTCAGCGGCGCGAGCACGTCGGCGAAGATCGCGACCAGGAGGAGCGCGGCGACGATGCCCACGCCCACGAGCGCGGTCGTGCTGCGCCGGAACCGGCGTATCCCCTGGACCAGCGGCGATTCCGCGCGCTCGCCACCCGCGCGCCAGGCGACCGCCGGCAGCTCGGCCTCACGCGTGCTGCCCCCGCTGATGGGCTGCGGCTTCACTCCAGTCGACTCTCCACCGTTGGCCATGCTTCCCTCACGTATAGCGAATGCGGGGATCCAGGAACGTGTAGCTCAGGTCTACGAGGAGGTTCATCACGACGAAGGCGAGCGCCGTCAGCAGGGCGAAGCCCTGCACCTGCTGGTAGTCGCGGGCGATGATCGCGTCGATGCCGAACGTGCCGAGGCCGGGCATGGCGAAAAGCGTCTCTACCACGATCGCGCCGCCGATGAGGAAGCCGATCTGAAGCCCCATCACCGTGACGGTCGGGATGAGCGCGTTCTTCAGCGCGTGCTTGAAGACGATCGGCCGCTCGGAGAGGCCCTTGGCGCGGGCGGTCGTGACGTACTCGGTGCGGATGACTTCCAGCATGCTGGCGCGGAGCAGCCGCGTCAGGAGCGCGGCCCGCCCGACCCCGAGGGCGAGCGCCGGCATCAAGACGTGCGTCATGTTCCCCCAGAGGCTCGACCCGCACACCATCGTCGGACAGGTGCCGGGCAGGTAGATCCAGCCCGAGCTCGGAAGGAGCCCGCCGAGGCCGAACGAGAAGAGGAGCAGGAGCAGGACACCGATGAAGAACTCGGGGATGGAAACCCCGATCATGGCGACCGTCGTCGCCGTGTAGTCGGCCCAGGTGTTCTGGCGGATGGCACCGATGATCCCGGCCGGGATGGCGATCAGGAGCGCGACCGCCATCGACAGCACGATCAGCTCGAGCGTCACCGGCAGCCGAATGAGGACGTCCTCGAGCACCGGGCGTCCGGTCAGGATCGACGCGCCCCAGTCTCCCTGCACGAGCTTGCCGAGCCAGATCAGGTACTGGACCAGGATCGGCTTGTTCAGCCCGTACTCCTCGCGCGCCCTGATCGCGTCCTCCTCGGTGTACGCGTCGCCGAGGACCGACACGACGGGATCGCCGGGGACCGACCGCATCATCAGGAAGACCACCAAGGTGATCCCGAGCACGGTCGGCACGATCTGGAGGAGCCGCCTCAGTATATAGACCCGCATGCCTCGCTCCGCGCCGAAGGGTTGCCCGCGCGCCCGGCGCGTTGGCGACCTCCGGCGCTGCCGGCGGTTACTTGTCGAGCCAGACCTTGTGGTAGTGGACTTCGAACTCCGCGTTGTACGTGTACCCCTTCACCCACGGCTGCGCGACCATGTAGAAGGGCGAGCCCGAGATCGTGTTCCAGTACATGTTGTTGGCCATGTACTCCAGGAACTCCTTCGCGAGCGCCTTGCGCTTGGCCAAGTCCAGTTCCTTGGCGTAGCGGGCGTAGTAGTCGTCGACCTTGGTATCGGTGTGGCGCGGATGGCTCCACGCCGAGGACTTGGTCGAAACGTAGGCAGTCGAGAGATACCCATTGCTATCGATGGTGAGCAGCGAGAGCAGATCTTCGACGTACATGTCCCAGGGGCCGTCGCCCAGCGTCGTATTCATCCACGAAACCTTGTCCACGAGCCGGATGTTCGCGGTCACGCCGAGGCGGGCGAGTTGCTCCTTGATGACCGTGGCGATGACGTTGAAGACGCTTTTCTCGGTGTTGGTCATCAGCTCGAGGGTCAGCGGCTTCGATGGACCGTAGCCGGCTTCGGCCAGCAAGGCCTTGGCCTT
>Ga0137375_10010782_pt1 | contig 10804 bp, 9 predicted proteins | sample SagtaG_24_FD_104936 | JGI IMG/M metagenome (GOLD analysis project Ga0137375, IMG submission 104936) | Vadose zone soil microbial communities from Sagehorn Ranch, Mendocino, California, USA - Sage1_R_113_16 metaG | ecosystem: Environmental > Terrestrial > Soil > Vadose zone | place: USA... | reverse complement strand
CCCTAAGGGCTCGCCGCCCAATAACCCGGCCAGGTCGAGTGCCGCTCACCTCGGTGTCTCAGGGATGAAACGGCCAGGTTGTTGGCCGGCGGGGCCTAACCGACCAGCATTGTGGCTACCGCTTCGCCGCATGGGCCCCGGGCCCTCAGGGGGAGCGGATGGCCATGAACTCGCTGGTGTCGTCGCCCGGGCGGCGCTCCTCGCCGGAGACCCGCTGCTCGCGCAGGCGCCGGGAGCGGCCCGTCTCGGCGAAGCGGCGTACCAGGTAGGGCTTCCGCTCCCGGAACACCTCGGCGTAGGACTCGACCCGCGCCTCGGCCTCCTCCGGCGTGTCGCCGCGCACCTCGGTGATGAAGGTGGCGGTGCGGGCGAAGTACAGCGGGATCAGGGAGTCGATCAGCTTGCCGTGGTCCATGACCTGGGCGTTGTAGGCGAGCAGGTAGTCGTAGCAGATCCTCGCCCACAGGTCGACGCGCAGCCGGAAGCCCTCGGGCTGGTCGGCCGCATCGTGGATCGCGCGCATGACCCCGGCCAGGTTCTCGGCCGCGAGCACCTGGCGCCAGACCTTCTGGTAGGTCACGTACCCCTCGACGAAGCGCCACAGCAGGCGGTCGGAGTTGACCCGGATCTCCTCGGTGGAGGTGGCCGAGCGGAAGCCGAAGGTCGGCACCGGCTGGATCTCTTTGGTGCCCGTCCAGTGGTCGACGTACCGCCCGGCGAGCGCGAACAGGCTGCCCACGACCTGGCGGAACATGGGGCCGAGGTCCTTGCCCGGGTCCTTGGCGTCGTGCAGCTTGGCCCCCAGGACGGTCTGGCAGACGCTGAAGCCCTCGCACAGCGCGACCGTGGTCATCCAGATGTCGACTCCGAAGCGGGCCACGTCGGTGTCCCACACCTGCTTGGCGGCCCAATGGCCGGCAAGCAGGCCCGAGAACCCGAAGTCGCCGCCGATCGGCTGGCGCAGGCCGCGCCCGTAGAGGGCGGCCGTGATCGGGAAGGCGATCGAGTTGGTGATGGTGCCGTCGAACTTGTGCCTGGCGTACATGGGCGCCACCAGGTCGTAGCCGTGGTCGAGCACCGGGCCGACCAGCCGGTCGACCCACTCCGGGCTGACCGAGCGCAGGTCGGCGTCGAACACCGCGCACGCGCGGGCCTCCAGGCTGTCGGCGACCGCGAAGATGGAGCGGAAGGCCGAGCCCTTCCCGGGCATGCCGGTGTAGGTGAACGCCACCTTGTCCGGGGCCACCGTCTTCGGGTCGAGCAGCAGCAGCGCCTCGTCGCCGGCGGTGGACGCCTCGAGCGCGGCCTGCCTGGTCCCGTCGGTCGAGCCGCCGTCGGAGACGACGATCAGCGAGCGGCGGTCAGGGAAGTACTTGCGCAGCCCGGCCTCGACCGCTCGGACCACGTGGCCGATGGTCTTGCCGTTCTGGTGCGACGGGATGCCGACGAGAACGTCGACCGAGTCGTAGCCGCCGAACAGCTCGGCGGCGTCCTCGGTGAACACGTCGGGTGGCGGAAGCGCCAATTGGTCCCCCGGTAGCCGGATCTCCTGGGCGGATTCTCTCCCGGGAGGCAAGTCGGGCAGGCATTCCTCTCTGGTCACGCTGAGTGGTCAGTAATGGTCAGATCGGGTCAGCCTGGAATCACCCGAAGGGGCTATCCGAGCCGTGGGGAACGAGACGATCCATAGGACTGTACGGCAGCGCCCGGGCCGAGGCCCTCGGTGTGGATGGGAGCGGCGGCCCTGAAGCACTTTCCTCGTCCGGGCGCTGTCGTTTTTCTTGGCGGCAGACGATCCACCTGCGGTCCTCGTTCCATGTGGGGGGAGCTCGCTCCCCCCACGGCCCCCCAAGAGCGCCTGTGCCATGGTCGGCGGATCCCGTCGCGTCCACGAACCCTCCAACGGCGCCTGTGCCATGGTCGGCGGATCCCGCTGCGGCTACGACCAGGAGCACCTGTGCTCTGGGCGCCCGGTCAGGCGCGGGCTGTCAGGGTGAGCAGGCTCGCCTCGGGCCGGCAGGCGAAACGGAAGGGCGCGTACTTGCTGGTGCCGAGGCCCGCGCTCACGTGCAGCCAGCTCGAGCCCCAGCGCGACAGCCCGCGTGCCCGGTCGAGCGGGAGGTCGCAGTTGCCCACCAGCGCGCCGACCCCGGGCAGGCGGACCTGGCCGCCGTGGGTGTGGCCGGCCAGCACGAGCTGGTAGCCGTTGCGCTCGAACGCGTCCAGGCTGCGCCGGTACGGGCTGTGCACCACGCCAATGCGCAGCCGCTGTGCGCCCCCGGCCGGGGGGACCGCCACGGCCAGGTCCTCGCGGTGGATGTGCGGGTCGTCCATGCCGGCCAGCTCCGCCTCGCAGAGCGTGCCCCGGGCGTTGGACAGCACCAGCCAGCCCATGCCCTCAAGTCCGGCGACCAGCTCCCGATGCGGGTTGCGGCCTACGATGCGGCGGAGCTTGCGCTTGGGCCGGAAGTAGGCGGCGTAGCTCATCGGCCGGGGTGCGTAGTAGTCGTTGGAGCCGAGCACCGCGGCAGCCCCGATCCGGGGCCGGAAGCGGCCCAGGGCAGCCAGGACCGGGTCGAGCGCCTGGGGCTCCCCGAGCATGTCGCCGGTGACCACCAGGAGGTCGGCGGGCACAGCCGCGAGCCGGGCCAGGAACTGCTGCTTGGCCGGGTCGTCGGCGACCATGTGGAGGTCCGAGAGGTGCAGCAGGTCCAGGGAGGGCTTACCGGCCGTGAGCACCGGGACCGTCTCGCGGCGGAGCCGGTACCAGTTGCGCTCCACCAGCACCCCGTAGGCGACGCAGGCGGCGCCCGCCGCGCCGACCGCGCCGGTGGCGAGCCAGGCAAGCTGGGCAGCGGTCGAACGACTCATATGGGCTGATCCTCCAAATCGTGGCCAGACCGGGAGACCGATTGTACCGGCGCTTGTACCGGCGCCTCGGGCGCGGGTTCGGGTAGGCTCCGGGCATGCTCATCGACGACGTGCAGCAGGCCATGTACGCGGCCATGAAGGCGCGTGAGGCGGGCGAGGCGGCCGCCCTGCGGCTGGTGCTCTCCGCCCTCAAGTCGGCCGCCATCGAGGCACGCCGGGACCTGACCGACGAGGAGGCGGTCACGGTCATGCAGCGCGAGGCCAAGAAGCGGCGCGAGGCCGAGCAGGCCTACCGGGACGCGGGCCGGGACGAGCGGGCCGGCCAGGAGGCGTTCGAGCTGACGGTCATCGCCCGCTTCCTGCCCGCCGGCCTCGACCCGGCCGAGCTGGCCCACCTGGTCGACGAGGCGGTCGTCGCCACCGGTGCCACCGGGCCGAGGGAGCTCGGCAAGGTGATGGGCCGGCTCATGCCGCAGGTGAAGGGCCGAGCCGACGGCAACGAGGTGCGCCGGCTGGTGCTCGAGCGCCTCTCGGACAGCGCCTGAGCCGCGTGTGAGCACCCGGGCGCGCTGGCGTTGCCGCTCGCGCCCCAGGCCCGGGTCGTGTCAGCGCCCGACCATGATCACGACCGTGGCGCCCTTACTGAGCTGGGTGCCGGCCCCCGGGCTCTGTGAGATGACCCGACCTCGTCTGCTCGCGTCGCCGGCCGGGACGGAGACCTGCCGTACGTCGAAGCCGGCGCTGCGCAGCACGCTCACCGCCTGGTTGGCGCGCATCCCTTGCACCGCAGGCACCACCCTGACGTCCGGCCCGCCAGGCCCGCCCCGGGAGACCTGCAGCGTCACCCGGGACCCGCGCGGGATCGAGCTGCCCGCGCCGGGGCTCTGGGCGACCACCTGGTCCCTCGGTGCCGAGTGGTCGACGTAGTCGACCGAGACCCGGAAGCCGGCCCGCCGCAGTATCAGCCTGGCCAGGGCGAGCGGCTGGCCGGTCACGTTGGGCACGCCCGTCTTGGGCTGGACCGGGTTGGCCGGCCGGCCCCGGGGCGGGGCCGGGAAGCCCAGCTTGGGCAGCCCCTCGTGCGCCTTCAGCATGAAGTCGCGGAAGATCGGGGCCGGGATCGTCCCGCCGAACACGGGGCGGCCGCCCACGTACATCGCCTTCAGGCCCTTGCGGTGCCCGACCCAGACAGAGGTCGCAAGCTGGGGCGTGTACCCGGTGAAGAAGGCGCTGGTGTAGCTCTGGGCGGTACCGGTCTTGCCGGCCACCGGCCGGTCGATGGCCGCCCCACGCCCCGTGCCCGAGGTGACCACGCCGCGCAGCATGTCGGTCACCTGGGCCGCGACCCCCGGGTCGATGACCTGCTCGCACCTGGGCTTCTGCTTCTCGCGGTCGAGCAGCACCGCGCCGTCGCGGTCGACGACCTTGACGATCGAGTACGGCTCGCAGCGGACGCCCTTGTTGGCCAGCACCGCGAACGCGCTCGCCATGTCGAGCACGCTGGTGAGGCCGGTGCCGAGCACCGACGAGCAGATGTTCCAGTGGTTGGCGTAGTCCGCGCTGTCCTTGGGGGGCACCTGGATGCCCATCCGCCTGGCCGCTTCCACGGCGCGGCTCGGCCGGACCATCGGCATGAGGGTGGCGAACCAGGTGTTCACCGAGTGGGCGGTGGCCGTGTACATGTTGTAGATGCCCGCCTCCGACTCGCCGGCGTTGCCGACGTCCCAGCCCTTCGAGCCGCACAAGGGGTCGGTGATGACCTTCCGCGCGGGGACGTCGAACGTCTGGCTCACCGGGATCCCCTGCTCGAGCGCGCTCACCAGGTAGAACACCTTGAACGTCGAGCCCGACTGGTAGCCGTCGCTGCCCTGGCCGAGCACGGCCAGGTTGCCCTGGTTGTCCTTGAAGCTCTTGCCGCCGTACATGGCGATGATCTTGCCGGTGGCCGGCTCGACGCTGGCCAGGGCCCCGTCGATGCCGAGGCCCCCGACGCGCCCCTCCACCGCGGCCTTGGCCGCGTTGTTGTCGCGCTGGTCGAGGGTGGTGAGGATCCGCAGGCCGCCCTCGAACACCGCCCGCTTGCGGGCCGGGGTGCCCGCCCTGCCCAGGGTGCGGTCGTAGGCCGGGTCGTGGAGGAGCTGGCGCTTGATGAACTCCACGAAGTAGGGCTGCCTGGTGGGGGGCTTGAAGATCTTGATCTTCAGCTTCTCGCGCTTGGCGATGGCCACCTCGCGTGGGGACGCGAGGTGGAGCGCCTGCATCCGGTCGAGCACCAGCATGCGGCGGGTCTGGTTCTCCTCCCGGGTGGGCTGCAGCCGCCCCGGGGCGGGGATGGTCGCGGCCAGTGCCGCAGCCTGGGCCAGGGTCAGGTCCTTGGGCTTCTTGCTGAAGTAGTGCTCGGAGGCGGCCCACACCCCGTAGGCGCCCTCGCCGAAGTAGGCCTCGTTGAGGTACGCCTCGAGGATGGCCTCCTTGCTCATCCGCTTCTCGAGCTGGACGGCGTAGATCGCCTCCCGGATCTTGCGGTCGAGCGTCTTGGAGCTCCCGGTCAGCACGTTCTTGATGTACTGCTGGGTCAGGGTGCTGCCGCCCTGGGTGATCGAGCCTTCCTTGAAGTCCTCGACCGCGGCGCGGGCGATCCCGTGGTAGTCGATCCCGTGGTGGTCGTAGAAGCGGTAGTCCTCGATGGCGATCACCGCCCGCCGGATGCGCAGGCCCATCTCCCGCAGCGGGATCACCTTGCGGTTCTCGTCGCCGTAGAGGGTGGCGAGCACCGTCCGGCCGTCGTTGGCGTAGATCACGGTCCGCTGCGCCGGCTTGGGCAGCGCCTTGGCCAGCGGCGGGACGTCGCCCAGGCGGGCGCTGGTATCGCGCACCAGCGCGCCCGCCGGCACCACCACGGGCAGGACGACCAGGGCGCCGAGCACGGCCAGGGCGGTGACCAGCGCGACCAGGACCGCCAGCCTGCTTCCGATCAGGCCGGCCCCACGGTCGAACCGCATGGGGGGGAGGCGGGGGAACCTCGGCTTGGGGGCGGGGACGTCGGCCATGGGGTCACCAGGTCTCCACAGGCGCGACCGGGACGTGCCCGGCGGGAGTAGCAGGGATGATAGGTTTGCCTGCAGGTGTGGGCAACCCGCCGTACGCCGGCTCAACGATCCCGGGAGGCAGCGCGCCGGTCGACGGTCTGGCCGAGGCGTACGTGCACCTGCTGGTCGCCAAGCTCGCCTACCTGGGAGTCGTGGTCGTCGGTCTGGTCCTCCAAGACCATTGAGCAACGTCGCGGCCGGGATGTTGCCGCTGCTCGGACCCCGTTCACCAAAGGTGACCTGATCGTTACCCAGGGTCAGGCGGGTGTCGCGGCGAACAGGTGGGTGCCGAGGCGGCGCAGGCCGGCGACGCTGTGGACCTCCTCGGCCATGAGCGGCACCTGCACCGCGGCCAGCGACCCCACGGCAGCCAGCAGCTCGCCGATGCGGCGCTGCTCGGCCGCTGCCAGCGCCTCGAGCGCCTGGTGCTGCTCGAGCAGGTCGGCCAGCAGCCGGGCGTCGGCGTCGCCGGCCCTGAGCCGCGACTGCGCGCCGGCAGGCACGGCGGGCACGGGCCCGGCCCGGTGGACCCGGTTGACGACCAGGGCGCCGAGCGGCATGCGGTCCTCGGCCAGCCGGCCGGCGAAGAACGCTGCCTCGCGCAGGGCCGCCTCGTCGGGCGTGGCCACCACCACGAACGCGGTGCTCGGGTGCTTCATGAGGGCGTAGACCCGCTGGGCGCGGTCCCGGAAGCCGTCGTACATGCCCTCGAAGGCGGCGAAGAACTCGCCCACCTCGGCCAGCAGGTCGGAGCCGGTGAGCCGGCGCACCATCCTGGTCATGGCGTTGGTGGCCAGGTTCAGCCCGCGCAGGTAGCCCCGCCCGATCCGCTGCGCCGGGGCGATCAGCAGGCGGAACACGCGCGCGTCGAGCAGCTCGTTGAGGTTGTCGGGAGCGTCCAGGAAATCGAGGGCCGAGCGGGTCGGCGGGGTGTCGACCACCAGCAGGTCGTAGCGGTGCAGCTCGTGCAGCTCGAACAGCTTCTCCATCGCCATGTACTCCTGGGTCCCGGCCAGGGTGGAGGAGAGGCGCTGGTAGAAGCGGTTGGCCAGGATCCGCTCGGCCTGCTCGGCATCGCGCGCGTAGCGCTCGATGACCTCGTCGAAGGTGCGCCGCATGTCGAGCATCATGGCGTCGAGGCTGCCCGGCCCGTCCGCGGGCAACCCCTTGCCCGTGACCGGCCTGGGAGTGTTGGACAGCAGGTCCAGGCCGAGCGCCTGGGCCAGCCGGCGGGCCGGGTCGATCGTGAGCACGCAGGTCCGTCGCCCGCGTTCGGCGGCCCGGACCGCCACGGCCGCCGCGGTCGTGGTCTTGCCCACCCCGCCGGAGCCGCAGCAGACCACGATCCTGGCCGTGCGCACGACCTCCTCGAGCCGGGCTGGCCCGGGCTCCGCCGAGGATGCCGGCCAGCAGGCGGACCGAGTCCGGGCCGGCCGCCCCATCGGAGAGGAACGGCAGCTCGACCACTGGCAGCCCGCCCGCGCCGGCCTGGAGCTCGCCGATGAGGCGGCGCTGGGCGGCCACCTGGCGCTGGCGGTCGCGAGCCTCGCCGAGCAGCACCGCGAGCGCCGCCTGGTCGAGCTCGGCCCCGGCCTGCAGGGCCGCCGCCGAGAGCGGCGTGGCGTCCCTGGCCAGGGCGGCGAGCCGGCGCGACCGCTTCCCCAGCCGGCCGGCCACCACCTGGTTGACCACGACCGGGCCGAGCGGCAGGCCGGCCGCGCGCAGCAGCGCGATCCCCTCCACCGTCTCGGTGACCGGCAGCTCCTCGGGCAGGCAGGTGATCACGACCCGCGTGCGCGCAGGGTCGTCGAGCAGGCCCTTGACCTGGTCGGCCTGGTGGCGGATGGGGCCGACCCGGGCCAGCTCGGCCACGGTCTCGGGCGCCCGCAGGAAGGGCACCACCCGGCCGGTGGGCGGGGCGTCGAGCACCACCAGGTCGTAGGCTGGCCGCCCGTCCCGCACCCGGGTGGCTGCCTCCCACACCTTGCCGACGAGCAGGACGTCGCCGAGACCGGGAGCGGCCGCGGTGATGAACCGGGTGAGCCGGGCCCAGGTCAGCAGGCGGGAGAGGGGCGCGGCGCCGAAGCGGCCGAGGTACTCGCGCAGGGACTCCTCGGGGTCGACGGCCAGTCCGTGCACGCGGCCGGCGACCCTGGTCTCCTGGTAGGACAGCGAGCCCCGGCCGAACAGCCCGGCCAGGGCCTGGCGACCCTCGACCTCGACCACCAGCACGCGCCGCCCACGGTCGGCCGCGGCCACGGCGATCGCGGCCGCCACGGTGGTCTTCCCGGTCCCGCCCTTGCCGGTGACCACGAGCAGCCGCGCATCGGCCAGGGTGTCGATCGACATGCGCGCCATCGTAAACCGCGTACCCCCGGCCCGCCCCTTCCAGGCGTACCGCCTGAAGGCCGTGGCGCTACGATGACCACGCCATGCGACGTATCCCGCTCCTCGCCACGCTGCTCGCCCTGTCCGCGCTGCTCGCCGCCACCTTCGGTGCTGTCCCCGCCTCGGCCCAGGCGCCTGCGGCCGGCCCGACGGTCGAGGTGTTCGAGTTGTCTGGCGTGATCGACGCCAGCCTGCTCGGCGCGCTCCGGCGCGACCTCGCCACCGCTGGCCGGCGTGACGCCGAGGTCTTCCTGATCCAGCTCGACAGCTTCGGCAGCCTGTCGGTGGATCCGGCCGAGGTCCAGCAGGTGGTGGCCGGGGCCGAGGTGCCGGTGGCGGTCTGGCTCGGCCCGCGCGCCGCCCGCGCCGGTGGGGCCGCCGCGTTCCTGCTCGCCGCCAGCGACCTGGTCGGGGTCTCCAGACAGGCCCGGGTCGGGCCCGCTCTCCCCGCCCAGCTCGGCCGCGGCCGTGACCCCCAGCGCGAGCAGGCCCTGTTCGACGGCTCCGGGCTGCCCGCCCAGGCAGCCCGCGGCGTGCTCGACGGGGCCGCCGCCGAGGCGGCTGGGGTGGCCGACTACCAGGCCGAGTCCCTGCCCGACGCGATCAAGCGGCTCGACGGCCGCCGGGTCGACGGCGAGGTCATCTCGATCCCACGCTTCCAGGTCCGCTTCCTCTCCCGCTCGCTGGTCGACCGGGCCAGGCACGGCCTGGCCAACCCCAGCCTCGCCTACCTGCTCCTGCTGGCCGCGGCTGCCTGCCTGGTCTTCGAGTGGTTCCAGCCCGGGTTCGGCGTGGCCGGCGTGGCCGGCCTGGTCCTGGCCTTGCTGGCCGTGTACGCCCTGGCCGTGCTGCCGACCAACTGGCTCGTCCTGGCCGCGCTGCTGGCCGGGTCCGGCGTGTTCGCCCTCGACACCGCCGTCGGTGGTCTGGGCCTTGGCACGGCGGCGGCCACGGCCCTCACCGCGGCTGGCTCCTGGTGGCTGTTCTCCAGCCCGAGCAGCCTGCTGCGCGTGGACGGCCGGCTGGCCGTGGCCGGCGTCGCCTGGTCGGTGCTGTACTTCGTGGTCATCCTGACCGTCGCGCTCCGCTCCCAGCACCAGGTGCCGGCGGGCACCGAAGCGCTGGTCGGCGCGGGCGGCGTGGTCCGCAGCATGCTCAACCCGGGCGGGATCGTGGTCGTCGAGGGCGCCATGTGGCGGGCCGACCTGGTCGGCGGCGGTGCCCTACCCACCGGCCAGCGCGTCCGGGTCGACGCCGTGCGCGACGGCATCCTCCAGGTGACCGCCGAGGACCCGAGCGCCGTCCGCCCCGGCAGGCCGGGCCGTGCCCGCAGGGCCGCGACCGCCTCCCCGCCCCGGGAGTGAGCCGGCGGCGCCGGTGGTGGTGGCAGCCCTCTGCCACCCCGCGACCCCTGCCCCACCAGCGCCGTCAGGTGAGAGACTGAGGGTCAACACCGGTCAGATCACGACGAGCAAGGAGTCCCCGTGAGCACGGTCGTTATCGTCATCCTCGCCATCCTGCTCATCCTGGTGGTGATCGCGCTGGTGTCCGGCGTCCGCGTGGTCCAGGAGTACGAGCGCGGCATCATCTTCCGGCTCGGCCGGGTCGTCGCCCGGCCCAAGGGCCCGGGGCTCTTCTTCATCCTGCCGTTCGGCATCGACCGCATGGTCAAGGTGAACCTCCAGACCGTGGCGATGAACGTGCCGCCGCAGGACGTCATCACCCGCGACAACGTCACCGTCCGGGTCGACGCGGTCATCTACTTCCAGGTCATCGATCCGCTGAAAGCCGTCGTCGCCATCCAGAACTACCTGTTCGGCACCAGCCAGGTCGCCCAGACCACCCTGCGCGCCATCCTGGGCAAGGTCGACCTGGACGACCTGCTCGGCGAGCGCGACCGCATCAACGACGAACTGGCCCACGTGATCGACGACCTGACCGAGCCCTGGGGGGTCAAGGTCTCCCTGGTCGAGGTCAAGGACGTCGACCTGCCCGACACCATGCAGCGGGCCATGGCCCGCCAGGCCGAGGCCGAGCGTGACCGGCGCGCCCGCATCATCTCGGCCGAGGGTGAGTTCCAGGCCAGCCAGAAGCTGTCCGAGGCGGCTGAGGTCATGGCCCGCAACCCGCAGTCGATGCAGCTCCGCTTCCTGCAGACGGTCGCCGACGTGGCCACCGAGCGGAACTCCACCCTGGTCATGCCGATCCCGGTCGAGCTGCTGAACTTCTTCCAGAGCTCCGTGGGCCACCTCGGCGGCGACGGGAGCTACGGCTCGTCGCCGTCCACCCGGCCCCCGGTCGAGCCGGTCACCGAGCCGACCCCCATCAGGACCGCACCCATGCCGCGGCAGGAGCCTCCTGGGAGCGCGCCAGAGCGCCCGGAGTAGTCCTCTGCCACGGCAGGAGCCTCCTGGGAGCGCGCTCCCCCCACGGCCCCCCAGGAGCGCCTGTGCCAT
>Ga0137375_10010778_pt1 | contig 10805 bp, 7 predicted proteins | sample SagtaG_24_FD_104936 | JGI IMG/M metagenome (GOLD analysis project Ga0137375, IMG submission 104936) | Vadose zone soil microbial communities from Sagehorn Ranch, Mendocino, California, USA - Sage1_R_113_16 metaG | ecosystem: Environmental > Terrestrial > Soil > Vadose zone | place: USA... | reverse complement strand
GCCGCACGCCTTGGCGGACGGGCGAGAGCTGTGCTCGAGGCAGTCGCGGTCGTCCCCCCGCAGGCGGAGCTCTGGCTGCTCGATGCGCTGGCCGCCGATACGGCGGAGGAGCTCGAGGAGTGCCTCTCGTCCCGGATGCTTGCGTCCGGGCCGGGAGCGGTCACCTTCCGCCACGAGCTCGCGCGACTCGCGGTCGAGGAGTCGCTTTCTCCCAACCGGAGCATCGCCCTGCACCGGAAGGCGCTGGAGGCGCTGACCGCTCCCGAGGCCCGCGTGGTCGATCTGGCGCGGCTCACTCATCATGCAGAGGCGGCCGGCGACGCGGATGCAGTCTTGCGCGTCGCTCCGGCGGCGGCCGAACGAGCAGCCGCGCTCGGCGCTCACCGGGAAGCAGCCGCCCAGTACGCGCGCGCTCTTCGTCACGGTGATCGAATGCGACCGGACGAGCGTGCCGCACTCTTGGGCGGCCGCGGCGTGGAGTGCTACCTGACGGATCAGAACGCGGAGGCGATCGAGGCGGCGACCGCTGCGCTCGAGCTCTACCGGAGCCTCGGCGACAGATTGCGCGAGGGGGACGCGCTCCGCTTGCGCTCGGTGATCCTCTGGTGTCCCGGGCGAGTCGCGGAATCCGCGCGCGACGCCGAGGATGCCGTCTCGGTGCTCGAAGAGCTTCCCCCCGGCCGCGAGCTCGGCCTCGCCTACTGCAACCTCGCCACCGGCCTCAGGAGCGCTGAGAAGACCGAGGAGGCGCTGGCCTGGACATCACGCGCGCTCGAGCTTGGGCGGAGGCTCGATGCTGATGCCATCGTCACCGACGCGCTGATCACCATCGGAAGCGTCGAGGCGCTTCGGGATTGCGCGGCGCTCGAGGACGCGCTCGACGAGCTGGCAAGACGATCCGGGCTCGACCCGCAGGTCGCCAGAGCCTTCATCATCTCGTCGCGCTCGCGGTCGAGACGCGGAACTACGCGCTCCAGGACCGCCATCTCCCCGCCGGCATCGAATTCTGCAGCGAGCCTGGCCGGGAGCTCCACCGGCTCTACCTGCTCGCCTATGCTGCCCGCGCGGCGCTCGACACCGGACGGTGGACGGACGCGGTCGACTCCGCCTCATTGGTGGTGGGCGTTCCCCGGGCGTCGACGACACCGCGCATCCTGACGCTCGTCGTCCTTGGGCTGGTCAGGGCGCGGCGCGGTGATCCGGAGGTGTGGGGGCCGCTGCACGAGGCCTCGCCGTGGTAGCACCGTCCCTCGCGCTTCGTCCTGTCCACTGGACGGAGCCGGCGCTGGTTGTCGCAAGAGAGCCGAAAGACCCACCGCTGCGGACGGTCGCGACGGGGAACGGCTCCGATCGGGAGACGATGCCCAGCCTGAACGAGGCGATAGCAAGAGTTCGTTCCGCCGCGATGGGCGCTCAGTGCGGGACGGCCTGAATCTCGCGCAGGCTGGCGAGCCGTCTCAGCGCCTCGACCTGGATCTGGCGGATGCGCTCCCGCGTCAGGCCAAGCCGGCGGCCGATCTCCTCCAGCGTCTTCGGCTCGTCGTCGTCGAGGCCGTAGCGGAGGACGAGCACCTGCCGCTCGCGCTCGCCGAGCGCGGCGAGCGCCTGCTGCAGCGCCTGGCTGCGCAGCGAGAGCTCGACCTGCTCGTCAGGCAGGAGCCCCTCGGCGGCGAGGAAGTCGCCGACGACCGCGTCCCCCTGATCGCCGACGGGCTGATCGAGGCTTGTCGCCGCCCGCGCCGCCGCGCGCACCTGGCGCGCTTGCTCGATCGGCAGGCTCGCCTCCTCGGCGATCTCCTCGAGCGATGGCTCCCGCCCGAGCTGCGTCGGGAGGTTCCGCTCGGCGCGGTTCATCCTCTGCAGCCGCTCGACGATGTGAATAGGCATCCGGATCGTCCGCGCCTTCTCGGCAAGGGCGCGGGTGACGGCCTGGCGGATCCACCAGGTCGCGTAGGTCGAGAACTTGTAGCCGCGCCGCCAGTCGAACTTCTCGACCGCTCGGATCAGGCCGAGCGTCCCCTCCTGGATCAGGTCGAGGAACGGCAGCCCCTGGTTGCGGGATCGCTTCGCAATCGAGACGACAAGACGCAGGTTCGACTGGATCATCCGCTGCTTCGCCTCCTCGTCGCCGCGCTCGATCCGCTTCGCGAGCTCAACCTCCTGCGCGGCCGTCAGCAGCGGGTGCCGCCCGGCCTCGCGCAGGAAGAGCTGGAGCGCATCCGTCGTCGTCTCGACGGGGACGGCGAGGGGCGCGGCCATCACCTCCCGATCGTCCTCGCTGACGTCGAACCCGCGCGCCTCGAGCCCGCGGATGATCCCGTCGACCTCGATCGGATCGAACGCGTGCGCCTCCAGGATCTCCACCAGCTCCGCGCTCTTGATCGAGCTCGTCGCCTCGGCCGCCTCGAGCAACTGTCGCAGGTCCTCGCTCTGGAAGAGGGTCTCGAAGTCAACCGTCGGCTCGGGCTGGTCAGTGGTCGTCATCTTCGAGTCTCGCCCAACAACCCTTGCCGGTGCCTCGCGGTCGCGCGACCGCGGCCCGCACCAATCGCCCCGGCAGCCCTTTCCAGGCGCCCGGAATCTAAGAATAGCCGCAGCAACCCTCCACAGACTCCCGGCGGCCACGACGAGGCTCGAGCGGGCAGCGAGACTAGGCGTCCTCGCTCGCCTGCAAATCCTCAGTCTCCGGAGCGCGGACCGACGCTACGCACCCCACAAGCCCGCGGACTGTGACGTTGTGCGCGTCGCAGAGCGGTATGCACTGTGTCAACGCCTGCCTCTTCTCGCCGGCCGCTGCGCGGTGATCAGATACGGCTCTCCGCGCGAGTGATCGACTCCTATCAACCGACCGACGCGTTTGATCCTGCCCGATGCGACTGTCAGGGTCGTGCCAGGTCTGAGGGCGCAAAGGTTCGCAAAGTGCGCAGCCAACTCCTCGTCGCCGGGAGCATCCCGGTTGAACCCGAGCAGATCGCGCGAGAGGTCGAAGGTTCGCCCGACGGTTATCGCCGGAGCCAGCCTCGCATCTTCTTGAGCAGCCCTGCGATCATGTTTCCACACTACTCTTGGTCGGACGCGCCTGCTGAGCACCGTACCAACCTGAGCTGAAGCTGAAGCTCGGCCGCGCGTCGGTCGCGGCGCTCGGGCTTGGCCGGGCGGACGCTTTTCGCCGTCTTCTCGACAAGACGACCGCCGGCAAGTACGTCGCCGGCCACGGGCGCTGCCTCTGAAGTAGTCCCGAGAAACCATACCGGCGCCACCAATCCACACGAGCGACTGAACGCTTACACTTTTGCGTTCCGGTCGACTTGGCAGGATTCGCAGCATGCGGTAGGCATGGAGCCGTTTATGGAGCTTTCGCCATCGTGAGTAGCCGCGAACTGGTACCTCGTGGCGAACGTCCGCGAGGACACACCGCCGTCGCTCGACGAGGTCCTCCGCACGGGCTGGGACCCCGTCGGGCGGCTCCCGCATCCGACGGCGTCGTGGACGCGCCGGCAGGTCACCGCCGAGACGATAGGTCTACTTCACCTTGGCGAGGTGGTCGCGGAAGCCCTCGCCGTACGTGCTCGTCGGAGTGCCGTCGTAGTTCTCGATCAGGCCGGGCTTATCGCAGCCCCAGTCGTTCCACGACCACGCGAGGTAGGAGACGCCGTGCGCGTCGGCCCACGTCATGTACGAGTCGATGAAGTCGTGCGCGCAGCGGCCCTGCGCGATCTCACCGCTGACGACGGGAACCTGCTTCGCCACGCGGCCGATGACGGTGCTCCAGCACGCTTCGTCGCCGCAGACGTTCGTCTCGTAGACGTGCACCGAGGCGACGAGCTGCCGGGCCTGATCGCGCGGCCGCCACTGCAGCCAGCCCGAGAGGTCGTTGGCCCAACGCAGACCGCCGAGCAGCAACGGCTGCTTCGAGCCGGTCGACCGCACCGCGTTCACGAGCTGCTGCATCCCGGCGGCCTTCCACCCGGCAGGAGTGGCGCAGCCGTCGCGCCAGCACCTCCACGACACGTCGTGCGGCTCGTTGTAGAGATCGAAGAGCACGGCGGGATCGCCTTTGAACGTCGCCGCGACGGAGCGCCAGAACGCGGGCGAATGGTCCGCGTCGGCGTGGAACTGCTGGTCGAGCGCCCGCTCGGTCCCCGGTGCGTTCCAGTGGAGGTCGATGATCACGTAAAGACCGGCGGCGTGCAGTCGTTGCACGTAGGCACCGACGGCGCGCCGGTACGGCTGCGCGCGGTACTCCGGCTTCACGTTCGAGAGCCCGAGCCAGCACGCCTCGTTTAGCGGCAAGCGAACGGTGTTGATACGCCATGTCTTCATCGCCGCGATCGCCGCGCGATCCGTCGGCCCCGTCCACATGCCCCACCCCTGGGCGCAGGCGTATTCGAAGCTCGAGCGGTTGACGCCGAGCAGGCGGACGGTGCGCCCGTTCCCGTCGACGAGCCGATTGCCCTGGACCTTGATTGCGAGGCGGCTCGCACCGGAGCCCGACCCTGCGAGTGCGAGGGTGAGCAGGACGACTGTGACGAGGCTGATGCCGCCGTGCGTGCGGCGAGAGCGAAGCCGTCGCGGAAACGGAGAGGATGATCGTCGCCGTCGACCCATCGGCGTCCTCCTTTCGCGCCGTCGATTCATTGTAGATCCCTCGCGGTGCAGTGTGGCCCTCCCGCCGCCTCTTGTGGCCCAGCTCTCCGCGCGCTGTAATCGGTTCGCGACGTGACCACGGTCGATGCGCTCAACCGACACTGCCAGATCGTCACGAGACGTCTCGGCGCCGGCTCCGTGGTCCCGTTCCTCGGCGCAGGCGCCAACTTGTGCGAGCGGCCGCCGGACATAGACTGGGAGACGGGGTACCTCCCGAGCGGCTACGAGCTGGCCGCATTCCTGGCCGAGCCGTACGGCTATCCCGAGACCGACCTCGATCTGCTCAGGGTCTCGCAGTGGGTCGACCTCGTGAGCAGCCCGCGTGCGCTCGTCGACGAGCTCCATGCCGTGTTCAGCCGGAACTACCGGCCGAACAAGCTGCACCGGTTCCTGGCGGAGCTGCCAAAGCGCCTGCGCGACGAAGCGCGTCCGGTCTGCGGCCAGCTCATCCTGACGACGAACTACGACGACGTGCTCGAGCGTGCGTTCACCGAGGCGGACGAGCCGGTCGACGTCGTCGTCTACGAGACGCGAAGGAACGAGCAGCGGTTCGTGCACCTGCGCCCGAACGGTGGGCGCGTGTCGATCGACGACGCCGCGAGATACCGCGAGTTCGCACTGGAGGAGCGGACGGTGATCCTGAAGATCCACGGCGGCGTCGATCCCCACGACAGCGATCGGGACACGTTCGTCGTCACCGAGGACCACTACATCGACTACCTCGCCGGCGAGAGCGTTCGCGCCCTCATCCCGGCGTACCTGATGCGGCGCATCCGGGAGAGCGACCTGCTCTTCCTCGGCTACTCGATGCGCGACTGGAACCTGCGCGTCATCCTCCGCCAGATCTGGGCGGAGCAGGGGGTCAGCACGGGCGGCTGGTCGATCCAACGCAAACCGAGCGAGGTCGACCTCAGGTTCTGGGCGCGGCAAGGGATCGATATCCTCGACGTCCCCCTCGAGGATTGGGTCGACGCCATGCTCCAGCTCTGCGAGTGAGCGCACCGGTGGTTCCTGCCGCCGCAGCCGCCGTCGGGCGGCGGGGCTCGCCGTACCAGGGCCTCGTGCCGTACGCCGAGGCCGATGCTGAGTGGTTCTTCGGTCGCGACGAGTGGTCCGAGGTCCTCGCCGACAACTTCCGCGCGTATCGCGTCACGGTTCTCTACGGCGTGAGCGGGGTCGGCAAGAGCTCGCTGCTCCGCGCGGGGCTGATCCGGCGGCTCGTCGACGAGGCGCGGGAGAACGTCGCCGACCTCGGCTCGCCGCGGCTGCTACCCGTCGGCTTCTCCGCCTGGAGCCTCGACGATCCGGTCACGGCCCTGAAGCACGCCGTGCGCGAGGCCAACGCGGCCATCGCATCCGACCGCGCGAGTCGTCCGCCGCAGGGCCCGCTGGCCGACGTCCTCGAGGCCTGGCCGGCCGCCGCAGGCGGCCAGCTCCTGCTCGTCCTCGATCAGCTCGAGGAGCTCTTCGCCTATCACGACCAACCGGGCGACCCGGTTCTGGAGGACCTGACCGCCGCCCTTCGCCGCCGCGACCCGACTGTGCACTACCTGCTCTCGATCCGTGAGGACGCGCTTGCCGGCCTCGACCACTTCGAGGGCCACGTCTCCGGGCTGGGCGTGCACCTGCTGCGGCTCGGCCACCTCGACCGAGACGCGGCGCGGGAGGCCATCGTCCAGCCTCTCGAACGCTGGAACGCCACGGTCGCAGCGCCCGGGGAAGAGGTCGAGATCGAGCCGCGCCTGATTGACGCCGTGCTCGAGCAGGTGACCGCCGGCAAGGTCGCCATCGGCGGCAACGGCACGGCAGCGGGCGAAGAGCGCGCCGGCATCGAGGCGCCGTACCTGCAGCTCGTCCTCACACGCCTCTGGGGCGAGGAGCGACGGGCTGGATCGAGAGTGCTCCGCCTTCAGACGCTCGAGAGGCTCGGCGGCGCCGATCGGATCGTGAGGACGCATCTCGACACGGCGCTCGCGGCGCTGCCGCAGCGGGATCAGGACCTCGCCGGCCAAACCTTCCGCTTCCTCGTCACCCCCTCCGGGACGAAGGTTGCCCATCGGGTCGCCGACCTCGCCGACTACGCTCAGGCGCCGCCGGAGCAGATCGAGCACGTCGTGGAGCGTCTCGCGGGCGAGGTGCGCGTGCTTCGCCCGGCCGGCGACGGCCGCTACGAGATCTACCACGACGCGCTCGCAGGGCCGATCGCCGACTGGCGCGAGCGCTGGGGTGAGCGGCAGCGACGGCGCCGTGAGCGACGTCGTCTCGCAATCCTCGCCGGGACCGCGGCGACGCTGGCCGGGATCGCGGTCGCGATCGCGGTCCTCGCCGTCCTCGCCTGGCATGCACGACAGGACGCACGGGACGGTCAGTCGCGTGCTCTCGCCGGGCAGGCCATCGCGAGCATCGACCACGACGCGCCCCGCGCGCTCGCCCTCGCAGTCGACGGCGCCGACGCGGCGCCGACGGGACAGGCGGAAAGCGCTCTGCGCGTCACGCTCGCGAGCTTCCTCCTCCGCAAGACGCTCCGCGGTCACGATGGCGCCGTGCGGAGCGCAGCGTTCAGCGCGGACGGCAAGCTTGTCGTCACCGGCAGCGACGACGGGACGGCGCGCATCTGGAGCGCGGAGAGTGGTCGCGTCCTCCGCACGCTCCGAGGGCACCGAGCGCCAATCGCGAGCGCCGCGTTCAGCCGTGACGGCTCGCTCGTCGTCACCGCGGGCAACGACGGAACGGCTCGAATCTGGGACGCCGCGAGTGGGCGCTCGCGGCGGATCCTCCGCGATCACATGGATCGCCTCTTCGAGGCCGCGTTCAGCCCGCGGGGCGACCGCGTAGTGACAGCCAGCTACGATGGGACGGCGCGAATCTGGAACACCGCCACGGGGCTGCGCGTGCGCACGCTCACGGCCGGAGACGGCCCAGTCTTCGCCGCGGCGTTCAGCCCAGACGGCTCGCTGGTCGTGACCGCCAGCGGCTACGACGGCCGCGCGCGGGTGTGGAGCACCAAAGTCGGCCGCGTATTGCTCACGCTCCGCGGGGAGCGCGGCAACGTCGAGAGCGCGTCGTTCAACGCGGACGGCAGGCTGATCGTCACGGGTAGCAGCGATGGCACCGCCCGCATCTGGGACGCCCGCACCGGCGCGCTCGTGCACATCCTTACCGGCCACGAGGGCTCCGTCTTCCACGCGGCGTTCAGTCCCGTCGAGCCGCTGGTCGTCACCGCCGGGAGCGACGGGACCGCGCGACTGTGGAACACCGACACCGCCCGGGTCGTACGCATCCTCGGCAGCGGCGGCACCGTCTTCGGGGCGGGCTTCAGCCCCGACGGCCGACGGGTCGTCACTGCCGACGACGACGGCACGACGCGGATCTGGGACATCAATGGCGCACGCCCGCTGCACACGCTGGACACCCGCGCCGACGCGGTCAGAACCGCGGCGTTCAGCCCCGACGGCAGTAGGGTCGTCACGGCTGGCAGCGGCGGCGCGGCGGCGATCTGGGCTACCGGGCGCGGCCGCCGGCTGCACACGCTCGTCGGCCACGCGCGGACGGTCCGCGCCGCCCTCTTCAGCCCCGACGGCACGAGCGTCGTGACCGCCGGCGACGACGGGACGGCGCGTGTCTGGGACGCCGCGAGCGGCCGCCTCCGACACGAGCTCCGCGGACACCGCGGCCGGATCGAGAGCGCCGCGTTCAGCCCGGACGGCAGGCTGCTGGTGACCGCCGGCGACGACCGGACGGCCCGGATCTGGAGGGTCGAGGACGGGCGTATCCTGCACGTCCTCGACCGGCACGACGCGAAGGTGCTCGACGCCGTCTTCGCTCCCGACGGCGAACGAGTCCTCACTGCCGGCGACGACGCGACGGCGCGAATCTGGGACACCGAGAGCGGACGTCTGCTGCACACGCTTAGCGCCGACGCGGGACTCGAGAGCGCGGCCTTCAGCCCCGACGGCAGACTCGTGGCCACGGCGAGTGACGACGGGACAGTCTGGCTCTGGGGTGCCGACGACGGCCGCCGACTGCACACGTTGACCGGCCACGCGGGGATCGTCTGGACCGCCGCCTTCAGCCACGACAGCACGCTGCTCGTCACCGCGAGCGACGACGAGCTCGCGCAGGTCTGGGACGTCGCGCGCGGGCGCCGCGTGCGTACGCTCGGCGGCCACATGGACACGGTCGAGAGCGCCGTCTTCAGTGCCGACGGAAAGCTCGTTCTGACGGCGGGCGCCGATGGGACGGCGCGGCTTTGGGACACCGATAGCGGCCGCGCGCTGCGCACGCTCGCCGGCCACACGGACGCGGTGTACGCCGCCGCCTTCAGTCCCGACGGGAAGCTGATCGTCACCGCGGGCGAGGACGGGACGGTCCGCCTCTGGGCATGCGACCTCTGCGGCGTCGACGTGCACGAGCTGCTCGCCCGCGCGAGAGCGCGCCTCGATTCGAGCTCGTAGCCGGCAGTGAGCGTCGGGACGACGTGCGGATGGTCGAGGCTCGCCGCGAGCTTCGCTTCTTGGAGGAAGCGACGACGGAAGCGCTCATCGTGCGCCAGCTCCGGGTTGAGCAGCTTGAGGGCGACCCGGGCCCCACTCCTCGTGTCTTCGGCGAGGTACACCGCGCCCATGCCCCCGCACCGATCAGCGACTCCACGCGAAACCGGCGAGGACGGTGCCGGTGGGTACCTCGGACCGCATACCTCAACGCCAGCTTTGCAGCCGGGACGCTGAGGCTCAAGCTGCCGCGCCGGCAGACGCGTCGAAAGAGCAGGCGCGCCAACGAAAATGAGTTCGCAGCCGGACTGCGCACTGCTGGCAACGGCGCCGACGCATTGCGGACAGCGTTCACGAGCACCACTAGGTCCGTTAGGAGCTCTGGCTCGCACTGAGCGGCCTTCGCCTCCACAGGTCATCTGGGGATAGTTTCTGGGGACAGGTTCGAGGTTTCCCGGGGAGGCTCAGGGCTCGTCGAGCGAAGGGTGCCGGACGGCTCGACTCCGCCGAGACGCTGACCACGCCGCGTGCGCTACTGGCCGTCGCCAGCCGCCAGAACATGACCGATCCGTTCCCGATGCCGGTGCAGACGATCCAGGACGCCCGGCAAGTCGACGGCGCGACCGGAGCGGGTCAACCGTGCGGCCAGTACTGCAAGTTCTGCCGCCATACCGCTTCTGTCGTGCAGGGCATGAAGGGCATGCAAGCCTGTACGTTCCTGGCCGCAACCCGAGCATTCAAGCGATTCGCGGCACCTTCGAACCATGCACGTAGAACATGCAATATGGCACCGAGTGCGCTCCTTCGTTCTTGCGGAAATGCGGTGATGCGGACAACGTCGCGTCGCGGCTTAGGCTTACCGGCGCCGTGGCAGCCTTCGCCCGGTGCCTACACCGAAGACACTCGAGACCGTCGCCGAAAAGAAGCGCGCGTTCGCCGAGTACGTCGGCGCGGGCTAACGCAGGCGGCGGCGGCACCTGTCGCGGTTCCCGCAAACTGCGACATGGCGCCGCCAGTAACGGCGTGCGCCGGGCCGGGCTTGGTCAGCGCTCGGGGATCTTCAGCTCGCGCCCGACGTAGAAGCCGGAGCTTTCGCCGATCACGAAGGGCGCCATAGCCTGGCGCCGTTCCGTTTCGACCTCCGAGAGGCGAAAGCGCTCGCGCGACTCGGGCGAGTCCCAGATCGAGATCCCGACGACCTCGTTCCCGTCGGGGGTGTAGCACTCGTAGGCGCGAAGCATGCCCTCGGGGAAAGCTCGCGGTTGCCAGGCCCGACTGAACTCCTCGCGCGTGCCCGGCTTCAGCCGTCGTGTCGTGATCCAGACGTAGCTCTGGTCGAGTTCCATGACCCTGCCTCCCTTTCGAACCGCGAGAGGGTGAAGGGTCACGTTATCGCAGGCCGACGTCGGCGGGCAGCCTCGCCTTGCCACTCGCGGGGTTGAAGGAGCGAAGGGCGCCGTGTCGCAGTTTGGTGCAACCGCGACAGAGGACCTCGGCGCGGCGTGTGCCCCCTGCCAACGACTCCGCGCCTGTGCGCGTCGGGCGCGGTGGGCTTGACGCGGTCCTTCCGCGTCCCGGCGGCTATGCCTTAGCTTGGGTCTTCCCGGGAGTGACGCTCGCGGCGCCAGCAGACGGCGTCAGGATGCTGGTGTGCCCGTCCTCCCACCG
>Ga0137375_10010771_pt1 | contig 10812 bp, 8 predicted proteins | sample SagtaG_24_FD_104936 | JGI IMG/M metagenome (GOLD analysis project Ga0137375, IMG submission 104936) | Vadose zone soil microbial communities from Sagehorn Ranch, Mendocino, California, USA - Sage1_R_113_16 metaG | ecosystem: Environmental > Terrestrial > Soil > Vadose zone | place: USA... | reverse complement strand
GCCGGCGAGCCAGGTCCAGACGCTCGGGCAGCAGGTCGACGGCGACGACCGCCGCGCCGAACGCCTTGGCCACCAGGACGGCGGCCGCACCCATCGGGCCGAGGCCGAACACGGCGACGGTCTTCCCGCCGCGTACGTCGAGGACCTTCTGGGTGTGGTGCTGCGAGCCGACCATGTCGGTCATCAGCGCACCGGCGACGTACGAGACCTTGTCCGGCAGTGGCAGGCAGTTGGTCGCGGGCAGCAGGTGGTAGTCGGCGTCCCCGCCGTCGACGTCGAACCCGACACACTTCCAGTCTGCGCAGAGCATCGTGTAACCGGCCCGGCAGTGCTCGCACCGCATGCAGCCGATGGGCAGGTACCCGGCGACGCGGTCACCGATCGCCAGGCCTTCCACACCCGCACCGACCGCCGCCACCTCGCCGGCGGGTTCGTGGCCCGGGACGACCAGCCCGGTGCCGGCGTCCTCACCGCCGACGATGGTGGAGCTGCCGACGTACAGGCCCATATCGCTGCGGCAGATCGCCGACGCACGGGTGCGGATGAGCACCTGGCCGGGGCCGGGCTCGGGGACCTGCCGTTCGACGACGTCGACCTTGCGGTCACCGGGGAGCAGCACTGCGCGCATGGTTCTCGATCTCCTTCACGGGTGTCATTTCACGGCGCCGAACGTCAGGCCGGACACGATCCGGCGGCGCAGGATCACGGTCATCACCAGGATCGGCGCGACGATCACGCTCGAGGCCGCGGTGAGCTTGCCCCAGTCGGTGCCGTACATCCCGGTGAACTCCTGGATGCCGACCGGCGAGGTCTTCGCGGCCGAGCGGGTCAGCGACAGGGCGAACAGGAACTCGTTCCAGGACAGGATCGCCGACAGGATCGCCACGGTGGCGATCGCCGGCACCAGCAGCGGGAGGATGATCCGGCGCAGCACCTGCCAGCGGCTGGCGCCGTCGACCATCGCCGACTCCTGGATCTCGTAGGGGATCTGCAGGATGGAGCTGCGCAGGATCCACACCGCGATCGGCAGGTTGAACGCGGCGTACGGAACGATCAGGACCGGGTACCGGTCCACCAGCCCGAGCTTCCCGGCGTAGACGAACACGGGGATCACCGCCACGATCGGCGGGAACATGTACGTCGACAGGATCCACGACGACAATGCCTTCCGCGCCCCGAACGTGCGCATCGACAGCGCGTACGCCGCCGGCACGGCCAACCCGACCGTGAGCAGGGTCGCCCCGAGGGTCACGGCGAAGCTGTTGAATAGCAGCCTGTCGAAGCCCACGGACGTGCCCGATCCGCCGGTCAGCACGCTGCGGTAGTGCTCCAGCGTCGGGTGGAAGAGCCAGCGTGGCGGCAGCTCCTTGGCGATGCCGGACGGCTTCAGCGAGGTCGCCAGCATGAAGACCAGGGGCACCATGGTGAGCAACAGCCAACCCCACAGCAGGACCCGTCCGGCGGATCTGGTGGCCAGGCGCCGGCCGTCGAGCCGGCCGGCTGCGGTGATCGCGGACATCAGATCTCCTCGGGGTTCGCGTTGCGGCCGACGGCTCGCAGCAGCACCGGCACGAGCAGGGACAGGAGGATGAGCAGCACCATGGCCAGCGCCGATGCGGCCCCGATCCGGAAGCTCTGCAGGGCGATCCGGTAGACGCCCAGGTTGATGATCTCGGTGGAGTCGCCCGGTCCGCCGCCGGTGCGGATCTTGAACGCGTCGAACGTCTTGACGGCCTGGATGGTCCGCAGCGTCACCGCGATGGCCAGGAACGGCGCCAGCATCGGCAAGGTCACGTGCCGGAACGACTGCCAGGTGCTCGCCCCGTCGATCGCGGCCGCCTCCAGTGGTTCGTGCGGCAGCGACTGCAGCCCGGCCATCAGGATCAGCGCCACGAACGGCGTCCACTGCCAGACGTCCAGCCCGACAAGGGCGACCCAGGCGGTGCCCGGGTTGCTCAGCCACTCGACCTGCGATGGCAGCCCGAGCACGCCCATGTAGTGGTCGACCCAGCCGTAGTTGGGGTTCAGCAGCTCCTTGAAGATCATCGCCGAGACCGCCGGCGTGACGGCGAACGGGAGCAGCATCAGCGTGGCGGCCAGGTTGTTCGACCGCGACTGCGACGCCAGTGGTACCGCGATCAGCAGGCCCAGCACGAGCTCCACGCTCACCGCCACGACGACGAAGGCCGCCGTGATGAGGAGGCTGTGCAGCACGTTGGGATCGGTCAGCACCTCGCGGTAGTTGTGGAGCCCCACGAAGGAGCTGGCCGGGTTGAGCAACGTGCCGCTGCGCAGGCTCGCCCAGATCAGGTACGCCGCGGGCGCGACGGTCATCAGCAGCAGGACGGCCAGCGCGGGCGACATCAGGACCCACGGCGTGGCGCCGCCCGAGACGCGGCGACGACGTGCCCTGCCGGGTGCCCGCCGGGCGGCGGCGGTGGCCGCCGCCCGGGGCTCCAGGTCACGGACGGCGACGCCGCCGCGCTGTGTGCTCGTCATGGTCATACCTCTCGTCATGCGTCCTGTCCTCAGGATCCCGGGACCTTGTAGCCGGCGTCCTTGAGCAGGCGGGTCACCTCGGCCGCGGCCTCGTCGAGCGCCTGCTTCGGCGACGTACGGCCGGATGCCGCCTTGTTGACTGCCTTTGCGATCGCGTTGCTGACCTCGGTGTAGTTCGTCAGCCGGGCCCGGCCGACACCGACGGCGAGCGACTCACCGAGCACCTGGTAGAAGTTCCGCGTCGCCGGGTCCGACGCCGAGCCGGTCGTGATCCGCTGGTAGACCGACGTACGCGTCGGGTGCAGCTGCAGCTTCGTCATCGCGACCTGCTGCTCGGCGGCGGTCAGCCAGGTCATGGCCCGGTAGGCCCACGCCTTGTTCTTCGAGTTCTTGTTGAGGCTCAGCATCCAGGTGCCGAAGTGCGGGCCTTGCGCCTTGCCGGTCGGCACCGGTGCATAGCCGATCTCGCCCTTGACCTTGGAGTCCAGCTTGAGCGTGTGGTAGTTCGCCGTCATCGCCGTCGTCCCGGAGTCGAACAAGGACGCCGCCTCGTCCCAGGATGCCGACGTGCTGCCCGGCGGGACTACTTTGTGCTTGTTGATCAGGTCCTGGTAGTACTGCAGCGCCGCGACACCCTCGGGCGAGTCGAATGTGATCGATTGGTCGTCACCGATGAGGTGACCGTCACCGCCCCAGCCGGCGAGCAGGCTCTTGAAGTCGTCCGTCGCCCAGTCGCCGACGCCCGCCATCACCGTCGTGCCGTACAGCTTCTTCTCCGGCCGGGTGAAGTACTGCGCGACCGAAGTGAAGTCGTCCCAGGTCTTCGGCACGGTGAGCGGCTTCCCGGTGGCCTGCTGGTAGCCGGCCTTCTCGCCGGCGTTGCCGAACATGTCCTTGCGGTACGCCATCACCAGCGCGTTCGCCTGGATCGGCAGCCCGTAGATCTCGAACCCCTTGCCGGTGATCGCGCTGGTCTGCGGTGCGGCACTGGAGTCCGGGAAGTGCTTGGCCGGGTGCTTCGCGTCGTACACCGCAGTGTCGTAGAAGACCTTGGGGACGAAGTCGGCGATGTCGGCCTTGGCCACGTCGTTGAGTGCCGCGTTGTCGACGTACGTGCTCAGCGGCTCGAGCTGGCTGGCCAGTGCGGGCGCCCAGGGGGTGTCGACGATGACGATGTCGTAGTAGGAGCTGTTGGAAGCGAACTCCGAGAAGACCTTCTGCTGCAACGCGTCATAGGGCTGCGTGTCGATCTCGAGATCGAAGCCGAACCTCTGCTTGAAAGCCGGCTTGAGCGACTGGACGGCGGTCGCGTCGGCCTCGGCCGTCGCGTAGAGCATGCGCAGCCTCACCGGCTTGGCGGCGGCCTCGCCGACGCCGCCCGAACCGGACTCATCGGTGCCCGGGGTGCAGGCGACAGCGGTCATGACGAGTGCTGCCGCGCCGAGTCCGCCGAGGGGTTTGACCAGCCGTCGCAGGCTGCCGAGATGCGGGGCCATGAGGGTCCTCCTAGGTGCTGGGGGGCGCAGCGGCCATATCTGGCTTGCGCCGCATTGGTGCGATCTTAAGCACGTCATGTGCAGAAGTCAACTTGAATCGGGCTGATCACTGCCTGAGTGTGGCTCATGCGGGAACGTCCACCCAGGTCTGGTTCTGCGACGCCTCCATCACGGCGGCGGTGATCACGGCGGCACGGTGGCCGTCCTCGAACGTCGGCAGGCCGTCCGGGCGCTCGCCGCGCATCGATGCGTACACGTCAGCAACGAACGCGGTGAAACAGTCCTGGTAGCCCTGCGGATGCCCAGCCGGCAGCCGGGCGTAGGACCGACCCGCATCGGTGGACAGCGTGTCGGGTCCCCGCGGCACGATCCGGTTCTCGGTCCGGCCCCCGACCCACAGTGAGTCCGGCAGTTCCTGGTCGAAGACGTATGCCGCCGAGTCGCCGTCGAACGAGAACCACAGCCGGTTCTTGCGCCCGGGTGACACCTGGCTCACGACCAGCGAGCCGTACGCGCCGCGGTCGGTCTCGAACAGCACGGTGGCGCCGTCCTCGGTCCCGACCGTGACCATCCCGTCGCCGGTGCGCCGCTTCTCGAACGCCCGCGCCGTCCGTGCGGTGAGCCGGGTGATCCGGTGCCCGGTGGTGAACTCCATCAGGTCGCACCAGTGCACCCCGATGTCACCGAATGCCCTGGACCCGCCGCCCTTGGCCGGATCGACCCGCCAGTTGGTCTCGTCGCTGCTGGACAACCAGTCCTGCAGGTAGGAGCCGTGCAGCAGCCACAGCGAGCCGGCCTCGCCGCGCTCGATCCGGCCGCGCGCCTCCCGGACGGTCGGGTAGTACCGGTAGACGAACGGCACGGCGGCCACCGTGCCACTCGCCTTCGCGGCCATGGTCAGCCGCGCGGTATCGGCGACCATGGTCGCGAGCGGCTTCTCGCAGATGACCGCCTTGCCGGCCTGTAGGGCGAGCGTCGCCAGTTCGGCATGGGTCGCGTTCGGCGTACAGATGTGTACGACGTCGACCTCGTCGGCCTCGATCAGCGCCTCCGCCGAGTCAGCCGCGGCGAGCGCGCCGAGGCGCTGTGCCGCCGCGGCGGCGGAGGCGGGACTGGTGCCGGCGACCCGGGTCAGCTCACCGCCGGCCGCCGCGACCGCATGCGCGTGCACGCCGCCGATGAAGCCGGCGCCGATGATGCCGGCGCGGATTCGCTTCGTCATCCAGATCACGTCTCCCTTGCGAGCAGCTCGACTCCACCGCTGCGAGTGGTGGCGCGGCTTCCGGTTGCATGCGGGGAACTTATGCCTGTATTATGCAGAAGTCAACCTGACATGGGCTGATATACAGTCAGGCTCGACTCAAGTCACAAGCAAAGGGGGCAGGCGATGCCGACCAGTCGTGTCTCTGTTGCGCAAAGCGCCACGCTCAGTGAGGGTGTGGACGCGATGCTCGCGGTCCTCGACGCGGTCCGCTACGGCGGCGCCACGACGCGGCCGGAGATCGCCCGAGCCAGCGGCCTCGGCCGCAACGTCGTCGCGCAGCGCGTCGCACAGCTGGTCGACATCGGCCTGCTGACCAACGGCGCACTCGCCCCTTCCACCGGCGGTCGCGCCGCGCGCGAGCTGTACTTCCGGGCGGACGGCGGCTTCCTGCTGGTGGCGGAGCTCGGCGCCACCAGCCTGGGCGTCGCGATGGCCGACCTGGCCGGCGGGCTGAGCCTGCTGCGAGAAGAGCCGGCCGACATCGCCGACGGTCCCGACCGTATCCTCGGCCGGGTCACCGAGTTGTTCGGCGAGGTTCTCGCGGAGCGCCCAGGCACGGAGGTCTGGGGCATCGGGATCGGTCTGCCCGGTCCGGTCGAGTTCGCGACCGGCCGTCCGGTCGCACCGCCGATCATGCCGGGCTGGGACGGCTTCGACGTCCGGCGGTACTTCGCGGAGCGGTTCGACGTACCGGTGTGGGTGGACAACGAAGTGAACGCGATGGCGCTCGGCGAGCTGCGCGGCGGGCTTGCACAACGGCACCGCGACGTCATCTACGTCAAGATCGGCTCCGGGATCGGCGCCGGACTGATCTCCCAGGGGCGTCTGCACCGCGGAGCCCAGGGGTGCGCCGGCGACATCGGCCACACCGCGGTCAGCGAGGACAGCTCGGTGATCTGCCGGTGCGGCAATGTCGGCTGCCTCGAAGCCCTCGCGGGAGGTGCGGCCCTGGCCCGTGACGGCGCGATCGCGGCGAAGGACGGTAGCAGCCCGTACCTGGCGCGGCTGGTGACGAACGGTGACACCGTGTCGGCTCAGGCGATCGCCGACGCGGCCGGCCACGGCGATCCGACTGCGATCCAGATGCTGCGGCGGTCGGCCCATCTGGTCGGCGAGACGCTGGCCAGGATGGTCAACTTCTTCAACCCGTCGCTCATCCTCATCGGTGGCGGCGTCGCGGAGGCTGGAGACATGTACCTGGCCGAGCTCCGGCAGTCCGTGTTCCAGCGGTCGCTGCCGCTGGCCACGAGAGCGCTGCAAATTACCAGATCACCACTCGGGCACCAGGCGGGCCTGCGCGGTGCGGCCTTCATGGTCATCGACGAACTGCTGTCCGCCGACCGTTTCGGCGCCTGGATCGGCGCCGGAAGTCCCGCTGGCCGGCCCGAGCTGGCGAGGCCGGTGCAGCCGCGCGGTGTCTGACCACGAACTGTCTTCGAAGCTGGCTGGCTCGACGCGGGGTTCATTGGCCAAACGAGCGGACTGCCCGGCGACGCACCCGCACGGTGATCGCCGGCGTAGCCGCGCCGATTCCCTGCCTGATGTTGACGCCGAGAAGCAACTCGACAGGTCGACCCGAAGAGACGGTCGCCCTGCGGCCAGGGAGCTGGGGGTAGCTCAACCAATGCCCACAAAACTCGACCGTCCTGTCCCAGTGTGACTGCGCCGCGGACCGAGAACTACATCCAAATGCGCTTTAATCGAACAATTGAGCGAGCCGATAACAGTTGTTATGTCAACTAATATACTTGACATACAGGCTAATCCTCCTGACGAAGCTACCGCCCTGGGTTTCAGATCAGATGAGACCGGATAGCCCTGCTGCCCTGTCTCATCCGACTGCCGGACGGCTGTTCCCCCCGTCCGACTCTCGTCGGACATGTGGAAACCGGCCACGGTGGATAGTGGACGTCAGCCTCGGTTCCATCCGGCTGCACGGAGGTTCCAGAGCACAATGAGTTCCTGCTCCTGCGCGTGCAGGATGGCGTCGTCGACGGGTCGAGCGCTGAGCCAATGCGTGACATCCCATCCGGCCCGCTTGGCCTCCGTTACGAGCCCGTTGACCCGAACACGGGTCGCCCCGGCGTGCTTCCAGCGGCCGTAGCGCTGCGGGCCGCGAGCGCCACCGTCGCGAGGGCAGGCGACCCTTCGTCACCATCCACAGGTTGCCGGTCCTCCCGACGTAGGCGACACGGAGTTCGCCCGGCTGGTCGTCGTGCGTCAGGACGAAAGCGTAGAGGCCGGCGCTGTCCGGGATGGTGCCGAGGCTGTCCCACTCGCAGTTGGCGCGCGAGAAGTCGGTGCCGCGGAAGGCGAGGGCGTGCGGCACGAAGCCGCGGGAGGTGAGGTCGTCTCGGGCGACGACGGTGCCGGTTCTCATGCGTTCGAGCATGGGTGTAAACACCGGGGTGCCGTCTAGTACAACCCGGCGACCTTCTTGGGTGCCTGGCGCGCCAGTGCGCCCACGGTCGTTGGAGCACAGCCGGCCCGTCGTAGCGCAGAGGCGCAGCGCTGAGCGACCCGCAACGAAGACGCCCGCCTTCGGAAGCAACCCGGAAAGCGGGCACCCTGGGGCGGCGCGGCGTCATCGCTGTGCGGCGGGCTGGCGGTTCTGACGCGGCCAACTGGTTCGAGGCAGTCTGCACAGTGACCACCGCTCTGATCGCACTTGCGCTCCTGGGCCGGGAGCAGCTAGATCGACGCCAAGCCGCCGAGGACCGACGCGCCGCGCAGGCGTCCAGCGCGGCGGCCTTGGTGGGCGGTCTCGGGGGTCAGGCTGGCGCCACGTCCGACCGCTTTTGCAGCTGACGCACGCGCCGCCAGGTGCTTCAGCCGGGAGCCGACTGTTGCTGGTCGGTGCTCACCAAGGGCTAGGCGGCGCCACGGGCAAGTTCGGCGGACAAGTTCGGGGGACGCCTCAGCTGTCGCGCTCCGAGGCGAGCGCGATGATGACGCCTTGCGGTCCGCGCAGGTAGCAGAAGTACAGCGAGGGCTCGTACTCCTCGATGGTGCCGACCAGCTCGCCGCCGTGCGCCTTCAGCCGGTCGACCGTGTCGTGGACGTCGTCGACCACGAACATCAGGTTCCGGAGACCGAGCGTGTTCGGCGGCGCGGACGGCTCGAGGGTCGACGCGAGCGGCGTGCGGTACGTCGTCAGCTCGAGCTGCCCGTGCCCGTCGGGTGTCCGGAGGAACGAGATGTCCGCCACGACCCCCGGAAGTCCGGACACGCCCTCCACCCAGGCTCCGGAGACCGTGGTCTCGCCGACGAGCTCCATGCCGAGCTCGAGGTAGAACGCCTTCGCCGCCGCGAGGTCCTCGACCACGACGCCGATGTGGTCCATGCGCTTGATTGCCATCTCGTGATTCTCCTCCGGTAGTGGTTTCTTCGCCCGGAGGACGAGGCCGCGGCGGCAGCAGCAGGCCCGGGGCTGGGGGCCAAGGTGATCGACCAGCTCGCACGCGACCTTGCGGGCCGAGTTCCCGGCGATGCGAGGGCTGAACAGGGCGAACCTGTACTCCCATCCGAGCCTTCGCCGCCGCCTGACCGGCGTTCACGCTCCAGGTTTGGAGCCGTTCTTCGCAACCACAGCGAGAGCGGACACCCCAAGGGCTCCCACTGCTGCACCGACACCTATGAGTGCCTTCTGTCCGGCTTCTTTGCCAGCGATCTTCAACTGCTCAGGATCGCGGAACGCGTCTCGCCAGGGGGTAGCACTGAGTGCGTCGCGGGTGGATTCGATGCCGAGCGGGGCGTGGAACTCATCAACCAGCGCCGCCGTCGAGTTGAGTGAGTCGATCACGGACCGTGCTGCCCTCGCGTGAAGCATCACGTTCTCGTTGGCGATGCCACCCGCGGCATCCATCTGGGCCATGAGTCGCTCGGTGTTTTGAAGGACGCTCGCCCGTCGTATCTCGCGCGCATCCGCTACGCCGAGCCGATGCCCTTCAAGGTTGTCGGGGGCTGTGGCGAGCACGTGATCAAGCTCGACGACTCGGAACTCGTCTTGAAGTTCGAAGCAACGCGCGAGGATCGAGAGCTGGATCGCCGCCTCCCGCGCGATCTCTTGCGTCGCCTTTTTCAACTCTCCGGTCTTGCTCTTACCGTCGACCTTGTCGGCGAGAGCCCGGAGCGCAAGCAACGCCTCCTCCTGCACGTTCAGGATCGTCTCGGATACACCGCTCACCTTGTCCCACAGCGTTTTCGGGTCACCACCATGCTCGCGGATCGTCATGGCTTCCTCGATCGCTGCCGCTGCGCTCTTCATTTTGGCGAGCACGGCATCACGCTGGGCACGTCGTACGTCGTCGAGTTTCTCGTCGATCCTGACGAGCAGCGCTTTGAGTTCTTGCGCTTCGGCCTGTTGCGCGAACTGACTCATGAGTCCACCGACGCCGGAGAGCACCGCCGGATTCGTCAGCAGAGAGGCCGGGCCGTCATCGACCTGGAGCCACTTGAGTGACTGCTTGCCCGTTTCACCGAGCATGGCGTGACTGATGCCCTCAGTCTTGGTCTTCATCAGACCGCCCGCGTCTTTAAGTCGCTTCGCGGACTCGGGGGTCAACTTCAAGTAGCGCGCCGACTGCTCCATGACGCCGGAGGCCGTCTTCGCGACGTCAGCGCCCGTCTTCAGAACGTTGCTCAGCTTGCCCAGGCCGAACTCCTGCGCCTGCATCAACAGGCCAGCGTGATCGAGGAAGCGTTCGACGGCAGACCGGTCACCGGCCACCACGACACCGTCACCGTCGCTGAACAGTTCGATTTCGCCTGCCATTTCCCGCCCTTTCGTGCCCTGCGCAAGCGTATCGGGACCCGCCGACATCAACCGAGGGATCGGCAGTTGCACCTCCTGCTTGTAGCCGAAACTTCGACCCTGGAGGCCTGTCATGCCCACCTACTTTGATCCTGTCGCCGATGCGGGAGATACCGCTGCCGCGCTCGAAGCTTTCGCGCACTCGGTACGGATGTTTGCTGACCCGGCGGACATGTATCCCGCGATGCTCGACCTCGACGCCAGCCTCCACGCACTGAACAGTGTGCTGCGCCAGCTCGCGAAACCCGTGGCGCAGCGCTAGTCCGCGGTCGGCGCCTTGGGCTCATCGAGGTCATGCCAGCGTTCCCAGGCCGATTGGCGGGTCATCTGCAGCAGGGTTGCGATCTCCGACCAAGACTTTCCATGCCGGCGCGCTGTTCGGACGGCGATCAGTTCGGCGCGGTCCAGGAGGCCACGCACCAGATGCACGTCGGCCAATGCAGCCAGCGCGGCGTCACCGTCATCTGGGTGTCCGGGAACCGCTCCAGGCTTGTCGTTGTGCCAGCCGTTGAGCCGCTGCCATGCTCGACGCCCGTCCTGCCAAGGTGCTCGCCCTCTGCTCATATCGTCAGGTTACCCTGACACCAACTGTCAGGCTAGCCTGACGCCGATAATGGTTCTCGGGGGTATTCAGCTGACCGGACTATCGCACCCATGAGGGCCGGGCGTGTCAAGAGCGCGCGGGGTCTTGGCCCCGGCGATGTGGGTTGTCGTCGGGGTTCAAGGGTCTGACTGTTGTT
>Ga0137375_10010768_pt1 | contig 10813 bp, 6 predicted proteins | sample SagtaG_24_FD_104936 | JGI IMG/M metagenome (GOLD analysis project Ga0137375, IMG submission 104936) | Vadose zone soil microbial communities from Sagehorn Ranch, Mendocino, California, USA - Sage1_R_113_16 metaG | ecosystem: Environmental > Terrestrial > Soil > Vadose zone | place: USA... | reverse complement strand
GCGATCTGAGCGGCCGGGCCAACCGTGGCGTATCCTGCGACCACGATCTTTCCATCCGTCTGCACGGCTACGCTCTTGCCGTCGTCGTAGCGATCGCGGGCAACGGCGCCGTGAACAAAGACCACGAGCGAACCGGCGACGAGCATGGCAACCAATATCAGGACTCGTTTCGTAAATCTCCTTTCGAATTGCCTCGACCTTGAGTTTAGCGGTCGAATGTTATGAGCATTCCGCACCAATTCGGAGCCTTTGTCGATCCAAAAGTAACTATTAAGCGCGCCGCTCTTTAATCGACCGCAAGATCTCCGCAACGGACTCACCGCGCGGCTTTGCGCCGAGATTGCCGTGGACGCTGACTGCGTCGGCGATCTGATTGCGAACTCTATTTTTTTCCGACGGCAGCCCGTTTCCGTAACTCGGCGATGCGTTCTTCGGTCAGTCGCTGTAAGGCCTGATCGCGAGCAATGCGATTGTTTCCGTAGTAATCGGTCTTCAGATCGGCAGCCTGTTTTTCGCGCTGCTCGATCCAAGCGCGTTCCTCATTTTGCAATGATTCTCGGTCGACGGGAGCGAGTCGCCTTAGCAAATCACGATAAAGCGTGTTTAGCTCGCGATCGGCTTTGGCCAATCGCGCGTCGTCGGAGAAGGGATCCTCGCCGGCTGAACCGACAACGACTTTGGTGACGCTGGCTGAAGGGGCATCTCCGCGTCGCGCCAAATTCAGGGTAACGACGCCTTCAGCCGATACCTGGTCGCGCTCGCGAATTTTTGCTGCGAACGGAATGCGAACCTTCGAGACGTTCGCGAAACCGCTCTTGAGCCCGAGCGCCGGCAATCCGGCGACGGAGTAACGGATGTCGTATTTTTCGGCATGCGCTTTTCCTTTCGTGACGAAAGTATTGACTGAGCGATCGACGATTTGCCCTACTTGCGTCTCGCGGCAATTGTCCCCGCCCATGTCGAGAACGATGAGAGTATCCGTCCCCCATTTCCAATCGTAGGCAACCACGGCAAAGCGGCGACCGCCCTCAGCCGGTCCCCAGGCGACACTGAGAGTACGATGACTGCCCGGACGAACGTAGCCGACGGACGAGCCTAACGAGCAAAGTTTTTTCTTCTGGGTGAGATCGACAACCCACAATTCGCGGACTTCGTATTTTTCATAGAAGCTGTCTGGATCGCTTTTGAGCAAGGACCAATCGACAGTCGCGGGATCGGCTTCGACAACCCATGCCAACGCATTGCGGCCATCGGGAGATTTCGAATGCCGAGCGATGACGGCTTTTTCTGCGCCACTTTCAATCCAAGGCTGCTCGGTTACCTGCGAGTAGGCGAAACTTCCAGCCAAAAGCAATCCCAGGAAGAATCCGAGTGTCAGCATGAGAGAAGCGCGCATGAAGCAGGTTTTAACAGACGCACTTCCTTGAGACAACGAAGTTTAGTTTGGGGCGTGCAGTCAAAGGCGCTTTGTGATTAATCTTCCTAGATAGAGAAAAAAAATCATGAAATCGATCATTGCAGAGACTAACCGGTACTCATCTCAAAAACGATTGGTCGGTGCGCTTCTATGCTGCGTCTTCGGTTTTTCGATTGTTCTGGCCGAAGAGTCGGACATGCCGTCACTGGTGGCAAGGTTCACTAAATTTTATCAGACCAAACAGTTCAGTAAGGCTGCGCCCATTGCGGAAAAAATTCTTCAGATCAAGGAACAAACTTTAGGACCCGATAATCGAGGGACCGCCGCTGCGGCGAACAATCTGGCCGAGGTCTATCGTTATATGGGCCAGTACGCCAAAGCGGAGCCGCTTTATCAACGCGCGCTCAAAGTGTTCGAAAAAGAGCTAGGCCCCGAGCATCCTGATGTCGCCTCAGTCTTGAATAATCTCGCGCTACTTTATTCCGAGACCGGCGCCTACGACAAGGCGGAATCGATTTACCAGCGAGTGTTGAAAATTAGAGAGGCGGCCTTCGGTCCGGACAATCCAGAGACAGCGGAAACTCTCAATGCATTAGCGGCGCTCTATTATTATATGGGCCAGTACGCCAAGGCCGAACCGCTTTATCAACGCGCGCTCAAAATTCGAGAAAAGGCTTTCGGTCCTAACAATCCGAAAACAGCTTACAGCCTTAACGATCTCGGGGCGTTGTATGTCGCAGAGGACGATTACGCAAAAGCCGAGAAGCTTTTTCAGCGCGCCTTGAAGATTCGCGAAAAATCTCTCGGCCCGGATCATTCCGACACCGCGGTCACGATGCAAAATCTGGCAGCGACCTATCGGGACATGGGCCAATACAAAAAGGCCGAACAGCTCTTTCAGCGTGCCTTAGCTGTAACCGAGAAGACGTCCGGCCCCGATCATCCCAATACAGCGTGGATCGTGAACAATATCGGCACCGTCTATCACGCGATGGGAAAATATTCAGAGGCCGAATCCTACTTTCAGCGCGCTCTAAAGATTCGCGAAAAGGTGCTTGGGCCTGATCATCCCGATACTGGATCGACGTTAAGCGGCCTCGCGTTGAATTATCAGGACATGCATGAGTACGCCAAAGCCGAATCGCTTTACCAGCGCGCTCTTGCTATCTCTGAGAAAGTTCATGGGCCCGAGAGCGCGGCGGCAGCTGGGAACCTACACGAACTCGCGCTGCTTTATTTTTATCAGAAAGACTATACGAAATCCGAGCCACTCTATCAGAAGGCCCTCGCAATCAGCGAAAAAGTTTCCGGCCCGGACTCGACGGACACCGCTGCAACGCTCGCCAGTCTTGGTGCGCTGTACGACCACATGGGGCAATTTGCGAAGGCAGAGCCGTTGGAATTGCGGGCGCTCAGAATTTATGAAAAGGCGGTCGGACCGGAACATCCCCTCACTGCTACGGCGGCCGGGAACCTCGGCCGGCTTTATTGTGACAAGGGCGAGTTTGCCAAAGCCGAGCCGCTCGAATTGCGAGCATTGAAGATTGAGGAGAAGAAACTCGGTGGGGACCACCTCGATACCGCCAAGACCCTTGATAATCTCGGCGAGCTTTATTTTGAGACCGGCCAATACGCAAAAGCAGAGCCGCTTTTCCAGCGTGCACTGAAAATCCGCGAGAAAGTCCTGGGCCCCGAACATTCCAGCGTGGCTGAGTCCCTGGACGACCTCGCTTCGCTTTATTGGGCAAAGGGCGAATCCGCGAAAGCCGAACCACTTTCCCAGCGCGCCGCTGGAATTCGCGCCAGTCTCAAAGAGGCACGCCCAACGGAAAACAAATAACTTTTCGTCCAGCCAGCTCGCGTCAAATCACTCGGCGCGACGCTCTTTGATCGACAATAGGATTTGTGCAATCGCTTCGGCATGCGGCTTGGCGCCGAGGTTCCCCTTACCGTGAACGCGGACGCTGACTGCATCGGCTTCCATGTCGCGCTTTCCGATGACAAACATGGTGTGGACTTTCATTTGTTCGGCGCGCTGGATTTTTCCGTTGATCTTGTCGGAGCTTTCGTCGATCTCTGCGCGGACCTGGTGAGCGCGCAATTCGTTTAGAATCGATCGCGCGTAATCGATCAGCTTCGGTTCATCGCCGATGGTGAGAATGCGCACCTGTTCGGGAGACAACCATAGCGGAAAATTGCCGGCGTAATGCTCGATTAAGAATCCGATGAACCGTTCGTGCGTACCGAGCGGCGCGCGATGGATGCAGATCGGTATCTTATCGAGATTATCGCGATCTTTATAGCGAAGATCGAAAAAACGCGGTTGCGCGAAATCGACCTGGTTGGTCGCGATGGAAAACTCACGTCCGATCACGCTCCACGCCTGCACATCGATCTTCGGCCCGTAAAAGGCCGCTTCGTTCGGCACTTCGACATAATTGATGCCGGAGTTCTTGAGAACGTTCCGCGTCATTTCCTCGGTCTTTTTCCAAAGCTCTGGTTCATCAACAAACTTCTGGCCAAGCTGGGATAGATCGTGCGTCGAGAAACGCATGAGATATTTCTCAATTCCGAACAGCTTGAAATAGTTCAGATACATTTCGTTCACCGCATTGAATTCCGCTTCGAACTGGTCCGGCGTCATGTAAAGATGGGCATCGTTCATTTGCAGCGAGCGCACCCGCATAAGGCCGAATAACTCGCCACTTTTCTCGTACCGATAACACGTGCCATACTCTGCCAGCCGCAACGGCAGATCGCGATAACTGCGAGGCACTGCCGCGAATAACTTGTGGTGATGGGGACAGTTCATCGCCTTCAAATAATACCGGATAGCGGATAGCGGACTGCGGATAGGTCCTTCCTTTTCGGTTTCCGGTATCCGATCTCCGCTTTCAGAAAGTTCCATCGGCGGGAACATCGACTCTGCGTAGTAGGGAATGTGCCTGCTCTTTTTGTAGAGACTTTCGCGAGCGATATGCGGCGTGCGAACGCGTTGATAACCGGCGGCGAACTCTGTTTCCTTTGCGAGTTTCTCCAGTTCTTCGGCAATGACAGCGCCGCGAGGCAGAAACATTGGCAACCCCGGTCCAACGTCGTCATCGAAAACAAAGAGCTCGAGTTCGCGTCCGAGCTTGCGATGATCGCGCTTCTTGGCTTCCTCGAGCATGGCGAAATAATCGTCGAGTTCCTTTTTCGTCTTGAACGCGGTGCCGTAAACCCGCTGGAGCTGCGGATTGCTCTCGTCGCCTTTGTAGTACGCACTCGCCACGTTGGTGAGCTTGAAGGCGCCGATGTCCCCCGTGCGCATCACGTGCGGGCCGGCACAGAGATCGATGAACTCGCCGCTGCGGTACAGCGAGATTTTTTCGTCGAGCGGAATGTTTTCGATGATGTCGAGCTTGTACTTGCTTGGCTCTCGTCGCTCACTTAATGCGGCAAGACGGCCTTTTTTTCCGAGCTTGAGCGCTTCATCGCGCGAGACTTCCATCCGCTCAAACGGATGGTTCGCTTTGATTTCTTTTTTCATCTCCGCCTCGATTTTCTCGAAATCGTCAGGCGAAATGCGGTGCGGAAGATCAACATCGTAATAAAAACCGTTCTCCACCGGCGGTCCTGCGGCGAACTGCGCTTCCGGCCAGATTTTTAGAATCGCTGTGGCAAGTACATGCGACGCTGAGTGACGCAGACGTTCAATGTCCGTCATTGTGGCACGTTGCTCTAAAGTTTTGCGGTCTTCCTGCATGAATTGCGCTGGAAATTAACCACGAAGACCACGAAGGACACAAAGAATTTGCCACTGACAGCGTCGCGTGCCGCACCAGCAAAATTCAAGCGACAGGTATAGGCTTGATTTCTGTACGACTTTTTACTTATATCGTATCGTGCCTGCGGTAGCTAACGGAGCACCGAGGAGCGCGACTGGTCAAGGCACTCAAAACGGTGCTGCTGCATTTACCACCACGCATTGGAGCGTGGTGCTGGCAGCGCAAGGCGAATCAGCCGAGGCTGAGGCGGCGCTGGAAAAGCTTTGTCGAACCTACTGGTGGCCACTATACGGCTTCGTCAGACGCGAAGGCTATAAGCCAGAGGAAGCACAGGATCTCACTCAAGCTTTTTTCGCGCGGTTGCTTGAGCGAAGGGACCTGGAAACTGTCAGGCAGGAAAGGGGACGATTGCGTTCTTATCTGCTGGCGTCGCTCAAGAATTTTCTTTCCAAAGCGCGGCATCGCGAATTGACCATCAAACGAGGCGAAGGCCAGCCTGTGGTTTCGCTGGAGGATTTGCTCGCGCGCGAGCGCACCGACCAGGAGCCGGCCCACAAATTGAGCGCGGATCGCATTTACGAGCGGCGTTGGGCATTAACATTGTTGGAGCAAGTCCTCGCAAGGCTCCGAGCCGAATATGAAGCCGCTGGCAAACTGCCGTTATTCGATCGCTTGAAAGAATTACTGGCCGGGGAATCCGGTCAGCTTTCGCAGGCTAAGATAGCCTCCGAAATGCAAATGACCGAAAACGCCGTGAAACAAGCGTTTCACCGCTTGCGCCATCGCTACCGACAATTGTTGCACGAAGAGATTGCTCACACGGTCGCGGCGCCGGACGATGTAGAGGACGAGCTGCGACATTTCATGGCGGTATTACAAGCGTAACCTGTGAAAGAATTTCCGGCAGTACAGATGGGGACGATAAATCGGCCGGAAAACAGGATGACAAACACCAGGAGAGTTTGCCCAAAATGCGGGGCCACCGTGTTCGCCGACGCGCCGCAGGGATGTTGCAGTGTATGCCTGGTGCGGACTGGTCTTGCCTCACTCGATGACGAAAACGATAAGGCGTCCGAGCCGACTGTCGCGCGGATGTTGAAAGATTTCGGCGATTACGAATTCCTCCAAGAAATCGGACACGGTGGCCAGGGCGTCGTTTATCGGGCACGACAAAAAAGTCTGAACCGGATTGTGGCGCTCAAAGTGATTGGTCTCGCTCACTGGGCAACAGAAGCACACGTGAAGCGCTTTCGTCTCGAAGCAGAAGCCGCCGCCAGCCTGAATCATCCGTGCATCGTCCCGATTTACGAAGTCGGGGAGCGCGACGGCGCCTGTTACTTCAGCATGGGACTGGTGGAGGGCGGCCAACTCGATGCCGTCGCGAAGCGCGAACCGATGTCGATCCGTCACGCGGCCGAACTGATCGCCAAGCTGGCCCGCACAGTTTCCTATGCGCATGAGCACGGCATCCTTCATCGAGACATCAAACCCGGAAACATCCTGCTGGACACAAAAGGCCAACCGCATCTCACCGATTTTGGTCTTGCCCGACTAGTGGAGACAGAGAGCACGGTCACGCGCACGATGGAAGTTTTGGGCACGCCCAGTTACATGGCGCCGGAACAAGCGGCGGGAAATAACGCGGGTGCCACTAGCGCCACGGATATCTACGGACTGGGCGCAGTGCTTTACCAATTGCTCGCTGGTCATCCACCTTTTGCTGGGGGAACAACCTTTGAAACGGTCCGGCTGGTTTTGGACACCGAGCCGCGGCAGCCGCGCCTCTTAAATCCAAAAGTAGATCGCGACCTCGCAACCATCTGTCTGAAGTGCCTCGACAAAGATCCGCAGCGCCGTTACTCTTCGGCCCTCGCGCTCGCCGAAGATCTTGAACGCTGGCTAAAGCACGAGCCGATCCGCGCTCGGCGCACGGGAATCTTCACCCGAGGAAGGAAATGGGTGCGGCGGAATCCAACTAGTGCGTTGCTGGTGATATCACTGGTCGCCCTCGCAGCGGCGATAGGCGCGATGATCTGGAAGAGCGAATTTGTCCAGCGTCCGCCAACAACCGGAATCGCCGTGCTTCCATTTGAAAATTTAAGCGACGACAAGGAGAACGCGTTTTTCGCCGACGGCATCCATGATGAACTCCTGTCGAATCTTTCCAAGATTGCCGACTTGAAAGTGATCAGCCGCACTTCGGTCATGCAATATAAGAGCGGGATCAAACGCAATCTCAAACAGACTGCGCAGCAACTTGGGGTCAGCAATGTGCTGGAAGGCAATGTCCGCCGAGCCGGTAACCGGGTGCGGGTGTCAGTGCAACTAATCGATTCACGTACCGATACACACCTTTGGGCTGAGCATTACGATCGTGATGTTGCAGACGTATTTGCCATTCAGGCTGAAATCGCGCAGGAGATTGCCGATACATTGGAGGTTAAACTTTCTCCGAGCCAGTCGGATGCTCTGGCCGCAGCCCCCACGCGTGATACGGAAGCTTATGATCTATTCCTGAAAGGGGAATACGAACAGCATCAAGGCGTGCGCGCGCCTCAAAGTGCGATGAGCGGCGAATCCTTTGATCGCGCTCAAATTTTTTATCGACAAGCGCTGGCACGGGATCCGAATTTCGCGCTCGCCTATGCCCGACTCGCTTGGAGCGAGTTACATCGGCACTGGTTTATCTCTAATCTCACTTCGGCAGAGCTGGCCGAAGTAAAGTCTAACATCGATCGCGCATTAGCGATTGCTCCGGCTTTGCCGGATGCACATCTGGCACTGGGTATGTTTTATTACTGGGGATATCGTGACTATGCCTCCGCGCTGAGAGCACTCGATCGGGCCATCGAACTCCAGCCGAGTAACTCCGATAGTCGGACGTGCCGGGCTGCGATTTACCGTCGCCGCGGCGAATGGCGCCGAGCGCTTGCTGAATCCGAGCGCGCGTTGGAACTCAACCCGCGCGACCCTTTGATTCCCGCCGAAATCGGCAACACCTACAATATTCTTCGTCGCTGGAGTGAAGCTGAACAATCCCTGAAACGCGCATTGGCCATCGACCCGCACTTTGGAGATGCCGCTCGATTTCTCGCCTGGACATATGTGAACAGCACCGGAGATATTCCGCGCGCTCGGAAAGTGTACGAGGGATTACAGGAAGAACGCGCCATCAATGTCAACAGCAGTACTGGCAATATTGCTGACCTGATCGGCCACGGAGTATATCTCGACGTAATCGACAGACATTTCGCTGATGCTCTTAAAGCCTGGGACGTTCCGTTGGCCAAGACTCCCGAGGCGCGTTTGCGCCAATTAGAAGCGCGAGTTGGGATCCAAGTGCTTGCTGGCCAAGGTGCGGTAGGGAAACTGGAATGTGAGCAAACACGCGCTTTACTCGAAGCCCGATTAGCTGAACGGCCAGAAGATAGGAATTTCCTGATAGCGTTGGCTTGGGCTTATGTTTGCCTCGGACGCAACGCGGATGCCGTTCGCGTTGCGCAACAAGCCGTAGATTCGCTACCAGTCGAAAAGGATGCGCTTTCCGGACCGCAATTACTTGCTGCGCTGGCAGAAATCGAAGCACGCACCGGCAGGCCCGAGGAAGCGGTAAAGATACTTCGCCAGCTGCTCACAGCTCCGACCGGGAGCGCCATTTCCATTGCGCGTTTGAAGATCGATCCCGTCTGGGACCCGATCCGCGAAAATCCGAGCTTTCAAAGACTTCTTTCCGAACCCGAACCGGCGACCGTTTACAAGTAGCCTGCGGTGACGCTGCGCAATATTTCGCTGAGCTAGAGCGAACGCAAGCACCAACCCGTGTTGGGATTCTTTGCGCGGTGATAAGCGCTTCGACAAGATCGTTGCCGCAGCCAAGTCTGCCAGCAGATAGAGACACGAATTTCACGAATCCGCACGAAAACGTCACCTGCATTGGTAGGGCGCGCAGTCCTCTGCGCGCCGCAGGCTATGGATAACGGCGCGCACGGAGTGACGCGCCCTACCTCGAATCCGTAACCAGTGGTTGCCGCAGGCAGAGTCTGAAATTTCGTGGCAATTCGTGTCATTCGTGTCCAGCAGATTGGGCTATGAAGACACGTCGCTGCGAAAAACGGTAGTTGCTGGTGGAAAATTTAAGGCAATCTCTTGCATGTAAGCATTGCTTACATCACAGTCTATTCATGCATGCAACAATTTACGGTCGCGGACAGATGGTGATACCAGCCAAGGCTAGAAAGGAAGCCCGCATTGACGCGGGCGACGTCGTCAACGTTTTGCCAGAAGGCGACGGGCGCCTGGTTTTGGTTCGAATGGAACGTCCGAAGCCAAAACCACGGAACAAGGTTCGAATCATTCGCCGGAAGGGGAAACACTCATTGCTTTCCATCGGCCGGTCGGTTTCGCGCGAGGAAATCTTCAAAGCGCTTGAACAGTTCCCGCCGTGATTTACCTGCTTGATGTCAACATACTGATTGCCGCAATCTGGCGGGACCATCAAGACCAGCCCAGGGTTGAGGCCTGGTTGCGCGGCAAACAAACGGCCACTTGCCCGATTAGCGAACTGGGCTTCTTGCGAATCAGCAGCGGCGACACGTTTCCATTTCGGGCTGAACCCCAGCCCTGCCGAAACGCTCTTTCGGAATTTGTTCGGAAGCATCGTTGTCGGTTTATCCCGGATGATTTTTCACCGCAAAGAATCGCCGCACAATCAAGCAGGCAATTTACTGATTTGTATCTTGCCGAATTGGCCGAAAGACATCGAATGAAACTGGCGACGCTCGACTCGCGCATTTTCCATCGAGCCATTGCACTCGTTTCTTGAAGCCGCAATCGCGTTTCTTTTCTTACAAGAGGAAACGAAGACCTTTCTAGTTTGGGCAGAACAGAATCTTTGTTTCCTTTGTCATCTTCTGTTTAGAAATATCCGCCTGACCGCTCCCAATCAGTGACATCCGGAGCCTGCCCGCCGTGGCGGGTAATCCGCGGCCTGCCACGCCGGAAGTCTCAGCGAAGGCGGGGTTTTCAAAAGATTCCCGAATTTTCTGTGTAACCTCAGGCCGAATTTCCGGCTGTACATCTCCAACACTAACCACACAAACATGCCAACAACAATTCAGCCTCAACAAAGAAAGGAACAACAATGAATCCACTAACCCGCTTCAAAAAAATGAAAATTCTTCGGAACATATTCCTAAGCCTTGGCGTGATCTTCGCGTTAGTCACCGCCGCTCACGCACAAAACCTCTACGTCTCAGTTCAAGTCCGCCCATCGCACGCAATCCTCGAGTTCACGCCGGATGGGACGCAGAGTACCTACGCCTCCGGCTTAACTATTCCTCGAGGGCTGGCCTTTGACAGCATCGGCAGCAATCTTTTCGCGGCGCATAACCCCGAGCCAGACAACATTGAAATTGGGAGAGTGCTGAAATTTAACCTGCGCAACCACGTCAGTACCGTTGGCAGCGCCGCTAAGTTTTTCTTTGCAGGCCTCGCCATAGACATCGCGGGCAATGCCTATGTTCTGGCGACAGATGATACGAGTCCCACAGCGGCCGGCACTATCTTCAAGTTCACACCTGACGGAGAACGGATCATCTTCGGCTCAGTTCCCGGCGTTCCGGATCCTCAG
>Ga0137375_10010760_pt1 | contig 10816 bp, 9 predicted proteins | sample SagtaG_24_FD_104936 | JGI IMG/M metagenome (GOLD analysis project Ga0137375, IMG submission 104936) | Vadose zone soil microbial communities from Sagehorn Ranch, Mendocino, California, USA - Sage1_R_113_16 metaG | ecosystem: Environmental > Terrestrial > Soil > Vadose zone | place: USA... | reverse complement strand
GCGGCGCGTCGAGCCATTCGTGCTCCGGGAAACCGGCTCGCTTGACCGCACGGTCGAGCGCGACGAGCGTCTCGACGAGCTCGCGCATTCTGGGCAGCGGCCATGCGTTCGGTCCGTCGGACAGCGCCTTTTCCGGTTGCGGATGCGTTTCCATGAACACGCCGGACACACCGGCGGCGACCGCCGCCCGCGCGAGCACGGGCACGAATTCACGCTGACCGCCGCTCGACGTTCCCTGCCCGCCCGGCAACTGCACCGAATGCGTCGCGTCGAATACGACCGGGCAGCCGGTCGCGCGCAGGATCGCGAGCGAGCGCATGTCGGACACGAGGTTGTGATAACCGAACGATGCGCCGCGCTCGCAGACGAGGATGTTGTCGGCTCCGCTCGCCGCTTTCGCCTTCGCGACGACCTGCTGCATGTCCTCGGGCGCGAGGAACTGGCCCTTCTTGATGTTGACCGGCTTGCCTGTCGATGCGACGGCACGAATGAAATCGGTCTGCCGGCACAGGAATGCGGGCGTCTGCAATACGTCGACGACCTCGGCCGCGGCCCCGATCTCCGATTCGGTATGCACGTCGGTCAGCACCGGCACGCCGATCTGGCGTCGCACTTCGGCCAGCACGCGAAGTCCCTCATCGATGCCGGGCCCGCGAAAAGATCCGCCGGAGCTCCGATTCGCCTTGTCGTACGACGACTTGAAGACGAATGGCACGCCGAGCGCCGCGCAGATCGACTTGAGCTCGCCCGCGACGTCGAGCTGCAGTTGCATCGACTCGACCACGCACGGGCCGGCGATGAGAAACAGCGGTCGGTCGAGGCCGACGTCGAAGCCGCAGAGGTTCATCGGCGGGCCCCGTCGGCGCGATCTCCGGCGGCCCCGTGGTCACGCATCGCAGTCAGATCGACGCGACGAGCTCGGCGACAGCCGCACTCGGCGCGGCCTCGTGCGCGCGCCGCTGCGCGTCGAGCGCTGCGCGGACGAAGCCGATGAACAGCGGATGGCCGCGCCGCGGATTCGACGTGAATTCCGGGTGGAACTGGCAGCCGAAGAACCACGGATGCTGCGGCAGCTCGATCATCTCGCACAGGTCGCCCGCGAGCGCGCTCTTCGTGCGCGCGCCGACGACGAGTCCCGCCGCGACGAGCCGCGGCAGGTAATGGTTGTTGACCTCATAGCGATGCCGGTGGCGCTCGGCGACCGTCGTACTGCCGTAGATGCGGTGCGCGAGCGAGCCGGGCACGACCTCGCACGGCTGCGCGCCGAGGCGCATCGTGCCGCCGAGATCGGAGCTCGCGCTGCGCCGCTCGACCGAGCCGTCGCGGTTTTGCCACTCCGTGATGAGCGCGACGACCGGATGCGGCGTGTCGAGATCGAACTCGGTGCTGTTCGCGCCGGCGAGCCCCGCCTTGTGGCGTGCGAACTCGATCACGGCGAGCTGCATGCCGAGGCAGATGCCCAGATACGGCACGCCGTTCTCCCGCGCGTACTGGATTGCCTTGATCTTGCCTTCGACGCCGCGCTTGCCGAAGCCGCCGGGCACGAGCACCGCGTCCATTCCGCGCAGCGCGTCGACACCTTCGCGCTCGATCGACTCCGAGTCGACGTAGTGGATGTGGACCTTGCTCTTCGTGTGGATGCCGGCGTGGATCAGCGCCTCGGACAGCGACTTGTACGATTCGGTCAGGTCAACGTACTTGCCGACCATCGCGATGTGAACCCCGTGCTCGGGATGCTCGAGCGCATCGACCAGCGCCCGCCAGTTCGAAAGATCGGCCGGTGGCGGCGCGATCTGCAGCTTGCGGCAGACGATCTCGTCCAGACCCTCGGTCGACAGCGCCGCGGGAATCTTGTAGATCGAATCGGTGTCGAGTGCCGGAATGACGGCGTCGGGCGCGACGTTGGTGAAAAGCGCGATCTTGCGCCGGTCGCTGTCGGGAATCGGCCGATCGGCGCGGCAAAGCACGATGTCGGGCTGGATACCGATCTCGCGCAGCTCTTTCACCGAGTGCTGAGTCGGCTTCGTCTTCATCTCGCCCGCCGTCGGGATGTACGGCACGAGCGTCAGGTGGATGTAGCAGACGTTGTCGCGGCCGAGCGTGATGCCCATCTGCCGGATCGCCTCGAGAAATGGCAGCGATTCGATGTCGCCGACGGTGCCGCCCACTTCGACGACGAGCACCTCGGCGTCGCCTGCGGCCGCCGTGATCCAGCTCTTGATCTCGTCGGTGATGTGCGGGATCACCTGCACGGTGCCGCCCAGATAGTCGCCGCGGCGCTCCTTGCGGATCACGCTCTCGTAGATCTGGCCGGTCGTGAAGTTGTTGCGCCGGCTCATCTTCACGTCGACGAACCGTTCGTAGTGACCGAGATCGAGATCGGTTTCGGCACCGTCCTCGGTGACGAACACCTCGCCGTGCTGGAACGGGCTCATCGTTCCAGGATCGACGTTGATGTACGGGTCGAGCTTGAGGTTGCTGACTTTGACGCCGCGATTAGCGAGGATGGCGGCGAGCGACGCGGCGGCGATGCCCTTTCCCAGCGAGGACACGACGCCGCCGGTGACGAACACGAACTTGGGCATGGCGGACCCGGTTCTGTGAAATTCGTATTTTACCGGATCGACCCGCTCCGACCAAGCGCGACACGCGCACGTCGGTGCGTTACAGTTGCAATCCGGCCTCGATTCTCGCGCGCGTGCGATCACGGCCCAGAAGCGCGAGCACCGCGTCGATTGCCGGCGTCGACGGCGTTCCGGCGACGAGCAGGCGCAGCGGCATCATCACCTGCGGGGGCTTCAGCTCATTGCGCTTCGCAGCCGCCTTGATCGCTGCGCCGATCGTCTCGCGCTGCCATGGCAACGTCGCGAATTCGCGCGCCAGCTCGGCGAGCGCGGTGAACGCGGCGTGATTGTCCGCCGTCACGAGCTCGGCGATCCGCTCGGGCGGCGAAGCGGGCGTCGCGTAGAAATAGTGTGCAGCATCTGCCATCTCGACGAGTGTGGCCACGCGATCGCGCAACAGCATCGCGACGGCGCCCGGCGCCGGACCGACGTCGGGATCGAGTCCGGCGGCGCGCAGATAAGGTACGAAGCGCCGGCCGAGCTCTTCCTCGGACAGTCGCTTCAGGTGTTCCTGGTTCACCCAGCGCAGCTTGTCGGGGTCGAACCGTCCGGGCGACGACGACAATCCTTCCAGATCGAACCACGCGACGAGCTGCTCGCCGCTGAAGATCTCGTCGTCGCCGTGCGACCAACCGAGCCGCGCGAGGTAATTGACGACCGCCTCGGGCAGATAGCCTTCGTCGCGATACTGCAGCACGCTCTTCGCGCCGTGGCGTTTCGAAAGCTTGTCGCCTTCGGGCGTCAGCACCGTCGGCAGGTGCGCAAACACCGGCGGATCGGCGCCGAGCGCGCGGATGATGTTGATTTGTCTCGGCGTGTTGTTGACGTGGTCGTCGCCGCGGATCACGTGCGTGATCTGCATGTCGAGGTCGTCGACGACCACGCAGAAGTTGTACGTCGGCGTGCCCTCGGCGCGCGCGATCACGAGATCGTCGAGCTCGGCGTTGTCGATCTCGATCCGGCCCTTGACCGCGTCGTCCCAGACGACGCTGCCCGAAACCGGGTTCTTGAAGCGGATGACGGGCGCCACGCCGGGTGGCGGCGTCATGCCCACGGCGTTTTCGGGCCGCCAGCGGCCGTCGTAGCGCGGCTTCTCGCCGCGCGCCATCTGCTCGGCGCGAAGCTCGTCGAGCTCCTCGGGCGTCGTATAGCAGCGATAGGCGAGCCCGCGCTCGACCATGTCGTCGAGCACGGCACGATAGCGCTGCATCCGCTGCATCTGATAGAACGGTCCCTCGTCGTAGTCGAGACCGAGCCAATCCATCGCGGCGAGAATCGCTTCGACCGCTTCCGGCGTCGAGCGGACGGTGTCCGTGTCCTCGACGCGCAGGATGAACGTGCCGCGATGCCGCCGCGCGAACGCCCACGGAAACAGCGCCGAGCGGATGTTGCCGAGATGAATGAAACCGGTAGGGCTCGGTGCGAAGCGCGTTCGAACGCGCACGTCGGGATCGGTCACAGCGGCCTTGCGAAATGCGAAAAGACGTCATTCTAGCGGAGGCACACGCCGCCGCCCCGGCCGTGCGCCGGCGCCCAATTTGACCGGCGCCGGCCGGACAGCGATGAAAATTCGATGACGTTGAAGGCGCGGGCGCGGCGGTCCGGTGGGGCAAAAAGGGCGCCCTCGCAGGCGCTTACCGCAATCGCTGCATAAGATCCGCCCCTTGACCGGGGTCGGAACGGCGCCGGCTGCACCATGATGGTGCTATATTGTCCAGGACAGGCTATGACAAATGGCCGAAATCGGTTTGACCCCCTTCCGGCCGACATGATTAAATCGCGGCTCCTGTCTGGGTTCGCGGGCGGTTAGCTCAGCGGTAGAGCATTGCCTTCACACGGCAGGGGTCACTGGTTCGAACCCAGTATCGCCCACCAAATGAACCAAGGGGTTACGCGCGAGTGTAACCCCTCTTTTTTTGTGTCGCGCCGATCGCGTGATGCGCACGGCACGCACATGTTCAACGTGAGGTTTCGATGATTCCGCGCGACTCGCTTGCGGTCGACGCGTTCGTGTTCGACGCGTACGGCACGCTGTTCGATGTCCAATCTGTTTTCGCGCTCGCCGAATCGCTTGCACCGGGTCGCGGCGCGGCGATCGCGCAGCTCTGGCGCGCGAAGCAGCTCGAGTACACGTGGTGGTCGAGCCTGATGGCGAGCGAGCGCTATCGGCGCGAAGACTTCGCCGAGCTCACCGCGCGCGCGCTCGATTACGCGCTCGACGCGCTCGGGATCGAAATGGCCGGGCCGCGACGGACGCTGCTCGCAAGCGCATACCTTGCGCTCGCACGTTTGCCGATGTGGCCGGCGCGCTCGCGGCGCTCGCGCCGCGGCCACGCTGGATCCTGTCCAACGGCACGCGCGCGATGCTCGATCCGCTCGTGCGCGCGTCCGGGCTCGCCGAACATCTCGATGGCGTGATGTCGGTCGATGACGCCGATGTGTACAAGCCCGATCCGCGCGTCTACCGACTTGCGGTCGACCGGCTGCAGCTCGCGCCGGCGCGCATCGGATTCGTTTCGTCGAACGGCTGGGACGCCGCGGGCGCGAAGGCGTTCGGCTTCACGGTGTTCTGGATCAACCGCGCGGGCGCGCCGGTCGAGCGGCATGCGCCGCCGCCCGATTGCATGATCGCAACGCTCGGCGATTTGCCGGCGTTGATCGCCGCGGCCTGATTGTCATTCCCGCGCAGGCGGGAATCCAGCGTCTTGCGACGAAAGTCGCTGGGTCCCCGCCTTCGCGGGGACGACAAGCATCAAGCCATGTACTGCCCGCCGTTGACCTCGATCACTTGGCCGGTGACGTAGCCGGACATCGCATCGGAGGCAAGGTAGAGGAACGTCCCGGCGCACTCGTCGGCGGTGCCCAGCCGGTTCATCGGAATCGTCGCCTGCATCGTGGCGAGCTGCTGCGCGGTCGAATAGCGCTCGTGGAACGGCGTGGTGATCACGCCCGGCGACACGGCGTTGACACGGATGTGGTCGCCCGCGAGCTCCTTTGCCCAGCCGTGCGTCGCCGTTGATACGAATCCCTTTGCCGCGGCGTAGATAATCGCGCCCGCGCCGCCGCCGTGGCGCGCGGCGATCGAGCTCACGTTGATGATGTTGCCGCCGCCCTGCCGGCGCATCAGCGGGACGACTTCGCGGACGAACAGCGCGACGTGGATCACGTTCAGCCGCAGCACGGCGTCGATGAACGCCTCGGTGTAGTCCTCGATCTTCGTGCGCGCAACCAGGCCGCCAGCGTTGTTGATCAGCACGTCGATGCGGCCGAGCGCGGTGTGTGCATCGGCGACGATGCGTCGGACGTCCGCTTCGCGCGTGACGTCGCCGGCGACGAGCGCGGCCTTGGCGCCGGCCGCGCGAACGTCGGCAGCGACGGCCTCGGCTGCGTCGCGGCTCGCGTTGTAATGGACGGCGACGTTCGCGCCGACGCGCGCGAATGCCCGCGCGGCCGCAGCGCCGATGCCGGTCGACGCGCCAGTGATCAGAATGGCTTTGCCTTGAAGGTCGGACGCCATGGAAGCTCCTCGGGATCGACGGAAGTGTGCAAAAGCGGTCCGCAGTTTACTTGAATTTGTCCGACTTTAGTGCCAATGTGTCGGACAAATGACGGCGTCGCACACGATGATCGAACCGCGCGCGCATATGCGCACGCCGCCGCGCGACGACGCGACCGCGTCCATGCCGCGGCGAGCGAAATCGCAGTCGGCGCTCGATCGCATCGGCTTGGACATCGTGAGCGGCGTGCGCCTGCCCGGCGCGCGGCTGCCGAGCGAGGCGGATCTCGCGCGCGCGCTCGGCATCAGTCGGCCGTCGCTTCGCGAAGCGCTGCGCGCGCTCGCGGCGAAGGGGCTGGTCGATGCGCGCACGCGCCGCGGAACCGTCGTGCGCGACAAGACGAACTGGAACGTGCTCGACGCCGACGTGCTGCGCTGGTACGCGGCCGCTCCGCCGGACCCGGCGTTCCTGATCGACTTGCTCGACACGCGCGTCATCTTCGAGCCGGCGGCCGCGCGGCTCGCTGCGTCGCGCGCCTCGCCGGAGCAGATCCTCGCGATCGAAGGAGCCTTCCGCGCGATGGCGGCCGCTCTTCCCGCGGACGTCGACGCCTGCTGTTACCACGACCTGGCGTTTCACGAGCTGATCATCGGCGCGACCGGCAACCGCATCCTGATCCGTTTCGCGGTCGCGATCCGCACCGCGCTGCTCGCGGCTTTTCGGGTGTCGAGCAACGCGCGCGCGTCCTACGAGAATTCGCTCGCCGAACATTGGGCCGTCGCGGTGTCGATCCGGCGACGCGACCCCGACGCCGCCGAACGCGCGATGCGCCAGCTGCTCACCGGTACGGCGCGCGATCTCGCGCCGGTGTACGAAGCGTCGCACCCACGGCTAAAAACCAGACCGCGCGCCATTGCCGCGGCGTCGCGCCCGCGAAAACGCCGATTGCAAAGGGACTGAACCCCCACCGCCAGGAGGAAGCCATGAATCGCAAGCCGCTGTTGCACGTTCTCATCGCCGCTTTCGCCGCCGTCGCGCTCGTCGCCGGCTCGCCGGCCGTCGCGCAGACGAAAAAGCAGGTCAAGATCTCGCATGCGACGGCGCCCGACCTCGGCAACGACAACCACATGGTCGCGTGGATCATCGCGAACTACATCAACACCTACTCCGACACGCTCGAGGCGCGCATCTACGCGGCGAATGCGCTCGGCGAGGAGCGCGCGGTCGTCGAGGGGATGCAGCTCGGCGCCGGCGCCACGATGCACATCGGCGGCACGGCGATCCACAACAACTTCAACAAGCGGATGGGCGTGCTCGATCTGCCGTTCCTCTGGCGCGACTACGAGCACGCGCATCACGTGCTCGACGGCAAGGTCGGCGAGACGCTCGCCGCCGAGCACGAGAAGCTCGGCTTGAAGATCCTGGGCTGGCAGGACAGCTGGGGTTATCGCAACGTGATCACGACCAAGAAGGAAGTGAAGAAGGCCGACGACCTGAAGGGGCTCAAGATCCGCACGATCCAGACGCCGACGTACGTCGCGGCGCTGAACGCCATGGGCGCGAGTGCGACGCCGATGGCATTCGGCGAGGTCTACACATCGCTGCAGACCGGTGTGATCGACGGCTTCGAGCACGCGCCGGCCGTCGTGCTCACCGGCAAGTACTACGAGGTCGCCAAGTACGTGACGCTCACCGGGCACCTGTTCGGCCCGACGTGCACAGCGATGTCGAAGAAGGAGTGGGACGGCTATACCGACAAGGAGAAGGCCGTCGTCGCAGCCGCCGCGAAGCTTGCGCAGGACATCAACCGCAGCCTTTCGGCCCAGCGCGACGCCGAGTCGATCGACAAACTGCGCGCCAAAGGCATGGTGATCAACCCGATCGACAAGACGCCGTTCCTCAAGGCAGCGGGCCCGCTGCAGGATCAGCTCGCGAAGTCGCTCGGCGCTGATGACCTGCTGAAGATCATTCGCGAAACCAAGTGAGCGCGAAGCCGGCGGCCGCCGCAACGACCGCCGGCATCACGTGAGCGCCGCCATGCCCGCCCGCCTGTTCGCGGCGATCGACCGTGCCGTCGAGTTCGTGCTCTTCGCGATCTTCCTCACGTTCACGATCGTCGGCGGCTTGCAGGTGTTCAACCGCTTCGTGCTCGGTTTCCCGCTTTCGTGGAGCGAGGAGTTCCAGAAGTTCGGGCACATCTGGATGGTGATGCTCGCCATTCCGGTCGCGTATCGCCGCGGCGCGCACCTCGGCATGGACATGCTGCTGCGCCTGATCCCGGACAAGGCGCAGCTCGCGGTCGGCGTGCTGACCGAAGTGCTGTGGCTCGTGCTCGGGCTCGCGATCGCGCGCTACACGTTCGTGATCATGGCAGTCGCGCGCAGTCAGGAAAGCCCCGGGCTGGGCTTGCCGATGCACTGGGTCTACAGCGGACTCGTGATCGGAAGCGTCTATCTCATGCTCGTCGCCGCGCGCAGGCTCGCCGGCTACTTCGGCTTTGACGAGCCGCCGCCGACCGATCTCGGAAGCCACTGATGCTGGTCGCGCTGTTCGCGCTGCTGCTCGCGTTGATCACCCTCGGTGTGCCGATCCTGCTCGTCATGGGCGTCGTCGGACTCGCCGGCATCCTCGCCACACCCGCGCTCGTGCCGGCGCTGTTCCCGCAGAAGATGTTCGCGATGCTCGACAACTTCAGCCTGCTCGCGCTGCCTTATTTCATTCTCGCCGGCGAGCTGATCTCCGCCGGCGGCATCTCGAAACGGCTGGTCGAGTTCGCGGAAACCGTCGTCGGCCATTGGCGCGGCGGCCTCGGGCATGCATCGGTCGTGTCGAGCATGGTGTTCGCCGGCGTGTCGGGCTCGTCGGTCGCGGATACGTCGGCGATCGGCTCGATCCTCGTGCCGGCGATGAAGGACCAGGGCTACAAGCCCGGTTTCGCGGCGGCGCTGGTCGCATGCGCGGGCACGATCGGCGCGATCATCCCGCCGAGCATGACGATGATCGTCTACGGCTCGATGGCGAACGTGTCGATCGGCGGGCTTTTCCTCGGCGGCATCGTGCCCGGAATCCTCATCGGCATCGGCCTGATGATCGTGATCTACCTGCATTCGCGGCTGCCGGCGTATCCGGAGCTGCAGCGCACCAGCGGCCGCTTCGCCGCCGGCCGTGTGCTGAAGGCGCTCGTCAACGTGTGGCCGGCTTTGCTCGCGCCGATTCTCGTCGTCGGCGGCATTCTTTCCGGCGCGTTCACCGCGACCGAAGCGGGTGTCGTCGCCTGCTTCTACGGCGCGTTCGTCGGATTTTTCATCTACCGCAAGCTCACGCTCGCCGACCTGCCGCGCGTGTTCATCCGCGCCGCCGTGACGACCGCGATGGTGTCGGGAATCATCGGCGTCGCCGGCGCCTTCGGCTGGCTGCTCTCCTATCTCAACTTCAATGACATGGTGCTCGTCGCGATCGCACACGTGACCGGCGCCAAGCTCGGCGTGCTGATCCTGCTGATGGCAATCATGCTGGTGCTGACGATGTTCGTCGACTCGATGGCGATCCTGATTATCATGATCCCGGCGTCGGTCGTGATCGGTCGCAGCTTCGGCGTCGACGAGTTCCAGCTCGGCCTGCTGATGGTGATGGCCACACAGATCGGCTCCACGACGCCGCCGGTGGCCGTGCTGCTGTTCGTCGCGACCAGCATCGCGGGCTGCACGTACAACGAGACGATCCGCTACTGCTGGTCGTTCATCGCGGCCGAGCTCATCGTGCTGATTGCAGTTGTGTTCATTCCTGAGCTCTCGGGGTGGATCCCGCACCGCTTTCTCGGCTAGGCGCCACGAAAGAGGGACGTCGACATGGGCTCGGCCACAACGTGCAGGCAGCGGCGATGATGAGTCCTCCACGGGCGACGCCGCCGGGCGCGTGCGATTGCCACATGCACATCTACGAGGATCGATTCCCGCTCGCGCCGAGCGCGACGTTCAAGCCGCCGCACGCGCCGCTCGCCGACTACATCGAAGTCCAGCGCGCGCTCGGTCTCACCCGTGCGGTGCTGGTGCAGCCGACCGCCTACGGCTTCGACAACACGCTGATGCTCGAATCGCTGCCTGCGCTCGGAGCGCGGGCGCGCGGCATTGCGGTCGTGTCGCCGGACGTTTCGGATGCGGAGCTCGCGCGGCTCACGCAAGCCGGCATTCGCGGCGTTCGTTACCACATGCTGCCGGGCGGCGTTCTGGCGTGGGCAACGCTCGCGCCGATGGCGAAGCGCATCGCGCCGTTCGGCTGGCACGTGCAACTCCAGCTCGACGGTCGCGACTTGCCGCGCTATGTCGACGCGCTCGCGCGCCTTCCGGTGCCGCTCGTGATCGATCACAACGGCAAGTTCCTCGAGCCGGTCGCCACCGATCATCCGGGGTTCGTCGCGCTGCTGCGCCTGCTCGATGACGGCAATACGTGGGTAAAGCTTTCGGCGCCGTACGAGACATCGAAGCGCGGGCCGCCGCGCTACGAGGATGTCGGCGCGCTCGCAACCGCGCTCGCGCATGCGAATCCCGATCGCTGCGTCTGGGCGAGCAACTGGCCGCACCCGGGACAGAAGTCAACGCCGGACACCGCCGCGCTGCTCGACTTGCTCGGCGAGTGGGCAGGCGACGACGCGACGCGCGAGCGCATCCTGGTCGCGAATCCGGCTCAGCTTTACGG
>Ga0137375_10010758_pt1 | contig 10818 bp, 8 predicted proteins | sample SagtaG_24_FD_104936 | JGI IMG/M metagenome (GOLD analysis project Ga0137375, IMG submission 104936) | Vadose zone soil microbial communities from Sagehorn Ranch, Mendocino, California, USA - Sage1_R_113_16 metaG | ecosystem: Environmental > Terrestrial > Soil > Vadose zone | place: USA... | reverse complement strand
GCGCCCGCCCCCCCGCACACAAGCCGGTCCGGCCCGCAATGCTCCATCTCCCGGCGCAGTTGCCGACGCGGACCCTCAGCGTCCCGATCCTGATGTACCACCGGATCGACATCCTCCGTCCAACTCTTCCCGACCTGACGCGCAGTCTCACCGTCGATCCGCACGACTTCGCCGCCCAGATGCGCTGGCTGAAGTCGCACGGCTTCCACACGCTCACCCAGCTCCAGCTCTACAACGCGGTCTTCCAGGGCAAGTCCCTTCCGCCCAAGCCGGTTCTGATCACGTTCGACGACGGCTACCGCGACGTTTTCGGGAAGGCCTCGGTCGTCATGCACCGGCTCGGTTTGCACGCAACCGAATACGTGATCACCGATCGGATCTCAGGGCCTGATGCGAGCTTCCTCACCTGGCCTCTGCTCCACGGCCTCGAGCGGCGGGGGATCGAGATCGGCTCCCACACTCTGGCCCACGTGAATCTGACGGCTCTCTCCGACGCGGACGCTTTGCACGAGCTCGTCGCCTCCCGGCGTGTGCTGGAGCGCAGGCTCGGACATCCCGTGCAGTGGTTCGCCTACCCCTACGGGAAGTTCGACGCGCGTATCGTCGGCCTCGTCCGTCGCGCGGGATACGTCCTCGCCGTCACGACGCAGGGCGGGTCGGCGCAGAGCGCGGCGGCCCCGCTCGAGCTGCATCGCTACGAGGTGCTCGACTCCACCGGGGTTGCCGGCCTGGCCTCGATGCTGGCGTCCGCCGGGTAGTCGTCGCGGCGGACATCTCGGACGTCGCGGACGGTTAGCACCACCGCCGTCGTGATCACGATCCACGCGGCGCCGATCCAGAGCGAGGTCGAGATTCCGATCGCGTCGGCGACCGGCCCGGCGATCGCGTAGCCGGCCGGAAGGAAGGCCATTGCCCCCAACCAGTTGTACGCGCTCACGCGTGAGAGCTTGTCGGGACCGACCCGGTCAGTCTGAGGACTGCGAACGCGACTGCGATCGGTGCCAGGTTCGTCCCGAAGAACGAGGTCGCCCGGGCTGCAAAGAGAAGCCGGAAGTTGCGTTCGCGCAACACATCGAGGGCTCCTCCGGCAGCCATGGGGGAATGATGCCGCTTTACAAACGGCCCGATTTTGCGTACCACTTGGGCATGCCGCAGTGGTCGAAAAGGGCTGTGGCGATCTCCTTTTTGCCGGTCGCCGCCGCAGCTGCTCTCCTCGCAGCCGGGTCAGGGGCCGCTACTAGAGGGCTGATGGGGAATTCGGCCGCAGTCGGGGGCGCTCCAGACCAAGCCGGGCAGTTCGGGCGGACGCGGGGCGTAGCAGCGCTACGTACCGCGGGCGACCGTGCTGCTCGCAGCCGTGTCTGGGGCGTCATCCGGCCCGGCCCAATTTCACATCAGGCTTCTAGCTCACGTGCCGGCCTGGCCGAGACCATCAGCGACGCCGCCCGCACCAACCGGGTACCGCGCCGGCTTCTGCTCGCCCTCGGGTACGTCAACTCCCGTTTCCGCATGCCCCAGCACCCGGCCATGGACGGCGGGGTCGGGATCATGCACCTCCCGTCCAGAGGCCTCCCCCGGTCGGCGCGGCTTGACGCCCGGCAGAACGTACGGATAGGGGCGGCGCTCCTCGCCTCGCTGCGCCCGCGGCGGGCGTCCTCGCTCGCAGCCTGGTATGGGCCGGTTGCCCGGCTCGGCGGAACGGTGTACGCGGACGAGGTCTACGACACCCTGGCGCGCGGCTTCTCCGTGAGCGTGCACGGCGAGACCTTCCGGGTACCACCGACACGCGTCGCCCATCGCGGGCCTGTTTCGGCCGCCCGCGCCGACTATCCCGCCGCGCGCTGGTTCCCCGCGAGCCCTCGCAACTACGCACGCGCGAACCGGCCAGTCTCGGGCGCGATCACGATGATCGTCATCCACGTCACGCAGGGCTCTTACGGGGGCACGGTGAGCTGGTTTGCAAACCCGGCCGCACACGTGTCAGCGCATTACGTCGTCCGGTCGATGGACGGGGAGATCACCCAGACCGTCCGGGAGAAGGACATCGCCTGGCAAGCGGGCAACAGCGCCGTCAACGCGAGGAGCATCGGTATCGAGCACGAAGCGTTCATGTCCAACTGCGCCTGGTACACCGATGCGATGTACCGCTCGTCGGCGCAGCTCGTCGCCTACCTGGCCGCCAAGTACCAGATCCCACTCGACCGCAAGCACATCATCGGCCACTCCGAGGTGCCGGACCCGAACCACCCGGGCCAGTACGGCGGAGCCGACCACCACACCGATCCCGGCCCGTGCTGGAACTGGTCCAAGTACATGTCGCTCGTCCAGACCTTCTCCGAGTCGAGCTTCGCCGCGACCCTTCAACGCATCGCCGACGACACCGCCCGCTCTACGTTCAGCGCTCCGCACGGCTGGCAGCGCTCGGCCTCGGCCGGGGCGTACGGGCGGAGTTACGTGCATGCGAAGCCGACCGCGGCCGCTGGGCCCGCGCGCTTCGCGCTCCGGATCCCACGCGCGGGCCCCTACGCCCTCTACGCGTGGTGGCCGGCCGCGCGGTCGCGGAACAGCTCGGTGCCCTACGGGATCGACACCTCCTCCGGCCGCACGTGGCTGCGCGTCGACGAGCGGAAAGGAGCCGGCTGGAGATACCTGGGCACGTTCGACCTCGCTCGCGGGGGGACGAAGGTGCTCGTATCGAGGAAGACCCAGGCCCGCGGGACGATCGCTGCGGACGCGGTGAAGGTCGAGCTGCTCGGGCCGCGCCGAGAGAGCCGACTGGTCTCCCCGAGCGAAGGCTGGACGCTGACGGGCGGCGGCCTCTTCCGGACTGCCGACGCCGGAACAACCTGGCAAACGGCCCTGCCGCCCGGGTTGCAGGCAGGATCGATCCGCGGCGTGCGGCTGAGCGGCCAGAGCGGCTGGATCGTCGGGGCAGACGGCGGCCAAGCCTCGCCGCTCAAGCTCTTCAGCACGAGCGACGGCGGGTTGACATGGGCATCGGCTCCGCTGCCGGTGCCCTCCGATGTCGAGGTTGCTTCCCCGGTCGACGTCCAGCTTGTCGAGCCCACGCGCCTATTCGTGGCGCTGCGCCTGGAGCCCAACGGCCGGAGCCTCAGCCGCGCGCTCCTGCTCCGCTCCGACGACCTCGGCAAGACATGGAGGAGGCTCGAGCTTCCCGAGGCCGGCCGTGTCGTGTTTTCTTCGAATCGGGACGGATGGTTCGTCGGTGGTCTCGCCCGAGAGCACCTCTACGTCACCCGTGACGGCGGCACGAGCTGGAAGCGTCGCGATCTCACTCCTGCCGGCGCCGCAGGTGCGCCCGCTTACGACCTGCCGACCTTCACGTCGCCCGAGCAGGGCGTCCTCCCGATCAGCATCGCCGCCGGAACGAGCTCGTCCCTCGTCTTCGACACGACGACGGACGGCGGGCGGACCTGGTCGGTCGCCGCGCAGCTCCCTGTGAAGCGCGGGATCGACGCCGGCGCCACGGTTCCGACCGCGATCTTCGACCCGTTGACCTGGTTCGCCGCGGCCGGCGGCAAGCTCATCGCGTTCAAGGACGGCGGCCTAACGCGCACCACGGTCGGGCCGCTGCCCGGAGCGGTCTCGACGCTCCAGTTCGCCTCGCCGACGAACGGGTGGGCGCAGGTGGGAACGTGCCGCCCGGGCGCCTGTTCCGTCCGCCTCTTCTCGACGGCCGACGGCGGAGTTACCTGGGCGCGACTCAAGCTTCCGTAGCCTTCCGTTGTAATCGTCCGGAGATTGTTGGAGAATCGCCCTGTGAGCGGCGGCCGCCAGCTTCGCGTCTTGATCCTCTCGGCGGAGGAGGGTGAGGGACATCGCGCGGTTGCACGAGCACTGAGCGCGGACCTCGCGAGCGAGAACGGAGACGTGGACGTGGTCGTCCGCGACGCGCTCGAGGGCCTCGGGCGGGTGATCCCCTTCTTGACCCGCGACGTCTACCGCAAGCAGCTGAACAACCGCTTCTCCTGGACCTACGGGATCGAGTGCAACGTCTTTGCGCGCTTCCCGCCCGGACGAGGCGTGGCGCGTGGAGGTCTCGTGCTGTTCGGCGGTAGGCCGTTGCTGCGCCTGATCCGCAGTCACGATCCCGACGTGCTCGTCTCGACCCATCCCGCGGCCACCAGCATCATCGGCCACTACCGCCGGCGCGGGAAGCTCGAGATGCCGGCCCTCGCCACCGTCAGCGACTTCGGCGTCCATCCGCTTTGGGCCCATCCCGGAATCGATCTTCACTTCGTGATGCACGAGTCGTGTATCCGCCCGATCGAGCGCGTCGCCGGCAAGGAGAGCGCCCGCGTCACGCGGCCGCTGGTGCAGCCGGACTTCTTCTCCCCGGCGGACGGCGATGAGGCGCGGCGCGCAGCCGGACTGCCGCTCGACGCTCCCGTGGTCCTCGTCTCAGGCGGCGGCTGGGGAGTCGGCAAGCTCGAGCGGGCCGTGCGCGCGGGCCTGGCACTCGAAGGCGCGCGCGTCGTCTGCATCTGCGGGCTGAACGAGGGCGTGCGGGAAAGGCTCGACGCGCTGTTCGGCGACGAGCCCCGGGTTCGGATTCTTGGCTTCACCGACCAGATGCGCGAACTGATGGCGGCCTCCGACGTCGTTGTCCATTCGACGGGCGGCGTGACGTGTCTCGAGGCGCTGGTCCTCGGCAAGCCGCTGATTGCCTTCGGAGTGCCGCCGGGCCACGCCCGCTGGAACGCGAAGGCGATCGCTGCTCTGGGGATGGGAGAGACCGCGCGCTCCCAAGAGCAGCTGACCGAGGCGCTCCGGCGCGCAGTCTTGCGGCGAGAAGCAAGGTTCGAGCTGGACGGCAGGCGCTCTGCCGCGACCTTCATCCTCAACGCCCGGGCACGCGCCTCGGCGGCGAATCCACGGCGTCGCACGCGGAGGCTGGCGGCCGCCTTCGTCGCCGCGACCATGATCTTCGCGGGCTGGACCTTCGCCAGCGCCGCTCCGTATCCGCTCGTCTCGCGGGTTCTGCACCTCCGCCCGCTGACCTCCGTGAAGACCAACCGGCCCGAGGTCGCCCTCATCATTCAGGCGCCGGCGCAGATGATCCCAACCATCGCGTCGAGCCTGGAACGGAGACATGTCACTGCGACCTTTGCCGTGGAGACCCCTCCGAGTGGCAACCTCATGGCCAGGCTGCGGAAGCTCGGAGACGAGACCCTGCCCGCGATCGATCCCAAAGCGCCGCCGCACTGGCTCGCCGCCGGTCGAAGCGTCAAACGCGACGCCCGGGCCCTCGGCCTCCGCCACGGGTTCTATTACCTCGTGCCCAAGTCGTTCTCCCTGGGCGAGTACGTCGTTGCCAGGGCGATGGGGGGCCATCCGTTGTCCGGAGCCGTCCGGTTCGAGGCCGGCGCCCGGCTTCCCGCGAAACGTCCTCAGGCCGGAGACGTCGTCGTCGTCACTCTCGACTCGTCGGTTCCCTCGGCGCTGTCGACGCTCACCCGCGTATCCCGGCTGCTCTCGGCCGATTCGCTTCGCGGAGTCTCGCTGCGCGACTTGCGCGCCTCCGCTTCGAGGACGGATCCGACCGCGGTCGACCGGGCGAGGCTCGTCGCGCCGCCGACGATCAGCACGATCGCGGCGACGAGGCCCGCCTGAGCCCAGGCGCTCGAGCTCCACGTCTCTCCGGCGAGAGCCGGAGCCAATGCGACGGGGATCAGCGTCGTCAGCGCCAGCACGATCGGCGCCACCTTCGTCGCCGGGCGGATCTGCAGCGCCGACATCTCACTGAGCGTGCCTACTGCCGCAGCGCCGAGCATCGCCGCGAACCAAAGGATCAGGCCGAGCCAGGCGCGGCCAGAGAAGTCATCCGAGAAGAACTTCGTCGCCAGGCCGTCGACCGCGTAGGCGACGCCCGCGCCGACTGCGATCAGCGTTCCCGGCGAGCGGCCGGCCCGCGAGACCGCGTACGGGACGAGAGCAATCAAAGCCAGGACGCCGATCGAGACGGCGAGACGCGCGCCGACGACGTGTTGCGGATCGCGGGCCGGCGCGGCCCAGGCGAGGAGCCCGATTCCCGCGGTCACCGCGACGACGCTCACGACCTCCCGCCGGCCCACGCGCTCTCCGAGCACGCGCACGCCGAAGCCGAGCAGGACGACCAGGCTGACCGCCAGGGTCGGCTCGACGAGCGTCAGCGGAATCAACAAGAGCGCACCGACCTGAGCGGCCCAGCCGAGGGCGGCCAGTGCCGTGCCGAGCAGCCAGAGCGGCCGCCTGAGCAGCCTGGTCAGCAACGACGGGCGCAGCGAATGCTCGCGCGGCACCTTCCGCGCTTCGAGCGCCTGCAGCGCGACCGCGCTCGCGTAGAGCACCGCGGTCGCGAACGCTGCTACAAGACCGGCGAGGACGTGCATTGAGGCACCTTATTACCCAGTACGGCCCGGCAACAGCTGTCGGGCTTCCGCTCGTGCGCAGGGCCCTCGGCGTGCGCGACCGCATCGAGGACCCAAGCGCCGTAGGCCTCACATTCGACGACGGGCCGCACCCGGAAGGGACGCCGGCCGTGCTCGAGCAGCTCGCGTCGGCCCAAGCACCTGCAACGTTCTTCCTCGTCGGCGAGCAGGTTGAGCGGCGGCCGGCGCTCGCGGCGGAGCTCGTCGCGGCCGGGCACGAGGTCGCGCTCCATTGCTACCGCCACCGCAACTTCCTGCGCTTGACCCCGGAGGAGACGCGCGAGGATCTGCTCCGGGGCGCAGCTGCAGTCGAGGAGGCGACGGGCCGGGCTCCCCGGCGTTTCCGACCCCCGCTCGGCTACCTCAGCGGCGCCGCGCTCCGGGTCGCACGGCAACAGGGGTGGGAGATCGTGCTGTGGAAGCGGATCGGCTACGACTGGCAAGCCTCGGCAACGCCGGCGAAGATCGTGCGCCGCGTGACCCGTCGTCTACGCGGCGGGGAGATCCTCGTCCTCCACGACGCCGATTTCTACTCCTCGCCCGGCTCGTGGCGACAGACGGCGGCGGCGCTGCCGCTGCTCTTCCGCGAGCTCGAGGCGCGGGGCCTCGTCGCCCGCGCGCTCTAACGCCGTGTCCGTCCTCGGTGTCCTCGCGGAGGCCTGGCGACTCTATCGGGCGCTCTTCTGGCGCTCCCTCCTGATCACGGCGGCGGTCTTCCTGGTCCTCGACGGCGTGGGCGCGGCGGCGGAATCGGCGGCGGACGCGCAGTGGACGCTCACGCTGGCCGGCATCTTCATCTCGGTGCTCACCGGTTTCGGCGACCTCGTTGTCGAGGGCGCCCTGGCAGAGGACGGACGGGACGTCCACGAAGGGCGGGAGCTACCCTCGCTGCGAAGGCTGACCGGACGGATGGCTCCCCGGATCGGCCTGCTTCTCGTCGCTTCGCTCGTCTACGCCGCCGGCACGAACCTCGGTCTCCTCCTTCTCGTCGTGCCCGGCCTGATCGTGGCGACTCGCTGGAGCCTCATCGTCCCGGTGATCGTCCTCGAGGAGCGCGGCATTCGCGAAGGGTTTCGCCGCTCGTCCGGGCTGGTGAAGGGGCACGGCTGGCGGGTCTTCTCGATCGTCGCGATCGTCTTCATCGGCTCGGGGATCATCGAGGCCCTCCTCCACGAGCTCTTCTTCTGGATCCCCGAGTACTACGCCGACCTGGTGGGCGGGTATCTGGCGAGCCTCATCGCCGCCCCGTACGTGGCACACGCTCTCGCGGTGCTGTATTACCGGCTCGCCGAGCTCGAGCCGGGCTACAGGAGCGGGTCGAGCAGCGCTGGATAGCCGTCCGCGCCCTCGAAGGGCGTCGGACGCGAGTCGAGGAAGAGCGGCCGGTCAGCCGCGTTCAGGAGCACCGGCATCATGTCCGGGCCTCGGAGTTGGCCCAGGATCCCAGTGGCGCAGTCGGCCTCGCCGAAGCGCTCGACCCGGTCTGCGCGGACTCCAGGCCCGGCGAGCACGAAGGGGACGGGATCGCCGGAGTGGATGACGTTCGGCGACGCGGGCGTTGCGTGGTCGCCGGTCAGGCAGACGATTGCCCGGTCGGTCGGCAGATCGGCCAGCGCGGAGTCGACCAGCTCGATCGTCCGCAGCTTCTCGCGCGGATCCTTGGTGTGGCCCGCCGCATCGGTCGCCTTGGGGTGGACGTAGACGAACGTGTCTCCGGCATCGAGGCGCTCTCGGGCGAGCTCGAGCCGCGAGGCCAGGTCGCCGGCCACGTCCTCCGTCTCCGGAGCTGCGACCGCCCCGAGGCCGACCGCGATCGCGAGCCCGCGCAGGAACGCGGAGGCGGCGACGAAGGTCCCGTGGAGGCCGTGCCGCTCGAGGAAGCTCGAGACCGGTCGCGGTCGCCCGAACCACTTGAGCGTGATCACGTTGAAGCGCTCTCCCTCCAGGCGCCGCATGACCTCGCGCGTCCACTCCTCGCATGCACGGGCGGTTCGCTCCGCCTCCGGGACGACCGGCTGGGGCCGCAGCATCGGGTACCAGTCCCGGAAGAAGGCGTCCGTGTCGGTGACGCGCTCGTCGGCTCCGCCCGAGATTCGCAGCACGGCCTCTCCGCGCCAGACGTGCTCGAGCGAGAAGGCGAGGCCGTCGACTTCGATCCCGTTGCAGCGCTCGATCAACCGCTGCGCCTCCTCGGCGTCGCGCTCGGGGTCCGGCCGGCCGGTCAGCCACCAGCCGTCCTCCTTGCGCTCCGCCGGCCGCAGCGCCGCGTAGGCGAAGACGTGTTCGTCCGAGACCTCCTGCCCTCGCCCGAGCGCCTCGAAGACGGCGCGGCCCGGAAACTCGTCGGGGCGGTAGCCGAGCATCGACCAGTGGGCGACCTCGCTCGAGGGCGCCCGGCCCGGCCCGACCGCGTAGATCAGCCCGCACGAGCCGCCCATGGCGAGCCGGTCGAGGTCCGGCGTCTGCGCCGCCTCGTTGCCGGTGCGCCCGCCGAGCACCTCGTGCGCGCGGTCTCCGAGCCCGTCCAGCAGGAGGAGAAGGATCGGGTACATGGACTAGACGGCGACGCTCTCGAGAGACTTGATCACCCGCGCCACGCCCGGTGGGACCAGCGACTCCCAATCGCCGCCCGAGCGAATCGCCTCGCGCACGTCGGCGCCCGAGATCTCCTTCTCGGCCCCCTCGTCGAGGATCTCGACCTCGTAGCCCGCCGCGCGCATCCGCTCGAGCTTCGTACCGCCCCAGTCGGAGAAGAGCCGCAGGTACTGGGTGACGCCCTCCGGCACGTAGGCGGCCCACAACTCCGGCTCGTTGACCGGGAACGGAATGGGGTGGACGCGGGCGAGGTCGAGCTCGAGGTCGACCGCCGCTGCCTTGACCATCAGCATCCGCTCGGCGTACGTCCAGGGGTTCGACTCGGGCAAATGGCGTGCGGGGTCGCTCGGTTCGGGCTTCACGCGCGTGGGATCGGGATTCGTAATCCCGACGAAGACCTCCTCCGAGCGCTCCACGGCTCCCCGTAGGCACTCGAGGTGGCCCAAGTGAAAGGGCTGGAACCGCCCGTGAATCATCCCCCGTGCGGGCATAACTGCCTTAGGTTACGACGACGCCCGAGCCCTCTTCGACCCGGCCCACGCGCCGCAGGAAGAGCTTGCGCCGCTCGAACTCGGCCTCGAGCGCGGGCCCCTTCTCGGCGGGGAGGGAAACCAGCAGGCCGCCGGCCGTCTGGGGGTCGTAGGCGAGCGCGTCGAGCGTGTCGGGGACTCCGTTCGTCGAGACATGCGCGGAGGCGAAGTCGCGGTTTCGCGGGTCGCCGCTCGTGCGAATGCCCTTGCGCGCGAGGTCGAGCGCCCCGTCGATGGCGGGGAAGCGCTCCGACTCGAGCTCTATCCGGACGCCGCTGCGATCGGCCATCTCGTGGGCGTGCCCGAAGAGCCCGAATCCGGTCACGTCGGTGACGGCGTTCGGCCCGAACGGCCTCAGGACGTCGGCGGCTCCGTCGTTCAATGTCCGCATCCACTGGACGGCGCGCTGGAGTTGCTGCGTGCCGGCGAAGCCCTTCGTGTAGCCCGTCATGATCAGGCCGGTCCCGAGCGGCTTCGTCAGGAAGAGCGCGTCACCCGGCCGGGCGCCGTTCTTGGGCCAGATCCCGTCGGGATGGACTGTGCCGATCACCGCGAGACCGTATTTCGGCTCGGCGTCCCGGATCGTGTGCCCGCCCGCGAGCAGGCCGCCCGCCGCGCGGACCTGCGCATCGGCTGCGGCAAAGATCTCGGCGAGTATCTCCACCGGAAGCTCCTCGGGGAAAGCGGCGATCGAGAGCGCGAGCAGAGGCGTTCCGCCCATCGCGAACACGTCGTTCAGCGCGTTTGTCGCCGCGATCGTGCCGTAGTCGCCCGGGTCGTCGACGACGGGTGGGAAGAAGTCGAGCGTGAAGATGAGCGCGCGCTCGTCGTCGAGCCGGTACACAGCCGCGTCGTCTGCGGGCGCGAGCCCGACCAGCAGGTTCTCGGCCGAGGCGGGGAGGAAACCGGCCAGAAGCTCCTCGAGGCGGCCGGCCGAGTACTTCGCGGCACAGCCGCCGCAGGAGGCGAGATCGGTCAGCTTCACATGTGTCTGGATCTCTTCCGCCATCGGGACCGCGCAATCTAGCCCAACAACGTCGCCAAATCCATCTGTATTCCCTGAACGTGGCTAGAACTCGCATCAGAATGCGCCTCGTTGTCGGGGCGCGGCCGAGGACACCGCATCGCGCCGCACAGCGCGGCCCGGCGACTCAGGTCTCATTCCTGAAGCGAGTTCCGTCTTAGATAGCTTTAGCAATGGCGTCCAGCGACTCGGGGTTCTCGACGGAGGAGAGATCGCCCGGATCCTCGCCCAGCGCGCG
>Ga0137375_10010757_pt1 | contig 10818 bp, 9 predicted proteins | sample SagtaG_24_FD_104936 | JGI IMG/M metagenome (GOLD analysis project Ga0137375, IMG submission 104936) | Vadose zone soil microbial communities from Sagehorn Ranch, Mendocino, California, USA - Sage1_R_113_16 metaG | ecosystem: Environmental > Terrestrial > Soil > Vadose zone | place: USA... | reverse complement strand
GCCTGCCGCTGGCGGTTCGCTGCCTGGCGGCGTGGTGGCGGCTGCAGGACCCACCGGGATCAGCGTCGCACGCGCCGGCGGCGCTCGCGGCGGCGCTCGCCATCCTCACGGGCAGGTGCGCCGGCGCCTGGCATCCCGTCCAAGCGGCCGTCGACGCGCTCGGTGCCGACCCCGCCGAGGTCACCGCGGCCACAGCGGAGCTGCAGCAGCGCTTGCGCCTGTCAGCCGCACGACCATGGTGACCGACCAGGACCAGGAGGCCCGCCTCATGGCCCAGACCCGCACGGCACCCGTCCCGTGCAGCTCTACCGACACGTTTCGCGTCCGCGTCCTCAGCGGCCCGTACCCGCCGCCTGTGAGGAGGAGACCTGGCGCGAGATCAAGCTGACCGGCAACCAGACCCTCGCGAGCCTTGGCTGGGCGATCCCGTTCGCCTTCGACTTCGACGACTACCACCTCTGGTCGTTCTTCCGTAAGCCGGGCGCCGGTTCACGACGCCGGTGAGGTGTACCGAGGGTGAGGAGGCGACATGATCGAGATCGCGTTCATCCGAGTCCACCACGATCAGGTCGAGCGGCTGCGCGGCTGACTGCGGGAACTCACCCGGCGAGCCGACGAGACCCGGGCGACCTCCGCGCAGAAGGCGTCCGCCACCAGCTCGCCTACCTGCTGCACGACAGCGACGGCCCTGTCCTCGTCTATGCCAGCGAGGCCGACGATCCCAGCGCGCCCGCCAGGCATATACCGCCTCTGCGCTGCCGATCGACGTGGAGCACAAGCAGGTGATGGCAGGTCATCGCTGGTCGCAGCGACGCCGAACTCCTCTACGACCTCAGCGCCAGCCGCGACTGACCGGGTCTGGGTGCTCGTACCGGTGCACGTTGCCATCCGGCTTTGGATCGGATGGTCGAGGTCCCCTGAGCTCGCGTCCCGCGGCGTGATGGACGGCCAAGACCACCACCCAGCACCCGTGCGTCGGACCTCCGGGTCAGAGTCGCCCAAGCTCTCCAGCGATCCGGGGACGCTGTAGCCGGCACCGCACCGAGCCTGCAGGTAGGCCCAAGGTCGTCGAAGCCGAGCGCACCGGCGCGTCCTGCAGGCGCCGATCGCGGACGCCATCGACCGCGTCCGCTCACGCACCGCGGTGACGTCGACCTCCAGTAGTCCGTGCACGGTGTACTGACGGGCCGCCAAGCTCAGCAGGTCCAGGACCACCCGTCGGTGGCGCGGGTACGGCACCACCCGGTACCGGTTGCTGTCAGGCCGTTCCTCAGGCGATGCGCGTAGGGGGCGGCATGCTCCACTCCTCCTCTTCCAGCCGCGGCGGTCTTGCTCAGCCGCCGAAGGTCGTCCGGCTGGGCCAGGAGAATCACATGACCCCCGCGAGCAGGCCGAGGTTGATCGCGACCGGTGCCATAAGCCACGCGGCGGGCTTGAACGGCTCAAGGAACAGCGCCGTCAGCACCAGCGAGACGCCGGCCGCGACCACCGTCACCGGTCCCCACCATCCCGCGCCGAAGATCAGCCCGATCCCGGCGAGGGCGAACAGCGATGCGGCAGCGACCGTGAGCCCGACGGCGACCGCGGGTTGCTCGCCGAGGAGCCAGGAACGGTGGGGTTGGCGCCCCACGGGTTCTTCGACGGACCCCAGACGTTGAGGTGGACGAACCCGTGGACGAGCAGCAACGCGATCACTGCCCAGCGGACCATCTCACGACCTCCTCGCGCTCGACGCTGCCTGTGCCCTCGCGCCTTCCCTTAGACCTTGGGCCTGCTCGGCCCCAGCAGCCAGGTCAAAGGTCCGGTGCGCAGCCGGCGGACGACCCGTCATGCGGCTCGCACGCGGTCCTCAGCCCGGGCGGCGACCAGCGCCAGGATGAGGCCCGCGAAGGAGCAGATGGCAAGCCCGGCCACCAGCACCGGGTTCTCCACCCCCAGGAGCTGGTCGAGGAGGACGATGCCGGGCAGCAGCGACATGTAGCCGAGGACCCCGGCTCCCAGGATCGGCGGCCAGACCCGTCCCAGCGCTCGGGATACAGCGCCCGGCCGCCGACCGGAGGCGACCCCGATCCTGGTGGCGCCGACGCCGATGATGATCCCGATCAGCGGTGGCCCGAAGCCCCCGCCCACCAGCAGCAGCAGCACCGACAGCAGCATCAGCACCAGCCCACCGTGTCGCCGGGCAGCGAACCCGGCCGACCAGACCCCGACCGCCAGCGCGACGATGACGGCGAGCATCCCCGTCACCAGCAGGTTCGGGATGACCGTCATGGCCGGCTCCCCGACCAGGATCTCCATGGCCTCCAAGTCCGGCCACGACTGGATGAGGAGGCCCTCCGGCGCGACCGAGCCCTGCAGGATCTCTCCGACCCCATGCTTGATGCCCGCCAGCCCCGCCAGCACTCCAAACGTCGAGACGACGATTCTGGTGGCGCTGCTGGCTCGCATGTCCCGCCGCACGGCGGATTCTCGGGTCGGGTCTGGGACCGCTTGCTCCTTCGTCGTCGCCTGTGACATGACCCAGGTCTCCCTTCCGGCGACGACCAGCTCGTCCTCATCCATGCAACGCCAACCCTCGGGTGCCGGTTAGGGTCTCAAGCCTCGCGGATCGCGAGACCTTCGGACAGGGGTCCCACCCGTATCGCCACCGTGGCGCCATCCCGGGCATTGAGTTCATCACGACGGTCACCCCGAGGCCTGGGACGTAGCTCGGTCCCTGCACGAGTGGCGCACGGGAAGGCGCTGCCCCAAAGGTCCCAGCATCCACGAGGCTGGGGGCCCTAACCCCCACCGGGATTTGGGCGTTAGCTGGCTCTCGCTGAATGAAGGGGAGGTTCGTGATGTCCCAGGCGATGACCAAGCAGCATGCGAGCTCGGAGGTCGACCGCGTCGTCGATCCAGAGGAGCCGGCCTCCTCCTGGAGAACCCTCTACCGGGCTGCCGGAGCAGCGGCCCTGATCACCGCGGTGCTGGTCCCGATCCAGCTCGCCGTGTTCATGGCCTATCCGTTCCCCGACACGGTGACCGGTTGGTTCAGGCTCCTGCAGGACAACCCGCTCGCCGGGCTGGTGGACCTGGATCTGCTGCTGGTGGTCGACAACATCCTGCTGGTGGTGATCGCCTTGGCCCTGTACGTGGCGTTGCGGCGGACCAGTCCATCGGTCACCACGATCGCCACCGGCCTGTGGCTGCTGGCAATCGCCATGTTCATCGCCGCCAACCCGGCGGTGGAGATGCTTGCGCTCAGCGACCAGTTCGCGGCCGCGACCACCGGGGCGCAGCAATCTACGGCCCTGGCCGCAGGGCAGGCGCTGCTGGCGGGCTGGGAGGGGACCGCCTTCCAGGTGGGCTACGTCGTGGGGCAGCTCGCCGGGATCATGGTCGGGGTGGTCATGCTGCGAAGCAGCCTGTTCGGCAGGGCGATCCCGTACACGCTGATCCTCGGCAACGTGGTCGGGTTCGGGCTCTACCTGCCGACCGTGGGCGTGGCGATCTCGGCGTTCTCCGGCGTGGTCCTGTGGGCCTGGTACCTCCTGATCGCCCGGAGGTTCTTCCGGCTGGGACACAGCCCCGCTGCATCGGTCCAGCCTCAGGGCTGACTTCGTCGCGTAGGGCGCGGCGACCGTGGCGCGCCGGGTCGACCTGCTTCGGGATTCGCTGGTCTGGACGCCGCTGGCCTCAGGTCGCTCCCTCAGCGACCTGCCGGGCGTCTGGATAGGTGCCGGCCGTTGGCGGCGGCGGCTGCGCCCGCGCAGGTTCCGGCCGGGCGACATAGTCGGTCCGCCCATGGGCTGGGTCCGTCTCGGCCAAGCCCAGGTCATCGAGCTCGTCCTCGCTCAGATCGGCCAGCTCTGGAAGCCGATCGGGGATGTCGAGCGGGCCACCGTCGCACGGGCTGCGTTCGCCGCCGTCTCCACCGACGGGTCGCCAAAGTTCGACCCGAGCCTCGGGATCGACCCTCGGATTGGATCGCTCAGGGAACGGTGGCCCCGTCTTGCCCATGCGCTGGCGGTCACGGGCAACGCATGGGCAAGCCGACAAGCAGCAGGAATGCCTCGTCGGCTGGTCTCGAGGGCGGGTTTGCGGTGAATGACCGCCGCCATCGGCGGCTGGACCAGCGCGCTCGAGTGCTGGGCTTCGACGAGCTTCCGGCCTACCTGCAGACCCGCTGCGACGCCTCCTACAGCGTCCCCCGGATCGCCGCAGAGCTTGGGGTGGGCGACTGGCAGGTGCAGGCGGCCCTGGCGCACTCGGGGTGTGGCTGGCGCCCGGCGGCAGCGGCTGGCATCGCAGCGGCGGCTCATGCCCACGCCAAGGCAGGGTCGGCGCCCATCGCCAGCAGCCGTCAGGGTAGCGCCGGCGCGCACCAGGACCAGCTCCGGCCGTAACGGCGCCATGACGCCTCTGGGCGTCTTCTGGGTCGTCTCCAATCGCGGCGTCAGGGTCGGCCTGCCTGGGCTGGACGCGCACCGGCTTTGGCAACTCGTTTGCGGCCTCGGGGTTTGCCGCCGGTATCCCTGGTGAGTGTTGGGAGACGGCGCAGCGTCGTGGGGACGATCCATGCAGCAGTACGACGACCACAGCAGGCCGCGCGTCCGCAACTACGTAGGGCGAGTGCGCCGACCAGGCCATTGACCAGCTTGGTCGAGTAGCTCAGATTGGCCCGACACGCGAACTGCACGTGCTTCGCGGCAGAGAGGGGGGATCGCGGTGCCTTCTCCAAGGTGGCCTTCCAACGCCCGAGCCGGCGGTGTGCGCCTGGGCAGGCTGTCGGCGTTGCTGGCCTGCGGCATGCTCCTTGCGATGGTCCAACCGGCTACGGCACAGGGCGCCGGAACGGCGGCCACCCAAGGCCAGGTCGGTTCGCCAACCGTCCACGCGTTGTTTGCCTTGAGGCAGCCGAGCGACGGGCCCTTCCCGGCGAACTGGTACACGGTCAACGACGCGTCGAACCTCACCGGTATTCGTGTGAACCTGCCGCTCCCAGATTGCTCGGTTCGGCCGTCTGACTGTGACGATATTGGGGTGCTGAACAGCCTTGATGGCTTCAATCCTCAGCCGCGGGTGTCGATTCCGTTCGATGGCACGATCGACCTTGAGACCGCCACCAGCAGCAGCGTGTTCCTGGTTGATATCGACCATGACGAGATCGTGGAGATTAACCAGCTGGTCTGGGACCCTGACACCACCACGCTCCACGTCGAATCCGACAACCTACTGCGCCAGCACATCCGGTATGCGGTCATCGTGACCCGGAGGATTCGCGACCCCCAAGGCCGACACATCGAAGCGAGCCAAGCATTCCGAAGCTTTCTGGCTGATCCCTGTGCCGGCGAACGCGAGTGCGACTATCAGCGGGCCTTGCTGGAAAGTGTCGCTGCCGCTGAACGCGTCGGCACGCCGGCCGATCAGGTCGCCAGCGCCAGCGTCTTCACCACGCTGAGCAGCACCGCGGTAGTGGAGAAGATCCGCGATCAGATCAAGGCCACCACCCCGGCCGCCATCGACTTTCTCTTGGGTCCCGACGGAAGCCGCACGGTGTTCGCCCGAAGCGCGATCAGCGAACTCTGGTTCGACCGGCAGACCCTGGTGAGTGGGCCGCTCAGCCCTGTCCGGCTGGACCTTGCTCCGCTCGGCATCGTGCCTGGGGCGGTCGGGCAGATCGCATACGGAAGGTTCTCCTCGGGCGACTACCAGGCACAACCGGCCGTCTTCCCCACGGTCGGCACGCGCACCGGCGTGCCGACCGTCCAGCGGGTCAACGAGCTGTATTGCACGCTGATCTTGCCGTCGGGGCAAAGGCCACCGGCGGGCTGGCCGGTGATGGTCCTTGCGCACGCGGGCACCCAGCACAAGGACGACTTTGCCCTGCGGCATGCCGCCATCGCCGCGTCCCACGGCATAGCCACCCTGGCCATCAACGCCGTCGGGCATGGGTTTGGCTCGCTGAGCAGGTTGCGCGTACGACTTGGCGACGGAAGCGAGGTGACGTTCCCCTCAGGGGGGCGGGGCATTGACCAAGACGGCAACGGTGTCATCGCGAACCGCGAGGGAGACTGAATGGGCCTTCCAGCCGGGCAACTCGCTTGCGTATGCACCGCACCTCAGGCGCGAGCCCCTCCCGGACGTGCCCGCAAGGTCGGTGCTGCTGCAATTCGCCAAAGGCGACCAGACCAGCCCGAACCCGGCCATGACGGCGTTCCTCCGCGCGAGTGGTCTGGCCAACCGCACCATGTTCTATCGGAACGACCTGGCGTTCGCGGAAGACAGTAGGGTTCCAAAGAACCCGCATGGGTTCCTCAATAACCCGACGAGCCCCGTTCCGTTGGTAGCGGCGGTCTCGCGTGGCGCCCAGCAGCAGACGGGAACATTCTTTGCCTCCAATGGCAGAAACATCGTTACTCCAGAGCCCGCTCGACTGTTTGAGGTGCCTATTGCTCGGCCGTTGCCTGAGATCCTCAGCTTCATTCCATAGGTCCCTTCTGGGGGCACGCCAGACGGCGTTCCTCTTCCTTAGACCTCGGCCTTCGCAGTCATGCGGTGCGGTGGCTTATCGTAAGGAGGGTCATAGCGTCGGCCTCGGGATGTAACCACGTGGCAGTGCTCCATGGCAGGGGAGGATCGCGTGGTCGTAGAGGCCGTCGACGCCGAGCTCCTCGTAGAGCTGGGCTCGGAGCACCGGGTCGCTTCGATCGAGGGCCTCGAGCAGGCCGCCAGCGTGCTCGAGGAGGCTTCGCACTTGCTCGGGCGTGAGGCCGGCGACCTGCTTGCCGGTCAGCCGCAGCCTGCCGGCACGCTCGCGGGCGAGCAGGATGCGCACCCGGGTGCGCGAATCAGTCGCGCCCACCTCGCTGGCGGCCGCCGACGCCGGTGCGGCCAGCGCGGCGGCGCGCGGAGTGCTCGCGCCGGCCGGCGCGCCGAGAACCGCAGCCGGCGCGGTCGGCCTGGGTCACAGGCGCGGCGGCAGCGCGGCGACCAGCCGGTCGGGGCGTGGGCAAGGTTGAGCGCCAGCGACACCGCGGTCACCGCGGCCACCAGCACCGGGCATGGCCGGCACCAAGCCCAGCCCGCGAGCGCGACCACACCACCACGCTGGCGGCGGCGGTGCCCACGCCTGGCCTTGGCGGCCTGGTGGTCACCTGGGCCGCGGTCGTTCCCACCTCGGCGCCTGCTTCCTGCGACTCGAAGCGATCGCCGCGCGGAGACCATCGAGGATCTTGCCCATCGCCGTCGCCCTGAGCGGCGGGACCGGCAACGCATGGGCAAGCCCACAACCAGCGGAAACAGGTCGTCGGCTCGTCCTTGCGGGCGGCTTTGTGGTCGATGGCGGCCGCGATCGGCTCCTGCAGGAACGCGCCGGTGCGCATGGCTTCGACGATCTTCGCGGGTATCGGCAGGCCCGCTGCGACGCCGGCCATAGCATCCCCCGGATCGCCGCAGAGCTTGGGGTGCCCGACTGGCAGGTGCAGGAGGCACTGACGCGGTTGGCGGTGCGGCTGGCGCCCCGCCGACAGCGGCTGGCAGCACAGCGGCGGCGGCACACCGAGCAGCGCATCGCCACTCGCGTGGCCGAGTTGGGCTTCGCCGATGTGGGCGACTACCTGGCGGATCGGGTGGTGCAGCAGGGGTGGCTGCTGGCCGAGGTGGCGGCGGAGCTCGCCGCGCATCGGGTGACGGTGCGCCGCCTGCTGGACTGCTTTGGGATCCGCCGGGTGCGGCGCACGCCAAGGGAGCGGGTGGCGGCCGGGGCGGGGCGTCGGGTGCAGGCGGTGGGCTGGCAGGCGCGGCGGGCGGCGCGGTTGGCGGAGCTGGGCTTTGCGGATCTGGCCGGTTACCTGCGGGCGCGGCACGTCGAGCAGGGGTGGTCGGTGAAGTGGATGCGGGCCGAGCTTGGGGTCGGCCGCAGGTGGCTGGTAGGGGAGCTGGCTCGGCTGGGACTGCGACCCTGACCTGAACGTCCGACGGTGGCCGCGCACGCCTGCTGGGTGAGCATCGGCGGCATCGGTGACGGAGGAAAGTCTGGCTCTCGGTGTCCTTGCCCCGGGGTTCACCGCTTCGAATCCCGCAGCAGGGCACCCAACAGATGGGAAGGGGCGCGCCCAGCGGCTCCGACCCGCGAGCTGACCGGCGATGGCGGTATCGACGCTTTTCTGGATCCGCAGGTCCGCGTCGCGTTCCTGATCCGCTGGGGTGCCTGAGCGGTCGGTGAACGAGGAGTGAACGAGCACGGCCTGCGAGGCGTGTCACCGCACCTGCCGGTGAAGCCCTTAGATTGGATTAGTCATTGGCCGTCGACACATTCCTGTGGTCGTGTCGCGGCCCCACGTGCGCCGGTGACGAGCGGTAGCCACGGTGTGCCGCCCAGCGAAGCCCGCGGTGCGGAGGCATTTCTCGTAAGCAGACGTCCTACTGACTCGCCTGGTGGGCAGGGATGCGGTTGCCGATGAGCCGGTTGGGAAGGGTCGCACCGGTGATGCTGGTGCTGGCCTTGGTGCCGGTGGGCCGGCCGATCGGGATGCCGATGGCGTCCTGCCCCCAGTGCGTGCTGCCAGGCGCGGCCCGGTGCCAGCAAGCAACGTTGACCAGCTTGCCGACTGCAATCGAGAGTCCTTCCTCCCGCGCACTTCGCCGGCTATTGAAGCTCGCTGACCAGCCAGGCGGCGTCGGCGTGTCGGCGAGACGGGGCTGGTCTACGCATGGACCGGACGCGATGATGTGCCCGGGCGGGTCGTGCCGAGGGTTCGCGGGTCGGCTCGATACGTCGAACGGTGCCAAGAGGCGGCGGGGCGGTGCAGTTTCGGATCCTTGGACCCTTGGAGGTCCTGGACGGCCAGCGTCGGGTCGAGCTGGGACGGCCAAAACAGCGCGCCCTGCTCGCCGTGCTGCTCGTGCACGCCAACCAGGTAGTCGCGCTGGACCGGCTGATCGAGGAGCTGTGGGGCGAGCAGCCACCCCCACAGGCGACCGCCTCGCTGCAGACCTACATCTCGAACCTGCGCCGGGTGCTGGAGCCCGGTCGCCCGGCGCGGACCCCGCCGCGGGTGCTGGTCACCCAGCCACCCGGCTACCGGCTGGTGGTGGCGCCAGGGGAGCTGGATGCCACCCGCTTTGTGGCGCTGGCCGAGCAGGGCCATCGGCTGCTTGAGGCCGAGCCACCCGGCCCGGCCGCCCGGGTGTTGCGGGAGGCGCTGGGGTTGTGGCGCGGGCCGGCGCTGGCGGAGGTGGCCGACGAGCCGTTCGCGCAGGCTGAGCGGCAGCGGCTGGAGGAGCTTCGCCTGGTGGTGCTGGAGGATCGGCTGGCCGCCGAGCTGGCCTGTGGCGGGCATGCCGCCGCCGCTGTCGAGCTGGGGGAGCTGGTGGGCCGCTATCCGTTCCGGGAGCGGCTGCACGGGCTGCTGATGCTGGCGTTGTACCGCTCGGGCCGGCAGGCCGAGGCGCTGGGGGCGTTCCAGGCCGCCCGCCGCGTCCTGGGCGAGGAGCTGGGGATCGACCCGAGCCCGTGGCTGCGCCGGTTGGAGGCCGACATCCTGCACCAAGAGCCCGGGCTGGATTGGACAGCGCCGCCCCGGACGGCGGCCCCAGCGGCCGAGCCGCCGGTAATCGCGCCGGTCATGGCGCCGCCGCCCCCGGCGGGCGAGGGGGAGCTGGTCGGGCGGGAACCCCAGCTGGCCGTGCTGGCCGCGAGTCTGGCCGATGCGGCGGCCGGGCGGGGGCGGCTGGTCCTGGTGGCCGGAGAGCCTGGCATCGGCAAGACCCGGCTGGCCGAGGAGGCGGCGCGGCAGGCTGCGGCACAAGGCGTTCAGGTGGCGTGGGGTCGCTGCTACGAGGGGGAGGGCGCGCCGGCGTTCTGGCCCTGGGTGCAGATTGCGCGCCAGCTGCTCACCGGCGTGGCAGCAGAGGACCCCGGCATGCTGGGGTCGTCCGGCGCCGAGCTCAGCCAGCTACTACCGGAACTCAAGCAGCTGGTCCCCGGGCTGGAGCCGCCGCCGGTGGTGGACCTGGCGGCGGCCCGCTTCCGGCTCTACCAGGCCGTCACCGGGCTGTTGCGGCGGCTGGCGGAGGTTCGGCCGCTGCTGCTGGTGGTCGATGACCTGCACTGGGCCGACCCAGGGTCGCTGCGGCTGCTTGCGTTTCTGGCCGGCGAACTCAAGGCCGCTCGCCTGGTGGTGCTCGCCACCTACCGGGACGTGGAGGTGGCGGCCGGCCAGCCACTGGTCGAGACCCTCGGCGCGCTGGCCCGCGAGCCGGTGGTGGAGCGGATCCCCCTTCACGGCCTCGGCAGCGCCGAGGTGGCCCGCCTCATCACCAATACCACCGAAAGCCGCCCTGGTGAACGGCTGGTGCGCACCGTCCATGACCGCACCGAGGGCAACCCGTTCTTTGTCACCGAACTGCTGCGGCTGCTCCAAAGCGAAGGCAAGCTCCAAGCCGACGACGCGCTCGCCGCCGCACGGCGAGCGATACCGGTCGGCGTGCGGGATGTGCTCCGGCGTCGGCTGGCCCGGCTGCCCGAGCAGACCAACGCGGTCCTGCTGGTCGCCGCCGTCGCCGGTCGCGACTTCGACCTGGACCTGGTCGAGGCGGTGACCCAGTTGGACGACGAGCACGCCTTGGAGGCGGTCGAGGCGGCCGTGGTGGCCGGACTGGGAGCACGCCTTGGAGGCGGTCGAGGCGGCCGTGGTGGCCGGACTGGTGGTCGAGGACGAGGAGGCGCCGGGGCGGTACCGCTTCGCCCACGCGCTGGTCGGGGAGACGATCTACGCGCAGCTCAGCCGGGCGCGCCGGGCGCGGCTGCACGCGCGGGTGGGCGAGGCGCTG
>Ga0137375_10010756_pt1 | contig 10818 bp, 9 predicted proteins | sample SagtaG_24_FD_104936 | JGI IMG/M metagenome (GOLD analysis project Ga0137375, IMG submission 104936) | Vadose zone soil microbial communities from Sagehorn Ranch, Mendocino, California, USA - Sage1_R_113_16 metaG | ecosystem: Environmental > Terrestrial > Soil > Vadose zone | place: USA... | reverse complement strand
TTGCAGAATGATCGGAAATGATCCCGCGTGGGCAACGGCACACGCAGTCAAGCTTGCGCAGACTGCGTAAACTTGTCTGCGCCTGCCGCCGTTGCCCACCCTACGACCTGCTTTCGCACCGTACCTAAGCCTCGCCCGGTCAAAATATCGTGGAACCCGGCTGAATTCTCGGACGTTTTCAGGCCGGACCACTCAACAAGAGGAGTCGGCCATGACAGACCCTCGTTATGGTGACCGTAGAGATTGGGACTACAACCAATGGAATGCCCGCTGGGGCGGTGAAGAGGGCGCCGGCTGGGCCATCGGCGGGCTCGTCGCCCTGGTCGTGCTGGTCGGCCTCGCCATGTGGGGCGCCAGCTACAATACCGAAACCGCGTCGACCGGCGGCGACGCCACCACCGGCCAGAGCATCCGTCCGCCGGCCAAGCCGATGCCGGCCCCGAACCCGTAGCGTTTCCTCGGAGGTCAACTCGCAGCCCCGCCCCGGCGGGGCTTTTTTTCGAGTGCCCCGCGGGCGCGATAAGATTGCTTCTGTCGCGTTGCCTCGCTCTCTCGTCATGGCCGGGCTTGTTGTCCCGGCCATCCACGTCTTTGCTGCCGCAAGTAAGAAAGTCGTGGATGCCCGGGACAAGCCCGGGCATGACGGTGGAGAGATGCTCACCACTCACCCCACCCGGCGCGCGGCGCGGTCCGCTTTCCAAAATCGCTTGTGCTGCCCGATCAGCTGCCGCGCCGGAATCCGCATGATCTTCTCGGGATCGGCGACCGCGTAGCCGATCCGCTGCGCCACGCGGCCGTGCTCTTTCAGGATCGCCAGCGTCGCGTCCGCGTCGGCCTCCTCGACCACGTAGCAGAAGCCGATGCCCATATTGAACACCTCGAACATCTCGCTGTCGTCGACCTCGGCGTGGCGCTGGATCAGGCCAAAGATCGGATGCGGCTCAATGAGCCGGTCGATCACGTAGCCGACGTCGGCGGCGACCCGCGCGAGATTGAGCAGGCCGTCGCTGGTGATGTTCACGAGCGCCTTCAGGCCACGAACCTTTTCCAGGATTTCCATCGCCTCGAGAACATAGATGTCGGTCGGGCGCAGTAACTCTTCTCCAACCGTGGCGTCGAGTTCGTCGAATTTCCGATGGATAGAATTCGAGGCATCCAACAAAGCTTTGCGTGCGAGGGAGAGGCCGTTGCTATGGACACCATTGCTTCTCACGCCGATGACGACATCGCCTTCGCGGACGTGTCTCCCGTCAATCACCTTGTCGATGGCCACGCGGCCCACAGCCATTCCCACCAAATCAAAACCTTTCACAACGTCTTTCAGTTGCGCCGTTTCACCTCCGGAAATGGAGATTTGGGCGATCCGGGCGCCCTCGCACAGGCCGGCGCCGATCGCATCGAGCATGGCGGCGTCGGTGCGCTCGACCGCGATGTAGTCAACCATGGACAGAGGCTTGGCGCCGACACAAATCATGTCGTTCACGTTCATGGCGACACAATCGATTCCGATCGTGTCGTACTTCCTCATGAGGTCGGCAATAATGGTCTTCGAGCCCACTCCATCGGTGCATAACGCAATGCCGACGCCGTCCATTTCGATAACATTGGCGAAGTACCCTATAGGCAACAGAACTCGGCCTGATCCGGCTTTCGGCCAAGTTCGTTGGACTCGTGCGATGATGTGGCTGAGACCCGCATCTGCTTCGGCAGTATCCACGCCGGTTTGTCTATAGACTTCTTTCCGCACGTCGGTCTGTCCGCTGTCTGTTGCGCCGAGGGTCGCGTTCGAAAATGCTACCACGTGCCCGCTCTTGATCGCCATGTGTTCCCGTCGCCCTATTTGCTTGCCCGATGCGTTGCCGTTACTTGCTCACGAACGAACTGGATGACAGCAAGTTTCACGATCTGCCACGATTCAACGGCAATGATTTAGTATGGGGGCGAAGCGAAGTCAAAGAGATTTACTCACGGAATCAATGGCTTAGAAGGGCCAAAATCGAATCTAAATTCAATGACATAGGTCCGTTTAGCTGATCAACGGTACGTTCGTAGCGCACAAGAATTTGCAGCCAGGTGATCCCTGAGCGCCGCGGACTCGGTCTGCTCCCTCCCCCCTTGCGGGGGAGGGGTGGGGAGGGGGGTGGCTGCAAACTCCGGTCTGTGTATGTGGGCACCCCCCTCCCTGTCCCTCCCCCGCAAGGGGGGAGGGAACGCTGTTGCGCCGGCCTTGATCACTCCCGCGCGCCTACGCGCGTCGCGCGCGGCATGAACTCCGCCCAAATCTCATCCGTATGCTCGCCGAGCTTCGGCACCGCGCCGTAGTGCCGCTCCTCCCCATCACGGCGCGCGGCCGGCGCCGGCATCGACACCGGTCCCGACGGCGTGCCCACCTCGATGCGCCGCAGATGCGGATGCACGGCCAGCAGCGCGGTGTCGTTGACGCGCGCGAACGCGATGTCGGCGGCGGCAAGCTTCTGCGTCAGCGCCGCCTCGTCGGTGGCCCCGAACACCGCCTGCACCCGGTCGTCGGTTTGCGCGCGGCGCTTCACCCGCTCGACGTTGCTCGCGAAATCGGGGTCGCGCGCCAGCGCCGCATCGCCGAGCACGCGCTCGGCCAGCACCCGCCACTCGCGGTCGCTCTGGATCGAGATCAGAATGTCGGCGCCGTCCCGGGTCTTGAACACCCCGTAGGGGGCGATCGAGGTGTGCGCCAGCCCGATGCGCTTGGGCGGCGCGCCGCCCTCCTGTTGCAGCAGCGGCGTCGCCATCCAGTCGGCCATGGCGTCGAACATCGCGATCGAGATCGCGGCGCCGTCGCCGCTCGTCCCGCGCGCGATGAGCGCCTCGAGGATCGCCTCGTAGGCGTTCATGCCGGCGGCGATGTCGCAGACCGAGACGCCGACCCGGGCCGGCGCCTCCGGCCCGCCGGTGATCGAGGCGAGCCCGGACTCGGCCTGGATCAGCATGTCGTAGGCCTTGCGCGCGGCGTAGGGCCCGTCCTCGCCATAGCCGGAGATCGAGCAGATGATCAGGCGCGGATGCCGGCGGCGCAATTCGTCGATCGGAAATCCGAGCTTCGCCACCGCGCCGGGTTTGAGGTTCTGCACGAACACGTCGGCCTTGGCGAGCATCGCCGCCAGCAGCGCCTTGTGGTCCGGCTGGGTGAGATCGAGACACACCGACTGCTTGCCGCGATTGAGCCAGACGAAATACGAGCACTCGCCGCCCGCCAGCTTGTCGTAGTAGCGCGCAAAATCGCCCTCCGGCCGCTCGACCTTGATCACCCGCGCGCCCGCATCGGCCAGCCGGCACGCGCACATCGGCGCCGCCACCGCCTGCTCCAGCGAGACCACGAGGAGGCCTGAGAGCGGAAGGGTCATGCGGGCGCCTGCGTAGGGTGGGCAACGGCGACTTCGCCGTTGCCCACGCGGATCTTTATGGACTCTCACTCGACAATATCGCGCCGCGGCCCGATGACATCATCGATTTTCCTTTCGCTTGAGCTTTTTTCGCGCGTGGGCAACGGCGAAGTCGCCGTTGCCCACCCTACAATCTTAACGGCGTGTCCCGGGCGACAGCCGCCGATCACCGCAAAAACTCGTCGGTGTACAACCCATCAAAACTCGTGAGCGCGTCCTTCGGCTCCAACAGCTTCGCCTCCAGGCTGACCTTCTGCGAATGATCGAGCCCGGGCACCGTCACCCGGATATCCTTCGCATGCGCCTGCGCCACGATCTGCCAGGCGGCGGCGAGCACCGCCGGGTCCATCTTGTCGAACCGTTTCTTCAGCAGCTCGAGCGCTGCGGCGGGCTTGTCGTGGATGAACGCGTTGGCGCCGGCGAGCGCGCGCGCCATCCGCACGCATTTCTCCCGCTGCTTCGCGCAGGTGTCGGGCCGCGTGTAGACGAGCCCATAGGCAAACGGCAGCAGATCGGGCGCGTCGCGCACCGCGCTCGCCAGCATGACGGCGCTGCCGCCGAGCACCGCCTGGGTGGTGAACGGCAGCGAGGTGGCGTAGCCGTCGATCTGCCTGGTCTCGAGCGCCGCCGGCATGCCGGACGGATCCATCGGGGCGATGCGCACGTCCTTCTCGATGTCGAGCCCGCCGCGGTTGGCGACCAGCCGCTCCCAGGCGTGTACGATCGAGCCGACGCCCTGGATGCCGATGGTCTTGCCCTTGAGCGCCTTGGCACGCTCGCCGAGCGGCATCGCGTCGGTGATGCCGGCGGCCGCGGCGACGTCCTTGCGCAGCACCAGCTCGACCAGCGGCTTGTCGACCAGGTTGGCGAGCGCCAGCAGGCGCTGGCCCTGCGCCGCCGCGCGCAGGAACACCGGCCCGGTGCCCATGGTGAAGTCGGCGCTGCCGGCGATCACCGCATTGACCGAGCCGACGCCGACGATGGTGCGATAGCTGACCTTGAGGCCTTCCTTTTTGTAGAATCCTCCGTCCTCGGCGATGAAGGCGGCGCTGAAGGTGAGTGTTGCCGCCGGCAGCGCCATCAGGATGTCGATCTCCTGGCTGTTGCCGATCGTGGGACCGAGCCCAACCGCGATGCCGACCGCGGCCGCGGCGGTCCGATGGCGCCATTTGGACATGGGGTCCTCCCCTGGAATAATTTGTCACGACCGTACTATCCACTATCGTTCAAGCGTGAGTCGAATTCGTGTTTGAGCCGATGATCTGTCGGCGAACTCGGTGGGCTCCCTCTCCCCACCCGAAATCGGGTTTACCCGAGTTCGGCACTTTAAGCTGGCCGAAGTCGGATACATCCGACTTCGGCTGGGTTGGGGTGAGGGGGCTCGAAACCTATCGAGAGACCATAACCCCTCACCCCATCCCTCACCGGTGATGACAATGACTTTTCCCTCGACGTTCATGTTGTTCTCCCTTGGAAGAGCACGGCAGGACCACGTCGGAAGAGGATGCAGCTCTGCGCGAAAACCACTGCCCCGCGCAGGCCCGTCGCTCACACGGCTAGATACTTGCGCACGGTTTCGCCGTCCTCCAGAAACTCCTCCATGGCGCCCTGGTGGCGGATGATTCCGTTCTCGACGATGTAGGCGTACTCGGCCAGCCGGCGCGCGAACTTGAAGTTCTGATCCGCGATCAGGATTGTCATGCCCTCGGCGCCGACCTTCTGGATCGCCTCTACCAGGCCGCTCAGGATCAACGGGCTCAGCCCCTCGGACGGCTCGTCGAGCATCAGCAGCTTCGGGTTGCCCATCAGCGCCCTGCCGAGCGCCAGCATCTTCTGTTCGCCGCCGCTGAGGACGGCGCCCTTGCGGGTACGGAATTCGTGCAACGGCGGGAACAGTTGGTAGACCGTGTCCAGATTCCAATAGCCGCCGGCGCGGCGCGGGACGTGGCGGGCCCCGATGGCCAGGTTCCTCTCGACGCTGAGGTCGGGGAAGATGCGCCGGTCGTCGGGCACGTAACCGATGCCCAGCTGCGCGATCTTGAACGTCGGCATGCCGCGTAGCTCGACACCGTCGAAGCCGATGCTGCCGGACGGCACGGCGACGAGCCCCATGACACTGCGCAGGGTGGTCGTTTTGCCGGCACCGTTGCGACCCAACAGCGCGACGATCCGGCCGCGTTCGACCGCCAGCGACACGCCCTGCAGCACCCGGCTGAACCCGTAGACGGCGACCACCGCTTGCAACGCCAGGATCGTCTCAGGCACCGACGTCCTCCCCCAGGTAGATTTCCTTGACTCTGGCATTGTTGCGAATCGCCTCGGGCTTGCCTTCGGCGAGCACGCTTCCCTGGTGCATAACGATCACCCGGTCGGAGAGTGCGAATACCACGTCCATGTCGTGCTCGATGATGACGAACGTCACGTCGCGCATCTTGGTCAACTTGCGGACCAGTTCCTGCACCTGCGCGCGCTCGCCTGGATTCATTCCCGAGCACGGCTCGTCGAGGAAGCAAAGACGCGGCCGGCAGGCGATCGCCATGCCGATCTCCAAGAGCCGCTGATCGCCGTGCGGGAGCGCCTTGGCGCGCACGTCGCGCGCCGTCGCGAGGCCGATGTCGGAGAGCAGGCTTTCCACCTCGGCCTGCACGTCAGGGTCGCGATCCGGCCGCGCGAACGGGCGGCTGGCACGCCCCAGGCGCGCCAACACCGGCAATTGCAGGTTCTGCGCCAAGGTCATCTGCTGAAAGACATTGGTGATCTGGAACGAGCGGCTGATGCCCAGACGCACCCGCTGGTGCGCCGTAAGGCGGGTGATCTCGGTTCCATCGAAGACGAGGCGGCCGGAATCGCAAGGCAGGTTACCCGTGAACAGGTTGACCAGCGTCGTCTTGCCGGCGCCGTTAGGGCCGATAATCGAGGTCAGCACGCCTTTTTCCAGCGTCATCTCGACGCCGTTGACGGCGACGAACTCGCCGAACGTCTTGCGAAGTGCTTCCGAGTGAAACAGGGCGCTTATCCGTCTCCTCCCTGGTCGTTGTGCCGTCGCGCCAGCAACGGCAGCAGGCGGTCCTGGATGACGCTGACCACGCCGCCCCGGAATCCGAGCACCAGGGCGAGCACGATGATGCCGAGCGTCATCATCCAGTAGCCGGTGAAAATGACGACGATTTCCTTGATGATGTAGAATAGAAACGAGCCGACGATGGGACCGGCGAAGGTGAAAGCGCCGCCGAGCAGGGTGGCGATCACCGGCTCGGCCGAAAACGTCCAGTTGGCGATTGCCGGCGACGCCGACCGGCCGAGGGGAACCATGAGGGCGCCGGCCAGCCCTGAGGCGAGGCCGGCGATGGTGAAGGCGATCAGCCGGTACTTCATGACCGAAAGGCCAATGAAAGTGACCCGGCTTTCGCTGTCGCGGATGCCCTGCAGCGTCAGTCCAAGCGACGACCGCACCACCCTCCAGATGGCGAAGATCCCGAGCACCACGAGGACGAGGACGAAGTAGTAGTAACGCGCGAGATCGGCCATCTCGATGGTGAGCACACCGGGAATCTCCAACGGTGCCCGCGGCACGCCGACCAACCCGTCGTCGCCGCCGGTGACGGAGCGCCACTTCCAGATGATCGAGTGGATCATCATCCCGAAGGCGAGCGTCAGCATGGCAAAGTAGATTTCCGTGTGGCGGACGCACAGGAAGCCGATGATCAGCGCCACCACCCCGGCGGCGATCACCCCGCCGATGACCCCCAGCAGCAAGGACGGGAGCGCCAACAGGATCAAGGCGCACACGTAGCCGCCGACGGCGAAAAATCCGGCCTGGCCGAAGGACAAAAGCCCGGTGAACGAGAACAGCAGATTGAAGCCGACCGCGAACAGCGCCAGGATCAGCATGTTGGCGGTCAGCCAGATGACGTAGTCCCCGAACAGGGGAATCGTCAGCAACGCGACGGCGAGAGCCGCCCAAGCGGCCGCGGCGAGCCGGGTCTGCCGCCCGGCCTTCGTCAGCGTGGTCCAGCCGTCCATCGCTCAGCGCCCTCCCAGCAGTCCCTTCGGCCTGAACAGCAGGACGAGAGTCATGACGAGATAGGTCATGAACAAATCCGCGTCGGGAAACAGCAGCACGCCGTAGGCCTTCATCAGGCCAATGATGAGCGCGGCGACAAACGCGCCCGGCAGGTTCCCGAGTCCGCCGATGACGGTGACGATGAAGACGTCGATGATGACCGAGGTGCCGATGCCGGGCGTCATCGCGCGAACCGGCGTGCCGAGCGCCCCGCTCAGCGCCGCCAGCATGGCCGCAAAGGCGAACACGATGGTGAACAGCCGGGGGATGTTGATGCCGAGCGCGCCGGCCATCTCACGGTCCGAGGCCGAGGCGCGAACCGTTTCCCCCCAGTTCGTCTTGTCGAGCAGGAGCCAGAGCAACGCGCTGGCCGCGATCCCGACGAAGATCACGAACAGGTTATAGACCGGAAACGGACGGCCGACGATCGGTACTGTCGAATCGAATATCTCGGGCATCGGCGGGATCAAGGGAATCCCGCCCCAGAAGATCCTCGCGGCATCGGCGAAGATGAGCACGAACCCGAACGTCAGGAGAATCTGATAGGCGAGGTCGAGATGATAGATATAGCGAAGGAAGAAGCGCTCCATGATCGAACCGATGACGGCGCCGCTGGCCGCCGCGAGCAGTAGCGACAGCCAGAAATTCATTTGCAGCGTGAGGTAGAACGTGAAGGCGAAGTAACCGCCCAGCATGTACAGGCTGCCGTGGGCGAAGTTGACGACACCGAGGACACCGAAGGCGATGGTCAGCCCGGCGGCGAGCAGCCAGAGATACATCGCCAAGCTGACACCGATCAGCCCCTGGTAAACGAGCGCGTCGAAGGTCATGGGATGGCGTCCACCTGGCGAGCGAACGCAAAGGGAATGTTATCCGGGGGCGGATGCATTCCCTTTGATGGTTCGGCTTCGGGCGCCTCAACTGAACGGCGGGTTGCGGAAGTAATCGGCCGCCGGGAACACCTTGAGGTCGGTCAAGTACGCGATCGGTGCGACCTCCTTGTTGTAGGTCACCCGCCCGGCCGGAACGTTGTAGACAGCCTGGTGGTCCTCCGGCCGGTAGACGCGCTTGCCGGCGGGGGTGGAAAGCTCGAGGCCTTCCAGCGCCTTGATGACGTCCGCCGTCTTGACGGAGCCAGCCCTTTCGACCGCCGCTTTCAATGCAAAGACCGCCGAGTAGGTGCATTCCGCGGAGTAGTTCGGCAGGCGGCCCCACCGCTCGGCGAAGCTGTTGACGAAGGCCTTGTTGTCCGGAGTGTCCGGCCAATTCCAGATGTAGCGGGCCGTCGCCCACAGCTTGTCCTTGAACTTGCCCGTCGCAACGTCGCGGGAGATGCCTTCCATCACGTCGACGGAGCCGCCCATGCACTGCCACCACGCCTTGATGTCGTTGAATATGCCGAGCGTCGTCGCCTGGCGCAGCATCAGCACCGCTTCCCCCGCCCACGGGGTCGCGAAAATCAAGTCCGGTTTCTTGGCCGACAGGGCGCTAAGATGGGGCGTGAAATCGGCGGTGAAGAAAGGCGCCCAGGTCTCGCCGACGATCTCGACGTCGGGCCGGTACTTCTTCAGCGTAGTGTGGAACATGGCCCACGAGGTGCGCCCGTACTCGTAGTCGGCGCCCAGGTTGGCAATGCGCTTGATGTCCATGTTGTCCTTGAAAACCAGCGCCGGCAGGATGGCGTCCTGGTAGACCGGAACGCTGCCGCGGAAGATGTGCTTGATCCCCTTCTTGAAGACCAGGTCCTCGGTCAATTTCTCGGTCGCCGCATGGGTGAAGATCTGAATCAGGTCGAGCTCGGGTAGCACCGGGCCGAGCGCCAGACAAACGCCGCTGGAATCCGTGCCGATCATGAAGTTGACGCCCTGCGCCTTGAAGAAACGGGCGTTCTTCAAGGCGACTTCGTTGTTGAGCTCGTCGTCCCGATAGAGGATCTCGATCTTTCGGCCCATGATGCCGCCCTTGGTGTTGATTTCCTCAGCGGCGAACCGGGCGCCCATCTGAATTTGCCGGCCGTAATCGGCATGCGAGCCCGAAGAAACGCCTTGGGCGCCGATCTTGATGGGATCCTGCGCCTGCGCCGGCCGGATGAACGGCGCTGCAAGCACTGCGCCGCCGGCGGCCGTCGCCTGCAAGAGCCGCCTTCGATTCAACTCGTATTTGCCTGCCATGATTTCCTCCCTGCTGGATCGCGACCGCTGCCGAACCGAGGCCGTTGGCGCCGATCGGCACATCGCGGCTGCTTTGCATTTGATTTGCCCCGGCGAAACGGTTCGCCGGTAACTTTTTCGTAGGCGCGCTTTTCTTAGATAATGCCGGGGCCCCCGGAGGGGGTCAACGGCAACCGGCAATCTGACGAACCGCGTTCCAGATGTCCAACGCTGCCAGCAAGGACCAATTGTAGTCCCACCCAGTGGCGGCGAACTTGAGATTATCGTGCCGCCAGTGGCTCACTCGCCGAGTGTTGAAGGTAAAGGCGGGTTACTCGGCCGCCGCCAAGGACTATATTGAATCACACCGGAGCATTTACATCCGGTCGCAAGAGCCCTACCCAATGAAACTGCCTTTTGCCGGCGCCATCGACTGCGATCTGCATCCGGCGATGCCGGGCGCGGCGGCGCTGCTGCCGTATCTCGACGACTATTGGCGCGATCAGCTGGTCAACCGCCATATCGACAAATACTCCTTCGTGCTCACCAGCTATCCGCCGAACTCGCCGCTCTCCGCGCGCCCGGATTGGCGGCAGGCCTCGGGCGCTCCCGCCGGCGACCTCGATACGATCCGCCGCCAGGCGCTCGATCCGTTCGGCACGCGCCTCGCCATCTGCAACACGCTGCACGGCGGCGTGGCGCTGTTCAACGAGGACATGGCGGCCGCGCTGTGCACCGCCGTCAACGACTGGGTGGCGAGGGAGCTGCTCGACCGCGAGCCGCGGCTGCGCGCCTCGATCCTGATCCCGGCGCACAACCCGGCGCTGGCGGTGAAGGAGATCGAGCGCGTCGCGGGCGATCGCCGCTTCGTGCAGGTGCTGTTCTTCGCGATGGGCGAGATGCTGCTGGGCCGGCGGCTCTATTGGCCGATCTACGCCGCCGCCGAGAAACACCAGCTGGCGATCGGCATTCACGCCGGCAGCACCTATCACCATGCGCCGATGGCGTCGGGCTGGCCGGCGCACCGGGTGGAGGACTACGTCGCCCAGTCGGCGGCGTTCGAGTCGCAGGTGCTGAGCTTCCTGGCCGAGGGCGTGTTCCAAAAATTTCCGGCGCTCAAGCTGGTGCTGATCGAGTCCGGCTTCACCTGGCTCCCCACATTGCTGTGGCGGACCGGCAAGACCTG
>Ga0137375_10010746_pt1 | contig 10822 bp, 10 predicted proteins | sample SagtaG_24_FD_104936 | JGI IMG/M metagenome (GOLD analysis project Ga0137375, IMG submission 104936) | Vadose zone soil microbial communities from Sagehorn Ranch, Mendocino, California, USA - Sage1_R_113_16 metaG | ecosystem: Environmental > Terrestrial > Soil > Vadose zone | place: USA... | reverse complement strand
TGGGGGTGCGACGGGCGGCGGCGGGGGGGGGGGCACGGGTGCGGGGGCGGGCGGGGGCGCCGCCCGAGGAGGGGTGGTGGGGGCGGTGGGGGCGGGGGGGGCAGGGGGGGGGGGGGGGGCGGTCACGGGACGTCGTCGCGGCGCGGGCGGCGGCGGCGCGGGCTTACGCGCCGTCACGCGTGACACGAGCTGCTTCGCGCGGTCGAGCAGGCCGGTCCAGGGAGGCGGCACGCCGGGATTGCGAAGCACAAAGTACCAATACCCTCCCGCCCCTGCCCCCGCGAGCAACAAGAGAATCGCGAAACGCCGGAGCCACGGACCGCGCCGTTTGCGGCGCCGCGGTTTCGGTGCCGGCTTCTGCTCCTCATCCTCTTCGAGCAACCGGAACGAGTGCGACGGCGTGCGTCGCGAAGCCGGAGGCGAAGGCGCAGGCGGCGAAGCGATCGGCGGTGGAGGAACGGCACGCACCGATTCCGGTGTCACCATCCAGGGAAGCTCATCGGATTTTGGAGCCGGTGGAGGCGGTGTGGGCGGCGGCGCGGGGGCCTGCCGTGGAACCGGTGGTGGCGGAGGCGGCGGCTTCGGCGCTGGCGGCTCGTCCGGAACGAAGACGGGTGCCGCAGGCCGTGTCTTGGAAACGCTTTTGGGTGGCGGCGGCGGAGGAGTCGGCACCGGCGGAGGCGCCGGCTCGTCGTCCGCGCTCGTCTTGATGACGGGAATATCATCCGCGCTCGAGCGCATGATCCCCAACCCGCGATCACCTTTCTTCGGGGGCTTTGGCGCCTCGGCTTCGACTTCCTCCGGCTCTTCTTCCGGCTCGGGTGGCGGCGGCTCCGGTGCCGACACTTTGGGCCTCGGTCCCGTCAGCGTGGGACCGTACGGCTTGTAATTCCTCCACGTGATGAAGGACCGCTTTTTTCCATCGGGCTTGATCGAGTCCGGTTGCAGCAGCTCGTAGAACGGCAGCGGCGTCTTGTGCCAGTCGGCATTCGGCGAGGAACGAAAGAATCGTCCGGTAACACCGCCCGCTTCCGCCGCCACCAGAATCGCGACCTGCCAGGGATCGGTGAAGAATTTTTCGTGAGTCTCGACGTCGTGCGTGGTGAGGTATCCACCCTGCCCCGGATGACTGTGGTACCAGCCGAGCAGCGTTCCGGACGCCTTCTTGAGCTGCTCCTGCATCCGGTCCCACAATCGCGACACGACGACTTCCGTCTTATCGCCGTAGATCGGCTGGCTGAGCTTCAGCGTCTTGTCGATGAGGGCGTACAGCACGCCGTTTTCCGGATCCCGATACACATCACCGATGAGGAACCCGAAAATCGCCTGAGTCGGTGAGCCCTTGAGGTGCTCCTGGAGCGCGACGACGGCTTCTTGCTGAAAGAAGATGGGATAGGGCGCGCGGCCGGTCGGCTTGGCACCCGGCAACGACGGGTTCCACAGGATCGCGCGATCCATGGGCATCGGTTGTGCGCGAGGCTCGGGCCGCGCGCTCACCGCAACGTCTCCAGGATGATCCGGGCCGCGCGCTCGATGTCGGCCCTGCTCACATCGAGATGCGTGACCGCGCGCAGCCGCCGCGGTCCCCACGGCGCGAGCCGGACTCCTGCCTGCGCCAGCCGCTGCGACACCGACTCGGGTGTGTCACCGCTGCGCAGCAGGTCGACCATCACGATGTTGGTCTGTGGGTCGGACGGCCTGACGGCCGGACTGCCGGAAAGCAATTCCGCAAAACGACGGGCATTTTCATGATCCTCGCCGATCCGCGCCAGGTTGTGATCGAGCGCGTACACTCCCGCCGCAGCGAGGATGCCCGACTGACGCATCCCGCCCCCCAGGCGTTTGCGGATCTCCCAGGCGCGGGCGCGCCACTCCTGCTTGAATCCGAGGCATGACCCCACGGGACAGCCGAGTCCCTTCGAGATGCTCACCATCACCGTGTCGGCGCCTTGGGCCAGCCGCGCCGGCCTCACTCCGGCGGCCGCGGCGGCGTTCCAGAGCCGCGCCCCGTCGAGGTGGACCGCGAGTCGCGCGTCGCGCGCCGCGCGGGTCAGCCCGTCGACCCCTGCAGCATCGAGCACGCGCCCACCGGCGGTGTTGTGCGTGTTCTCGATCGCGAGTGCCGTGATGCGCGGGACGTGTGGCGACGGGGCCCGCAGGGCGCCGCGGACCAGGTCAGGGGTGAGCAGGCCGTCGGGGGTGGTGATCGGCCGGATCTGCACACCCGACAGCGCGGCGACGCCCGCCACCTCGGAGTGCACGAGGTGCGCGTGGGCTTCGAGCAGCAGCTCGGTGCCCGGCTCGGTGACCAGCGCGATGCCGGTCTGATTCGCCTGTGTGCCCGACGGAAAGAAGAGCGCGTCCCCGGTGCCCAGCAGCTCCGCGATGCGCTCCTCGAGCCGGCGGGTGGTCGGGTCGCCGTCGAGCACATCGTCGCCGACTTCGGCGTCCGCCATGGCCCGCCGCATGCCGGGCGACGGCCGGGTGACGGTATCGGAGCGGAGATCGATCAGGGACGTGGTCATCCGAGGCGCACGCGTTGCAGGCGCCGCATGCGCATCAGATCGTACGTCTCCGCCACCTCGCCGCCGAGCAGAAACACGTAGGCCGTGTAATAGATCCACAGCAGGAACAGGAAGAGACCGACGAGATTCGCGTCCGACGCCACGCGGTCGAACGTCACGAAGCGCGTCACGTACAGCGCGTACAACCGTTTCGCGATCTCGAAGGCCACCGCGCAGAACAGCGAGGCCACCACACTGGTGCGCCAGTAGATGCGCCGGCTGGGCAGGTATTTGAAGATCACGTAGAAGAGGGCCGTGCTGAACGCGAGCGACGCGAGCTGCGATCCGACCCCGCGGGTCGTGGTCGCAAACGCGATCGCGAGGAACAGCGTCCCGGCGACGAACACCATCGCGATGTCGAGCAGCTTGGCCTTCGGCCAGGATCGGTTCTCCTCGGTGTCGAACACCTCGTTCAGAGCCGCACGCAGTCCCCCGAACATACGAGTCGAGAACCACAGGAACAGGGGCGCGGCGAAGAGTGTCAGGTGCCCGCGCCGGGCGACGAGGTCGCCGAGCGCGCGCTCGATGAAGCCGAATTGCCCGGTCTCCCCGCCGCTGGACTCGGGCAGAAAGCGCTCCAGCAGCTCATGGACGTTCAGTTGATGAATGGCGAGCTGGTACTGGGCGAGGTACCCGACGACGGCGAGGACCAGCCCGACGAAGGGAATAGCGGTGAGGAGAATGTCGAACGAGAGGGCGCCGGCGAGGAAAGGAATGTTGTCTTCGTAGGCTGCCTCGAGGGTGCGCCGGACGACGCCGGTGACCGTGCGGTGCCAGCCGCCTTCACCGTTCACGCGAGCGGCTCGTCCTCCTCCTCGGACACAGGGGGTACCGCTGGGCGGGCCCGGGCGCGACGGCGGCGGGCGGCCTCGAGCCGGCGGCGCAGCTGCTCGCGCGTCGCGATCTCCGGCTCCTCACCTTCCTCCTCGTCCTCGGAGTCGTCGGCTTCCGCTTCGGCCTCCTTCAGGAGACCGCGCACCTCATCGACTTTGTCCTCGGCGAGCTCCTTCAGATTGCGCAGGCCCTTGGTCACCTTGCGGCGCGTGGTCTCGCCGCCTTCGGTGGGCGCGAACACGAATCCCGCCACGGCGCCGAGCACGATCCCGAACAGGAACGCGCCAAACCCCCCGCTCCGCTCGCTCATTCGCCCGCCTCCGCGTCGTCCGGCGCCGACACGAGCGCCGCCCGCGGCGCGGCGTGGGAATCGAGCTTCGGTTTCACATATTTGTCCGTGGCTGCCCGCGTGCCCTTCACGCGCAGCTGCTCGAAGAGGAACGCGAACGTCTTCTCGAGATCGGCGCCGATCGCCCCGCGCACCTCCGGGGGCAAATCCCAAAAGCGCCGCTTGAACGGTCCGATGGCTTTCTTGCGGCTCTTGTAGATGAACTGCTCTTCGGTGTCGCCTTTCTTCCACTCCTCTTTTGCTTCCACCTTGACCCACTCGTTCACGTCCCGGCGCAGATCCTTCGGCAACGCCGGATGGTCCATGACAATGGTCTGGAAATTCGTGGCCAGGTGGATCTCGACGGCCTCACACTGCGGGAACTGCGAGAATGCTTCCGGCGGCAGCGTGGACGCGCCATGCTGGACGGCGCCGCCCAGCCCGTATTTCGTGCGCGCATCCCGCGACAGCGCTTTCAGCGCGTCGAGATCGAGCTGCACCTTCGCGATCGAGCCGTCGGGCAGGACGACGCCGCCGTGGCTGGTACCGGTCTGCACGGAGATCTTGGAGATGCCGGCGTAGTTACCGAGCTTCTTGAGAGTCCGGTTGTAGCCTTCCATGAACGCCTTCAGCTCGTGCACGTCGCTGTTCTTGCCGCCCACTTCGCCGATCTCCGCGCCGACCGACACGGTGACATCCTCCGGCTCGCGGTCGCGGATGAACCTGGTCAGCTCGGCCGCGCGCTCGTAGTTCGTGCGCTGCTGTTCGTCGAGGTTGGGCTTGGAGAGATCGACGAGGGTCGAGGTGTCGATGTCGATGCTGTAAAAGCCGGCGTGCAGCTCCTCTTCGATGAGCGCGCGCAACGCTTTCAACTCGGCCTCGGCGTCGGCGCCGTATTTCTTCGCGTTGACCTGCACGTGATCGCCCTGAATGAACAACGGCCCGGTGAATCCTTCGCGCAGCGCGGCGGCGGTCATCACCGCGACGTATTCGGCGGGCCGCTGGTCGGTGTAGGCGATCTCGCTGCGGGCGATCTCGCAGATGATGGCGCCCGCGTCCAGCCGTTTCGCGGCCCGGAAGATCGCGCGACCACTGTCGTAGGAGAGAATGCGGACGTTCATGGCGGGCGTCGTAAACGGCGGTACCTCGCCGCGGCCGCGCGCCATGTACAGCTCGTGGATCGAGGCAGCGCGCACCCCGGCGCGCTGCCCGATCTCCCAGATCATCCACCGCGCCTGCGCCTTCTCGTCCTCAGTCCCGAAGACCGCCTGGCGCACCAACGCATCCATCTTGGGGCTTTGGCGAACCGCTGGATTCTCAAATTCTTTGAGCATGCGGCGGAATTTATGCCTCGGGTAGGTCGATAACCAGCCCGTCATACGCGGGCGCGATGCCCCCCGGCAGCTGTGCGGCGAGCGCGGCGTGCATGTTTTCATGCGTGAGATGGGTAAAGAGCGTTTGCCGCGCGCCGATGCGCTGTGCCACGGCGATCGCTTCCGGCACCGACAGGTGCAACGGATGTGGACGGGCCAAGAGGGCGTTCAGGACCAAAACCTCCAGATCATTCAGCGCCTCGATCACACGATCCGGGATGACTTTCGCATCGGTCAGATACGCCACGTCACCAACACGGTATCCCAAGACCTCATGCTCCCCGTGCGGCAGCGCGAGCGGCAACACCGGGACTCCGGCGATCGATGCACTCACCCCCGCGTCGAGCACGTGGGCCGAGAGCTCCGGCTTGCTCGTGCCCGCCGGCACGACGATCGACGGATCGAAGATGTACGGAAACTTGGCGACCAGCTCCGCCATCGTCGGGCGCGAGCCGTACGCGGGCAGCACCGCCCCCTGACGCACCGACAGCGCCCGCAGATCGTCGATGCCGTGGATGTGGTCCGCATGGGCGTGCGTGAACAACACGGCGTCGAGGTGATCGACCCCGGCCGCGACGAGCTGCAAGCGCAGCTCCGGTGGCGTATCGATGAGGAATCGCTTGCCGCGCGTTTCGATCAGGGCCGCGGTGCGGGTGCGCCGGTCGCGCGGGTCAGCGGACGTACAGGTGGGACAGCGACAGCCAATCTGCGGCACGCCGAACGACGTGCCGGTGCCAAGCAGGGTCAACCGCACATCACACCTGCTCGACTTTGATGAGGTTGGTGCTGCCGGACACGTCCCACGGCACGCCGGCCGTCATGACGATGGAATCCCCGGGCTTGGCGTACTGGCGTTTGAGAATGAGGTCACGCACGACGGTGAGCATCGCGTCGTAGCCCGGCACGCGGTCCACCAGGACGGGGATGATGCCCCAGACCAACGCGAGCTGCCGGTAGGTCGGCGGCTCGGTCGTGACGGCGAGAATCGGGACCGGGGGGCGCAGCGCGGCAACCTTGCGTGCCGTGAACCCGCCTTTGGTGAGCGTCACGATGAGCGGCGTCTTGAGCATGCGCGCCACGGCGTGCGTCCCCCAGGCGATCGCGTCTTCGGTGTGCACGCTTTCGCTCTCCCGGCGCCGCTCTTCCCGCTGGCGCAACGGGTGGCGTTCCATTTCCCGGATGATCCGGTCCATGGCGCGCACCGCATCCACCGGATACTGCCCGACGGCGGTCTCGGCCGAGAGCATCACCGCGTCGGTACCGTCGAGAATGGCGTTGGCGACATCGGACGCTTCGGCGCGCGTCGGCCGCGGGTTGTGCACCATCGACTCGAGCATCTGCGTCGCGGTGATCACCGGCTTGCCCTGGTGATTCGCTTCGCTGATGAGCCGTTTCTGGACGAGCGGCACTTGTTCGAACGGCAATTCCACGCCGAGATCGCCGCGCGCCACCATCACGGCGTCCGAGACGGCCACGATCTTGTCGAGATTGTCGAGCGCGGTCGCCTTCTCGATCTTCGCCACGAGCTTGGTGGCACCGGGAGCCAGGCTCCGCAGCTCCGTGATGTCCTCCGGTCGGCGCACGAACGACAGCGCGAGGTAGTCGACGCCGATCTTGATCGCATCCTGCACGTCCTCGCGATCCTTCTCGGTGAGCGCCGGCGCCGAGACCTGTACGCCGGGCAGGTTCATCCCCTTGTGCGCCGTCAGAATGCCGCCGTCGACCACGCGACCGCGCACGCGTGGACCGTCCACGCCGGTGACTTCGACCGAGAGCAGACCGTCGTTCAGCAGGATGCGGGAGCCGACGCGCGCGTCGGTGGCGAGACCCTCGTACGTGGTGGGCAGCTCGTCGCCGCGCGCGATCTCCTCGGGAGCGAACACCACCGCCTGCCCCGCCGTGAGCTCTCGCGGACCGGCTAGATCTCCGACCCGAATGCGCGGTCCCTGGAGGTCGAGCAGTATGGCGACCGGGACGTCCATCCTCGTCGCGACGCGCCGTGCGGCCGCGATCCACTCCGCGCGCAGTTCGGCGGTGCCGTGGGAGGCATTGATGCGGAGCACGTTGGCACCGGCCTGCAGCAGGGCGCCGATGGTCGATTCGTTCCCGGTCGCAGGACCGAGCGTGGCGACGATCTTCGTGCGGCGGATGGGCGCGACTCCGTTCGTACGGTTATCCACAAATACACGCGGGGTTGGGGATGTGGAAAACTAGCCAGGTTGGAACGAAACGGCGTCGTGGAGACGCCGCCGACTGCATAAAGATTCGCACATCTGTATAGGGGCTCAGCGCACGACCTCGAGCGACTTCTGTTCCAGCCTCGCCTTGAGCTCCTGCAGCACGTGGATCGTGCGCGCCATCGTCGACGCGGGCATGCCCTCGATCGTCCGCGCTGCAAGGCGCCGCTCCAGCTGCCCCACGCGCAGCAGCACCTCGAGACCGTGACGGGTGAGGGTGACCCGGACGCCCCGATCGTCGTCGGGATCGGTCGTGGTTTCGACGAGGCCCTTCGCCTCGAGCCGCTGGATGAACGTCGTGGCGGCGGCGCGCGACACGCCCAGCTCACTCGCGACGTCGCTGGGCCGCGCGCCGTCCGGCCCGCCGAGATCGACCGCCGCCATGGCCGCGTGGGCCCGTTGCGACAGCCCGAAGCTCTTGTACGCGCGGTTGCCGGCGCGCTCGATGGCCTGGTTCGCGGCCGCGACCGCGTCGGTCAGCTGCAGCGCCAGTTCCGAGCGATCACCCATGGCCGTCAGCCTTCTGCCGTCAGCCGTCCGCGGGATGTTAACATGTTGATAGTTAACATACTAAATATTTTCGTGTCCGCAAGAGCGGGCGTTTGGGGGGGCTGATGGCAGATCGCTGACGGCCAGTGGCTCCCTCAGCAGGTTTCCGACCAGTCGACCTTCGCTTCCTTCTTGCACCGGAGACACTTCAGCGCATCGGGCTTGCCGCTGAAGTCCTGCCGCTCCTGGCAGTGAGGACAGACGGCGTATGTGGTGGTGACCTCCTCCCCTTCCCTGCCGCCCAGGGTGGGGCGGAGCAGGCCGGTGCGAATGACGATGCTCCACTGGTCGGGCGGCGTCTCGCGGACGGCGACATCGATGCGGCTCACGCGGACCGGCTTCTTGCGGACCTCGATCACCACTTTGCCGTCGTCGGTTTCGTCGACGATCGGATACCACGCGCCGCGCCGGAGGACGTCAGCGACGTTATCCAGACATCGCGCCCAGCCGCGGGGTGTGGAAGGGAGGGCCATGAGCGGGGCCAATCTAGCATATCCTGCTAGATTTTGTTATGCGCGCGATCGGTACGGTCACTCGGTTGCAGATCCAACGCAGCTCGCTGAAGTCGGGCGACAAGCCGACACGGACGTACGACCCTACTCCCCTGCTCGCCGTTCCGGCGCTGCACGTTTCGCCCGACGGCGCACTCGGCGAGAGTCCCGGGGGGGGCGGTATGTGGGTCGTGGACGTCCACCACCGCGCGCACCCCGTTACCAAGAACGAGGATGGCCTGCACGGTGTCTCGCTCGGGTTCACGTCGCACTACGACGCCATGCGCGAGCACTTCGGGGACCGGGTGGCAATCGGATGCGCGGGCGAAAACATCATCGCGACGAGCGACCGGCAGTTCACCTACGACGATCTGGCCGCCGGCGTCGCCATCCTATCACCCGACGGGAAGGAACGAGTCCGTCTCAAAGTTCTGCAGGTGGCACACCCGTGCCGGCCGTTCACGGGATGGGCGCTGGGCAAACAGGTCGAGCCGGAAGAGCTGAAAAAGCACCTGCAGTTTTTGGATGGGGGAATGAGAGGGTTCTACTGCGTCGGTGAGGGGGCCGGGACGGTGGCGCTGGGAGATTCGGTTGCAATTCTTTAGGACATGTCCGCGGTTTTGCTTTTAGGAGAGCTCGTCCCATGCCATCGCCGCGCTTTTATGGCAGCGATCGCACGTCATCTCATTCGTCCGCGCCTCAATCCCTTGCCGGTGCCGGCACGCTGGGCACACCGCGTACGTCAATGGGAAGATTCGCCCCAGTCGCTCGATGACGCGCGGCTCGCAGCGCACGATCGTCCACCGCTCGGGCGGATGATAGCGAATCTCGAGGAACCGACGATCGACCGGCACGTTGTGCCGATTGACGTCGAGAACGACGATGTTGCTCGAGGAGATGCGAACGACGGGATACCATGCACCGCGCCGCAGCGTGTGCGCGCCGGAGGGACCGACGCGCGCCCAACCCTTCACCTGAAGGCGAGTGGGAGTGACCATCCGGTTGCCGCTTTCCATGGTCTGTAGACTACCTACCCGCGCAAGTGGCCGTCGTGACTGGAGTCACATGGCATGCGGTCGCGGCCTGATCAACCGCACTCCGAAAACCCGCAGACGTGACATTTAGCACATCCTTCGATAAACGCCAGCTGTGAGCCGCAGTCCGGGCAGGCGCCGATGAAGTCTTGCTCCGGGCCGCGTCCCCCGAGCAGGGCAGCCGTGCTCCCGGCCGCACTGGGAACGACTGGGCTCGGCGCGAGCAGGTCCTGCTGGACCCCCTGCTTGTCCTGCATCCATTTCTCGATCGCGATGCCGATCGCGTCGGGTACCGACATCACCTTGTTCGGGCCAAGGCCCACCGCCCGGTCGGATGAGATGCCGCGGAGCTGCCGGTAGATCTCCGGCAGGGGCACGCCAGAGCGCAGCGCCAGCGAGATGAGCCGGCCGACCGCTTCGACGTCGGCCATCAGCGCGCCGCCCGCCTTGCCGAGCGACATGAAGACTTCGAACGGCTGGCCCTTGTCATCCTCGGTGATCGTGACGTACATGGTGCCGAGCGGGGACTCGACGCGACGCGTCGATCCTTTGAGCAGATCGGGACGCGAGCGCTTGGCACGACGCTGCAGGTTCTCCGCCTCGACGTCGTGCAGCCGCTCCTTCGTGAGATGCAGCTCGGTCTCGAGCTCGGCAATCCGGCTGAGGGCTTCGACCGGCGCGGCCGCCTCCTGCACCTTCTTCGCGGTCGAGCCGGTGGACAGGACCTGGTTCTCGCGCGCGCCGTCGCGATACACCGTCACGCCCTTGCAGCCCAGCTGGTAGGCGTAGCGGTAGATCTGCTCGACGTACTCTTCGGTCGCGTCGTTCGCAAAGTTGCAGGTCTTGGAAATCGCCGAGTCGGTGAAATCCTGGAAGGCGGCCTGCATTTGGATGTGCCACTCGGGCGTGACGTCATGCGCCGTCACGAACACCCGCTGCCACTTCTCCGGCACGGCGTCGAAGTGAATGTGCCCTGCCTCCGCGATCTGCTTCATCAGATCCTCGGAGTACCAGCCCTCGCGCTTGGCGATCGCCACGAAGTCTTCATTGACGTCGGGCATCAACACGCCGGCCTGATTCCGCATGAACGCGACCGCGAACAGCGGCTCGATGCCCGACGAGCAGCCGGCGATGATGGAGATGGTCCCGGTGGGCGCAACCGTCGTGAGGTTGCAGTTGCGCAAGCGGCGCATGGGACGAATGCGCTCGCCGGCGGTGTTGCGTGCGCAAGTGGCGTCCGGTCCCCAGATCGACCGCTCCCACTCGGCGAACGTACCGCGCCGCTCAGACAGCTTCTCGGAGGCGACCTTCGACTCCTCGTCGATGAACTCCATCAGCTTGCGGCCGAGGGCCACGCCCGCTTCGGAGTTGTACCCGATCCCGAGACGCACGAGCAGGTCCGCCCACCCCAT
>Ga0137375_10010743_pt1 | contig 10824 bp, 9 predicted proteins | sample SagtaG_24_FD_104936 | JGI IMG/M metagenome (GOLD analysis project Ga0137375, IMG submission 104936) | Vadose zone soil microbial communities from Sagehorn Ranch, Mendocino, California, USA - Sage1_R_113_16 metaG | ecosystem: Environmental > Terrestrial > Soil > Vadose zone | place: USA... | reverse complement strand
GAGTTGCTGATGAAGCAGGACCAGATGAGCATGGCGGCATCGATCGAGAGTCGGGTGCCATTCCTGGATCACAAGCTGGTCGAGTTTTCAGCCCGTCTACCGGAGCGCATGAAACTTCGAGGCGCAACAACCAAGTACGTACTGCGCGAAAGCATGAAAGATCTATTACCGGAAGAGATTTTGTCGCGGCCTAAAATGGGATTCCCGGTGCCCGTGGGCGCGTGGTTTCGCGGCGCTTTCAGGGGAATCATCGAGGAATATGTATTGAGTGAACGTGCCGTGAGCCGCGGAATCTTTAACGCGCATTTCGTGCGATCGTTGATCCGGAGACATCAAGAATTTGGCGAAGACCATTCAGAGCGATTATGGGCGCTGGTCAATTTTGAGATTTGGCAAAGACAGTTTTTCGATGGTGAAAGCGCAAGCCACATCGAGGAGTCGCACTTCGAACTTGCGCATGCATGATGAATTCCACGTTGCTGACGGAATCTGAGACAACCCAGAATCGTTAACAAACTTATTGAATGCGTATCCTGTGGCTCAAAACCGAACTGCTCCACCCGATCGATAAAGGCGGGAAAATTCGCACTTACAACATGCTGAGAGAGCTGAAGCGTGATCATGCGATCACTTATCTGACACTCGACGATGGCACAGCGGGCTCCATCGAGCGCGAGCAGGCTGCTGAGTATTGCAGGGATCTGGTGTGCGTGCCGCATCGATCGCGGGAAAAATTTACTGCCGGATTCTATTCTGAACTCTTTTTCAACCTGGCCTCGCCTGTGCCGTATGCCATCCAGAAGTACGACTCGCAACTAATGCGCAAGGAAATCAGCAAGCGCGCAAAGGCAGGAAGGTTTGACCTTCTTGTTTGTGATTTCCTGGCGCCGGCTGCGAATGTGTCTTTCGATTTCTCGGATTATGGTCTGCCGGCGATTCTCTTTCAACACAACGTTGAGGCCATGATCTGGAAACGCCACTACGAGGTGCAAAGTAACCCGCTAAAGAAAACTTATCTTTTCACGCAATGGCTGAAGATGCGCGCCTTTGAACGGAAGATGTGTCATCACTTTGATTCTGTGGTCGCAGTTTCAAAGGAGGACCGTGAGCAAATGAAACGTGAATACGAGGTCGAATCGGTCTTCGACGTACCTACCGGCGTGGACACTGAATTTTTTCGCCCCGGCGGGAACGAGCAAGCAAACGCACACAACCTGGTCTTCACCGGATCAATGGACTGGCTGCCGAATGAAGACGCCGTCACTTATTTCGCCGAACGCATAATGCCATTAATCAAACAGCGAATCCCGGATGTGACGTTTACAGTGGTCGGGCGAAACCCCTACCCGAGTTTACTCGAATTAGCCACGCGAGATTATTCAGTGGTTGTCACTGGACGCGTGGATGACGTGCGTCCTTACATGGAGCGAGCGGCGGCCTACGTTGTCCCGCTGCGAATTGGCGGCGGCACTCGTTTGAAAATCTACGAAGCAATGGCGATGGAAAAGGCAATCGTCTCGACGACGATTGGTGCAGAAGGTTTGCCGCTGAGAGATGGAACAGAACTCCTGTTGGCTGATAGCGACGAGTTGTTTGCGAAAGCAGTGATCAGAGTCTTAACCGACAGGTCATTGGCTGCTAATCTCGGAAAGCAAGCTGCTGCGACGGTCCGAGAACAGTTTGGTTGGGGAAAAGTTGCGAAGCGCTTTGGAAAAATTTGCGAAGAAACGCTTACCCGCGTCCATGAAAAGAGGGCCTCGGGCACTACAACCTTGCAATCGAACGCCTTAGTTGAAACATGAGTACATCGAGTTACACAGAACCGTTAGCAGCAAACGCTACCCCGCCGCTCTCTTCTACGAAATTGCCGGCTCGAGCCAGCGTATCTGTAATTATTCCCTGCTACAACGAGGAGCGGTTCATCGGCAAGGCCCTTGAGAACCTTGCCAATCAATATTCGTCCGAAGACTATGAGATTGTCGTGGTTGATGGAATGTCGGACGATCAAACCCGGAAAGTAGTCGAGGAGTTTCAGCAGCATCACCCGGAGCTTTCAATAAGACTGGTAAGCAATCCTGCCCGGCAAATTCCACACGCTCTCAATCTTGGCATCGCCGCAGCGCGTGGTGAAATCATCGCACGAATAGACGCCCACGCTGCTCCGTCTGCTGGATATGTCAGCCGTTGTGTCGAACTGTTGGAGGAAGGCAGGGCGGCGGTTGTGGGAATGCCTTGTTGCGTTCAACCGGGAGCTGACACCGTTATGGCCCGCGCAGTCGCGCTTGCCGTCTCCCATCCCTTTGGAATAGGCGACGCAAGATATCGTCTAAGTGTAACCACGGACCGTGGCGAGGCGACGCAGGAGTTTGTCGATACCGTTGCTTTTGCGTGTTTCCGGAAATCGCTGTGGTCCGAATTGGGCGGTTTTGATGAGAAACTGCTCACCAATGAGGACTATGATTTCAATTATCGCGTTAGACTTAGAGGCAACAAAATATTATTGGATCGAAGCCAACGCTGCGACTACTTTGCGCGAACAACGCTCAGAAACCTTGCTGCTCAATATCTCCGTTACGGCGCCTGGAAGGCGTGCATGATTCGGCGGCGGCCGCGCTCCTTGAGGTTGCGGCAACTCGTGGCGCCAGCTTTTGTGTCGTCAATAGTCCTGCTAAGCGTGCTCGGATTCTGGCGCGCCATCGGCTGGAAGATGCTCGCTGTGGAATGTGCCGCCTATCTCGCATTGGCGTTTTGGTTCGCGTATCAGTCGGCACGCAAGAGAAATGAAAAGGTTCCCGTGATGACGATGATGCCGCTTATCTTTCTTGCGATTCATCTTTCCTGGGGCACGAGTTTCCTGTGGGGTCTTATTAGCCCACGGGCTAAAGGATAAACAAACAACGGAATGAAACTTAGTGTCTTCGGAATCGGTTACGTTGGTTGCGTCTCTGCTGCGTGCTTCGCAAAGTCTGGACACGACGTCATTGGCGTGGACCTTAACTCGACCAAAGTCGAAATAATTAACTCCGGTAAGAGTCCGATTGTTGAAGCCGGGATTGAAGAATTAATTGCGGCGATGGTGGCTGCGGGAAGACTCCGTGCGACCGCCGATTCGGTTGAAGCCATTATTAATTCCGAGGCGTCGCTCGTATGCGTCGGCACACCGAGCAACGCCAATGGCAGTTTGGATCTAAGTCACGTCAAACATGTTTGCGAAGAGATAGCTTCCGCACTGAAAAACAAGACTACGCGCCACACAGTTGTTATTCGCAGCACCATGCTCCCCGGAACAATTGAGAGCCTCGTGATTCCAACGCTTGGAGAAAGTTCCGGTCAACAGGCCGGTCGCGATTTTGGCGTTTGCATCAATCCGGAATTCCTGCGCGAAGGAAGTTCTCTGAAGGATTTCTATTCGCCTCCGTTTACGCTTATTGGAACTGATGAAGCAGAAACGGCAAATCTCGTTCGCGCGCTATACGAAGACATCGAAGCGCCGCTATTTGTTACGTCTCTCAAAACTGCCGAGATGGTGAAGTATGCCTGCAACTGTTTTCATGCGTTGAAGGTTAGCTTTGCGAACGAGGTAGGCAATATTTGCAAAGCGGCCGGCATTGACAGTCATGAGGTGATGAAGGTCTTTTCTCAAGACACGAAGTTAAATCTTTCGCCTTACTATTTAACTCCAGGGTTTGCTTTTGGCGGCTCATGTTTGCCGAAAGATTTGCGGGCAATCAATTACAAGGCGAAGCAACTCGACGTGGAGGTGCCGGTGCTTTCGTCGATCCTGCCCAGCAATCGCCTGCAGATTGAGCGAGCCGTAAACATGGTCCTCAAAACCGGAAAGAAGCGCATAGGGGTTCTTGGTTTCAGTTTCAAGGCGGGCACGGATGATTTGCGTGAGTCACCGATGGTGACTCTGATCGAGACATTGATTGGCAAAGGACTGCAACTCGCCCTTTACGACCGGGACGTTTCGCTGGCAAAACTTTTTGGTGCGAACAAGCAATATATCGAACGCGAAATACCGCATATTTCGCAACTGATGCGCGGCAGTGTTGCTGATGTTATCAATGACTCGGACGTCCTTGTGATTGGAAACAAGGCTGCGGAGTTTATTGACATCCAGTCTCGTCTTAAGAAAGGCCAGATGGTTTTGGATCTGGTGCGCCTTTTCAGCGAGCCGATCGGCGAAAGCGGCTCATATCAAGGAATCTGTTGGTAGTAAGCTTTGGGACGTTGGGTGGGTGAGATGCCCGCTGTCCTCAATAATTGAAAAGCAAAAAGCAAATCGTCTTGCGATGGGCTGTGGCTGCTGGTATCACCATCGCGCTAACGCCGCTGATCGCGTGGGCGGCCGCGCGGTTATTAGTCGTAAACTCTCCCCTTCAGAAGGCGGACGCGATTGTGGTCATGAGTGGATCAGCAACCTTTCAAGAACGTGCCCGGCACGCGGCCGCTCTTTACAACGAAGGTCGCGCACCCGGAATCGTTTTGACGAACGATCATCTTAAGAGTAGCTGGTCCCCGGACGAGCAGAGGAACCCTTATTACTGCGAACGCTCGCGAGACGAATTGCGACGCGCGGGAGTTCCGGATGAGAAGATCGCGGTGATCATAGTTCCCATTACGGGCACTTATGACGAGGCGGTTAGGCTGAAAGAGTATGCCGAAACTCAGCAACTGAGATCACTTCTCGTAGTCACCTCTTCCTATCATTCACGGCGCGCGTTCTGGACATTCCGGCGGGTATTTCAAGGGACCGGAAAGTCGATAGGGATTGATCCTGCCGAGCCCGGTCGGGAAACACCAGGCGCGGCCACGTGGTGGCTTTATCGATTGGGTTGGCAGATGGTGCCAGGCGAGTATGTGAAGATGTTTTTCTATTGGCTTCGTTATTGAAGAAGTCATCGCAAAAAAAGGTTTATTGATGGTTTTAGCATAATCAGGTGAACGAACGGCGAGTCACATTTTATTTCAAAGAGTGGAAATGAAAATCTCTACCGGAAATTTGAGGATGGTGGAGCTGATGGCCTTCGCCACAATGCTTATGGCCTCGTTGGCATTTGTATTTGTAGAGAGAGGTCAGGGTCGGCTACCGCGGCAGCGATTAATAGCTCTCAAGGACGGCGACGACTTACAAGCCGCGCTTCAATCATCTAGATTTGGTGACACCATCGTCCTCCAGGCGGGAGCCACTTTCACCGGTCCAATCGTTCTTCCATTCAAACGGGATGGCTCGGCCACTGATGCTGACTATATAACGATTCGCACTTCCGATGTCAGCGGCATCTCTAAGGATGGCGAGCGCGTAATACCTACCCAGCACGCTCGAGCGATGCCAAAGATCGTGGCAGCGCAGGAAAAGCCGGCAATTGCGACCGAACCACAGGCTCATCATTACAAGTTCATAGGTATCGAGTTTTTGCCGGCAGCTAATACGAGCTACGTTTACAACGTAATCGATCTCGGCAGCGCTGACTACAACTCATCTTCTCAGTTTCCGCATCATTTGATATTCGATCGTTGCTACGTTCACTCGCCTGGATTGAACCGCGCCCGTCGCGGCTTTGCATTGAACAGCGCTGAAACATCCATAATCAATTCGCACGTTTCCGGTTTTGCCGGCGCCGGCGACGAGACGCAGGCGGTCGCCGCCTGGAATGGCCCAGGACCTTTTCATATGATCAACAACTATCTGGAAGGAGCGGGTGAAATAGTTCTTATCGGCGGGGCCGATCCTTCGATTCCCAATCTGGTCCCCGCAGACATAGAAATCCGCCGAAACTATTTTCGCAAGCCACGGGAGTGGATTGGCCGCGCGACAATCAAGGGCACCCTTGAGCTCAAGAATGCTCGCCGAGTTGTAATCGAAGGTAACCTTATCGAAAGCGAAATACTCACGACTGCGATTGTGATAACTGTGCGTAATCAAGGAGGCAAAGCACCCTGGAGCACTATCGAAGACGTGGAAATCAAAAATAACATCGTGCGTCATGCCAGCTCGGGAGTAAACATCCTCGGCAGCGACAACGAGCAGCATAGCCAGGAAGCCCGGCGCATTCGGATCGTTAACAACTTACTGGTAGACATTGTAGCGAGTGAAACGAACAACATTCCTTATTTCTTACAGACAAATGCCGGGCAAGAGATCACAGTTGCACACAACACCGTCGAGCAGGCCGGAAACATCATCACCGCTTACGGTGCGCCTACTGGAAACTTTATTTTTCGCGACAACATTGTTCAGTTCAATCGTTATGGCATCGTTTGTTCAGTTCCGAGATTTGAATGCAGACGTGAGAACATCTTTTGCAGTTGCTTTCCAGCAGGAGTGTTCAAAGGAAATGTTTTTGCCGACAACATGGGCGTGGCGACAAGCGACACTCTTGAAGAGAAGTATCCGCGCGGCAACTATTTCATTAGTTCGTACCAAAGAGTTGCCTTCACGGATTTTGCCAACGGTAACTGGAGTCCGGAATCGATTGGCAGGATTCGTGGAAAGGCTACTGACGGAAAGAACCCTGGCGTAGACGTTGGAGATTTGCGCTCAGCCGGCGCCGCGTCGGCGCGAGATGGCGGTCGATTTGAATCGCACTGAATTGCCCAAACGTAACTCCCGTAATTCTATGGCAGATGATTTTGTAAATACGAAGCTTCGAGACAAGGTCAAGTGGTCCTTGCCATGGTTACTACGTTATCCGGCATGGCGAGCTGGCGAATTCGTTAGCCGGGAAAAAGACTCGGGCGGCGCCGGTCATATAATTTTCGTAATCGCAAATCATTTTGAACCCGGCCTGGGTCAGACCGCGTTGCGGCGTGTGGAAAAATGGTGTGAGTTGGCGCGAGCCACCGGCGACGCGATCCGCGATCACAATGGCACGCCTTTTTGCCATAGCAACTTCTTTCCCGCGGAACAGTATGAACGGCCGCTGCTTGAAATGCTCTCTGATTTGCAAAGGGATGGTTACGGCGAAGTCGAGATTCACCTTCACCACGGCGTCGAACAACCGGATACAGCAGAGAACACGAAACAAATGCTGGAAACATTTCGCGATACCTTGGCAGAAGAACATAAATGCCTCTCGCGGGAACATCCCGGCGCGCAGCCAAAGTATGGTTTCGTTCATGGCAATTGGGCGCTGGCTAACTCGGCAGGTGGACGCTACTGCGGAGTCGATTCCGAAATGCAAATTTTGGCCGATACAGGCTGCTATGCTGACTTCACGCTGCCTTCCGTACCTTTTCAATCGCAGGTGCCGCGTATCAATGCGATCTATCAGTGCGGTCATTCACTAGCCGAAGCGCGTCCGCATCGTTCCGGACCCGGGTTGAAAGTTGGGGACAGAATGCAACTACCCGTGATCTTTACTGGTCCCCTCGTCTTTGACTGGACACGTCGAGTGCGTGGACTGCCTGTACCTCGTCTGGAGGATGGCGCGCTCGCGCAAAATTACCCGCTGACCATCGAGCGTTTTAAACGCTGGCGCGGCGCGGGCATTGGCGTAAAAGGACGACCCGACTGGACCTTCATTAAGCTCTATTCGCACGGATTCTTTGAATGGGACCAGGACTTAATGATCGGCGAGCAGATGAAGAGATTCATGAGCGAGGTGTTGGAGCTTGGCGAGCGAACCGGTGAATTCAAGGTACACTTCGCGAGCGCGCGAGAGGCTTTCAACATGGTCGTGGCAGCCGTGGAGGGCCAGGAGGGTCAACCTGGTTCATATCGAGATTACAAGCTGCGGCAGATAATGCGAGGACACCCAATCAGCAAAGTCAGAAACGAAACGGATCAGGAGAGGGCATCGGAGGTCGTGTTACGATAAAAAATCCATGTGCTCCGCAATCTCGATGAAGGTTCGATAATGCAAATTAAAGACTCAGCCCCGGTACACACATGCCAACGGTAGTTTCGGTCTTCGGAGTGAAACCATTCCGAATTGGAGGCACCGAAACGTTCGCCAGAGAACTCTCACACCAGCTTCAAGAACATGGCCGGGAAAGCGTTTTATGTTTCCTCGCAGAACCATCCGAAGACATTCGGCGTTTTCTCAGCCTGCCGAACGTTTCGCTTGAGGTGTTGGAAAACTCCACAGATCTAAACCGGGGCGCCACAATGGCCCTCGCCCGAATCATCCGTCGTTATAAACCAGAAATACTACATTTACACTTCACCGGGTTTCTTGGAATCTACCCTTGGCTCGGCCGGCTGTTGTCCGTTAAGAAAACATTTTTTACGGATCACACCTCCCGCCCTGCAGGTCACGTTGCGAAGCGCGCGCCCTTCTGGAAGCGAGCCGCCGCCAGAATAATCAATCGCCCGATTAATAAGGTGATTTGTGTCAGCCAGTATGGGCAGCGTTGCTTAACAACTTTGGACTTGCTGCCAGAGCGACAGCATCAACTGGTCTATAACGCGGTCGATCTTTCGCGGGTAGGCCAGGACAGAAATCGCGGGTCGGAATTTCGAGCGCGGCACAAAATTCCGACGGACCGGATTGTCATCGCGCAGGTGAGCTGGATGATACCGGAAAAGGGAATACCAGAACTACTGGAAACAGCGCGTATCCTGGTTTCCAAAAATGCGCGAGCCCATTTTGTTTTGGTTGGTGAAGGATCTTATCGGGAACAATTTATGAACGAAGCTGAGACGATGGGAATAGCTGAACGCATTACCTGGACGGGTCTGGTTAATGATCCTTTTGGCGAAGGAGTTTACGAGGCTGCCGATGTCGTTTGCCAGCTTTCGAAATGGGAAGAACTTTTCGGCTGGATGATCGCTGAAGCGATGGCCTACGGTAAACCGATTGTCGCTACGAAGGTTGGCGGTATACCGGAACTGGTTGCCGACGAGACCACCGGATTTCTTGTTGAGCGTGGTGATTCTGTGGCGGCGGCGGAGAAACTTGATCGACTCGTTAACGATGCAACTCTGCGTCGAAAGTTGGGCGAGGCTGGGTGCAAAGTTGTTCGTGAGAAGTTTGATCTGAAGCGTAATGTGGCGCAATTGATCCGCTTATACGAACTGGCATGACCGACTCGGTTTCTGTTGAAGCTCGCATAAGTAATGGGCAGGTGGTGAGTTTGCCAGTAGAATTTGCCGGATCCCAGTCAGGCACAATTGGTCTTGATCAAGTAATTGTCAGACTAACTCCGGAGTTGAGAGCAACGGGAACCGTGGAGTTGACGATGATCATCGAAGGACAAAGCAGCAACTCTGCGAGGATCTTTATTCCGATGGGTGCGAAGACTTCCGCCAGCGTAGGATATTTACCCAAGAGGAAATAATACGTGGTCAAAATGTGGACCATTACTGGTCTGTTGCTCTCCGTTATAGTCAGTGCGGTTGTGTCTCCCGCGAAGCAGCCGCCGCGCGAATTCTTTGGCCTGAGCCTCGGCATGAACGAGGAAACCGTTCATCGGCGGCTGCGAAAGATCGCGACGCAGCAAAAGGAAGAGAAGGAACGTGAGGAGGGCGGCGAACAGGAAGTTTGGATCCTCAAGCGAGATTCAAAGTTTAATTACCTGCTTACCAAATTTAGTAACGAACATCGATTGACCTGGATTACGGTAGTTGCGCATCCCAACCGCGTTAGGTATACCGACATCGCCAGCCTCGAGCTGGCAACGAAGGCGACGGACGGTATTAACTACTCATACAAATGGACGGTGACGGCGACTAAGCAGCATCCCGCGTTTCTTATAATCGCCCGCGGCAGCACTCCTGACTTCCTAACTTCTTTTTCGGTTTATCCGATAATTCGATAAGTTGAGCGTTAGATTCAATCTTCAGGTTCCCTTATCAGTGTTGGATCTAATCGACCGGGCTCTTTTTCATTCGACGGCGCCGGTGGAAAACAACATCGCCGTGATAGCAGCGCTGCCGGCCGCATAAGTTAAAGCGGTTTTGCCTTGCTGTGACATATGATCTACTTTCAATCTCGCTTCAAAATCCCACGCATTGAGAACGGGCCAGGCACTCGACAATTGCGGAGATTGACTCTGAGCGGCCCTTTTCGTCTGTGACAAGTTTCGTCACCTGCCTTAAAACGAAAAACTTTAATGCTTCGAAGTTGAGCGCGGAATCTAGATCGCTTTAGGTGTTTTAGTTACTCAGTAGGGAAACTTGCCCTTTCCCTCGAGACCGCAGCCGCGGATAGGCTCTAATAAGCTTCCTACTGAGTGCCCCTATGAGCGTTCCCGCCATCAACGGCGTCCCTGCCATCAAGTATATCTGGCGAATATTGCCCATCTCCGCAGCGCTCGCCTTTGCTTACGCCACCGTGCTTGCGAAGCTCGGCCACGATTGGTGGACTGACGAAAATTATTCCCACGGACTGCTTGTCCCCTTCATCATTGCGTTTATTCTGTGGAATCAGCGAGAGCGACTAACGCGTGCCGTGCGACGGCCCTCAATGTGGTGGGGATTGAGCACAGTGTTTCTGGCCCTGGTCGCCCTCTGGGCTGGCACTGCCGGTGCTGAACTGTACATGCAAAGGACTTCACTGATCCTAATGTTGGCAGGTACAGTTCTTTACTTTTGGGGCTTCAAGCTTCTACGCTTGCTGTTCGTCCCATTGTTTCTACTGCTGCTGGCGATACCGATACCGGCGATAATTTTCAATCGTATTGCGTTCCCTTTGCAGCTTCTTGCTTCGCGCTGTGCCGTCTCAGCGATGACTCTTTTTGATATTCCTGTGCTGAGGCAGGGAAACGTAATCGAGTTAATGCCGCTGGGCGCGCGCGAGACAAAAAAGCTTGAGGTTGTCGAAGCATGCAGCGGTATACGATCGCTGATGACACTCATTACCCTCGCTGTCGTTTTCG
>Ga0137375_10010742_pt1 | contig 10824 bp, 8 predicted proteins | sample SagtaG_24_FD_104936 | JGI IMG/M metagenome (GOLD analysis project Ga0137375, IMG submission 104936) | Vadose zone soil microbial communities from Sagehorn Ranch, Mendocino, California, USA - Sage1_R_113_16 metaG | ecosystem: Environmental > Terrestrial > Soil > Vadose zone | place: USA... | reverse complement strand
GGCCGTGGCGAAGGTGAGCGCGCTGCTCGGCGCGTCAGCCGCTGTTGGCGCCGGCAGCGCGGCGGGTGCTGGCACGATCGCGCTTACGGGCGCTGGCGCCGCCGCGGTGGGCACGGCAACGGTCGGCGCGAGTGCGCTGGGAGCGGTTGGCACCGTACCTATCGCGGTGAGCGCGCTCGCCGCGGTGATTGTGGCTGTTGGAGCAGCGGCCTCATCCGTCTGGGTCGCGGACGCCAGTCGCGCGCCGGTGGTCGAAGTACCGCGGGTAGTACAGGTGGCAACTCCCGTCCTGACAGCTACATCAGTCGTGCTCATGTTGCCGGCGGACCAACCGGCCACGGCGCCTGCTCCTGTCACAGCCACGCCGTCGCCCACCGCCGCCGCGCCGACCAGCGCACCCTCGACACCGACAAGCGAACCAACCATCCCGATGATGACCGCCGCGAACCCGCAGCCAGCAGATGCCGCCACAGCCGACCCAGCTAGCCCCACACCGGTCGCCAGGAGGGCAGCCGAGCAGTCAGGCACGCGAACCGAACGGCCACAGCCGGCGAGCTCGCCATCCGACTCGGCGGCCCCGCCAGTCCGAGACGATCCCGAGCCGACGCCAAGCGATGCGCAAGAGGACCCGCCGCCCATCAATCACGGGCACGGCGACGAGGCGCTTGCCAGCAATTCACATCCCGACGACGGACACCCCGGCAACTCGCAGTCGATCGAGCCGCCGTTGAAGCAGCCGCCGGCCGACAGCGGATTGGCGGCCGGCCAGGCACCGGGCAGTAACGCCCCCGGTAGCCAGGGGCGCCAGCCGGAAGCTGCCGGCAATGGTCCCCCAGCAAGCGCGCGGGACGCGGGAGGGCCGCCTGGCCAGAACCCGGCGCCGGCCCATCCTTCGCCGCCAGCCGATCCGACGAAACCCGCCGTGGGGCCCGAGCCGAAAAACACACCCACAGCCGGCAAGCCGGCAGAAGTCCGACCACCCGCGGCTGAGCCGCCACGGCAACCCCCCAACCCTCCCGCCACGCCGCGGCAGTCGACGCCGGTTGAGCAACCATCGCGCCAAGTGGGCCCGCCCCAGCAATCGCCGCGGTCCAGCGGACCGCCCCAGGCACAACAGCCGGCGCCCGCGAGCCTGCCGCCGCGGCCACCTGCCACTGTGAACCAACCCGCGCAGCCACCGAGCCCAGCGAGCCCGCCGCGGGCGTCAGCACCACTACAACACGACGCGCGGCCCTAGCCCTACGGCGCGGCCGCGAGCCACACCGTTGGACCGTAGCCCTGCACGAATGGCAGGGGCGCCAATCCACCAGTGTGGGCATCGACCACAAAGGACCCCGTGCCGCTGCACACGAACAACGACGCGCCGTCGGGCGATCACGACTCCGACGGCTCATCGGCAGCCGTCTCGCCGGCGCGGTGCAGGTTGCTGCCATCGACGTTCACCACCCACGCATCCCAGGGAATGCCGTGCGCATACGTGACCGCCGGCGTAAACCAGCGGCCGAGCAGCGACGGCACACTCGAGCCGATGCCCGACTGCGGCGCCATGAACGCCACCTGATCGGAGCCAGGCGAGAAGCGCGGGTACGCCACATCGGCGCAGCGTCCTTCGGGCACGAGTGTCTGGATCTCGCCATCAGCCTGGCTCCACACGAGCAGCGACGCGCCCTGGTTCGTCGTGCGCGCGTAAACGACCCGCGTCCCATCTGGCGCGGCATCCGTCTGTCGACCTTCGCCGATCAGGAGCCCGCGCCCGCTGCCGTCGGCGAGCACGCGCTCGATGCGCGACGGATAGCGCGGCACCTCCTGGCCCGGTGCCCCGACCGGCTGGCCGCCCAGGTCCTGGCGCTCGAACAGCAGCGTCTGGCGGTCGGGCCACCACGCCGGCATGTTCAGCGATTCGCGCGGCTCGGCTCGCTGCAGCAGCGGCGACACGTCGCCCGTGCTCGGGTCCAGGCGCAGCAGGTCGGCGCCGCGCTGGGTCGCGCCAGGGAACGGTGCGGTGACCGCCACGACCGCCCCCGAGCCATCCGGCAAGAGCGATACCCTCGGGGGCATTCGCTCCTACCGTCTCGGCACCCAGAGCTGGACCTACTTCCCTGACTGGCTGGCGACGTTCTACCCGCCGCGAATGCCACAAGCGGAGGCGCTCGGCTTTTACGGGCAGGTGTTCGATACGGTCGAGGTCAATGCGACCTTCCACGGACTCCCGACTGACACCACGCTTCGCACGTGGTACGAAAAGACCCCCGCGGGGTTCAGCTTCGCGCTGAAGGTTCCGCGCGAGATCACGCATGACCTGCGGCTCGAGCTGCCCGCCGCGGAGGCGAAGACACTGGCGCTGTTGCACGTGGCCGACCAGCTCCAGGACAAGTGCGGGCCGCTGCTGGTGCAGCTACCGCCCAGCTTCGAGCCCTCGGCAGACGGCCGCCGCGCGCTGAGCGGCTTCCTGGATCTGATCGCAACAGGCCACCACCACGTCGCGCTTGAGCTGCGGCACCCTGCCTGGGCTGACGATCGCACGGAAGAGCTGCTCCGACAGCGGAACGTGGCGTGGGTCCTGGTCGACGGCGACCAGCTCAATGCCAGGAGCGTGCTGTTCACGGCGGATTTCACGTACGTGCGCTGGAACCGCTCGGGCCTGCCGATGCGCAACTGGTCCGAGGTGCAATACGACCGCTCCACTGCGCTCGACTGGTGGGCTGACCTGCTCCGCACGCTGCCCGAAGGCGTCGCGACGGTCTACGGCTACATGTCCAACGAGTTCGCGGGCCACGCCCCGACGTCACTGCGCATGTTGTGCGAGCGACTCAACCTCGAAGCGGTCGATCCCAAGCACAGGTGGCCGCAGCAGGTGCTGTTTTGATCGCACGCCAGCGCATCGACCTGGCAATCATTGCACTCCTGCTGGTCCTGCCGGTTGTGTGGTTCAACCAGGTGCTGTGGCCCGGCCTCAGCGGCAAGACGCTGCTGCCCTACGACAATCTATACGCTTTCGAGCCCTGGCACAGCATGCGGCCCGACGTGGTCCCGTACAACCCGCTGGTCAGCGACCTGGTGCTGGAAAACGCCGTCTGGGAGCTGCACGCCAGACGCTCTTTCATGAGTGGCGAGATGCCGCTCTGGAACCCGCAGATCCTCGCCGGCGCACCGTTCCTCGCCGACGCGCAGGGCAGCGTCCTGTACCCGCTCGACCTGGTCCTGTACTGGATGCCGCTGGCCGAGGCCTTCGCGTGGTACACGGCCATCCACGTTTCGCTGGCGGGCCTTGGAACGTACGTCTTCGGGCGACTGCTGGAATTGCGACGGCCGGCGGCACTGCTGGCGGCGCTCGCGTTCATGTTCAGCGGCGCGTTCATCACCAGCGCGACCTTTCCCCAGGTTATCGGTGTCGCGGCCTGGATCCCCATCTTGTTGGCGATCGTCGAGCGCATCGTGCAGCGCGGTCGAGCAAGTCGCTGGTTGTGGATCGGCGGCGCGCTGGCGGTGGGCACACAATTCCTCGCCGGCCATCCTGAGATCAGCATGTACGCCCTGCTGATGATGGGCGCCTACGGGCTCGCGCGGCTGGCGATGGTCGGTCGATCCGCACCCAGGTCGGCAATGTGGGCGGGCGTGCAGATCGCGAGTTTGATCGTGGTCGGGGCGGCGCTCGCGGCAATCCAGCTGCTACCGACGCTCGAGGCGGTCGGCAACAACGCCCGTATCGGCGCGCGGAGCGCGACCGATCTGGCGGCGTTCGCGTGGCCGCTGCCCCAGCTCTGGACGTTCGTGCTGCCCGACCTGTTCGGCAACCCGACCCACCGCCAGTGGCTGGACATCTGGTCGTGGACGTGGCGCGACAGCGGCCCGCTCTTCTGGGGCGCCAAGAACTACGTCGAGGCTGGCCAGTACCTCGGCGTGCTGACCTGGCTGCTGGCGGTTGTCGGACTGCTGCGCGGTCGGCGCGCCGTGGCGCTGATCTTCGGCGTGCTCGGACTGGTGTCGCTGCTGTTTGTGCTCGGCAGCCCGCTGTACCTGCTGATGCAGGGAGTCCCGGGCTTCACCCAGCTGCGTAGCCCGTTTCGATGGATCCTGCCGTTCAGCCTCACGATCAGCATGCTGGCCGGGCTGGGCATGGACTCGCTCCTGCGGCGGCCACTGCGCGCACCAGCGGTGGTCGGCATCACTGTCGGCGCGCTCACCGTGGCAGCGGTAGCCCTGAGCATCGCGTGGCCGGAGCCGTTCTTGAAACTGGCGCAGCGGTTCGTGACCGACCCACCGTGGGCCGAGCGAGCATTCGGGATCGCCTATCGCACCTTGCCGCAAGTACTGAGCACACCGAACATGTTCTGGGGCTACGAGGCGCAGGGCCTGCTGCGACTGGGGCTCGTCGCGCTGCTTGGTGGCGTGGTGCTCCTCGGCCTCCGTCGCAACGAGCGACTCGCAACCGCGGCCGCCTGCGCGCTGGTCGTGCTCGACCTGTACTCAGTGCACGGCCGCTTTCTGCCCGCGAGCGACACCTCGCTCGCGCCGCAGGCCAACAAACCACCCGTGGTACAGGCGATCGAGCAGCGTGAGCAACACGGTGAACCGTGGCGCTTTACCACCTTCGAACGCGGCGAAGAGAAGACCTTTCTGGCCAACGCCGCGATGTACTACGGCTGGCAGGACGCCCGCGGCTACGACTCGATCGTGCCGCGCTGGTACGCCGAGTTCACCCGCCGCATGGGCCTGCCGATCGACAGCCTGGCCTTCAACCGCATCGCGCCCGTGTACGACCCGAATGTGCTCGACAACGTCATGCTGGGCATGCTCAACGTGAAGTACGTGCTTACCGAGCAGCGCATCAGCAACCCGAGTTTTGTCGAGATCTATCGTGACGGACATATCGCTGCCTACCAGAACATGACGGTGCTGCCGCGCTCGTGGGTGGCGCCCGTTGCCCGGGTGGTCCCGCCCGGCGAGCAGCCGCTGGAGCACACCGATGCACGCGACGTGGTCTATCTGGAACGCGACCCCGGGGATGCGGCGCTGGCCAGCGCGGGTCACGGCACGAGCCAGGTTCAGCACTATGGCTACAACGACATCACCCTCGACGTGCACGTCGACGGACCGGCGTGGCTGGTCCTGGCCGATAGCTGGGGCCCGGGCTGGCACGCACGCGCGGTGAGCGCCGACCAACCGAGCATCGACCTGCAGGTATTCCGCGCGTATTCGGTCCTCCGCACCGTCCACCTCCCGGCGGCAGGCAACTGGACTGTTGAGTTCACCTACTGGCCGGAGTCAGTGCGGCTGGGCCTGCTGACTTCGGGCGCGGCCGCGCTGCTCGTGCTCGCGGTGATGGTTACGAATAGTGGCTGGGTACTGGCGCTCGGCCGTTCAGTACCCAGTCGCCCACTTCGCGCGCCTTATAGTCCAGCGGGTCGTGGAGCGTGAGCGTGCGGACGTTCCGCCAGAAGCGGTCGAACCGATAGCGCTCACTGGTGGCGCGCGCGCCCATTACTTCGAAGATTCGACTGGTGATCTCCAACGCGGCCTTGCCAGCCGCGACTTTGCCGGTGGCGACGGCGGCCGAGCATGCGCCGCGTTCCTCGGCTGTCAGCGCGTCCTCGCGTTCCCAGGCCGCCTGTAGTCGCTGAGCGGTGGCATCGAGCAGGCACGTCGTCGCGGCCAGCTGCGCCTGCATCTCACCGTAGTGCAGGAGTGTGTACGGGTCGTCCGTGGCCCGCTCGGCAATCGAGCCGAAGAACGGCTTTCCCAGAGCCCGTGTGTAGGCGGCAGCCTCGTCGAAGGCGCCCTGGGCGACGCCCAGAAAGATATTGCTCAGGATGGACTGGGTGACGCACGGCCGCAGGCTCGCCCACACGCTCCCTCCGGCACCGGGCGGGCCCAACACGTCATCCGGCTGCACGAGCACATCGACAAACGAGACGCTGCCGCTGTCGGTCTGCCGCTGACCCATATTCGCCCAGTCATCGTGAACCGTGATGCCGTCACGGCGGGTGGGCAACACCGCGACCTGCAGCTGCACGACGCCCGCCGCGGTCGCCGATACCAGCAGCAGATCCGAGCCCTGCGCACCGGTGCAGAACGACTTTGCTCCGTTGAGCAGTGAGCCGCCATCGGTCGCGGGCTTCAGGGTGGTGCGCGGATCGAGCGGATTGAGCGCGTTGCCCCACATCAGCGCTTCGCGGGCGGTCTGTTCGTACCACCGCGCGCGCTGCTCCAAAGTGCCGAGCAGGTGCGGGGTTACCAGGCCCAGGTGGTGATAGCCGTACAGGTGCGCCAGCGCGCCATCGGCGGTGGCGATCTCACGAATCGTCCGCAGGGTGGTTGGCCAATCCGAGCCGAGGCCGCCGTACTGACTGGGGATCATCAGCTTCAGCAAACCGCTGGCGCGAAGGCGGTCGCGCTGCGGCCACGGCGTGCCGGCGGCCAGGTCGCGCTCGGCCGCGTCGACGCGGAACTCGGCGGCCATGGCGGCCGCCTCGGCGAGCGCATCCACCGTGACCGCCATAGCCCGCAGATAGTAGCCCAATTAGAATCCGATGCCTGGTGGAACTGACGCCGCGCGACCTGCCCAGCATCGATCGGCTCCTGCAGCATCCGCGATTGCGCGAATTGCCGCGGGCGCTGGCGTTGCAGGCTGCACGCGAGGTGCTCGACGAGGCGCGACAGGCCGCACGCGATGGTGGCTGGGCGCACACGCTCGAAGAGTTGCCGGCGCTCGTCGCGCAGCGGGTGGAGCACGCGAGCGAGCTGCGCCTGCGGCCGGTCATCAACGCCACCGGTGTGGTGATCCACACCAACCTGGGACGGGCGCCGCTCAGCCCCGCCGCGTTGGAGGCGGCGCGCACGGCGGGCGAGGGCTACACCAACCTCGAATACGACCTCGACGCGGGCGAGCGCGGCTCGCGCCACGCGCTCGTCACCGACCTGCTGCGGCGGCTCACGGGCGCCGAGGACGCATTGGTCACCAACAACAACGCCGCGGCGGTGCTGCTGATCCTGTCCGCGCTGGCTCAAGGCCGCCAGGCGATCATTTCCCGCGGTCAGCTGATCGAGATTGGTGGTGGTTTCCGCATCCCCGACGTGATGCGGCAGTCAGGCGTCGAGCTGATCGAGGTCGGCACCACCAATCGCACCTACGCCGCCGACTATGCCGCGGCAATCACTGAGCGCACGGCGGTCCTGCTGCGTGTGCACGCGTCCAACTTCCTGCAGGTGGGCTTCGTGCATCAGCCGTCGCTGGCCGAGCTGGTCGAGGTCGCGGGCAAGCACGACGTGCGGCTGGTAGACGATCTCGGCTCGGGCACGTTGCTGGATACGTCCCAATTTGGGCTCGCGCAGGAGCCGATGGTGCAAGACAGCGTGGCGGCCGGCGCGGACCTGGTGTGCTTCTCGGGTGACAAGCTGCTGGGCGGCCCGCAAGCGGGCATCATCGTCGGTCGCGCGGCCGCGATCGCCGCCCTGCGGCGGCACCCGCTGATGCGGGCGATCCGACCCGACAAACTGACCCTCGCAGCGCTGGGCGCAACACTCGCGCACTACGTGCGCGGCGAGGCCGAGCGCGAGGTGCCCGTATGGCGCATGCTCGCTGCCTCAGCGGAGTCATTGCGGGAGCGCGCGAGCAACCTGGCGCAGCGGCTCCCGGCGGCTGCAAGGGAGACTCGCTCGGCGATCGGCGGTGGGTCGCTGCCCGGCCAGACCCAGACGAGCTGGGCGGTCGCGCTGACGGGCCCCGCGGATGAGCTGTCTGCCGCGCTGCGGCGGGCGCAGCCGCCAGTCATCGGTCGGATCGAGGACGAGCACGTGCTGCTCGACCTGCGCACCGTGTTGCCCGAGCAGGACACCGTGCTGGAAGCGGCCGTGCGAAGCGTGCGATGAGGGTCATCGGCACGGCCGGCCATGTGGATCACGGCAAGTCCACGCTCATCCAGGCACTGACCGGTATCGATCCCGACCGCCTCCAGGAGGAGAAGGAGCGTGGCATGACGATTGACCTCGGCTTCGCCTGGCTGAAGATGCCTAGCGGCGACGAGGTCTCGATCGTGGACGTGCCGGGTCACGAGCGCTTCATCCACAACATGCTGGCCGGCGTGGGCGGCATCGACATCGCGCTGCTCGTGGTGGCAGCCGATGAAGGGGTGATGCCGCAGACCCGCGAGCACGTCGCCATTCTCGACCTGCTCGGCATCTCCAGCGCCGCGGTGGCGCTGACCAAGCGGGACCTCGTGGACGACGAATGGCTCGAGCTCGTTACCGCCGACGTTGAGGATTTTCTGAAGGGCAGCGCGCTGCACGGGGCGCCGATCGTGCCGTGCTCCGCTGTGACACGCGACGGGCTCGACCAGCTGCTCGAAGTCGTGCAGGAGCTCCTGCAGCACGAACGCACGCGACCCAACACCGGTCGACCACGCTTGCCGATCGATCGGGTGTTCACCGTCTCGGGGTTCGGCACCGTCGTGACGGGCACGCTGATCGACGGTGAGCTGCGGGTCGGGCAAGAGCTGGAAGTGCAGCCGGGCGGGATCCATGCTCGCGTGCGCGGTTTACAGAGTCACAAGAAGAAGTTAGAAGTCGTGCCGGCGGGCACGCGCACGGCGGTGAACCTCGGCGGTGTGGCGGTCGAGGACTTGCGTCGTGGCCAGGTGCTGAGCGCACCGCACAGCCTGCGGCCGACGCGCGCGCTCGATGCCCAGCTGCGGTTGCTTGCCGATACGCGGCCCATTCGCCACAACACCGAGGTCACCTTTCACACTGGCGCGGCCGAGACGTTGGCCAAAGTGGCGCTGCTCGATCGGGATGAGCTCGAGCCAGGCCAGGAGGCGTGGGTGCAGCTACGCCTGCAGGATGAGGTCGCCCTGGTGCGCGGCGATCTGTTCATCCTGCGCCTGCCGTCGCCGAGCATGACCGTGGCTGGAGGGCGAGTCGTCGAGCCGCACGCCCGACGCCACCGCCGGCGGCAGCCTACCGTCCTGCAGCAGCTGGCAGTGCTCGCGCGCGGGACGCCCGACGAGATCCTGCTCGAGCAATTGCGCTCGCGTGAGCCGACCGACGTCGAGAGCCTCACCCGCCGCTCGGGCTTGCCAGCGGATGTCGCGCGCGCCGCGCTCGCGGAGCTCATGCAGCAACAGAGCGCTCTGCTGCTCGACCACGCCAATGGCCATCTCGATAACCGCAGCTACGTCGTGTCGACTGCCGGCTGGCAGAGTCTTACCGAGCGGGTTTCGGACCTGCTGGCCAATTTTCATCGCGGCTACCCATTGCGGCGGGGACTGCCCAAAGAGGAGCTTCGGACGCGGTTGGGCGCGGATCCGCGGCTGTTCGTGCGCGTGCTCGAGCGGCTGACGGCGCAGGGCACCGCCGCCGAGGACGGGCCGTTCGTGCGACTTGCGACGCATTCGGTCACGTTCACGCCCGAGCAGGAGCGCCAGGTTTCGCAAGTGCTGGACGTGTTGCGCGAGGCCGGGATCGCTCCGCCCGACCGCGCGGATCTGCAGACCACGCTGCGGGTCTCGCCCGAGTTGATCGATGCGCTGGTCGCGCGCGGTGTGCTCGTGGAGGTGGCCGCCGGGATGCTCTACGACGCGGAGACGCTGTCAGCGATCGTGGCGCGCATACGGTCGGACATCGCGGAACACGGCCCGCGCACGGTAGCGCAGATTCGCGACCTGCTGGACGCCTCGCGCAAGTACGTGCTGGCCATCGTCGGCTACACCGACGAGCACAAGATCACCCGCCGCGTCGGCGATAACCGGGTGCTGTACTGAGCCAGTCGCTGACCTATACTGGCAGCGGATGACTGGAACACCTGTTCGGGTCCTGCTGGCGCGACACGGGGAGACGGTGTTCAACGTCGAGGGGCGCTGGCAGGGCCAGTCGGACTCCGCGCTGACTGAGCGCGGGCTGGCGCAGGCGCGGCAGCTGGCGCTCGCGCTGCGCGATGAGGCCATCGCTGCGGTGTACAGCAGCGATCTCGGGCGGTCGATGGATACCGCGCGCGAGGTGGCGCTCGCGCACGGACTCGAGGTCATCGCGGACAAACGGCTGCGCGAGATCCATGTCGGCGAATGGACAGGGCTGAACCGCGCGCAGATCGATCAGCGCTTCGGCGAGATGCGCGAGGCCTGGGCAACGCGCCCGTGGAGCGTGCGCTTGCCCGGTGGCGAGACGCTGCCGCAGGCCCAGGAGCGGGCGTTGGCCTTCTTTACGGAGTCGATGCCGCGCCACCTGGGCCAGACCGTGGTCGTGATCACCCATGGCGCCATTGGCCAGGCCATCCTGGTGCTCGGCATGGGCCGCTCGGTTCAGGACCTGTGGCTCGAGGAGCGGCTCGACAACTGCCAGATCTCGCGACTCGAATGGACGGCTGGCCATGGACTGCGGCTGATCGAGCTGTCCGACGTGCGACACCTGAGCGAGGTCGGCTCGCTGCGTGGCTGGCGTACTACCGACCCAGACGCGGACGAGGCGACCGCCTGAGACCATGCCGCTGGATCTGCTCGAGGTCAGCACCCAGGTCCGCCAGATGGGCGAGCTGCTGGCGGACCGCCGCGCGGACCAGCATCGGCGGCTGTCACTGCTGGAAGCCATGCTCGCTGCCTACCGAGATCGCTGGCAGGAGCTGGCCGAGCTCGCCGAGCAGGTGCGGGAACGAGTCGCGGTTCCCACCGGGCCGCTGGATGAGCACATTCCGGCGCCCCCACCGCTGGCGGCGTATACCGCGCTGGCGACCGACGGCGCGGAGATCGACCCCGATCGCCACGGCGGCAGCGGCGACTTTTTCCTGATCAATGTCGGCCGCGTGGCGATCCCTTACGGCCAGCCTGGCCGCGCCGT
>Ga0137375_10010741_pt1 | contig 10825 bp, 8 predicted proteins | sample SagtaG_24_FD_104936 | JGI IMG/M metagenome (GOLD analysis project Ga0137375, IMG submission 104936) | Vadose zone soil microbial communities from Sagehorn Ranch, Mendocino, California, USA - Sage1_R_113_16 metaG | ecosystem: Environmental > Terrestrial > Soil > Vadose zone | place: USA... | reverse complement strand
TTGAGAGTGGCAAGGAAGTGAAGCGGTTCGAGGGGCATCGTGGGCACGTCGTCGCGGTGGCGTTCGCGCCGGACGGGCGGCGGGTGCTGTCGGGCGGCGGCGACGAGGATCACACGGTGCGGCTCTGGGACGTTGACAGCGGCAAGGAAGTGCAGCGTTTCACAGGGCACACGGAGGGAGTGTGGGGTGTGGCGTTCGCGCCGGACGGGCGACGGGCGGTGAGTTGCAGCGAGGACGGCACGGTGCGCCTGTGGGGTTTACCGCGTCAGTGATGAGGTCGATGCGTTGCGACGAGCGGAATCACGGAGGCGCACACCGATGTCGTCTGGTCGGTGGCGTTCAGTCCGGACGGCCGGAGGCTGGCCACAGGCAGTCAGGATCGCACGGTACGGTTGTGGGACGTGACGACCGAATGAGTGTCGGCCCGGTGACAAAGCCCTCAATCGCTGCGCGAAGCGAGGTTAGGGCTGTACTTTTCGAGCCTCGACGCCTTCTCAACGACTCTTCTTCTGAAACAGATGCCCGTACAGCCTGGTAAGTTCTTCAGCTCGCGCTGAGTTAGCTGGCTCATGCTTGGGAGCGGGGCGAATAGGCTGTTCAAGGTTAGGGTTGTCGCAAAGACACATTCCACACCCGCAAACCACAAACCTTCGGCATTTCGGGCAGCGGTTCTCGGTTGTCAAAGTAACAGGCTCGTGGCAGTTCCAGCATTTGTTCGAGTAGGGTTTTGCCAGATCTTCGATGAGTTCCATTACCGCCGGGCGGCTCATGCGTGCTGCCGCTACCTGGCCAGGCACAATCACGATGAATTCATCGGTGGAGTGAGTGATCGTGGCGAGTATCTCCGTGCCACAATCCCCTGATGCTTGCACGGCCAGTTGATCGCGTCCTGCACAGGTCCACCGGCGAAGCCTGATGCTCCTGCCGTCCGGCAATGGTTCAGAAAAGCGAACGCGCAGGTTTTCCTGAAGTTCGTCCATACCCGGTACTTCTCCTTACTTATTTGAGCACACTTCGCGCTCCACTCAAGCCGGGGGCCAGTGCTGCCACTCGTCGTCGCAGTGATGAAGACTCCCAACGATCGAAACCTCCCAACTCTTCTCGCCCTCCTTGGTCTTCCGCCACACGGTCCGGATCTGGTCGAGCGGCACGTCGATTCGCGCCTCCCCCTTTAACTCGCTGAACGAAGCGACGTTCCCGAGGAGATCCACGCACTTGAACTCGACCTTGAGGGACTCGAAATGACTGCCCCGACCGTCGCCGTACCCTTCACCGTCGGGCACGGCCTCGCCCACGACCCAGCGGAGGTGGACCAGTAGGCGTTCGTGGGGGGGATCGAGTTGAGGAAGGCGGCCGCACGGCGGGCACTCATGGATTCATAGACTCCGAATTGGTCTGGGTGAAGGTACTCGGTCAACGAGCCGACCCGATAGGGGAAGGCCCAACCCTTATCGACAAGGAGACCACCTTTGTCTTGCCGGAGACAGACGCCGATCGGTGCGTTGGGACTCGCCTCGACCGAGATGACGACGACCACTTTGGACGTGCCCTCCCGACCGATGGAGCGCACGTTGAAGATCGGCGTTGGCCTACACCGGTCCTTCACCTGCTCCTCGAAGACTTTGCTGATCTCGGTGGCAAGTTCCTTGTCGATGCCGTGGAACCCCGTGCAACGGGTTCCGTTCATGTCGGTGGAGACGCCGACAAGCACATGACCGCCCAACACGTTCGCCAGTGCCGCGACATCCTTCGCGAACTCGATTTTGCCCTTCGACGGGTCGAGTGTCACTTTGAAATCAAGGTCGGCACCTTCTGAGGTCGTGCCAATGAGGGGCTGAAGGCTATCCCAACTCGTTATTTTGCTCAAGTCAGGCGGCTCCACCAAGAACGGAGAATTCCCACCCCGAGTTGACACACACACGATCGGCCGAGGTTCGCGCCGTACGGCGCGGAAAGGAGACGCAAGTCATTTCTTGAGTAGCATACTCAAGAAATGGCTTGCGTCCCCTTCCCTCTCTTTTCCCTTCCCCTCCGTTGCTCCCCATCGCGACACCCGTGGGGCAATCCTCCGGTTCACGCTGAGCCAATCCACTCGAAGCAGACGCTTGGGAAAGACGGTCATGAAGCAGCCCATCGCTGAAACGCGCTCCGCAGATCCCCGAGCAAATGGCCGAACGATTTGTCCGCCCGCTCCGCCCGGCCCAGATTCATGGCCTGAATGAGGTCTTCGGCGAATTCGACACCGCCCAGCAGTGGATCCACTCCGGCAGCACGCACGGCCGCGTCGAGGAGCATCTTGTAGCGATCCCGATCGCACTTCTGGTCCGGTGGGTCGCACCCGTGGTTGAGCACTTCTTTGAACGCCTGCGAATCGATCAGCAACCAGCGTTCGACGTGTGGATCGGGCACGGCGCACACAAGCAGGCCCTCGTACCCTCCCAGCGCCGCCGTGATCTCCTTCACGCGCGCCGTATAGCCAAGGCAGTTCGCGTCACGCGCCACGATGAACAGGTCGGGGAGACGGGTGCGGCCGCGCTGCAACTCGGCGATGAACGCCTTCAACTCACGAAGCATTCGGCCGTGACCACCGGTGGCGCTGCGGACCTGCAGACCCACGGCAACCTCGTAGTCAACCGCCAAGCGCTGGATAAGGGTGCGAAGCACCACTTCGTGGGCGTAGTCCTCGCCGAAGATGAGCACGTCAGGCATCCAGATCCCCCCGAAGGATCCGTGTGGACACCAACACTTCTTCGGCATCCATCGCCTCTTCGATCTCGGTGCTGCGCGCCAGCGGGAAGCTCTGGTAGGGCTTGATAGTCGTCTGGCCGTTCTCCTTGCAGCAGACGTACAACGATTCGTCGGGCATCAGGTCCGCGAGCAGGATCGAATGCGTCGTAATGATGATTTGCTTCTCGCCAGAGCGCGCGTGCGACTTGATCCGCTCGGCGATCAGCCGGATACGCCGTGGATGGACCCCGTTCTCCGGTTCCTCGAAGCCCGTCAAGCCGGGGGGCTCGCTGGAACTGCCAATGGCGAGGAGGCCAAGGATGCGCAGAGTTCCCTCCGAGACGACCCGCGCCGGGATAAGCCGGTCGCCCTCCCGCAACCGCAGTTCCACCTCTCCCAGGGGGTTGACCTCAAGGTCAATGCCTGTCACGAACGGAATGATCTGGTGCAGCGCCTTCTCGATGGCCTTGAACTGGAGCGGATTGGTTGCCTTGAGGGTATTGAGGAAGGCGGCCAACTCCTCCCCCATCAGGCCGACGTGAAGGATCTCCTTGACCGGGGTGTTGGCGCGCATGCGTTCGCGCGGCTCGAAGTAATAAAACATCCAGCTCGCCAGTTCCCGGCGCAGGGCAGTCAGGTGAGGGTAGTGCGGCGGGTAGAGTGGCTTGGAAAGGATGCTGTGGTCGAGATAGCGCTCGAAATAAGTCGGATGAGCCTGGCCTTCCATGCGGAGATGAAGCCGGTCCTTCATCCTCTCCAGGAATGGCTTGCGTTTGCCGGTCGGCTCGCCTTTGCGCGAGAGCGCGGCAATGTACTCGTCCGCGATGCGCAGGATCCCAGAGCGCGGTAAGATCTCGACGTCGATCCGATACCGGAGATAATGCTCCTGCACAAAGGAAACCTCGTCCGGATGCGGCGGGGGCTTCGTGGTCGCACCATTCGGGGGCCGCCGCATCTCGCGGATCTGGCGGTTGACGGCCTTCACCACGTGGGGGGACAACTCGATGTCGGCCTGCATGGAGAACGAGGCGGAATCCCGGCCGACCAGTTCAGCAATCCCTCCCTTGCCGAAGGCGAACGACTCCAGCGGTTTCCCCCGATAGGGCGGATCGAAGGCCTCCTTCAGAGTGCGCGAGGACACGATGCGCGAGAGCAGTTGCAGCGCATCGAGGAAGTTGCTCTTCCCCGCAGCATTCGGCCCAAACAGGACCAACAGCGGCTCCAACTGGACGTCGACGTCGAGCAGCGACTTGTAGCCTTTGATGACGATCCGCTTGAGCATGGCAACCCCTCTCGACCCTGGAACTGCTAGCTCATTCTACCTGGCACGAGAGTGTCCGGGCGAGTCGATTTGGGGGGAGCCGGCTGGATATCGGGCGCCGCAGGAAAACCGGGACAGGGAGGTTGCGCGCACACCCATTCGGCCGTTCCGCAACCCTCCCTGTCCCCCTTTTCGCTCAGACTCTCAATCAAGGATCTCCCGTACAACATGGCCCTCAACGTCCGTCAGCCGGAAATTGCGGCCGGCGTAGCGGAAGGTCAAGCGCGTGTGGTCCAGGCCGAGCAGGTGCAGCAGCGTCGCGTGCATATCGTGCATGTGGACCTTGCCCGTAATCGCCTGATGGCCGAACTCGTCGGTCTGGCCGTGAGCGATGCCGGGACGCACACCACCGCCCGCAAGCCACATCGTGAAGCCGCCCGGGTTGTGGTCGCGGCCGGTGCCGTTACGCTCGGCGTAGGGCGTGCGGCCGAACTCCCCGCCGAACCAAACCACCGTATCCTCCAGCAGCCCACGTCGCTTCAGATCTGCCAGCAGACCGGCAACGGGGCGATCCACGGCGAGCGCGTGGTCGGCATGCTTGGGCAGGTTCGAGTGCTGGTCCCAGGCGGGGTTGTCGGTGTTGTCGCCGTAGTTGACCTGCACGTAACGCACCCCGGCCTCCGCCAGTCGCCGCGCCATCAGACATTGGCGGCCGAAATTGTCCGTTGCGCGCTCGCCGATACCGTAGAGCCGGAGCGTTTCGCGTGTCTCGCCTGACAGATCGAGGACGCTCGGAGCGTGCGTCTGCATGCGGTGTGCCAGCTCGAACGAGCCGATGACTGCCTCCAGTTCGCTGTCGCCGGGGGCGCGGCGAATCTGCTCGGCGTTGAGCGACTGCAACAGGTCGAGTTGACGGCGCTGCTGGGCCGGCGAGAGGCGGTCATTGGTCAGGTTGCGAACGCGCGCCTCGGTCGCGGGGATGCCGGCGCGGCCGACCGCCGTGCCCTGATACGCCGCCGGCAGGAACGCGTTGCTCCAGTTGCGCGGGCCGCCGTTGCCCATCGACGGACAGAGCGTCACGAAGCCCGGTAGGTTTTCGTTCTCGGTGCCCAGCCCGTACGTCACCCAGCTACCGACCGACGGCCGCACCAGGTTAATCGAGCCGGTGTGCAGGAACAGCGTCGCCGGACCGTGAGCGATGCCCTCGGTGTGCATCCCCTGCAACACGCACAGGTCGTCAACGTGGCGAGCGATCTGCGGGAAAAGGTCGGACACCCAGCGACCGCTCTGCCCGTAACGGCGGAAACGCCACGGCGATTTCATGACACGATGCTCGCCGCCGTTGCGCGTGCGGGCAGTCGTGCGGGCGTCGGCGAAGGACATCATGCGGTCGTGATCGCGTTCCAGACGCGGCTTGTAGTCGAAGGTATCAACGTGGCTCGGCCCGCCCTGCATGAACAGGAAGATGACGCGCTTGGCCCGCGGCGGCAGGTGGCCGGCGCGCGGCGCCAGCGGGTTCGAGGCTGCCGCGGTGCTGTTGGTCAGGCCGGCGAGGGCGAGGTAGCCGAAGCCGCACGCCATCGATTGCAGCGCCTGACGGCGGCTTAGAAGTAGATTAGGCAGAGGGTTCATATCGTCATCTCTCGTGGTGGAAAAGCCCACGGGCCGCGGCCCGTGGGCTTGGGCGCTTCCTATCAGTTCACATAGCGGAAATCGATGCACGCGAACAACGTCTGATACAATCGTTCCCACGCCGCCACGCGCTCCGCGACGGCATTGCCGGCCTCGTTGAGGAACGCCAGCGCCAACTGCCGCTCGCGCTGCGTCGGCAAGCGGCCCAGCGCCGCGCGATAGGCACGGTCCAGGCGAGCGGCGTCATCCAGCCCCGGCACCGCCAGCGCCGCCAGCGCAGCCCGTCGCGCTTGCTCCATCACGAAGGGGTTATTCAAGAGGTACAGCGCCTGCGTTGCCACCGTGCTCGTGTTGCGCCGCCCCATGCACGTATTCGGGTCGGCAAAGTCGAAGACCTCGAACAACTCCAGCAGGCGATTGCGGAAAACGGGGGTGTAAACACTGCGGCGCGTGTCGCTGAAACGGAAGTCGCGCTCAATGGTGTTCGGGGCCACCATCGGCCCACCGGCGCTGCGGTCGAGGCTACTGCCGACAACCAGCATAGCGTCGCGGATCGACTCGGCGTCGAGGCGACGGCGGTTCATGCGCCACAGCAGACGGTTTTCGGGATCGATGCGCTGGGCGAGTTCCGAGGCGGGTTCGTCGCTGCTCATCTGGTACGCCTGCGACAGCATGATCTCGCGAATCAGCTTCTTGACCGACCAGCCTTCCTCCATGAAGCGCCGCGCCAGGTAGTCGAGCAGTTCCGGGTGCGACGGCTCCTCGCCGGTCTTGCCGAAGTTGTCCACGGTGCGGACCAGGCCAGAGCCAAACAGATGATGCCAGATACGGTTGACCATCACGCGCGCCGTCAGCGGATTGTCCTTGCTCGTCAGCCACTCGGCCAGTTGCCGCCGGCCGCTCTCGTTCGCGGGAATCGCCGGCATCGCCCCGACCGTCGCCACTTGCAGGAAGCCGCGCGGCACCACGGGACCGCGATTGTGATAGCTGCCGCGAACGCAGATGGGAATGTCCGTGACCTTGGCGCCATCGCTCACCGCCATCGCCAGCGGCCGCCCCCCGCTCGCCAACAGCCGCTTCAACTCCGCCTCCAGCGCCTTGACGTTCACTGCGGGAGCGGCGCCTTTCGTCGAGGGCGACTTCGGCGCGACCTTGCTCGGTTCGGTCAGGCTGTCGGGGAGGAACTGCACCGCGTCGGCAACGACGTGACCGTTGGCCCCGTCGGTGGAGACCATCACGAACCACTGATTGCCCGGCTCGAAACGATAGCGCCCTAACGAGACAAATCGCCCCTCAATTGGAGGTGTCAAACGCTGGTTGACGTGGACCGTCTTCTCGCCGTCGGCGTGGAAGATGCGTACCGGCACGTTCGTGGCGCGGTTCGTGTGCGGCACGTACGCCAGCCGTACCTCGTAAAAGTCCGTCTTCGGGAAGTCGGGCACAAAGGTCAGGCTCTTCTCGGTCTTCGCGGAGCGGTCATCGTACAGATAACCCTTGCCGATGTAGTTGCCGCTGAACGTCGAGTGCTTCCACGCGCCGACCTTCTTGGCGTCGGTGTCGTCGAGGACGATGCCGGGCAGATCGCTCACCGCCAGCGCTCCCTTGACCAGCACCTCCGCGCCGCCCTTGCCCGCCTTGCCCTCCGCAGCGCGGGCCAGCTTGATCTGCTCCTTCAGCGAGGCGATGGCGGCCTCGTGGCTCTTCGCCCGGCGTTCCTCCTCGACGGTCATCGGCAGCGGCATCTCCGCCCAGCGCGAGACGTTGTCGTGGACGATCATCTTCGTGCTCTTGAGGATGCCGGCCAGAGCGTAATAATCCTTCGTCGGAATGGGATCGAACTTGTGATCGTGACAACGAGCGCAGCCGACCGTCATGCCGAGGAACGCCTTGCCGAGCGTGTCGAGCTGCTCGTCGATAATGTCCATCTCAAGAATCGGCTTATCCTGACGCTCGAAATTGGTCGGGCCGAGTAGGAGGAAGGCAGTGGCGATGAGATAGTCGCGGCGCTCTTCGGGGGTCTTGAAGGGGAGCAAATCTCCGGCGACCTGCTCGGTGATGAAGCGGTTGTAGGGCTTATCCTGGTTGAAGGAGCGAATCACATAATCGCGGTAGCGCCAGGCGTCCTTGAACAGCAGCGAACGGCCGCCGCCGCTGGACTCGGCGTAGCGGGCAACATCCAGCCAGTGACGACCCCAGCGTTCGCCGAAATGCGGTGAGGCCAGCAGTTCATCGAGCACCCGCGCGAAGGCATCGGGCCGGCTGTCGTAGACGAAGGCGTCAATCTGCGCGGAAGTCGGCGGCAGGCCGAGGAGCGTGAAGTACGCCCGACGGATCAGATCGACGCGCCGCGCGGCAGCAGCCGGCCGGAGTCCTTTGCTCTCCAGTTTGCCGAGGAGATGGTTGTCGATGGGGCTGCGCGACCAGGCGATATCCTTGACCCTTGGCGGCGGGGCGTTGGACAGCGGTTGATAACACCAGAACTTGCGGCCCTCTTCGACGCTCGGTCCGTACTTGCTCGCGACGGCCGTCCCGGTGCGCGGATCGGGTGCGCCGATCGCGACCCACTTCTCGAAGTCGGCGATGACGGCCGCAGGCAGCTTGCCCTTCGGCGGCATGCGCAGGTCGGGGTCGTGATAACGGAGTGCCTTGATAAGCGGGCTTCGCTCGGGCTTGCCGGCGACGATCGCCGGTCCAGCATCGCCGCCCTTGAGAAGCGCTTCCTTGCTGTCGAGATGCAGCCCGCCGCGCTGCTTCTTCGTCGCGACGGAATGGCATTCGTAGCAGTGCTCGGCGAGCACCGGGCGGATCTTCTTCTCGAAGAACTCGACGCCAGGCTCGGAGGCACTGCTTCGGACAGTTAGCAAGAGGAAGGCGACAACAGCGATCCGTCGGTGCATGGTGGGGCACTCTGAGGCGGTCGGTACGGCGATGTCAGGCAGGTCTTGTGAATAATACACCAGCGAGGCACGCCGTTGCCAACCAGAATTCACGGAATTCTTTCCTGATTTTCCGTCACGGCGCGGTTACAGTCGAAGGGTTGGCTACTTGGTTTGTAGTCCCGCCTTTAGGCGGTGAACTCCCAACCGCCTAAAGGCGGGACTACGAACCAAGAGGAGGGTGAGCCATGCGGAAAGTGCCTCACGTGGCAGTGTTGATCGAAACGAGCCGGGCCTACGGCCGCGGCCTGCTCGAAGGCGTCGCAGAATACGTGCGCGCTCATGGACCGTGGTCGATCTACTTCCGGCCGCACGGCCTGGGCGAGCCGCCGCCAGCGTGGCTGAAGACCTGGCAAGGGCACGGCATCCTGGCGCGCATCGACGACGAGCGCATGGCGCGGGCGGTGCGCGCGACCGGGCTGCCGGTGATCGACCTGCGCGGCCGTCTGCCGAATCTCGGGCTGCCGCGCGTCGGTGTTGACAATGCCGCCGTGACCCGTCTGGCAGTGCAGCATTTACGGCAACGCGGTCTGCTTCATTTCGCCTTCTGCGGTCTGCGACGTGGCGAACATGTCCACATGGATCAGCGCTGCGACGACTTCGAGCGACTGGTGCGTGCGGCCGGCCACTCTTGCGACGTGTTCCGGCCGCGCACTGCCACCTGGGAACGCGAACAGGAGCAGTTAGTGGCATGGCTGCGCGGATTGCCGCGGCCGGTCGGTATTATGACGTGCAACGACGACCGTGGCCAGCAACTTCTCGATGCCTGCCGGCGCGGCGGGATCGCCGTCCCCGATGAGGCGGCAGTGATCGGCGTGGACAATGATGCGCTGCTGTGTAACCTGGCGACGCCGCCGCTGACCAGTATCGATGTAGCCCCGCAGCGCGTCGGCTTCGAGGCGGCGGCGCTACTTGATCGCTTGATGGTCGGCGACAAACCCCCGCTCGGCGGCATTGTGCTCGACCTATGCCGGGTGGTGACGCGACAATCAACTGATGTCCTGGCGATTGACGATCCGGAACTGGTGAAGGCGGTGCGCTTCGTGCGGGCGCGGGCCTGCGACGGCATCAATGTGGAGGACGTGCTGGCGGAGGTGTGCCTGTCGCGCAGCGTGCTGGAGCGGCGTTTCAAGCAGGTGCTGGGCCGCACCCCCAAGGCGGAGATCCTCGCGGTGCAGATCGAACGAGCGCGGCAACTGCTCACCGAGACAGATCTCCCTCTGGAGGCGGTGGCGCAGCGCAGCGGTTTTCACAGCGAGAAGTATTTCGGCGACGTGTTCTATCGCAAGATGGGCGTGCGAGCGGGCGCTTATCGCCGCCGCGCTCGCCTGCGCGACTGAGCCGCCGCCTGGAGGAACGGTTGCATCCTGTCGGCACGGGTCGTACATTCCTACTTCATGTCCAAGCAGCGCAAACCGAAGAAAGTGCCGGAAATGGCGGTCGTCGGCGAGGTGGACGACTGGGAGGCCGACGTCGTCCGCGCCCTGCTCGAGATCCCGCCTGGCGGCGAGTGTGTCTTCTACATCGACTCGGCCGGCGGCAGCGTCTACGGGGCGCTGGCGGTGTTGACATTGGTACGTCATCGCCGGTTGCAAGGAACGGCGATTGTCCTGGGCGAGTGCTCGTCGGCGGCGCTGCTGCTGTTCGCCGCCTGCAAACGCCGCCTCGTGTCGCCCTACAGCACGTTCCTCTTTCACAAGATGCGCTGGCAGAGCGACAAGCGCGTCGGCAGCGAGGAGGCGTTCCGCTGGGCCAAGCACTTCGAGGATCTGGAGCGCGACCTGGACGACTTGCAGGTGCGGTTGTTCGGCGCCGCGGAGGAGCAGGTGCGCACCTGGACGAGCGGCGGTTACTACGTCACCGGCGCGGAAATCGTGGCCGCGGGGCTGGCGGAGATGATGCCGCTGTAGCGGCACCAGAATTGAACCACAAAGGACACAAAGGCCACCAAGAAGACAGAAGAAAGACCTTCTTGGTGGCCTTTGTGTCCTTTGTGGTTCAACCCTTCGGCAGTGTCTTGAGCGCGTCCCGGAACTCCTCCGTGGACTGGAAACGCCGATTCGGCTCGCGTTCCACGGATTTGATGAGGAACTCGGCGACCTTCTTGTCCAGATCTTTGTTGAACTCGCGCGGATCGCGGCCGGTAAAGGCGGCATCGCAAGCGTAAGGCAGGTCGCTGGGAACGTCTGGATCGCCGTCGCGGCCGGCGGGATTGCTCAGTTTCACATGCGGAACGACGTCCGGCGCGCCCACGATCACTAGATAATCG
>Ga0137375_10010729_pt1 | contig 10832 bp, 16 predicted proteins | sample SagtaG_24_FD_104936 | JGI IMG/M metagenome (GOLD analysis project Ga0137375, IMG submission 104936) | Vadose zone soil microbial communities from Sagehorn Ranch, Mendocino, California, USA - Sage1_R_113_16 metaG | ecosystem: Environmental > Terrestrial > Soil > Vadose zone | place: USA... | reverse complement strand
GTGTCCTTGCGGCAACCGTCCATTGACGCCCGGAAATTCACCTACTTCAGTTTTTAGCACCCACGCACAGACAGCCTCCATTTCGGTAACCGTGCATGATTTGTGATTGCCGTTTCATTTATCGTATCCACCGATGCCCGATTTTACTTCTTGGAGGTATTCGATGGATTCAGATTCAATTCCTGCCGATCTGCTCGAACTGCAAGCCCGCTTTACTCACTGGCGGGCAACCCGTAAATACAACCGTGAACCGATTCCCGAGGATCTCAGCATCGCAACTCTGGAGATGGCCCGCCGTTATCCGCCTTCTCTCCTCCGCCGGGTTTTGAAATTTGATCCGGCGAGGCTCAAAAACAAACAGCCGGCCAAACGCTCCTCGCGCGCCGCCGTGCGCAAATCCCCACTTCCTGCTTTCTTCAAGCTCCCTGATCCGGCAACATTTCCCAGCCAGAGTTCCGCATCCCACTCGACAAGTGATTGTCGTCTTGTGCTCGAACGTCCTGACGGATCGAGACTCTGTTTGACCTTGCCCGCCGTGGACGCCTCGGCGATCAAATCACTCTGTGCCGATTTCCTGCGAGGCTCAACCTTATGATCCAGATTGTTCCGCAATTACGAATTTGGCTCGCCTACGGGGCTGTCGATTTCCGCAAAGGGATCGACGCCCTGGTCGCCTTATGCCGGCAGCAATTGGCTTCCAGTCCCGACGATGGGGCGCTCTATGTTTTCAGAAACCGGCGCGGCTCCGCCTTGAGGGTCCTTTGCTACGATGGCCATGGCTATTGGTTGTGCACGCGTCGTTTCTCACGCGGAACCCTTCGCTGGTGGCCCAAGCCGCAACAGCAGAACACGCCTCTCCATGCGCTTGAGGCTCAGCAACTCTCGGTCCTGCTTTATAACGGCTTGCCCGATCAGGCATCCTTTGTTTCCGCCTGGCGCTCGGTTTCTCCTCCTCAGACGGCCCGCCTTTCCTCGCTCAGCGCCGATTCTTCTCCTCGATAGTTCCACGGCAGGAAGGCGCCCGGATTTTCTCTGACCTCCGCCGATTTTCTCAGCGCCCAGACCAGGTAGTTCCAGACGTTGGTCTGATTCAGGCGACAGGTGATCATCACGCTCAGGATTATTCCCCCCACACAGGCTCCGTAACTGGTTCGATAAAAATAGGAGTTCTTGCGGATCATCACCGGCGCTTTCAAGACCTGCTCCGCAGGGTTGTTGTCGATCGGCGCCCCGGGGACGCGAAGAAAGCTTGTCAACTCCTCGTAGTTATTTTGAAAGTATGAGATGGCTTTCCCAAGACTCGAGTTCGGCTCCACTCTCTTTTCCTTCATCTCCTCATCCATCCATTGCCGGAACTCGGACAGGATTGGCCCGCTATGCTCTTGATGGTAGGCCAATCGCTCTTCATCCTCCATCCCCTCGGTTGCCGCCTCGTTCTTGTAGATTTCACCAATCTGGTCCAGCACGTACCCGCAGGCTTGGGGATAGAACTTCTCCAGTTCGGCAAACTTTCGTCTCGCATGCGTCAAGCAGCAGCATTCGATTCGTTCTTCCTCCCCGCTCCAATTGGCGGCCAAAGCATCATTCATCCGAATGATCGGGGCCAGCCCACGGCTTCGCTGCTCAAGCAACTTCTCGGCGTTCTCTCCCAGATGGCGACGACCATTGAGGTAGAGCGCGATCTTCACTCCATCAGCTCTCTCGGCCACGATCCCCGTGGTTTGGATTCCAACCCGCTCGCCTTTTCCCTTGGCCTGATTCTCCTTCATCAACTCCAGGATCCTTAACCACGTGTCGTCACCGTATAAAACCTTGGCATTGGCCGCCTCGCGCTCCATCTGTTTGTAGATCGGCAGCAAGGCCTCGGCGACAACCGCACACCGCTCAAAGATCGTCGATTCCGACAGCGGAATCTGGCACATCGTCTGTAGACCAGACATCCGATAGAGCGGAGTCGCCACCAAATACCTGTTGATGGCAATTGCCGCATCTGCCGTCTCATCATATTTCTGCGGCTTGACTCCCTCCGGCAACGGCGCCTCATATTCCTTCCCACACAACAGGCATCGGAGTACCTCTTGCACATAGTGCGTCGCACTAATCACCGGCTGGCCTGTAAACTGAATGAAGCCGTGTGGTCTCGAAACCTGATAGACCTTGCCTGTGCACTCGGTCGCCGGGCAGGGACTGCCGGAACCGAGTTCCGTATGACGGCAATAAACCTTCTTTGCGCCTTGATAGGCCGAAGCGGGATTCCGCCCGTGTCCGCGCCTGTTGGGCCGGACTTCGCTTTCGGACTGCTGGTTCTTCTCAGTTCCAGCTCTTTGGCGACCCTCGCCCTGGCCTGTCTCACCCCACTCATCGGTCGCGGCCTGATCCTGATCCTTTTCCGATTCCGAAGGAGCTTTTTTCCTCTTTTCGCTTCGCCGGCCGAAGATCATTTCCCGCAGACGGAGGATCGTCGCCTTCTTGTCTTGCAACATCGCGACTAAATACAGCAGAGTTCGCAACAATCCGGCGATCAGCTCGACCTCTCGCTCTTCAAGTTTATTTTGCTTTACTCGCTCGATCAGGATTTCTACTTCGGCTGGATCGATCTTTGGAATCTTCTCAGCTTCGGCCATCGCTTTTGCGCCATTCTTTCTGGGGCACTTTCGAGACACTGCCGATTCTCTATCATATTCTCCCTGTCATTGTCATCATTGATATTGGCGACGCATAGTTCAGTCCTGAAATCACGCACTTTCGCCGCAATGACACGTATTACGACATCCCGCGGATCTTAACTTGGCCAGAGATCCTCGCCTTGAAGGCCAAGGGCAAGTAGGTACGCCGCTTCGCCGTGCGACAATTGAGTCTATTTAGCCGACTTGAGCATACGCCAGAGATTTTAGGCAAAGTTTCTAACTATTCGTTCGACCGAGCGCGCGCAGCAGATCGCTGGGCGCTGGGCGATCAAGTGGGCAGGCTCCATGACCTGGCTGCATTCTGTTTGGCCTTTTCCACCTGAATTTGGGCGATATACCTCTCCGTTGTTTTGCTGTCCCGATGGCCAAGCTGGAGTTGAACTGCAAAAATATCCTCGGTGTGCTCATAAGTCAGCGTAGCGAAAGAATGCGGAGAGGGAAGTCGCCCGACCTCTTTGCGCTACTAAGACGCCTTCTTTTTCGGCCTTCCCATTTTGGGCCTCTTGAAGGTCTTCAGAGCGGACGCCGGGATTTCCCAGTACGGGCCGCGCGCGTCTTCCTTCAGTTCGGCGCCTGGGATAAGCCCCTTCTTGAGCCAAAGCATAACCGTCGTGTAAGCGGAGTCGGTTTCCTCGGCGAATTGTCGAGCTGTCATTGTTCCTTTTCTCATAGTGGCGGCAAACTTATGCTTCCAGCGGCGAGGCGTACCATATAGTCCGCTCCAATATGGTGTCAAGGTTAAGTTGTAGTAGGCTACAGAATTTGCTTGAAAATCTGTAGGGGCATGCTAAACTTTATTCATATTCAATTGAGAGATTCTATGCTGGTTTCAGAAGTCAAAGAAGAAATGCCAAAGCGTGGGATAACGATTGCCCAATTGGCGAGTTGGTCTCGGTACAGCGCTGGTTTTGTCGGCCAAGTTCTGAATCGAACGAAAGAGGCGACCAATTTACCCGCCCGAGTTAGGCATGCGCTGGAAGAAATCAGGATCTTGAGCCAAACAGTCTTGCCGCCGACTGGCCGTCAGCTCGCCTATTTGAAACAGTTGGGCTTTACAGGTGAAGTCACAAGCCGCTCAGAGGCCTCGGCTTGGATTCAGTCTCTCAAAGACCAACAAGATGCAATACGGAATTCCGAAAGATAACTATGTTTCCGCATAACAGTTATTATGCGTAAAACTGATATGAAGAAAACACAGGGCTTAACAGAAGACTTGGACGATCTCGGCGCCCTGCTGAACGGCTGGCTGAATTCCGGCCGGCGCAGTAGCCCACACACTCACGAAGCCTATAAACGCGACGTGCGGGCCTTTGTCGCCTATACGAAGAAACCGATTCGGCAGACGCAACCAGGTGACGTAATCCAGTATCAGGCATATATCCGCAACGAGACTGATAGCCGCGCCACCGAATACCGAAAGCTGACTTCCCTGCGGAGTTTCTTCAAGTATCTGAAGCTGATCAAGGAGATCGATGAAGACTTGGCGGCGGCGATTTCCGCGCCCAAAGTGGAGAACAATTTCAAAGACAAGGCGTTGACCGTTGATGAAGTTCAGGCGTTGATTGACTCCGTTGGCGCCGATTCGCCCGATGGCCTGTTGCTGCGGTTGCTCGCCGTGACAGGCGTGAGGATTTCAGAATCGCTTTCTTTGACCTGGGCAAATTTTCGCGCCGCCGAAGATGAAGGGGCTTATGTTCACGTCACAGGTAAAGGCAAAAGAAATCGAGAGGTCTATATCGGGCCTGAGTTATGGGCCGACCTGTTCAAACTGAAGGGCGATCTGGAGGACGATCAACCGTTATTTGGTGAAGAAACGCGCCACACCGCGGCGTATCTGGTCGACCGGGCGGCGAAGGCGGCGAAGATCGGCAAGCACGTCACGCCTCATATGTTGCGTCACTCGCTGGCGACCAATCTTCTCGAAGACGGCGCCACACTGCCCCAGGTTCGGGACCAACTCGGGCATGCGGATATAAAAACCACGTCTTTATATCTCCACGCCAAAGATCGAACCCAGATGATTCGAAAGATGAGGATCAAATAGTTGACCAAAACAGAGGCTTCAATTCCCTATGAGCAGACGCAACAGGATAGACAATTACGACCTCTCAGGCTTGCCCGACGAAGTAAAAACCAGCATCGAACAGCTACGCGAGAAATGTCGGGAATGCGATATAGGCGTGGATGCCACCTTTTATATTCGTAAACATGGTCCGGTGTTCCTGCACGTTGCTTCAAGTTGGCATTCAGGGGAGAATCTCGAAATCAAAACCATAAGCCGCGAAGGCTTCGAGATTACGATTTATCAGCACGGCGAGACGGTACAATCGAAAGATCCTCGATATTACCTGATCTTTAGGGCCGAGGAAATTGTCGGTTATGGCCATTCGGAGTACCCCTATTATGATCATGATCCGGATGACGGATTACACAGCGTCAAAGAGGCCGAGGATCTCATTGAAGAAGTATTGCCGAACGAAATTGAAAGACGCCTGAGAAAGCACAAGTCTGTCCTGAAGGGGGTAGCCACCCGCATGAGGCGCAAGGGAGTGGATGCCGCCGCTATTGCGCCCTGCACATGCCGAGTTTGCAGCGATGGAGATTTCAATTCCCTATGACACTTTCGACAGAACAACGCCAGCAGATCGAAGCCCTGCGGTGATCACTGAAAACACCCACTGCCCTATGAAACGCTCCCTACTACTGGCTGACCTTTGGAAGATGCTGCGTGAAACGCAGCTCAAAATAGAAATACAGATCCTGCCACAACTCGCGGATCCGGATCTCTATGCCGACCCAACTGGCGAACTGAGCCAGACACTCAGTCTCAGCGCCAACGGCATAGAACAATATTTCAAGGCGCATAAACTGGTAGACGAGAAACGCACATCATCATCTGAGAGAGGACACAAAGGCGATACAAATTGCCCGACGCGCTCAGGCGCAGGCTGTCCAGAATGTAACGAGGAGAGCATACGGCGCGCCCCTCCACTAATCCCCACTGAAGATCTGCCATTGGATCAGGCAGGATGGAGCGCGGACTACAGTCTTCCAACAGGCAACACCAACTCCGAAGTTGAGGCCAACATCCATGAGATCGCAGAACGGTGGATCAACGAAAAGACCCGCACTCTCCGAACGTAAGGTCCCCTCAAAGAGGCTTCCACGGGTTGCTCGGCGTTGGGACATTCCCCCGATTGTCGAGCGCCAGACCCCAGTGCCCGTGATACTTGAAGGGGTGCGCTCCAAAATCGTGAAGACGCCGGCCGGCGAGCGAGTGTTGTGGGGTAATCGCCAAGGAACCATAGCCCTCGAAGAGGCTCTCGTGTGGGCTGGCGCCGAGCCGGCGCGCTTCCATGGCCTGGCGGAATCGGTTAAGCTTCTGAACAAGACCATTCCCCTTATACAACAGCTTGCGCTGAATATGGCCTCAAGAGGCGCTGATGGCCACGGCCTCATCGACTTAGCCAAGAACCTGTCATCCTTGACGGCCAGAGCAGTAGGTGGCGCCGCGTGTTACGTCGACGCTGATGACACTCGCACAAACGCTGAGGTCCGAGAATCGGAAATGCATGAGGCGGGTATCCATCTTGTGCAGATAAGGATTGGCAGAGGAACCATCAAACTTCTATCGGCAGCCTGGATGCAAGCAGATCCGGATTATCGCCAAATCTCAAAATCAGAAGTTGGGCGGAATTATGTCAAGGATAAGGAGAGGTTGGCGGCCGAGGCTGCCGCTTACGTTCTGAGTGGCGCATATGCTAAAATGGGTTATATTGGATTTGGCGCGCTTAACCGAGCGCGAGGCTTCGCAAAAAGGTATCTGGGCGAAGTCGCCAGTTTATATGGCATAAAAGCCGTTAAACAGTTCCGCGACATCGACCGTCAAATGGCGGTGTCAGTTGAAAGGGTGGTTGATCAGTATGGCAGAGATAAGACGCAGCGAACTGTCCCCCGCCGCAGAGGCAGAACTAAGGGCCCTGATGGAAGAGGCTTCGAAACAAGTTGCGGCGCGGACTCAATCAGTGAACAAGAACGAGCCGCCTTGCGAGAATATATACGGGAGGCGTGGAAAGGTCGTGAAACATCGAAAAATGCGGCGCGTCCCGCCAATCGCCCCCGAAAAAGACAATAATAAGGAGATGAAATGGCTGCGAGAGCACCGCGCTGAATATGCCAATCAGTGGGTGGCTTTGGACGAAGACAGACTGATTAAAGCTGGACGCTCGGCCAAAGAGGTTTATGCCGCCGCCAACGCCGCCGGCCTTCCTCACGCCCTTATCGTTCTGGTTGAGCCCCCGGACACGCCTCCATTCGCCGGTTTCTGAATTACGTCACAACAATATCGACTCTCCTTCCCCAAGCGCCGCGATAATCCATCCGCCGTAAGAGTGACAGCAACTTTACCGGCTCTGTTGCAAACATTCACTGGCCACACAAGATATTGTGGCGAATATCGATTCATACCCGCTATAGAATGTAGTCAAAATATTTTTTGCAACAGAGCCCTAAACGGAGGAACTCCGGCGTTTAATCCCCCTAAAAGCAGCTACCAAAGCAGCGAGAGCACTTATAAAAGCTGCAAGGGCTGTCATTATTCCTGGAGCAGTTGTCCAAAAGGATAGACTCTCTATGTTTTGAACTTGTCCTCCTGAATGAGAGCCGGGAGCCGAAGTGGGTGTAGAAGCCGTGGGATGGTTAACCGGCGAAGCAACTGTAACCGGAGGGCTAGTAGGTGGGTAAGCAACTGTACCCTGACGGCTAGTAGATGGGTAAGCGACCGTAAACGGACGGCGCATAACCGGCGGATGAGTTGTGCTTTGAGCAAATGCATAGCTGGGTATAAGCACAACTGCTGCCACTAGCAAGAAACTTTTCAACATATAGTGATACACAGTCCTATCCTCCTTCTTTAGAGCGCGTTAAGAAAGTCGCATTAAGGTACCGGAAGGGTAGCGCGCCAGATGTGAAGCTGTTACCGTAGAAAAGGCTATCTTCAGCATTAGCCAACATCTGAGCTTGAACAATAGGCCGGATGCTCCCTAAGCGTACGGTCTTTTCATCTACCATTCATATCTCCGAAGACTTGGCGCACAGGGTAGTGCTACAAATGTAAGCCTGGCGGTCTACAAATACCCCTGTCTTTATTAGACCTTCCCAAAAGGCCAGCCTTACATTTGCAGCACTACCGTAGCACTAACTCACCTGTAGTTAGGCTTGGGTCTTGGCTCGTCAGGCCTGACTCTTACATACCTGGGAGGGCTACAAGAGGGACCATTGCCCCCCGCAACGCTTAGATTGAAGTACCAATTTAGTTCACCTCCTACTACTGTCGTCGTACAGGTCACTGGACCAGTAAGATTAGAATAGGCGGATACACGCCAAGTCCCTGGTCTTAAGCAGTGTGCGAAGAAACTGACATGTCCATGCGGAAATGGCGTGCCTCCTTGTGGGGTTACGGTCTGCGATATTGTTCTCGTAAACGATGTATCACCAATTGGCCCTGTTGCCTGAACCAAAGTCCCAACAAAGGTAACAGTGATTTGAACTGGTTGGTAACTGTAAGTATCAAACCAAAACGTCCCGCTTAGGGAACCTGATTGGTCATTGGGGCCTGCGCTAGGTCTGCTACTGCCTTGAGCGTAGCTGTAAGATGTGAAACTAACCAACATGCCTACCATTGCTAAGGTCATCACCGCCGCCAAAAAAATTTTCTTCATCGCCGCTCCTTCTTCAAAAAGTTACCGCAAGAGCCTCAGCCCGGCCAATGCTCGCAGTCATCCCATCTTAGGAGGCCGTGATTTCCTAGCCGCCGCAACTCCCGTAACTTATGAATCTTTTTATAGACAAGTGTTGTGCCACAGATAGTCAAAGCTGGTTCGAGTGTTTTCTCCCCAATTCTTTGAACGCTCCAAGTGGGAGCCCCTTTCGGTGCCCTCGCATGCAGAAGTGACATGAATCATCACTTTCCTGCCTGTTCTTATCGCCCAGGGAAGCTTCTTGCTGCCCTCACCTACATGTCCGAAAATTGCCGTCAAAAAGGACAGAGGAGACAATTTTTCTTTGGCCTGCTAAAAAACTATCTCAAATTTAGCCGCAAAGTTATTGTCTGCAATGAATTACTACGACGGCCTTTCCCTTGCACAACTTCGAGAGGGGTCTGTGACAATAACTCCTTTGATTTTGGCGAGCGGCCGCATTTCGACACCACTACGGTAACAAAAATCAAAATTTCTCCCGGAACCCCTTGCGGCGTTTTCTCCGCAAACTAAGCTCAACTTGGAAGCTACTTTATCAAATGTGCCCTGACGTCAGAGGTCGGATGGTGTTTTGGCGAAGGACTGCTGAGGTTGGAGAGCACAAAAAAGCCGGGGGTATGTTAGCAAGATAGGCAGATGTCCAATCGCCCATCTTGCTAACATACCCCCGGCTTTTTTGTGCTCTCCATGTACGATGACAACCGAATCGCTGGAATCCTCGCCGAGAAAGTCCGAGACAAAGAGCGAAGAGCTGCGGACGCCGACGCTCGACCTGTTCAACGTCTTAATGCTGGCTGAAGACATCGCCGCCGAGCCGGCCGGACGATCCGTGAAGCGGTTCGCGGGTCAGATCGTCGAAGACTGCGAGCGCGACGACATGGCGACAGTCCGCGAGCTGGCTCAGGAGATCCGCGCAACGTCCGACCAGGACGAACGCGCGCGCCTCGCCCTTCAGATCATAGAGACAGTGACCGCGATCCTCGATGAGCGTGACGCCGAAGCGGCTCAGGTAGAAGCGGCGCCAATCTCGGCGGCGGTGTGATCTTCCCTTCCCCGGGCGTACAGACGTCTGCACCGAGAAAGACAAAAAGCCGGGCGTCTCTAGCTCGGTGACGCCCGGCTTGCCTAGCTCCGTTTCCTCGGCTCGTCGGCGGCCTAAGCAGTTCGTAAGGCTGCCAGTTGCCGCGCATTATCTGCCTGCCGTCCAGATAGCCATAGCCGGGCGACGAACCCCGCTATTAAAACCAATAATGAGCATATAATGCTTCGAGCTTGAGACTTCACGCCACAAACACGGAGGAACAGAATGCAAAGCTATCTCTTCATCGGTGGCCCTCACGACGGCCTGAGCTTTCCTGTCGTGGATGACATCGAGTCCGTAAAACTGCCGGTCGCCGTCACGGACAAAGCGGCATACGTCCGCTCAACGCTCAGCGTCGGCGACGTGTCTGTCACAATCTACTTACACAGCAGCTTGACGCCGGAGCAGGTTCTCGAACGCCTGGTTAATCATTACAAAGCATGGTGTGTGAATCGGCCCGGCGGTCGCCGTTGACTACGCAAACAGCAAAGCTGGGCGTCACGGAGCAATAAGGCGCCCGGCTTGCCCTTCAGTCGGCGGCTTTTGGGGAGCGTCGTTTCCTCAGCTCGTCGGCGGCTTGTTCAGTAGAACTCACCGTATCTCAAAGCCGTCAGCTTTGCGCATCATGCGCCTCACCGACGAAAACTGTCGAGACTTGCCGCCACTTTTCAGCCGCGCCAATGTCACCCCCTTCGCGCCATCCCCTACCGACCACGCCGCAGACACGAAGCCGGGTCATCGCCCTGCTTTATCGTTATTTTCTGAAATCACCTTTATTGAACATTTCCCTTATTTCTTCCGGGCTTAGTGAAAGTAGCTCATCCAACTCGTCCGCTTCTTTCATATCCAGGATAAATTGATTCGCAAGTATTTCTCCGCCATATGCTGTTTCACCTTCACCGGAGGTGTGGTTTTGACAACCTGTAATGTGACGCGTCACATTACAGGTTTAATGTGACGCGCACCGTCATGTGGAGTGATTGCCCAGGAGCCTTTGTTTGTAGCGTGAGGCGAGGCAACGACTCCACATAACGATTGCCCTCTAAAGGGTCTCTAGCCAACTGATGATATCCTTGTTCTGCTCAACGAGACGCTGCAACTTTTCCGGATTATCGAGCGGGGTACAGGCAGACAAAGCTTTTCGCTTCATCTCTATATCGATCTCAACATAGCCATGAGTGGTTGCTAGATTGACATGGCCGAGCCAACTTTTAATCACTGCCAGATCTACACCTGATTGAAGCAAGTGCATTGCCGTTGCATGGCGCAAAGTGTGGGGGCTAACCCTTTTTCCAACTAGACTCG
>Ga0137375_10010727_pt1 | contig 10833 bp, 6 predicted proteins | sample SagtaG_24_FD_104936 | JGI IMG/M metagenome (GOLD analysis project Ga0137375, IMG submission 104936) | Vadose zone soil microbial communities from Sagehorn Ranch, Mendocino, California, USA - Sage1_R_113_16 metaG | ecosystem: Environmental > Terrestrial > Soil > Vadose zone | place: USA... | reverse complement strand
GGACCACATCTCCAACACGCCGAAGCAGATCAACCTGATCCGGGCCGTCGGCGGTGAGCTGCCCACGTACGCGCACGTCTCGCACGTGCTCGGCGCCGACGGGAAGAGCCTGTCCAAGCGCCACGGCTCGGTGACGGTGGACGACTTTCGTCACGAGGGCTACTACCCGCAGGCGCTGGTCAACTTCCTGGCCCTGCTCGGCTGGAGCTATGACGACAAGACGACGATCATGTCGCGCGACGAGCTGGTCGAACGCTTCGATCTCGACCGAGTCGTGCCGAGCCCTGCGACGTTCGACTACCAGAAGCTCGACTGGATGAACGGCGTCTATCTCCGCGCCTTGCCGCCGGAGCAGTATGCCGACGAGCTCGTTCGCTACCTCCGGGAGACCGGGCACGACTGGGACGAGGAGCTCGTCCGCCGCACCGTTCCGATCGTGCAGGAGAAGATCGAGCGCTTCGGCCAGTTTCCGGACTTCGCCGGCTTTCTCTTCCACGACGTTCAGCCCGATCCGGGACTGCTCAACGGCCGTGCGCCGATCGTCACGGCCGCGCGTGACGAGCTGGAGCAGGTCGACCCGTTCGCCGCACCGGAGATCGAGGCGGCTCTGCGCGCTCTCGCCGAGCGGCTGGAGCTCTCGCCGCGCAAAGCGTTCGAGCCGATCCGCATCGCGGTCACCGGCTCGAAGGTTTCACCCGGTCTGTTCGAGAGCCTCGAGCTGCTCGGGAAGGAGGAGACGCTCCGGCGTCTCAGCGCCGCCGCCGCAGCGGCCTAGGCGGGGCGAGCGGATCCAGCGCGCGCTGGAAGTACAGCCACGCGCGGCGGCGGAACTGCGGTGTCGGTCGCGGTACGCTGCCCCGGCTGCGCTCCATCTCGCGCTCCAGGGCAGCGTCGGAGTCTGGGCGCTCAGATCTCATTTTCAAGGATTAAACGGGCCCCGAAATGATCCGGGTACGGCCCCGGGCTAGACTCGTGGCCGCCTTGGATACCGGCCACACCGTCCTTGTCGTTGACGACGACGCCTCGATTCGCATGCTCTGCCGGCTCAACCTCGAGCTCGACGGCTGGAGCGTCCGCGAGGCGGCGACGCTCGCGCAGGCGCGGGAGCAGCTCGTGCCCGAAGGCGTGGACGTCGTGCTCCTCGACATGCACGTCGGGTCGGAGAACGGCGTCGAGTTCCTGCGTGAGCTGCGGCGCGAGCGCCCCGGGCTGAAGGTCGCGATGCTCACGGGCTCCGACGACCTTCAAGACATCGACGCGGACGCCGTCATCTCGAAGCCGTTCAAGATCGACGAGCTGAGAACGACCGTCGCAGGCCTGGCGCCGCGTGCCGCGCGGACGGCTGGATAGAGTCTTCTCGATGTCGACGACGGCGGTCCGCAGCCCGGCTGAGTTCGAGGAGCAGCTCCAGCGCTACCTGTACGAGCGCTCGGAGGAAGGACGCGCCGTCCGCGTAGGCGAGAAAGAGGTGTCCGAGCAGGCTGCGATCGTGGCGCGGTACGCCGACCTGTTCAGCCGCGACCAGCTCGAGACGCTTCGCGCCGAAGAGCAGGCAGCCGACGGCGAGCAGCGGGAGTGGCTCTACCGATTGCGCAAGACATGCGAGAGCGGACTTGTCGCGGCGGAGCTCGCCGAGAAGGACGACGAGCTCGAGAACGCGCTGCTCGCAGCACGTGTGACGTTCAAAGGCGAGGAGCTGCCACTGCGCTCCGCGGTCGCACAGCTCGCCGTGATCCCCGGCTACGCGGACCGCGATGCCCTCGGCGAGCTCCATCGCCGGAAGTCGGCGGAGTTCAACGACGACCGGCTCGAGCTGCTGCGCGCGTACGAGGAGCTCGAGGCGGACCTGAGTGGAGAGCCCGATCCGGTCGCCCGCAACGAGGAGGAGAAGCAGATCTCGCTGCGCGACCTCGAGTCTGTGCTGCGCGCGGCGAGCGAGCAGGTCGAAACAGCGTTTCTCGAGCTCAGGGAGACGTGGTTCGAGCGCTTGCTCGGACCGGGTCGTGAGCTGCAGCCCTCGCACGCGCACATGGGCTACATCAGGCGGTTGTCTCCGCTCGACGCGACCTACACGAAGGAACGCGCGACCGAGGTGTGCCTCGCCACGCTCTCCGCGCTCGGTTTCGACGTCGCGGCGGACCGCAACATCCGCCTCGACCTCGACGACCGTCCGCAGAAGTCGCCGCGCGCCTGCGTCATCGCGTCGGATCCGCCACGGGTCGTGCACCTGATCACGCGCGCGCAGGGAGGCCTGCACGACTACCAGGCGTTCATGCACGAGGCTGGGCATGCCCTCCACTACGCCGGGGTCGATCCGACGCTCCCGTACACCTTCCGCAGGCTCGCCCGCGACCACGCGCTGACGGAGATCTACTCGTACATCTGCGAGGCGATCACCCGCGAGCCGGGCTGGCATACGGAGTACTTCGGCCTGAGCGAGGAGCAGGCGCGGACGAACGCGCAGGCGACCATGTTCTTGGAGGCGCTGCTCTTCCGCCGTTACACGGCGAAGCTCCAGTTCGAGCTCGACTTCTGGTCGAACTTCGACGAAGCCGGTACCGCGAGCGACGACTACGCGGCGAAGCTCACGGCGGCGACCGGGGTGCGCTACCTGCCCGACGGCCACCTCGCCGACATGGACTCCGGCTTCTACTCCGCCGACTATCTGCGTGCGTGGATCAGGCACGCGCAGCTGCGTGCGTATCTGATCGACCAGATCGGCGACGACTGGTGGCGCAGTGAGCAGACGGGGACGATCCTGCGCGCGCTGTTTGCCGAGGGCACGAAGCCGTCGAGCGAGGAGATCGCCATTCGGCTCGGTTACGAGCCGTACGACACTGCGCCGCTCGTCGCGGAACTGACCCAGTGAGCCGGGGAAGGGATCAGTCGTGGGCGATCCAGCTTGCGGGTTGAAGCGGCCGTGCGGGCAAAGCCCGCCCGGCCTCTATGCGGCGCCGCCAAGTCGGCGCCTGACGGCCCCCTGATTTGCGCGCAGTCGCGTACGACCATTTCTACGCGTACGACGAGCTGACCGACACGTTGCGCGCGTGGGCGGAGGAGGCCCCGACGCTGTGCGCGGTCGAGTCGATCGGCAAGTCGTACGAGGACCGCGACATCTGGCTCGTGACGGTGACGAACACCGAGACCGGCGCGCACAGCGACAAGCCGGCCTTCCTGATCGAGGCGAACATCCACTCGATGGAGTGGACGGGCTGCACGGCGTCACTCCACCTGATCCACCACCTCTTGACCGGGCACGGCCAGGACGAGCGCGTCACACGCGTCCTCGACACCCGTGCCTTCTACGTGATTCCCCGCCTCAATCCCGACGGCGCGGAGCTCGGGCTTCAGCAGCGGCGGTTCATCCGCTCGAGCGTGCGGCCCTATCCCCGCGAAGAGCCCGAGGACGGACTGCAGGTCGAAGACCTCGACGGCGACGGACGGGTGCTCGACATGCGGCTCGAGGATCCCAACGGCTCCTGGGGTGCGCATCCGGAGGAGCCCGGCCTGCTCGTGCGCCGGGATCCTGTCGACGGCCCGGACGACGGGCCGTTCTACCGCCTGCTGGCGGAAGGCCGCCTACGGAATTACGACGGCGTCACGATCAAGGTGCCCTGGCCCCTCGAAGGGCTCGACCTGAACCGGAACTTCCCCGCGGAGTGGGCGCCGGAGCACGAGCAGCGCGGCGCGGGCCCTTACCCGACCTCCGAGCCGGAAGTGCGCGCGATGGTGCAGGCGGTCGTGGACCGGCCGAACATCACCGGGCACGTCGCGTACCACACGTTCAGCGGCGTGCACCTGCGTCCATACGCCGGCCGGCCTGACGAGGACTTTCCGACGACCGACCTGCGCGCATACCAGATCATCGGCGCGCGCGGTACCGAGCTGACCGGCTATCCGGCGGTGTCCGTCTTCCACGACTTCAGGTACGACCCGAAGCAGACCATCAAGGGCGGCGCGCACGACTGGATGTACGACCAGGTCGGTGTCTTCTCGTGGACGACGGAGTTCTGGAGCCCGCAGCGGCAAGCCGGCCTCTCGGACTACCACTTCACGGACTGGATCCGCGAGCACCCGATCGAGGACGACCTGGCGCTGATCCGGTGGGCGAAGAAGACCTATCCCGACGCGTACGTCGACTGGTACGAGTTCGACCATCCGGAGCTCGGCAAAGTCGAGCTCGGCGGCTGGGACATCATCAACTACTGGTTCAACGTTCCCTTCGACCGGCTCGAGCAGGAGGTCGCGCCGCACTCGGAGTGGGCGGTCTTCCACGCACTGATCTCGCCGCTGCTCGAGGTGCGCTCGCTCGACGTCGAGCAGCTGGGGGAGACCTCGTTCCTCGTGCGGCTCGTGCTCCAGAACTCAGGCTGGCTGCCGACGAACGTGACCGAGAAGGCGGTCGAGCGGAAGGCCGTGCGCCCCCTCGAGGTCGAGCTCGAGTTGCCGGAGGGCGCGCGCCTCGTCGGCGGCGAGATGACGACCGAGGTCGGCCAGCTGAAAGGCCGGGTCGAGAAGCGCTCCACGACCTGGTGGGCGAACGACGAGTCGACCAACGACCTCGCGAAGCTCGAGTGGGTGATCGAGGCGCCGGCCGGCAGCGAGGTCGGCATCGAGGCGCGCCATTCCCGCGCCGGCACCCTCCGCCGTCGCGTGACGCTGCAGTAACGCTCAGACACTCGTTCGAGGGATCCGGAGTCCCTACCCCCACCGGGGGAGGCGTCCGCACCGGAACCGCCCTACGTTCCGCTCCAGGAGGCGAAAGCCTCTTTGCGGCAACTGCGGCCCGCGTGCTCACGCGGTCAAAAGGGAGTTTCGAACAACACAATGCGCGACTCGACAGGCTTGGCGCGAGGAGTCCGGTCCAACGCTCTTTGGGGAAGCGGGTCACGGGGCGAATCGCGAAGGAACGCTCTTTGGGGCTCGGGTGGACGGGGCGGACGTCGTCTCGCGACGGCGGCTCTTGCAGCGCTCACCCTCGTTGTCCCGTTGTCGGCGGTCGCCGACGATGGCGGCCAGGCGAAGGGCACGTTCATCAGCCCCGGTCTCCTCGACCAGGGGGCCAAGGATCCCGGCAAGAAGATTCACGTCATCATCCAGAGCACCGGCGGCACCTCCGCAGCGGCTGAGAGCGTCAGCGGGCTCGGCGCAAATCTCCGGCGTCAACTCAATTCCGCGGGCGCGGTTGCGGTCGACATCACAGCCGGGAAGCTCGCCTCGCTCGCCAAGCAGTCCGGACTGACGATCACACCGGACGCGACCGTGCATCTGAGCGGCTCGATGAGCTATTCGACTCAGCTCTGGCCGTACGAAGCAGGCGACGCCTGGCTGTGGGGCTCCTCGGCGCCCCAGGCTCCGACGATTGCGATCATCGATTCGGGCATCGAGGCGAACCGAGCCGACTTCGACGGCGGCAGCCGAGTCGCCGGCCAGGTCAATCTGTCCAGCATGACGCCGAACTCGCCTGGTGACGGGCGCGGTCACGGCACGTTCGTCGCGGGCATCGCGGCGGGGTCTGCAGCGGGTTACGCCGGTGCCGCCCCGAACGCGAAGATCCTGTCCCTCGACGTCATGGACGACACCGGAACGGCGCGGACGAGCGATGTGATCGCCGCGTGCGATTGGATTCTCGCGAACAAATCGGCGTACAACATCCGGGTCGCGAACTTCTCGCTGCACTCAGGCGCGAAGAACCACTTCTACAACGACCCGCTCGATCGGGCGGTCGAGAAGCTGTGGTTCGGCGGCGTCTTCGTCGTTGCGGCTGCGGGCAACTACGGGAGCCCCAGCGGTCCGAGTGGAGTCATGTACGCGCCTGGCAACGATCCGTTCGTGATGACGGTTGGCGCAGTCGATCTCGGCACGAGCATCTGGCGTACCGACGACACGGCGGCACCGTGGTCTGCATGGGGCTACACCGAAGACGGATTCTCCAAGCCTGAAATCGGTGCAGCCGGCCGGTACATGATCGGGCCGGTCCCGACGAGCTCGACGCTGGTGGCGGAGCGGCCCGACCATGTCGTTTCGCCGGGCTACATGGAGCTTTCCGGCACGTCGTTTGCGGCACCGGTGGTCGCCGGCACCGCGGCGCAGATCCTGGCACGGCATCCGAGCTGGACGCCGGATCAGGTCAAGGGCGCCTTGATGCTCACGGCGAAGTCACTTCCCAGTGCCGTGCGTGGCTCGCTCGGCGTTGGCAGCGTCAATGCCTACGGCGCAGCGATGCTGTCGAACCCGCCGAATCCGAACCTCGCCCTGCGCAAGTACGTCACGAGCAGCGGGCCAGGCGGCGACCTGAGCTTCGACGCCGCCTCTTGGGCCTCGGTCGTGCAAAGCAACGCGTCTTGGGCAAGCGCCTCGTGGGCGGACGCCTCCTGGGCGGCCGCGTCTTGGAGTGCTGCGTCCTGGGCGGATGCCTCCTGGGCGGCGGCCTCGTGGGCCGACGCGTCGTGGGCCGACGCGTCCTGGGCCGACGCGTCCTGGGCGCAGGCATCCTGGGCAGACACGTCTCAGGAAGACGGCGCCGATGGTGAAGGGGCCGGCACTCAGCCGGGCACTTCCGCCGCGGCGATCGGCAGTCTGCAGACCCAGGCCGGCGTCTCTCCGTAACCCGGTTGTGAGCCCGGCGGCTTCTCGGCGCCGCCGGGCTCCCTCTAACGAGGCTCAGTGGTTGCAGGTCGCGCAGCCGATACCTCTCAGTAACCGCTGTGTGCATGGCGAACGTGCAAGCAGTCGGTTACTGCGGCGGCATGACGATCGAGCTCACCACACCGGCGGCGGCGCACGCCCTGGCCGACTATCTGCGGCGTTGCGAATGCAATGTCCTCTTCCTCGACGATCTCGTGTTCGAGGTCTCGCCACCGGAACGCTCACAGACGCCACGCCAAGCTCGGATCGAGCTCAACGCTTACCTGCGCGTTTGGCAGGCGCTGAATCCGACGGAGGACATCACCGTTGGGTTCGAAGAGGATGCGCCGAGCTGAGGTGCGAAAGCCCGCTTTGAAAGCGCGACCGGAAGAGGAACGAGGTGCGTAGGGTCTAGATGAAGAGCCGGCGGGCCGGTTAGCGGCCGTGTGGCTGGCGACCGAACCCGTCGGCTCGTAGACATAGACCTCGCCGCCGGCGGTTCCTTGCGCAGCAGCCGGACGAGGCTTCGCTATTTGCGGCTTTTTTTGCGGTCATTTGCGGGTAGCGCGTTTACATTTCAGGCGCGGCCGGAGAGACAATCCACAGGTACCTGGCTCCTTCCAGGGGGAGGCCACAGGTTCTGCGGTTCCGTCCACAGGGAGGAGGACGGATTTAGTTGTTTGAACCGGCCGGTTGCAGAAGGAAGGAAAAGCCCCACCCCACGAACGCGCGTGGAGTGGGGCGGTTGCACCGACCTCGTTTCCCCGACGCCCACGAAAGACGACGTGAGAGAGAGGTGGTGCTTAGCGCTCAGCTTACTCGCACAGGTTTCTGGTTAAACCCGTCTCGCCCTTCGGGTGAGCTGATCACAGGAAGGACTGAACGAATGCGACGGATGCTGTTCATCCTCGCCGGGGCTTTCGCGACGATGGCGCTTGTGGTCCCGGCTGCGCTGGCAGGCAATGGTCACTTCATCGGCAACGCCACCGGCGTGTCGCTGAGCGGTGCGAATCTTGTCTGCAGCTTCAAGGAGGCTGGGCTCGAATCCGGCGCGGTGGAGACAATCAGCTGTGCCGGTAACGAAGTCGTGACGTATGAATGCGTCAACGGCGGCAACCACAACCCGTCGGCGTCGAACAAGACGTCGGTGACGGGGCCCTTCAACAAAGCCGGGAACTTCACGGCGGCCAAGAACGGGAACGTCGTGGGCTCGCTGATGGTGACGCCGCTGAGCGCGAGCGATGTCGGCTTCAGTTGTCCGAATGGACAGACGACGACCTTTGTGAGCGTCTGCTACTCGGACGTGACGATCGTTGACTCGACGAGTGGCGCAATGGCCGGCCCGTTCCCAGGCCCGTTCTGTTTCACGAACCCGAACGCTCCGTAGTTCGAGTCGGATTAACAGGACACCAGGGAGAGCCGCTTCGGCGGCTCTCCCTTTCTGCGCCTGTCGTCGCGACTCTGATCTGACACTCTGACCTGGGGCGCCGATAGCGGTCTCGGTCTTTCTGCGAGCACGAAAAAACTCCGCCTGAGCGGGTCTCTCGTGTAGCTGCGGGGCAAGGACTCGAACCTTGACTACCTGATCCAGAGTCAGGCGTCCTACCATTAGACGACCCCGCAAAGGGGCCTGCATTGTAGCCGCGTCTTGCTTCGATCTTGGGTGCGGCGCTCCTCGGCGGAATGAGGGCGACTGGCTCACAGGCCCGGCTACACTGAGCCTCCCGGCGCATTCGTCTAGTGGCCTAGGACACCGCCCTCTCACGGCGGCGGCACGGGTTCGAATCCCGTATGCGCCTTTCTAAGGTTCCTGGTTACACGGGAACCGCGTTCGTCCCAAGCGTCAGACCTGCCGGCTGTCACGGCGCCCGGCGGTGTGTTCTACGGGAACGTGATCGTCCCTGATGCTGTGATGATCGAGCCGCCGCCGGCGTTTGTGTTTACGCGCCCGGTGCCGCTGCCGGTTACGCCTTTGAAGACCCCCGTCCCGCTGACGATCGTCTGCGAGATCTCGAAAAAGATTGGTGCGTTCGCCCCGCTCCCCGAGTTGCCGGGCGAGATGACATCCACGATGCTGAGGCCGAACGTCGCGACCGCCTTCGCGCGGAAGTACCGAATCAAGGTCGCCGTGATCGCCTCGAAGACCGACCTCGGCTCGATTCCCCGTCTCTTCAACAAGCCGCAGGCGTCCGCGAAGTTCCTGGGGCTCGCTCTCGAGCTTCTACATCGGCCCGCTGCTCTCGTCATGCCCGCCGGATTCGGCATCCACGACGCAGGCCCGCGGTGTTCGGAAAACGGATTGGACCGTCGGAGCTTCGGGAAGCCGCAAAGGATCCAACGCTTCGCCGTCAACTCAGACGCGCAGCCTCTGCGCCCGCGGACGCGCACGCTGTCGATCCGGGCCGCCCGCGGGGCCGTCGGGTCGGCCGTTCTGGTCGCGGGCGCGGGCGGGCTCGCCGGGTACTACGGCCTCCGCGCGACGAGCTGGGCGGTGATGACGGATGAACTGCAAGTCGCCAAGCTCGCACAGAGCATCGCGGAACGGCTCTCACCCGTCCCGTACGTGCACGGCGCCTACTACGGCGCGATCAGCCAGCTCTACCCGCTCCTGCTGGCTCCGTTCTTTGGCCTTCTGAGCGCGCCGAGCGCCGAGAAGGCGGCCCATGCGCTCAACGCGGTGCTACTCCCGAGCGCCGCCTGGCCGGCGTTCCTGCTTGCGCGCTCCGTAACCCGGTCGCGCACGGCGGGCCTGGCTGCCGCGGCTCTCACGGCTCTGACGCCGTGGCTCGTGCTGACGTCCACCCTGTTGACGGAGAACGCGGCGTATCCGGCTTTCGTCTGGGCGGTCTTGCTCTGTCACCGCACGCTCGCCGTCCCGAGCCCGCGGCGCGATGCGGTCGCCGTCGCCGGATTGCTGCTCGCCTTCTTCGCGCGGACACAGTTGCTTGTTCTGGGATTAGCGCTGCCGCTTGCCGTGGTCTTGTACGAAGTCGTCGTTGCGGTTTCCAGCGGGGCCCGGGCTCGAGCCGGGCTGCGGCGGGCCGTCACCGCGCACGGTCTCCTCGCAGCAGCCTACGCGGTCGCGCTTCTGGTGGGCGTGGCGCTGGTGTCGATCGGCTCGCTCGGTCTCGTGGTTGGCAATTACTCGACGCCCTTCGACGGCGACCTCCTGCCGGACGGTGTCTGGGCGGCCGCCGCTACGCATCTCGTGCACGTCGTCGTGGGCTGCGGCGTGCTGCCGTTCCTGCTCGCCACCGGGTGGGCCCTTCCGGCTCTCGTCGGCGGCGACCGCAGGGAAGCGCGCGCGTTCGCGGCCCTCTTCGTCGTGCTCGTGCCCCTGATGACGATCGAGGTTGCTTCGTTCGACCTTCGCTTCACCCCCCAGGCGTTCACGCAGGAGCGCTACTTGTTCTACGTCGTCCCGCTGTTTGCCGTCGGCGCGGCGGCGGCGTTCGGCGCGCGGCGTGACTTACGGATGCTCGCGGTCTGCTCAAGCGCGACGATGGCGGTGCTGACGTGGTTCGTGCTCGCGTTCTCTGCCTACGCCGACGACACGATCATCTTCTGGGCGTCGCCTGCAGCCGCGTTCCATACGGCTCTCGTGGCGGCCGGCGCCTGGCTGCATCTTTCCGCCGAAGCCCTCGTGCTCGGCGCGGCCGCGGCGCTGCTTGGCACCGCGCTTGCCCTGCTCAGACGCGCCCCTCGGCTTGGGCTGCTCGGCGCCACCGCATTCTGTGCCGCTTTCGGCGTTCTCCAGTTCGTGTACGTGTCGGAGCGCTATGCGGATCCCGCGATGACACGGCCGCAGAAGATCGCGCTGCCGCGCGACTGGATCGACAGGGCAGTGCCCGACGGACAGTCCGTCGCGCTCGTGCCGAGCCCCCACGACGCGCCCGAGTATTGGTGGGAGGCAGAGTTCTGGAACAAGCAAGCCGACCGCTTGCTGCGCGTCAACGGCGGACCGACGTTCTCGCCGTTCCCTGCCGACGACGTCACGATCGACTTCCAGCGCGGTCTTCTGCTCGGATCGCAGCCGAGTCGCTTCCTCGTCCTCTCCGGCGGCGAGACGCGCTTCCACCCGGTCGAGACGGGACGTGTCGTGGACGACCAGTCCCTGAAGCTGGTGCGCGTCGAGCGTCCCTACCTGCTCGACTGGGCGACGCGCAACGTCACGCCTGACGGCTGGACGATCGCGGCTCGCCCGGC
>Ga0137375_10010724_pt1 | contig 10834 bp, 12 predicted proteins | sample SagtaG_24_FD_104936 | JGI IMG/M metagenome (GOLD analysis project Ga0137375, IMG submission 104936) | Vadose zone soil microbial communities from Sagehorn Ranch, Mendocino, California, USA - Sage1_R_113_16 metaG | ecosystem: Environmental > Terrestrial > Soil > Vadose zone | place: USA... | reverse complement strand
GCAGGGGACGAAGCCGATCGATCCGATCCTCCAAGGCGTGGATGCGATCGCCTCCAAGGAAGACCTGTTCCGGCGGCTCGGCGAGAACGAGGCGGCCGCGCTCCCCACGCTGTTCCGCTTTGGCGCCGCCCCCGACCTGCACGACTCCAAGCAGACCATCGCCAGCTTCGGCCAGGGCGGCCTGGGGCTTCCGGATCGCGACGACTACCTGAAGGACGACGCCAAGTCGAAGGAGAAGCGCGAGCGATACGTCGAGCACGTCACGCGAATGCTGCAGCTCCTGGGTGAGGGCGCGGACAAGGCGAAGGCCGACGCGGAGACGGTGCTCCGCATCGAGACCGGTCTGGCCAAGGCGCACCTCGATCGCGTGGCCATGCGCGACCCCAAGAACCGCGACAATGCCATGAGCCTCGCCGACCTCGAGCAGCTCGCTCCCGCCTTCGACTGGGACGCCTACCTCACCGCCGCCGGCGCGCCGCGCTTCACGCGCCTGAACGTGAGCAGCAGGCCGTTCTTCCAGGACGGCAACGCGGTCGTGCAGAGCACGCCCATCGCGGACTGGAAGACGTACCTGCGGTGGCACGTGGCCGACGCGGCCGCGCCTTACCTCAGCAAGGCGCTTGTCGAGGAGGACTTCCGCTTCAACCGGCAGTACCTCAGCGGCGCGAAGGAAATCGAGCCGCGCTGGAAGCGCTGCGTGCAGGCCACCGACCGCGACCTCGGCGACGCCCTGGGGAAGATCTACGTCGAGAGGACCTTCGGCGCCGACGGCAAGGCGCGCATGAACAAGATGATCGAGGCCCTCACCGCCGCCCTGCGCGAGGACATCCAGGGCCTGACCTGGATGACGCCCGCGACCAAGGAGAAGGCGCTGGCCAAGCTCCAGGCCTTCAACAAGGGCAAGGTCGGCTATCCCGACACGTGGAAGGACTACGGCTCCGTCGCCATCCGTCGCGACGATTACTTCGGCAACTCACGGCGCGCGCGCGTGTTCGAGACCAGGCGCGTCTTTGCGCGCATCGACAAGCCCACCGACCGCACGCTCTGGGGGATGACGCCGCCGACGGTCAACGCCTACTACAACTCCGCCAACAACGAGATCGTCTTCCCGGCCGGGATCCTCCAGCCGCCCTTCTTCGATCGGACGATCGACGACGCCGTCAACTTCGGCGGCATCGGCGTGGTGATCGGGCACGAGTACACGCACGGCTTCGACGACCAGGGCAGCAAGTTCGACGCGGAGGGCAACTTCGAGAACTGGTGGACGGCGGAGGACCTCGCCGCCTTCAAGGAGCGCACGGACTGCATCGCCAAGGAGTACGACGGGTTCGTGAGCGTCAAGGACCCCGTCAACGGCGACGTGCACCTGAACGGCCGCCTCACCCTGGGCGAGAACGCCGCCGACAACGGCGGCGCTCGCGTGTCCTTCCGCGCGCTGCAGAAGTCGCTCGAAGGCAAGGAGCGCCCGACCATCGACGGCTTCACGCCGGAGCAGCGCTTCTTCCTCGGCTTCGCCAACGTGTGGTGCCAGAACGTGACCGAGGCGCAGGCGCGGCAGCTCGCCCAGACCGATCCGCACTCGCCGGGCCAGTTCCGCGTCATCGGCACCATCACCAACATGGAGGAGTTCCAGAAGGCCTTCTCCTGCAAGGCAGGCCAGCCGATGGTGCGGGAGAACGCCTGCCGGGCGTGGTGATGTCGTGCAGATTCGGCGCAGCGTAGAAGCGGATCTGCCGGCGATCCTGGCCGTTGTCAACGACGCCGCGCAGGCCTATCGAGGCGTGATACCGGCCGACCGGTGGCACGACCCCTACATGCCGAAGGACGAATTGGAGAAGGAAATTTCCGACGGCGTGGCCTTCTGGGTGGCGGAGGAGGAGGGACGCCTCCTGGGGGTGATGGGGATCCAGGACAAGGGAGACGTCGCTCTCGTCCGCCACGCGTATGTCGCGCCCGCCACCCAGGGCAAGGGCGTGGGAACGAGGCTGCTGCGCCATGTGGGAGGCCTCGCGGACAAGCCCATCTTGATTGGCACCTGGGCGGCCGCGTCGTGGGCCATCGAGTTCTACGAGCGGAACGGGTTCACCGTCGTCCCGGACGGCGAGAAGGATCGCCTGCTCCGAACGTACTGGTCGATCCCGGCGCGACAGATCGAGACGTCGGTCGTCCTTGCCGATGGGCGATGGATGAACCGAGGAGGCTGAAGATGACCGTGCGCCCTTGGATCGGAATGGTGACGTTGCTGTGCCTGTGCGGACCGGCCGCGAGCGAGCAGGCTCCCGCGCTCACTCCTTCCTCGGTGACCACGTTCATGGGAATGTGGCCGCTCACGATGACGAACCCCGAGGGCGCGCACGAGACGGTGCGCATCTGGGACGACAGCGGCGTGGTCAAGGCCAGTGTTCAGTCCGGCCGCTTCCCTGCGATCAACGCGACGGGGATCCTGAAGGACGGTGACGTGCTCGTGCTGACCCTCACGCGATTCGAAAACGGCAAGCCGGACCGGGCCGTCATCGCCCTCACGCTGGATGGCGACACCATGAACATGGCCCAGATGCTCGAGTTCAGTCAGACGATCAAGCGAGGGTCGGGGAAGAAGGCGGAACAATCGAGACCGTAGAGGTGAGGCCAGCTGGTCTTTCCGATGCCGACGCCGTGGCGCGGCTCCGGCACGCGCTCTGGCCGGACGGCTCGGAGGCGGAGCATCGACGCGAGATCGAACGGTTCTTCGTGGGCGGTCAGACGGCCGCCGTACTCGTCGCCGAAGATCCATCCGGCCTGTTGGGCTTTGCCGAGCTCTCCATCCGACCTTACGCCGAGGGCTGTGAGACCGACCGTGTCGGTTTCCTCGAGGGCTGGTTTGTCCGCCCCGAAGCGAGGCACCGCGGCATTGGCCGAAAGCTCGTCGCCGCGGCGGAGGCGTGGGCGCGTTCGTTCGGGTGCACCGAGTTCGCATCGGATGCCGAAGCCGACGACGCGCCAAGCGCAGCCGCGCACCGCGCACTGGGCTTCTCCGACGTCGGACTCATCCGATGCTTTCGGAAGAGTCTGTAGGCCCTGGCGTCCCCGGACGAGCGACTGGTTCCGGAACGCGTAGTCCACCGCGCCGTTGGCGCGTCTCGCAGCCGACGAAACGTGGTCACAATCGGTGCGCACAAGGTCGGCGGTCTTGCGGGGCGGGTGCCTCGCGAGGACGAATGATTGTACTCAGATCGAGTACAATGATCGTCTTCATCAGGACATCGCCCGGCGAGGCCCGTGCTGCCGCCGAAATCGCCCGCTGGGGGGCTTCACCAGGCGCGGTTGATGGTTCGGACCGTCGCGCCGGTCCTGCGCCTCTTCAAGAGGCGAACCATCGTACTCAAATCACGTACAGTCAAACCTTCGCGAGACCGACCCACGGCTCGACGCGGTGAGGACCACGATCGTGTGGTGTAGTTTCCCGCTAGACGATCCCCATCGAGATCAGCTTCACTTCCAGGTACTCGTCCAGTCCCCAGGGCCCGCCTTCGCGCCCGACGCCCGAGTCCTTCATCCCGCCGAACGGCGCGTTCGGGGCCATGGCCGAGGGGACGCCGTCGTTGACGCCGACCAGCCCGTACTCGAGCGCCTCCGCGACGCGGAAGGCACGGCCGAGGTCGCGCGTCCAGAGATAGCCGGCCAGGCCATACCCAGTCGCGTTGGCCATCGCGACCGCTTCCGCTTCGTCACGGAAGGGCGCGACGGGGGCCACGGGCCCGAAGGTCTCCTCGTCGAGCACCTTCATGCCGCGGCGCACGCCGGTGAGGACGGTCGGCGCGAAGAAGAGCCCGCCGCGCGGCTCGCCGCCCACGGCGACGCGCGCGCCCTTGGCCACCGCGTCCGCGACTGCCGCGCGGACCTTCGCGTAGCCCTGCTGGTCCACCAGAGGGCCGATCTGCGTGTCCTCGAGCATCGGGTCGCCGACCTTGAGCGACGCCGTGAGGTCCGAGAACGCCTCCGTGAACCGCGGCTGGATGGATTCCTGGACGAGGACGCGGTTCGTGCAGATGCAGGTCTGACCGGCGTTCCGGAACTTCGACGCCGCGACCTCTTTGGCCGCCTTCTCCATGTCCGCGTCCTCGAAGACGAGGAACGGCGCGTTGCCCCCCAGCTCGAGCGAGACGCGCTTGAGCGTCTGCGCCGCCTGCGAATAGAGCAGGCGGCCGACGTCCGTGGAGCCGGTGAAGGTCAGCTTCCGGATGCGCGGGTCGGAGATGAGGACCTGCGACATCGGCACCGGGTCGAGCGCGGGCAGGACCTGGAAGACGCCCTTGGGCCCGCCCGCCTGCTCCCAGAGCTGGGCCAGGAGCAGCGCGGTGAGAGGCGATTGCTCGGCCGGCTTGAGGATGAACGGGCAGCCCGCGGCCAGGGCGGGGGCGGCCTTGCGCGTCACCATCGCGGCCGGGAAGTTCCAGGGCGTGATGCCGTAGGCGGGGCCGACGGGCTCGTGGCGCACGAGGAAACGCTTGTGCGGGAAGGGGGCGGGCAACAGCTCGCCGCCGATGCGCCGCGCCGCCTCCGCGTAATAGTCCACGAAGGACGCCGCGTACTTCGCCTCGTAGCGCGATTCGACGATGGGCTTGCCCATCTCCAGGGTCATGGTGCGCGCGATGTCCTCCGCCTGCGCGGTCATGAGGTCGCACCAGCGGCGCAGGATGAGCGAGCGCTCGGCGCCCGGCGTCGCCTTCCAGGCCGGGAACGCTTCCACCGCGGATTCCAGCGCGCGGCGTGCCTCGTCCGCGCCGCAGTCCGCGATCTCGGCCAGGGTCTCGCCGGTGGCGGGATTGCGCACGGGGAACGTGCGCGCGGCGCTGCGCCACTCGCCGGCGACGAAGGCCTGGCGGGGCCAGGATGGTCGGTCACTCATGCGTCACCCCTCGAGGACCAGGATATCAGCGGGCGGAGGGAAGCGGCGGTCAGCGCCGGTCGGAGTTGCGCCAGACGACGAACACGCCGTAGTTCGCGCAGGATGGGTCCTCGAGGTAGTCCGGGATCAGCCCGTACACGTGATACCCGCGGTGGAGCTGCACGGAGAGAGTCGGATCGTCCAGCTCCCCGCGCACCACGCGCGAGACATAGGCCTCGATGGGCATGGCGTCGCGATGGCGGTGATACCCCTTCGGCATCGCGCCCTCGACGTGGCCGGCCAGCCCCAGGCGGCGGCACAGGCCCTGGCGTTCTTCGTAAAGGAGAGTGGCGAGGCCGCGGCGGCGAAAGTCGGGATGCACTCCGATGTCCGCGCCATAGAGCCAGTCGCCCGCGGGCTGGTGGTGGGACAGCCAGTTGCCGGCGACGGCGTCGATGTAGCGATGCTGGTAGTGGTGGAAGTCGATCGTGGTCCGGAAATCGGTGGAGGCGGCGACCACCCGGCCCGTCGCCGTCTCGACCACCGCGTGCTGACCCTCCGGGAAGACCCGGACGTGCGCGCGATAGTGCTCGGCGCGCATGCGCTCACTCGCTCTGAGGGTGGGGAAGCACACCTCCTGGATGGCGGCCAGCTCGTCCGCCATCCTCTCCTCGGTGCGGACCACCGCGAAGCGCCCATCTTCGGTCACGCGACATGGTACGACCGGAACCCGCGTACGTCGTTCGTGGGATTGCGCGGAGCGCGGCGCCGGCCGATCATGTGGCGGATGATCGGGCCCCGGCCAGCACGTGCCGTCCGCTTCGGTGTGGTGATTGGACTCGCGATGCTGGCCGCGCCCCCGGTCGCGCGCGCGCACGCCGCGGCGCCCGCCGCGACGCCGGGCATCTCGGACAACAGCTTCCTGCTCGAAGAGGCCTACAACCAGGAGTTCGGCGTCGTCCAGCACATCAGCGCCCTGAGCCGCTTCGGCCCCTCCGACTGGATCTACACCTTCACCCAGGAATGGCCGGTGCCCGGCCCGACGCACCAGTTCGAGCACCCGTTCCGCCGCCCGAAGTGACCGTCCACACGCCACGCGCGTGACCGGCCGCACCGCCTTGCCCCGAGTGCGCGGCGTGCAGGGCATCCCTGCACCCGGTCGCCTACAATCGCCCGGTGCGCAGCACCGACCGCTTCTCGATCGAGGACGTCCGCTGCGACGTGGACGGCGCCTCGCTGGCCGTCACCAACCTCAGCGTCGGGGGATTCTTCGTCGCCTGCGAGCCCCCCCTGCCCCTGGGGCACTCCGTGGCCTTCGACCTCGTGTTCGCCGATGGGTGGCGCGCCCCCGCGGTGGGCCGCGTGGCCTGGGTGAACGGCCAGGAGTCCGCCAGCTCCAGCCTGCCCACGGGCTGCGGCATCACCATCACCAAGATCGCCTTCCCGGACAAGCTGGCCCTGGTCGACCGGTTGCGCCGCGCCGCCACCGTCCCCGACCCGCGGCATTAGTATGGGTTCATGGCGGAGATCGGCCGCACGCTCCTCGTCCTCGGGGGCGTGCTCGTCGTCGTGGGACTGCTGCTCACGTTCGGGGGACGGATCCCGGGCCTGGGCCGGCTGCCCGGCGACATCGTCTATCGGCGGGGGAGCTTCACGTTCTATTTCCCCCTCGTCACCTCGCTCCTCCTCAGCCTCCTGCTGACGGCGATCCTCGCCATCTTCCGGCGCTGATCCTGGCCGCGGCTTGCCCGCCGCCGCGATTCCGTAGGATCCTTGGCCTCTTCACGGAGCCTCGGGCCGCTCCGGTTGGGGGTGTGGGTGTCCATCAAATCCGACCGCTGGATCAGGCGCATGGCCGTCGAGCACCGGATGATCGAGCCGTTCTCGGACAAGCAGGTCCGCGACGGCGTGGTCTCGTACGGCCTGTCGTCCTACGGCTACGACGTCCGCATCGCCGACGAGTTCAAGATCTTCACCAACATCAACTCCACGATCGTGGATCCCAAGCATTTCGATCCCCGCTCCTTCGTGGACTTCAAGGGCGACGTCTGCATCATCCCGCCGAACTCCTTCGCCCTCGCGCGCACCGTGGAGTACTTCCGCGTCCCCCGCAACGTGCTCTGCACCTGCGTCGGAAAGTCCACCTACGCGCGCTGCGGCATCATCGTGAACGTCACGCCCTTCGAGCCGGAATGGGAGGGCATCGTCACCCTCGAGGTCTCCAACACCACGCCCCTGCCCGCGAAGATCTACGCGAACGAAGGGATCGCGCAGGTCCTCTTCTTCGAGGGCGACGAGCCCTGCGAGGTCTCCTACGCGGACAAGAAGGGCAAGTACCAGGCCCAGCAGACCCTGACCCTCCCAAAACTGTAATAGGGGGGACACAGGGGGTCCAGGGGGGGACGAGAAGCGGGTACCGGGCCGGCGCCCCGCAGTCCCCCCTTGGCGCTCTGGCCGCTCCGCGAAGCGGGGCGGCCGGAGCGGTTAATGAAGATAGGGACCAATGGTCGAAGAAACCGTCACGATGGAAGGCCACCTCATCGACTCGGACATCCTGCGCAAGGCGTTCGCGCGGATCGTCGAGGGCGGAGGTGACTTCGAGGTCCTCGAATTCAAGGTCGGCAAGACCAACGATGCCCCGTCCTTCATCCGCCTGGCCGTGCGGGCGGAGGCGCCCGACGCCGTGGACCGGATCCTCGAGGACCTCAGCTACCTCGGTGCCACCGCGGAGGGGCCGGGCCGGGGACACGGGAAGAAGCGCGCGGCGAAGACCCTGGTCGAGAACGTCCGCTTCGCGCCCGCGGAGGCGGACGGGATCCTGCCCGACGAGTTCTACTCGACGACGAACTTCGACACCTTCGTGCGCGTGGACGGGAAGTGGGAGCCCGCGCGCGACCAGAAGATGGACTGCGCGCTCGTCCTGCGCGAGGGCGCGCCCACCTGCGTCAAGCAGGGCCAGGTGCGGGCGGGCGAGAGGGTGGCCCTGCGCGGGCCGGGCATCCGCGTGCGCCCGCTGGAGCGCAGCCGTGACTATTCCGTGTTCGGCTTCATGTCGAACGACGTCTCCGCGGAGACCAACAAGGGCATCGTCATCGCGGGGAGCGCGCGCGAGATGCGGCGGACCCGGGAGGCGGGCGAGAAGATCGTGGTGGTGGCCGGTCCCGCCATCGTCCATTCCGGGGGCGACGTCGCGCTCGCGCGCCTCGTGCGTGACGGGTGGGTGGACGTGCTGCTCACGGGCAACGCCTTCGCGACGCACGACCTCGAGAAGGCGATCCTCAAGACCAGCCTGGGCGTGTGCCAGATGAGCGGCCGCGCCATCGAAGGGGGCAGCCGCCATCACCTGTGGACGATCAACGCCGTCAACCGCGCCGGCGGCATCCGGCCCGCCGTGGAGTCCGGCCTCGTCCCCTCCGGCGTCATGTACGAGGTGGTGAAGAAGGGCATCCCGTTCGTCCTGGCCGGCTCCATCCGTGACGACGGGCCCCTGAAGGACGTCATCACGGACACGCTGGCGGCGCAGAAGGCCTACGTCGGAGAGCTGCGGGGGGCGGGCATGTGCCTCATGCTCGCCTCCGCGCTCCATTCCATCGCCGTGGGCAACCTGCTGCCCGCCCGCGTGCGCACGGTGTGCGTCGACATGGCGGAGTCGGTGCCGGTCAAGCTCTCGAACCGCGGAACGATGCAGGCCGTCGGCCTCGTCACCGACGTGGGGTTCTTCCTGGAGCGCCTGGAGTCGGAGCTGGCCGGCTAGGCATGGCTCGTGCAAGCGAGCAGTCGAGGAGCTGCTCGATGACGATCGCCGCCGCCGTGCTGGCCTTGTTCGGGGGGGCCGCCCCCGCTGCCACGTTCCATTCCCCCACGGAGCTTCAGGCGTGGCTCACGTACTACCATCGCGAGCCCCGCCCGGAGCTCGTCCTGGCCGCGCTGGTGGCGCTCGAGAGCGAGCTGCCGCGGCACGGGTCCACCCTCGAGGCGGAGGCGGCGCGAGGAGGCATGCGCTCGTTCTTCGGCCGCGTCCTGGCCAAGAGCCCCGACGCCGTGGTCGAGGTCGAAGGCCACCCCTTCGCGCCGGGCACCCGCCGCTTCGTCGCGGAGGCGCTCTGGCGGTGTGGCACGAAGGCGTGCGCGAGCGCGCTCGCGCGCTGGGGCGTGGAGGCGGGGTCCCCCGCGCCGGACATCCGCGCCGTGCCCGTGGACTCGCGCTCCGCCATCGATGACCTGTGGGCGAGCTACTCCGCCACGGGTGATCGAGCGTACGTGGAGCGGGTCATTGCCGCCCTGCCCGCCTCTCCCGCGCCGGACGTGCCTGCCGGCGGCGTGGGCGCGGCCGCCCTGCGGTCGCTCACGAGCAGTGCGATCGCGGATCCGGACGTGCTGGCCGTGTGCATCGACTCCGCGGCCACCGCGGCACCGGGCCGCAAGGCGGTGCTGGACGACATCGTCCGCCGCGCCCGCCGCGTCCGCGGAGAAGATCCCGGCTAAGCTCTCCCAGGTATGCGGGAGTCTCTCGTCGCCCTCGTGCTCGCCGCCATGGCGGGTCCGGTCGCGGCCGCTCCGGCGTCCGCTCCCATCGCGGACTATTCCGTCGAGGCCGGCGACGGCGCGCGGGAGCTGCGCGTGCAGGCCGCGTTCACGGAGGGCCCTTCCGGCGGCAACCTCGTGTTCGAGGACGGGATGGGCCGCTACGTGCGCGAGGCGCAGGTGGCGAGCGGCCGGACGTGGACGGCGGCCACGGTCGCGGACGACACGCTGCGCACCACCGGCTGTCGGCGCGGCTGCCGGGTGCGCTATCGCTTCGGGCTCGACGAGGCGGCCCGCGGCGCCCGCAATCGCAACTCCGCGTTCGAGCAGGGCGGCGCGCTGGTGGCCGCGCCATCGGTCTGGCTGATCCGTCCCGCGGCCCGGGGTCCCGGCCGCTATCGCCTGCGCGTGACGACGCCCGCGGGCCTTTCCTTCGCCACCGGGATCTTTACGGCGGGACCCCGGACGTACGAAGCGGACCTGGCCGATCTCCCGGAGGCGCCGTACTCGGCCTTCGGGCCGTTCGAGACCACGCACATCCGCCTGACCGGGGGCGAAGTGGAGGTGGCGGTCCTGCCGGGGGAGACGGGGCTGGATCGGACCGCGCTCCTGGCCTGGGTGGAGCGGGCGGCGGGCGACGTGGCCGCGTACTACGGCCGGTTCCCGCTGCCGCGCGCGCTGGTCATCCTGATTCCGGGCGGCCGCCGCGCCGTGGGCTTCGGCACCACCATGGGCAACGGCGGCGGGTCGATCATGATCTGGGTGGGCGCCGCGGCCAGCGAGACCGACCTGCGCCGGGACTGGGTCCTCACCCACGAGATGGTCCACCTGGGCCTGCCCAACCTGCCGCGCGCCCAGCACTGGATGGAGGAGGGGCTGGCCACCTACGTGGAGCCGATTGCGCGCGCCCGCCACGGGCACCTGACGGTGGAGGAGGTGTGGACCGACCTCGTGCGCCGCACGCCGCAGGGCGTGCCCGGCGCGGGCGGCCTCGACGCGAGCCGCGGCTTCCAGGCCATCTACTGGGGAGGCGCGCTCTTCTGGCTCCTGGCCGACGTGGAGATCCGCGAGCGAACGGACAACCGGCGCTCGCTGGAGGACGCGCTGCGCGGGATCCTCGAGGCCGGGGGCAGCATCGCCGTCACCTGGCCCGTGGAACGCACGCTGGCGGCGGCCGACCGCGCCGTCGGCGTCCCGGTGCTGGGCGCGCTCTATGCGCGCCTGGCGCAGTCGGCGCCGCAGGTGGATCTGGCGGCTCTCTGGGCCCGCCTGGGGCTGGAGGACGCGGGGGGCATCCACTTCCGCGATGACGCGCCGCTGGCGCGCATCAGGAGGGCGATTACAGCGCCGCCTACGGCGGCGTCACGAGGTGCGCGCTAGCTGGTGTTCGTTCGTTCTGATGACAGACCGACCTGGCCACAAGCCTCTCATCTGAGTGCGACT
>Ga0137375_10010722_pt1 | contig 10836 bp, 14 predicted proteins | sample SagtaG_24_FD_104936 | JGI IMG/M metagenome (GOLD analysis project Ga0137375, IMG submission 104936) | Vadose zone soil microbial communities from Sagehorn Ranch, Mendocino, California, USA - Sage1_R_113_16 metaG | ecosystem: Environmental > Terrestrial > Soil > Vadose zone | place: USA... | reverse complement strand
CTGCGCCTTGCCGATCTCCTCGAGCGCGGCGTAGGGGACGACCATCGCCACCACGTCGCCGAAGGCGACGGCCTGCTCGACGGTGCCGGCCTGGGCCAGAGGCCCGAGACGCGTGGCCAGGCCCTTCAGGTTCTCGGGATGGCGCGACGAGAACATCACCGGGTGCCCGGCCTTGACGAACAGGGCGCCAAGAGCGCCGCCCATGCGTCCGGCCCCGACCATGCCGATCTTCAGTGGCGACGCGGTCGTCGTCTGGGCCCTGGCGCGAGCCGCCCCAGCGGCGAGGGCGATCACGCCAACCCCCCACGCGGCAAGCTGGAGAAAGTTGCGGCGGCCGTGATCAGCGGCGTGATTCCCTGCCATATCCCTCTCCTTGTCCAGGTCCATGCCAGTCGATGACCCACGCCGCCCGCACCCGGAACGACTGCGGGGGCCGGACGCCGAGTTGCGCGCGCTCAGCTTCATCGGGCACCCCCTGATGGATTGTGTCAGCAAGCATAGCATCGCATCCGGGACGAGGCGACGCGAGCAGCGCTATCTCATCCGGCGGTTGATGGCCTCGGTACAGCCGGTCATGCTCGGGTCATGACGCTCCACGCCGACCTCGTGAGCTTCATCGAGCGTCACCGCCCACGCGGCGCGCTGACCGGCGACGCCAGCGTGCCCACCGAGCGTGGCTACCTCCTGACGGTCGCCTGTTCCTGTGGCGTCACATCCGAGCGATGGATCACGCCCGCGGAGGCACAGCCGACATGGTGCGTTCCGCGCTGCTCGCTCTGCCGAACTGACCGTTCGTCATCGCCTGCGGTTCCGTGGCATCAGCGTGATGCCGCGCCACCCCGAGCACTCCGGCGCACAGTCCGCGGGGCGGCTGGCCGGAATATGGGCTATCAGGAGATCGCACGGATCAGAATGCTGGGACTCGAGCCCGTACGCCAGTTCATCGTCCGTGGAACCCCCGACTTGTCGCTCGGCCAAGCTCTGGCGCTGGCGCCCACCCCGGGGAGATCCCGCAAATCCTATTTCAAATTCATCCCCCCGCCGATGGTGTTGAGCAAGCAAGTGACCAGCCACGCTCGACGTGGTTGAGCTGTCGCCCGAGATGAAGAAGGAGCTGCCCGACTGGTTCCAGAGTTTGCAAGACCGGCACAGGCAGGGCGAGCAACGACAGCCGCGACGAACCTGGCGAAGCTCGTAACGCTGAGGTCGCTACCCGCGCTGGGCACCGGCGGCTTCTTGGTCAACGTCACGCACACCAGCACGTCGATCTTGACTGGAAGGCGCTTCCGACGGCCCTGCACGCGCGCCGCCCGTTGGAATCAGCCGCTGGTCGGTCGAACTGAGGCTCTTGTGCCGTCTCGGCAAGTGGGCGGGGCCCGTGGTACGCCCTACACGCAACTGACGGCACGGGAGGATGAGACTACGCGGTCGCGCTTCAGCTTGTGTGCGAACGGTGACGACGTGCGGCTCCGGACTCGGCGAATCGAGCGCCACCAGTCTTGTTGCCAGCAGCGCCGCAGGCAGATGGGCTTGCTGAACGGCCACAGGAAGTGATGCTGAGGTTGCCGCGATCTTCGGCGAAGACAAGCGCCGCCGTCTCGCTGAAATCCCGCCAAAAGTCATTTCCATTCCATTTCCATTTCGGGGGGTGATTCTGATCATTTCCGGGGTTTTCTGGGGTCTCGCGCGCCGTCGTCGAAGCGCGCGAGAACGCCGAGGAATCCTTGATGCATCCAGTGGTGGCCCCAACGGGAGTCGAACCCGTGATTGAGTCGCGATCACGTTTTCGCCAGAGATCGTCACACGTTGCGCACTGTTTAGTTCTGAGCAAATCGGCGCGACCGAAACACCCAGGCATCCCGGGCGACCCTAAACCGTTTAGTCAGCCGATCAGCGGCGCGAGCCAACGGAGAATGGAAGTGTTTGCTGGCCGACCCGCTGCGGCAGACGGGGCCCGCTGGGAAGGCTCATGGAATTGTGTCGAAACGGACATAAAAACTCCTTGGCGCCGTCGGTAATCTTTGAATGCCGCCTCAAGAACCTTCGGCACGGGAACATAGATCCTGTCTTTCGTCACGATCGTCGTCGTCGGGAACATCGCACCGCCAGTGGTTTGTGTCTGGAGCGGCTCCTTCAACTTTATGTCGTAGTACAGGCTCAGCTCTCCGGTCGCGTCCGTGAAGATGTAGATGACCCGATGCGAGCCCCACATCAGCTTCGTCGTGTGCGGGAGCCGCAGAAACTCGCCCTCGGTCTTCGCGAGCCGGTCTGAAAGCGCCAGGAACATCTGGAACCCGTTCAGCTTCGCATGCTCGGCGGCGACGGTGAGGACCTTCATTTGGCTCACCATTTCCGGCCTCACGATCGGCGGCACGGCTTCATACTCGTTTCGCGGCGGCACATCGCCGGCGGGTTCGATGATGCCCGGCAATTCTTCTTCGACGGCTCCGACCTGCTCCTTCCGAACCTCCTGCCGCTGGCCCGCGCCGTGACCGCCAGAGGACCGCAAGACCTGCTCCAGATCCGCCTTCCCGGCGAGATAGTCAGCAAGCAGCGCTTCCACGTCGCCGAAGTCGCTCTGCTCGTACCGGAAAAGCTCCTCATTCTCCTTGAGGCGGCGGTATAGAGCGTCGCGGCCCTGCCGCGTGGAGGACGGCACGTGATCCCGAATCTGCGGATAGAGATGCTCCCGCACGAAATCGACCACGAACTGATGAAATACCTCTCGCGCCGCGCGGTATGCTTCGATGGCCATCCGCAGGGCCGGCATCTCCCGCGCGATGAGAATCTGGAGCACGCGATCCTTCTGCTGAACGTGGAAAGTCACGCCGTGGCTGATCGTCGCCAGCCCGGCATCCACCTCCGGCAGGAAGTAGTCGTCCACGAGGACGCCGCGGAGTCGGACGAGGAACATCGCCTCGTCCACCGTCAGCTGGGCGGCAGGAACCCGCTCGACGATGGTCTTCTCCGGAACTTCCTCGATCTTCGTGAACTGCCTCAGGTATTGAAGCTGCAGCTTCCGCCGCGGCGCCGACTGGCTCACGTGAAGCAGGTTCGCCTGCTCGGTGGCGAAGCGTTTGAGGATCGTGGCGTCGCCTCCAGTGTAGAAATGCTTCGGCTTGCCGGGCTCGTGCTCGACGACGCGGCCGAGAGCCACATCCTGTCCGGCGGGCAGCGCCGCGATCGTGACATTCTTGGCGAGGGCTATCTGGCCGTGCGACAGGATGTATTGCTGGAACTGCTGATTCTGGTCCGCCGCCGCCGTCTCGGCCAGGTCCTTTGACGCTTCGGCCTCAATCAGGGCCACAAGCTTGGCGACGTGCTCGATGCTTTCGCGGCTCAGCGCCTCACGGCCGGCGGTCGGGTGGAGAATGTTCAGATTGACGAAACCCCCGAGGCCGTAAACGCTGGATACGGGAATCGGGGCGAGTCCGAAATGGTTGCGAAAGCCCAGCGTCTGTCCCCCTTGCTGGGCTAACACCGCCTCGCCCGATAGGGGGTTGCCGTTCAGCGCGATGCCGTCAAGCCGTGCCAGCAGCCGCGCCTGGCTGTTGATGGAGACGCGCAACGTGCCGGAGAAGACCCGTCCGCAACGGTCCTTGAAGCGAGCTGCTCGAACCCCTCTCCCCGCTCCTGGACCGCGCTCTCGAAGCTCTGCTGGCTGATGAGCGTGCCGTTTACCAGGACCGGAACCGGCAGGAAGCGCACGTACTGGCCGAGGTACTCGGAAGCCGCCGCCGCGTCGATGGCGAAGGATGGGTCGAGTTCGCCCATGATCGTGGTGCCCGCCGGCCGCTCATCCGTCACGCGGTGAAGCTCGATGCAGTCTTGCGCGATCCGCAGCTCCGCTCGTCTCGCAGAACTGATCAGCGTGACGCCGGACTCGATATGCCGGGTTTCGACCTGAAGCGCGGTGCAGACGCCGAAGTTCGCCATGGCGCCGATCCCGAACGTTCCGATGACCCCAGACCGCTGTGCTAGCTCGGACTTCTTGCCGCTTGAGCCCGCCTTCCAGAAGTTGCTCTTGAGAACCTCCTCCGTCATGCCGATGCCGTCGTCGCGCACCGTCAACCGTCCGGGCTCCACGATCACTTCGATCCTGCGCTCTGCGATCGCCAGACCCTGTTGCGTGCAGCGCATGAGGATAGCGTCGTAGGCGTTCTGCACATTCTCGCGAAGGAAGGCCTTGGGCGAGTCGTAGATTTCCGACGCGAGAATCTGAAGAATCCTGTCCGTCTGGACATCGAAGGCGATGCGTTCCCGCGTCTGCTCGGTCATGTGTTCAGCCTCGTTGCATATTTGACTCGTATCTCGACGACCGAAGGGTCGGCGGACTGCGCGATCAGCGACAGCGTGAGCACCTCGCGCAGGCGGTCCCGCCTTCCCTCGGCCCACAGCGCGTCCATCACGTGAATGGCCTCCGCCCCGCTGACCGGCGGATCGAAGACCGCCAGCAGGGCCGGGTTGTCCTTGAGCTTCAGGTAACAGTCCAGCAGCAGCGGCCTCGCGAGTTCCTCCCCTGCTCCGCCGGGTCGAGGCTGTAGGTGCGTCACCACCGAGTTGCACCGCCGAACAACTCATCTGACTTAGGGGAACGCCTTGCGAGTGTTCGGACGACTTTTGGGCAATTTGCGGTCCACCCGCGGCACGGTCGACGAATCGCCTTGCACGCGAAGCCTATCCACGAGTCGGGTCCTTGGTCATCGGCTGCTCAGCCGTCCGGCGGCCTGCGGCCGTGATTCGCCAGAGCTTTCCGCTATCAGCCTCGATCCACCCTTCTGCCACCAGAGACTTTCGAGCGTGGCGGATCATGACTTGCCAGCGCTCCCGCCCCCGGCCCATCGCCGAGTGATCGCCCGCTTGGAGGGAGGTCGAGATGAGTTGTTCGACCTTCGGCTCAATGTCGGAGCGGCGACACTCCCCACCTGCTTGGACGAGCGCCTGTAGGATCGGCTGGTAGTACTGCCACAGAGGCGTCGTTGTCTTTTTCGCCGCGCGATCACCGCCGCCGCATACCTCGCGCCAGCGCTTGCGCAGCACTTCGATCTCCGACTGGAAACCCCGAATTTCCTTGCCTTTGGCCGCTAGCATTTCTGCGGTCGCGTAGTCGCCCTTCGCCATCCGCCCCAGCGTGAGGAATCTTCACGCCTTCCTCCCGGCGACCGCCGCCTTCGGTCGGACCATCTCGTTCAGATCGAGCGGTGCCGCCAGGATCTGGATGCCAGAGGGCGCCTTGCCGGTCTGGAAGACCTTCTCCCAGTAGTCGAGGTTCTGCTTTGGACCGAACACCGTCGTGCTGAGGTTTCGATCGACCCAGCAAGGTAGGCGGGACAGGCTCTCCAGGAAGTTTCGCATCCGGTCCCATAGCTCGTCGGGCAGCCGTGAGTGGAGCTGCCGATCCTCGTGAATGACCTTGCCGGTGTAGGCGTAGTAGTTCGCGATCACGAGCCGGAGCCACCGCATCACGTTAGCCAGCACTTCCTCGCGCGCGATCCGCCACGCCCGCAGGTGGCCCTCGGGGATCGCCTCCCCACTCTGTACCTGACTCTCTAACCGCCGGCCCCCCAGTTCCGGGTCCCAGTGACCGATGAAAAAGACTTCAGCGAAGAGCGTCATTAGCCGTACCATTTGGTCCCGCTCCAGGAGCCGCGGATTGGTCCCCTCCGCCATGCCGGCATCGATCGGCGTATCGAGCGCCTTCTTGTAGAGAAACTCGCGGAAGAAGCTGCGCTCGAGTGTGTTGTACGATAGCGGCCGATCGGCACCCTTGCCCGCCCATTCCACGAATTCGTGCAGCGCGTTCTTTTGGTCGTGCGTGATGCCATCGCGCTGGGCGTCAATGATATAGCGCTCCATCTCCCGTCGCTCGCCGCGGAAGAATCTGACCAGGTCCTGCTCCGAAAATGAGTAGTCGTCTTCCGCGAGCCCGCGCATGGATTGGTATCGCCTCACCGGATCCACGTAGAGTGAACTGCCCAGGTGCCGCATCACGGCGACGTCGAAGGCCACCTGACGGAGTTTCCCGCCCGCATTGGTATTGGTCAGGAGCAGCACGTTGACATCTGGCTCAAGGAAGACACGGACCGGCAACTCCCTTGCGCCCAAGAGGATCTGAGCCGCCGCCTTGTGCTGGCCGTCGAAGACCTTCACAGCGCCGGCGCCGTCCTTCTCTGGCGCCCACCACGCGAGCCCAACGTGGAGCTGGGGCCGCCTGTGAAGGAACTCCTCGATCAGTCCACGGATGTTCGCGCCGATGCTACGCGGATTGATCCGGTCATCGTGATGCAGGTGCTCAAGCGGCAGGGCCGTAAAGAACGAATCCATGCCGCTGAGTTTGTCGTGGTAGATCGGCACCCGACGGATGCTGTTGTCGCCGACCTCGGGCAGGCTGAACTCCACGTAGGTACTCTCACGCCGGATGCGCAGCAATGCCTTGCCACCAACGTGCCGCGAAAGCACATCACCGAGATTCGCGCCACGTTTCCCGGTCTCCTGCGCCTTCTCCTGGAGCCGCTCGAATTCGGCTAGCCTGCGTGCGATCTCAAGATTCGCTGCCCCCTTGCTCCGGTTGCACGACGCGTGCGTCAAAGGCGAAGTTGTTCTCGGCGTCCAGTCCGTCCTCGATCAGAGGATCGATGTGGTCGATGTCGAGCTGCCCTTTGTGGAGCATGAGGTCGATGGGGTCGTCGCAGATAAAGCACCGGCCTGTCTGCCGGGCCAACAGCTTCTGCTCCAGCTTTGTCCGCTGCTCAGCATCGAGTCCTGCGAGGTACCGTGACTGTGCCATGGGTATCCTCAGTCAAACAGCGTGTGCTGCGAGCCCGGTCTCGTTCCATACCCGGGGTCCCTTTGCCACCTGCCGCCAGGGCCCTAAATTTAGGCAGCGCACCGTCGAAGATAGTCGAGGGTCCCGGGCACGTCACGAATCATGCGAAGGAGCATGTCCATCGAGGCAGTCTGTACATTTCGGGCTGCCTCCCATCGGGAGATTGTGTTGCCGCCGAGACGAAGCAGCCGTGCAAGCTCAGCCTGCGTGAGGCCGAAGCGCTCACGGATCGAGCGGATCTCGTCCGCAGACAGGAGGCCGTACTTCTGCCGGTAGCTCTCCAGGGCTCGGCGTCGTAGCTTTCTGGCGTCGTCGAACCGCAAGACGACTTCGTGACACTTCGGACAGCTCAGGTGCGGCGACTCAGTAACGGCAATCTCCTCGCCATTCACCGGGAACTTGAGGGCACCCTGCTTCTCCCGCATTGGGGTGCCACATTCGGGACAGGCATTGTCCGGCAGAAGCCGGCCCCGCTGCGTGCGCGGCGGCGAGACGCTACTCGTCTTCATCGCTCTCCTCTTCCTCGTGAAACGAGATGACGACGCAGTCCGAACGAAGGACAACCTTCACGTAGAGGCGATCCCCCCGACGGACGGGTTGAACACGTACATCCATTCGCCGGTCCTCTCCGAGACCAAGCGTCCCGCGAGGTCGCCCTTCGCGAGAACGTCGCAGGCGTCCTCCTCGTCGAGCCCCATACCGAGGCGCGCCAGCTCCTGGAAGGCCTTCAGCGTAAAGCGAACCTTCCGCTCGGCCGCCAACTGGCGGACCCGGCGAAGTACCGGCGTGGCCCATGGGCGCCTCATTCACCGTTTGGTGAAACTATGCAGTGGGTGGAACGCGATGTCAACTTCGCCGTCCCCGGCCGGTCGGGCGAAGGGATCGGCAGATCCCGTTACGTGCCCGACAGCCGCAGCGAGGCTGCCGTCAAGGGCTCGCGGAGCGAGCCGCGTAGCGGCCGAAGGCCCTTGACGGTCAGGCCGAGCGAAGGCTACGCCTCGGCATCGTGGGACTCGGTTTTCTCCACGTTCTCTGCCACAGCCTTCCGGTAGTTCCGGTACCGTCGCTGGACACCGGCGGCGGCCGCAGCTCGACGCTCTTCCGGGACCTCTTGGGGTGTGGGCAAGGTAGAGCTGAACCAGCCAGTCGATCATCGCCTCGATGGGCTGCTGGCCCTTTTTCAGTTCGTCATCGCGAGTGGTCAGGCTGAGGGCCAGACGGCCTTCCATCCGGGCGACGAGGGAGTGGACCAGGCCGATGTGGGCCTCGCCCAGCGCGTCGGACGATTTGATGACGCTCACCATCTCCTTCCGGAGTGCGAAGTACTCCCGAATGATGTCGCCGACGCACTTGGTCAAGGAGATCCCGCGGATCTCCGCCTCGCGATCGAGCAGGCGACGGTCGGTGCGATCGACACGGCCGTGAACCAGTTGCCTGAGTGTGGTCATGGGCGGTCCTCAGCACGATCAACTTGGCGGTCAACGGCTCGATCCAAACAGAAGACGGCTGAACACCTGCTCGAATCGGAGCCAGAACGATCGTGCTTTGGAAACGAGGCGTTGAGCGCCGCCTCTGGCAGTACTTTATCTTGCTCTAAGATCCCGTTCGCTCCCGAGCCCTTCCATCCGCTGATTCCCTCCCGGTCTCGATTTGAGGTCAGCCGGTGACGCGACGTCCGGCGCGCGCTGAACCACGGCGGCAACTGGCCTGCCAAGGCGACCGGGAACACCACGGGGCCCTCACTGGACCGGCTATGTGATCACGCTGCCACGTAAAATGGGCCGCCGTCATCGCTGGAACTAGCACGCGCGCGAACCTGACGACGGCACTCCAAGCGATGCGAAACGCAGCGGCGCCCCTCGCAATGTGCCGCGAGCGATCATGCACCGGGGACTGCCGGGCACGCCGCCCCGCGCGCGGACAACCTTCCACGTCGAGGACTTCCGGGGCCGAGCGACGTCGCCAACCGCTCTGGCACGTTCATCGCTTTGCGCCGCACCCGTGCACGACGACGGACGCCTTACAATCGGACATCGACGACAGTTATCGACACAGCAGCGCGCCGCCGAGCAGCTCCGCGCGCTGGCCCGGCCGCATCGCCTCCGCGTGGCGTTCGACACCGAGGGCTTCCCGGTGATCCCCGGGCGCTACGGCCAGATCGAGTGGTTCGACGTCACCGACCTCGCCGTGTACACGGACCGGCCGCGGCTGTTCGCGAAGTTGCGGGCGATCCCGGGCGTCAGGCGCCACCAGACCGGCGACACGGAGATGCGCGCGGTGTTCCCGCCGGAAGCCCTCCAGCTGGTCGCCGGCGCCATCAAGGCGCGTCGCCGCCGGACGCTCTCGCCCGAGGAAGCGCGCCGGCGCGGGTTCAAGCCCACACACAGAGCGACTTCCGGACCGTAGCAGCGGCTATCGATGTCGACCGAGACCAACGGATCGGGCGACGCGCTGGTTCCCCTCGCTTCCCGCGCTGTGTGTCTTGACGGATGGGTCGTGCCTCCCGATACTGCCACTCAGCGAAAACGTGGCCGTGGCTCGGGGCGGAGGACCGAGAGCATGACCCAACCGCTCACTGATCTGGTCGAGCAGTTCTGCAACTTTCAGCGCAAGCAGCGAGGCAAGACCGAGGGAGGCGTCAGGACCTATCGATGGAACCCGGAACAGTTCCTGGTGTTCATCCGCAATCGTGACGGCCGCCTGGCGAGGGTGACCGATCTGACCTCTTCGACCGTTCAGGCTTGGATGGACGACATGGCCGCCGAGGATCTCGCGCTGAGCACCATGCGGGTCCGGCAGTCGACCGTGTCGAGCTTCTGCGCCTGGCTGGTGAAGCGAGAGATCCTCACCGCAAACCCGGTGGCGAAGCTGGAACGGCCGCCGCACCATCGGGAGCCGCCGAGACAGGTCCCTGGGTCGCCGATCATGGACGCGCTCGTGGAGGCCGCGAAGGAACGCCGCCGGCCGCGTGACGTGGCGATCTTCCTGATCCTGCGTTACACGGGCATGCGGCGCGAATCCGTGGCGACCCTTCGGCTGCATCACCTCGACGGCACGTAGGGCCTGCGAGGCGTCCACGTGAAGGGCGGCAAGAAGCGGGACATTCCCCTGCCTGCGGCAGTGATGCAGTTCATGAGCGTGTACGTCGAGCACTTTCTCGTCCGGCACGTCGAGAGGATCGAGCCGGACACGGCGCTGTTCTGGTCGAGCTGGGGTCGCCGGGGATTCGGCAAGACTAAGGCGCCGATGACCGGCAAGAACATCTGGCGGCTCTGCAAGGTGTACGGTCGGCTGATCGGATATCCCGAACTGAAGCCGCACGATCTCCGGCACGGCGTCGCGATGGAAGTCTTGGAGCAGCATCACGATCTCGAGCAGGTCCGCGCGCTGCTCGGGCACGCGCGCATCGACACGACGCAGATCTACGCGAGCATCCGGCCACCGCAGCTCAAGCGCGCGGTGTCGTTCTACGAGGAGCAAGCAACGCGGATGCTGGCCGACAAGAACGGGACTCGAACCGCTATTTCAGTCGCGAACGGAAGGGCGCGACACAACCGCGAAGATCGCTGACAGAAATCCATGTTTGAGGAACATTCCGAAGTTCCTCAAACACGGAGCGGAAAATCTCAACGAAATCGAAGTGGTGGCCCCAACGGGAGTCGAACCCGTGTTTCAGCCTTGAGAGGGCCGTGTCCTAGGCCTCTAGACGATGGGGCCGCTGGGTGGGACAAAAGCAATGGCTGGGAGAGGAGGACTCGAACCTCCACTACGGGGTCCAGAGCCCCGCGTCCTACCATTAGACGATCTCCCAGCGTTCCTGCGATTTTACGCAGCCACGCTTGCGACTGTCAAGGCGTGGGCGAGCGAGCGTGAGCGAGGGTTAGAGGACGGCCCCCTTGAGCGAGCGGCTCGGCTTGAAGCGCGGCACGCGGCAGGCCGGGATCTTGATGGCCTTGCCCGTCCTGGGATTCCGCCCGTTGCGCTCGGCGCGCCGGGTGACCATGAAGGTG
>Ga0137375_10010718_pt1 | contig 10838 bp, 10 predicted proteins | sample SagtaG_24_FD_104936 | JGI IMG/M metagenome (GOLD analysis project Ga0137375, IMG submission 104936) | Vadose zone soil microbial communities from Sagehorn Ranch, Mendocino, California, USA - Sage1_R_113_16 metaG | ecosystem: Environmental > Terrestrial > Soil > Vadose zone | place: USA... | reverse complement strand
GGGCGGGGCTGGCCTGGGCGGCGGACAGGTTGGTGACCGCGTACACCGTCACGGTGCGCCACTTGTGGCTGGTCAGGGCCCGGACTCGTCGGGTGATGCGGATCGCCTGGGTGGCGTGGGGGAAGTCCAGGCCGGCGATCGTGGTGACTTGTAGGCGGCGGATCTCCACGCGGTGGTGGCCGCGGTCGCGGGTGTGGTCGGCGATGGGGACCAGGCGCCAGGGCAGGGTGGCGAGCTGGCGGTGCAGGGTGGGCAGGTTGGCCTTGACGATCAGCAGGTAGGCGGCGTGCCTGTGGGTGACCAGCCAGTCGGCGTGGTCGTGCTGGGTGTGCAACGCGTCGGCGGTGATGACCCGCCCCGCAAGGTCCAGGCCCTCCAGGAGCGGCTGGAAGGCGGTGATCTCGTTGGTGGTGGCATCCACATCGGTCTGGGCCAGGATCGCACGGGTGGTGTGGTCCATGGCCGCCAGCAGGTGCACCCGCGGGGTGGCGTGATGGCCGCTGCCGCGCAGGGTCTTGCCGTCCACCGCGACCGCCTGCCGCCACGGCCAGGGCGTCGACGATGGGGGCGGGTTGGCTGGTGGGGGCTGCTGGCTGGCCAGCCAGGCACCGATGACGCGGTCCAGCGCGTCGGCGTCGATGCGGGCCAGGACGCGGCGCACGGTCGCCTCGCCCGGTGGCCTGAAGGCACGGGTCAGCAGGTCACGGCGAACCCCGAGCGTGGCCAGCACTCCGCAGGGCGCGTCGCTGGCCCACTCGCCGATCGCGGCCAGGGAGGTGGCGCCGGCCAGCACGGCGACCACCGCGACGGCCAGCACGGTGGTCAGCGGGTGCCGTCGGCCGCGTCGATGGCGGGGATCGGTGAGTTGGGCGAGGGCGTCGAGCAGGCAACGGCACTGCTCGGGCGCCAGCGCCGCGGGCGCATCCAGCCGCTGGGTAGCAGCAGGTATGGGGGATGATGAAGGGGCAGGCACGGGCTTCCGGTCTGGTCATGGGCTTTGACACCCGCATGAGCGCCGGGGTCCGTGCCTGCTTCACATCCACCCAGCCCATTACCCCGACCATCACCAGCCAGACAAGCCCGCATTATGCCGAGGCCCTGGACTGGGAATACCGTGACCGTGAGCACACACTCTATCCATCACAACAATAGGGAGATCATTACTGTGGGCGGATATGACGGAAAGTGGCTCCACTACGCGACTGGATACACAACACCCAACCACGAGGCCCCAAAGGGGCTCTCGTTGGTGTGGACCTTCTGTCTTAATTGGCATCTCGCCCACCTTCAGAGCCGCTCTGCCCGTACCGGTCGAGCCCAGGCAGCCGGTAGTCGTACTGCTTGAACAACGCCTCGGCCGGGAGTGACTTGCCGGCTACCTGCTCGGGCGGCAGGTGATACCAATCGCCGATCATGTTCCACTCGCGCTCGACGACTTCGAGGTAGTGGTCGCACAGCGCGATGACCCGATGGACGTCACAACGCTTGGCGGGGTCGCTGGGCACGCAGCCGGGATCGGAGGCGCAGGCCCTTAGCCAGTCGTTCCACCGGGCGATGAAGGCTTGCCCCTTGCGCTGGCTGCGCAGGCGCTCGATGAACGGGTGCTTCTCCTCTTCGGGCACGGCGTGCAGTTCAGTACGCAGCCACGACTGTTCGAGGTCGTCGGCCGGTGGGTGCCAGGCGATCTCGTAGACCGCGTCCGAGATGACGACCTCGGTGTCGGGCGAGCTGAACAGCCAGAGTCCACCTTCTTGGCTGACGAACTGCTCCAGGTGTGCCACGAAGCGCGTGAAGTAGTGGAGCGAGCTGGGGCCGTAGACCTCTACGGCGTCGTCATCGGGATGCTCAGCGTGCCGGGTGACGAAGGCGGCGAAGTCGTTGCGTAGACCGCTGAGGTCTGTCCAGATGCGGTAGTAGTGACGGAAGCGATCCAGCCAATCGACGGCCAGCGTCGCCTCGAGCGGCTGGCGGCGTTCCAGCCGGCTGTGCGCTTCACGCAGCCGGATGGTCTGCTCGCGCTCCACGATGGAGTAGGCAACGGTGGCCAGGACGCGGTCCTCACGCCGGCGGATCGTCTTGGTATCCACGCCCAGGGCCTTGGCCAGGGTCGCGCGGCGGTCCTCCAGCCTGGGCAGCTGCCGGCCCTCGCCGATGGCGAACATCGTGGTGAAGATGCGCCTGGAGTCCGAGGTCAGTTCCTGGGCGGCTTCCATCAGGACGTCCATGGCGTCGACCAGCGGGTCGGTGTCGTCTTCGGGCCGGCGTCGGCGGATGGTGGCGGCGAGCTGGATGAGGGTGGGGCAGGCGCTCAGCCGTCCGGGCTCGCGCATGCCCGCGCCCTTGCGGACCTTGACCAGCTCCTTTCGGAGCCGCTCTGACTTGCTGACTTGGCCGCGGTCACCCTCGTTCACTGCTTCCCCTGTCCAGAAACTGTCCACTTTGGTGGCTCGTACTGAGCAGATCATAGGAGTCCGCTGGCCTCGTCCAGGTCACTTGACGAAAGGAGGCCAGCGAGTGAGTCGAACGATCCGGCGGCCAGAGGCGCGGCTGCTGCCCTGGCAGCACCGGGGCCGCTGCCAGGAGTGTGGGGCCAAGGTGAGCAGCCGCCGGCGGGTGCGGACGTGCGCTTGCGGCGGGCGGGTGAGCTACCGATGAGCACCAGCCGGAAGCTGCGGATCGCGACGCGTCTCCTTCTGCTCTCTGCGGTGGGTGCGCTGTGGGCATTGGACCTGCTGGATGCCGAGCGCGAGAGCGCGGCGTACATACGAGTGGTCGCCTGGGCCGCCCGGCGAGCGATACACGAGGAGGCCCGGCGCCACCGACGGGGCTGGGCACCAAGATGAAGCAGGTCGTTCGCGGGCTGGGCGTGCTGCTTGCAGGCGCCATCATCGTTCGGACGTGCGCCCAGCTCATCGCGCCAGCCATCCCGTTGTTGGTCACGCTGTTTGCCATGGTCGGCGGCGCCTACCTCGTCTCTAGAAGGCGCCTTTACAGAGGATCGCCCGTTCCGGTGACAGGCATGACCGTGCCTTTGCAGTTCATTGGGCTGCGTGGCCTCGGCGCTGTCACCCGGAAGCACGAGCCTCTGTAAGTCAATTACCTGCGGCTGCATTTTCCTATTGACTTGTTGCATGAATGCAACAAAATAGAAAGTAGATTCAGGCATGTAGCGGAGGCCGTATTTTCTATGCGCATCTTTGTTGCACGAATGCCTACAAGCATGAGCGTAAAGGAGGGGGTATGGCTCACCACATTCGCATCGCCGCTCGCAGGCGCGAACCGCTCGACCTGGCGCGGTTGATCAAGCTGCTGCGTGCCCAGGTGCGGGCACGCCGGCGCAAGCAGGAGATGGAACAACCGGGTACAGCGCCGCAGGAGGACCGCGCGGCATGAGCTGGACCCCTCTGATCCTCACCTTGCTGGCCTGGTACGCCCTGCTCGCCGCCGTCCTGGTGGCGCGCTGGCGAGACCAGCGCGAGCGGGACGCTCATCGGCGGATCGTGCGGCTGCACTTCCCGCGCGAGCTGGCCGCCACTGACGTGGTGGCGTTTGTGCGCACCCTGGCAGCGCTCGGGGCCACGCGCGGGGCGTTGTCCGGTCGGCCGAGCGTGGTGTTCGAGGTCGTCGCCACTACGGACGGCCTCGAGCATCGGTTGCGGCTGCCGGAGCGCTCCGCCGAGCTGGTCCTGGCGCACCTGCGAACGACGATTCCCGGCATGGTCGTGACCCCTGTTGAGGGGCCTACCGCTGTCGAGGTCTCGGCAGCAGTGGAGCTGCTGGCCAGCACGGTGGAGCGGCCGTTCCGCAGTGAGCAGTCGGAGGCGGTCGCGGCGGCGGTGCTGGCGGCGCTCGGTTCACTCGGCCGGGGTGAGGTCGTAGCCGTCCAGTGGGTGGTGTCGGCCGGGCCACGGATCGCACCAGCACCAGCCACCCCCACCACAGCCCAGCCCCCGAGCCCCGGCCCAGTCTGGCACGCGATCCTGGGATCTCGCCCCGCCGTTAGGGTGACGGCGGCCGAGCGCAAGGCCAAGCACGCCGAGCCGGTGGTGCTGGCGGTCGGCCGGATCGCGGCACGAGCAGCACGACCGGCGCGGGCTTGGGCACTGGTCCGGCAGGTCACGGCGGTGGTGCGGCTGGTAGAGCAACCCGGTGCGCGGTTCCTCCTGCGGCGGCTGCCGGGCCGGATGGTGGCGCGACGGGTCAACGAGGCCACCACGCCACTGGTGGAGGTCCCGGCGGTGCTCAATGCTCGCGAGCTGACCGTGCTCATCGCTTGGCCGGTCGGGGCGCCAGCGGTGGCGGGACTCGCGATCCAGCGCAGCAAGCAGCTCGCCGCAGGTCCCGAGGTGCCGGTTACCGGACGGGTGCTTGGCGTGAGCAGCCTGCCTGGCCACGAGCGGCCCATTGCGCTCACGGCGGCCGACAGCTTGCACCACCTGCACGTCATCGGGCCGACCGGCGTGGGCAAATCCACCTTGCTCGGCAACCTCATCGCCGGCGACCTCGAAGCCGGGCGCGGCGTGGTGGTCATCGACCCTAAGGGCGACCTGGTGGCTGACCTGCTCGACCGCATCCCGGTCGCTCGCACCGGCGACGTGATCGTGCTCGACCCGAGCGACGACGAGCGGCCGGTGGGGCTCAACCTGCTGGAGGGCGCGCACATCTCGCCGGATCGGACGGTGGACCAGGTGGTGGGCATCTTCCACCGCCTATACGCGGCGTTCTGGGGACCCCGAACGGCCGATGTGCTGCACGCGAGCCTGCTCACGCTGGCGCAGCAGCCGGGCATGACCTTGTGCGAGCTGCCGACGCTGCTGGTGGACGAGGGCTTCCGGCGGCGGCTGGTCGGCCAGGTGAGTGACCCGGTGGCGCTTGGGCCGTTCTGGGCCTGGTTCAACAGCTTGAGCGACGGCGAACGGGCGCAGGCGATCGGGCCGGTGATGAACAAGCTGCGCGCCTTCCTGCTGCGGCGGCGGATCAGGAACGTCATCGGGCAGGCCGAACCGACCTGGACGGTGGAGGACGTCTTCAACCGTCGGAGGGTGCTGCTCGTGTCGCTCGCCAAGGGCGAGCTGGGCAGTGAGGCGGCGGCGCTGGTCGGATCGCTGGTGGTGGCAAGGCTGTGGCAAGCGAGCCAGCGCCGCGCTGTCTGCGTACCGGCCTTCGTGGCGGTTGACGAGTTCCAGGACGTCGTCAACCTGCCGACCGATCTGGGCGAGGTCCTGGCCCAGGCCCGTGGCTTCGGGGTTGGGCTAACGCTGGCGCACCAGCACCTCGGCCAGCTCGACGCCCGGATGAAGGCGGCCGTGCTCGCCAACGCCAGAAGCCGGGTCGTCTTCCAGGCAGCGGCCGACGACGCGGCGGCGCTGGCCCGGCAGCTCGGCGGCGGGCTCGTCCCGGTCGACCTCATGGAACTGCCGGCGCACCAGGCCTACGTGGCGCTCTGCCGGGGCGGGGCGGTGCTGCCGCCCGCCAGCCTTGTCACCAAGCCGCTGCCGGACGGATTGGGTACGAGTGAGCGGGTCCGGGCGGCCAGCCGCGAGCGCTACGGCCGGGACCGGAGTGAGGTCGAGGCGGCCAACCTGGCGCGGCAGGCCGGGACGGGCTGGGCACGGGGCGGCCTTGGCCGGGGTCGGAGGGCGTCATGAGCTGTCCGTTCGCTGGTCCCTTCGCGTTGAGCTGCCCGCGCGACCTGGGCAGGCCAGGCACGGTCTTGCTGTCGGTTGGTGCAACGACTGTCTGCCGTCATGGGGGTCTGTCATGACGGTCACCCCACGCTCCACCGCACGGCAGCTCGCCCTCCTGGCGAGCGGCTGACCGAACGCGACCGGCAGGTCCTGGGCACGCTGGCGCGGGTCCGACTGGCAACGACCCGACAGCTGGAGCGTTTGCACTTCACCGATGCAGGCGCTGCAGCTAACGCCCGTAGCGCCCGGCGCACGCTTGCCAAGCTGGAGCGCTACGGAGCGGTGAGCCGCCTGGCGCGACGGGTCGGCGGGGTCCGCGCGGGATCGGCTGGGGTGATTTGGGGACTGGGCGCGGCCGGGCAGCGCCTCCTCGCCAGCACTGGGCCAGCGGGCGGCCGACAACCGCGCCGGCCTTGGACGCCCTCGCGAGCATTCGTGGGCCACCGTTTGGCGATCACGGCGCTGTATGTCGTGCTGGTCACGGCAGAGCGCGACGGCCGGACCGAGCTGGTGTGCTTCGAGGCCGAGCCGGACTGTTGGCGGCCCTACGTCGGCGCGCACGGCGGCCGGGTGCTGCTCAAGCCGGACGCCTTCGTGGTTACCGCTCAGGGCGAGTGGGAAGACCGCTGGTTCGTCGAGGTCGACTGCGGCACCGAGTCGCCGGCGGTCATCACCCGCAAGGCGCGGGCCTACCGGGCGTACTGGCGCAGTGGTCGCGAGCAGGCCAGGAGCGGCGTGTTCCCCCTGGTGCTGTTCGTCGTCCCCGACGAGCAACGGCGTGCCGCCCTCGACCGCGTCTTGGCGAAGCTTCCCGAGGACGACCGCAGGCTGTTCCGGGTCGTGCCCGCGGCCGACGCCTCCCGGGTGCTCGCGGGAGGTGCGCCATGACGGACCTGCCGCGCAACACCATCCTGCTGGGTGATGCCACCCGTCGGCTGGCGCAGCTGCCCACCGCGTCCGTGGACTGCGTCATCACCTCGCCGCCCTACTACCAGCTCAGGGACTACGGCGCGGTCGGGCAGATCGGGCTGGAGGACACGGTCGAGGACTGGGTCGAGCAGCTTCGCAGTGTCTGCGGCGAACTGGCACGGGTGCTCAAGCCCACCGGCAGCCTCTGGCTCAACCTGGGCGACAGCTATTCGCGTCACGCGCGCTACGGCGCGTCGCCCAAGAGCCTGCTCGCCGCACCCGAGCGGATGCTGCTGGCGCTCATGCACGACGGCTGGATCGTGCGCAACAAGGTCGTCTGGGCCAAGACCAACCCCATGCCCAGCTCGGTGAGCGATCGGCTCAGCCTGACCTACGAGGTCGTCTACTTCCTCGTCCGCTCACCCCGTTACTTCTTCGACCTGGACGCCATCCGCGAACCGCACCGCTCGGAGGGTTCCCGCTCGGCTCGGCGACGCCCAGACGAACCCACCTGGGCCGGACCACTGGCTGCCACCCGCGGAGGCCTCGCACGGGCCCGAGCGACCGGGCAGCCAGGACACCTTCTAGGCAAGAACCCGGGCGACGTCTGGCCGATCGCCACGCGCGGCTTCCGTGGCGCCCACTTCGCCACCTTCCCGCCCGCCCTGGTCGAGCGGCCGCTCCTGGCCACCTGCCCCGGGGCGATCTGCACGGCCTGCGCTCGTCCCTGGCGGCGCAGAGTCACAGTGCGGCGGCTCGGCGAGATCGCGCCGACACCGCCGGACCGCTACGTGCTGCGCTACCCCAAGCGCTGGCGAACGGTCCGCGAGGTCGGCGAACTGGTGCCCTGCGGCTGCGGCGCGCCAACCCGTCCCGGGATCGTGCTCGATCCGTTCTTTGGAACGGGCACGGTCGGCCTGGGCGCGCGCCAGCATGGCCGTGACTGGCTCGGTATCGAGCTCAACCCGGCCTACGTCGCTATGGCATGGGACCGGCTCGGCGGTGCTCCACCACGTCACTACGAGCGGGCTTCACCGCTTGAGGCGGCGGCATGACGCCTCGCCGGTGTCGTGCGGCCGTTCACGCGATCCCACCGGGATCGCCGGCCGCACCAGCACCGAGGAGGTGGCTGCCATGCAGCAGCAAAGGTCCAAGGGCGGAAGGAGGCGACGGTCGTGAAGACGCTCGCCATCCGGCTCGAGGACGACGTCCACGCCCAACTGGCGATGGTGGCGCAGCTCGACGGCACCACGGTGACCGAGGAGATCCGTCAGGCCATCGAGGCGCACCTGACCCGCAAGCGCGAGTCCGGGGAGCTGTCGGAGCGGGCCAACGCCGTGCTCGCCGAGATCGAGCAGGAGGCCGCGGCCAAGCGCGACGCCATCCAGGCGTTGTTCCACCAGGCCACCACGCCGCCGCCGTCCAAGGGCCGTCGGGGTACGGGCTCGTCCGGCTCGTAGCCCATCCCGGTCGGAGGGTTGCCTTTGTGCAACCCTCCGACCACCCAACAGCAAGCCCATGCCTTGAGCCAGACAGCAACTGGCAGAAGTTGAAGGTGGGATCGAATAAATACCGAACACATTTGGGAGATTGGCCATAGGGGTAAGCCTTGAATTCATGCAAGAATGGGCGCAAAATAGAAACCAGAAAAGGAGAACATTGCAGTGTCTGCCGCACCCGAAACACCAAACGCCAAACAGCTTGGCCGGCTCTTGCAGCATCACCGGCACCAGGCCGGCCTGTCGCTTGAGCAGCTCGCCACCGCGACCGGCCTGGACAAGGGCACGATCTCCCGGATTGAGCAAGGCCGCATCGAGGCGCCCAACCCCAAGAACTTGCAGCGCCTGGCGGCAGCCCTGGGCACCGACGTTGAGGACTACTTCGCCCTAGCCGGCTACTTCACGCCGCACGGACTGCCCAGCCTCGGGGTGTACCTGCGTACCAAGTACGACGCCTCGCCCGAGCTGGCAGGTGAGATCGAGGACTACTTCGTCTGGCGACGCGAACGCGACAAAGAATAGACGAAATCTTGTATCACACCAACGAGACCGAGAGGAGGGATCAAATATGGCAACCACATCACGCAACCCACGAAGTCCGGGCTTGGTGGCTCAAGTGCGCGCCTTGATGCCCGTCCGACCGCTCACGCAGTCCGAGGCGCTAAGGATCGCTGAACTGCAAGCCATCCGACTGCTCGCCCTCGCGGGCATAGAAGGGCCGCCTGTGCCCGAAGGGCTCATCACCGGCCTACCGCGCTTCACGGTCGAGCGCACCAGCCCGCTGCCAATGTCCGGCTACACCACCTGGTCTCGGGGCCGCTGGCTGATCGTCCTCAACCGCGCCGAGCCCTTCACCCGCCAGCGCTTCAGCCTCTTCCACGAGGCCAAGCACGTGATCGACCATCCCTTCATCGCTGACGCCTACCGCTACGTCCAAGGACAGAGCCCCGAGGAGTGGGCCGAGCGGGTTTGCGACCACTTCGCCGCCTGCGTGCTCATGCCGAAGGCCTGGATCAAGCGCCACTACTGCCACGAGGGCGCCCAGCACCTGCCCACGATCGCCCGGCGCTTCGGCGTCTCCCAGATGGCCATGCACCTGCGACTGCTCAACCTCGGCCTCATCGAGCCGACCCCGCGCCACTACTGGCGAGCCGCTGACCTACCTCTCCTCCCGAGCCCCATGGCGCTGGCCGCATGAAGACCGCCGTCATCTACCTCCGGGTATCAACCCGCGAGCAAGCTGAGCGCGATGCCGACCCGGAGGGCTACTCGATCCCGGCCCAGCGTGAAGCCTGCCGCCGCAAGGCGGCGACGCTCGACGCGATGGTCGCTGAGGAGTACGTCGACCTCGGCGAGTCGGCCAAGACGGCTGACCGCCCGGCGCTTGGGCGCATGCTCGAACGGCTGAAGGCCGGCGACATCGACTATGTGATCGTTCACAAGGTCGACCGGCTGGCACGTAATCGCGTGGACGACGTCACAATCGGGCTGGCCCTGCGGGCCGCCGGGGTGCAGCTGGTGTCGGTGACCGAGAACATCGACGGCACGCCATCGGGCAAGCTGCTGCACGGCATCATGGCGGCCATCGCCGAGTTCTACTCGCAGAACCTGGCCACTGAGATCCTCAAGGGCTCGACGCAGAAGGCCAAGTCCGGCGGTACGCCACACCTAGCGCCCATCGGGTACCTCAACGTGCGCAGCACGGTCGACGGGCGCGAGGTCCGGACCATCGCCCTTGATCCGGAGCGCGCGCCGCTGGTGGCCTGGGCATTCGAGACGTATGCCACCGGTGAATGGTCAGTGAACGACCTGCTTGAGGAACTGACCGAGCGGGGCCTCACGAACCGTGCCACCGGCAACCGGCCCGAACGGCCGCTGCGGCAATCCATGGTCCATAAGATGCTGTGCGATCCCTACTACTTGGGCATCGTGAGCTACCGCGGGCAGGAGTATCCGGGGCGGCATCCGGCCCTCGTCACGCCTGAGACCTTCGACCGGGTGCAGCAGGTGCTCCGCGCCCACAAGCAGTCCGGCGAGCGCTACCGCCGCTTTGACCACTACCTCAAGGGCACGTTGTTCTGCGGGCGCTGCCACTCGCGCTTGTCGGTCTCCCGCTCGCGTGGCAACGGCGGCCTGTACATGTACTTCTACTGCCTGGGGCGCAAGACCAGGCGGACCATCTGCACGCTGCCGTACATGAGCCCGGAGGACCTCGAAGCCGTGGTGTTGCGCTACTGGCGCAGTCACGTGCGGCTGGGCGAGAAGACCATTGAGCAGGTCCGTGCCGGGCTCCTGGCCGAACTGCGCGAGGAGCAGGAGCAGGCCAGCCGGCGCATGCAGCAGGTCCAGACGCGCATCCAGCAGGTCGAGAACAGGCGCCGGGTGTGGGCCGAGAAGGTGGCGAGCGGCAGTATCCCGGACGACATCGGCCGGGAGAAGCAGAACGAGCTGACCCGCCAACTGGTCCGCGCGCGGCACGACCTGGCCGGGTTGGAAGCGGCGAGTGCTGACGTTGAGCAGACCTTGAACGAAGCCCTCGACCTCGTCCGGGACTGCGCCACCGCCTACGAGCAAGCCAGCCCGGCGCTCCGGCGGGAGTGGAACCAGGCGTTCTTTGAGCGAAGGGTGTGGCTCCATCTCAGGGACCGGCTGATCAGGCTGCACGGGCGGGTGGGTGCTGGTAGCGGGCTTGGTGGATGCGTCGGTGTTCTTGGGCGCGGTGGAAGCGCCAGTAGGCGTCGAG
>Ga0137375_10010717_pt1 | contig 10838 bp, 10 predicted proteins | sample SagtaG_24_FD_104936 | JGI IMG/M metagenome (GOLD analysis project Ga0137375, IMG submission 104936) | Vadose zone soil microbial communities from Sagehorn Ranch, Mendocino, California, USA - Sage1_R_113_16 metaG | ecosystem: Environmental > Terrestrial > Soil > Vadose zone | place: USA... | reverse complement strand
CAGATCAAACGGCTGTCGCCAGCCACGCGGACGATTCTCCTGACCATGTACACCGAAGATCAGTACGTGATGGAGGCGCTGCGCGCCGGTGTAAAGGGCTATGTTGTCAAAACGCAGGCGGCCGCCGATCTCATCAAAGCCATCCACGAGGTTTCCCGGAACGGCGTCTATCTGAGCCCGATCATTTCCAGCACGATCGTCGACGCATGCGTGAGCGGCAAGGAATCGGCAGCCGATCCGCTGAGCGACCGCGAGCGCGAGGTTCTCGAACTGATCGCCGACGGAAAGACGACGAAAGAAATTGCCGTCTCGCTCGGCATCAGCACCAAGACGGCTGAATCTCACCGCACGCACATCATGACGAAACTTGGCATTCACAATACGGCGGGACTCGTGCGGTACGCCATCCGCCGCGGTCTGCTTGCGCCGTAATTACCCCATCGCTCGTCAGGCGTTCGCCTGATCGTCTCTCAGCCTACGACCGCGCTCTTTTCCGATTTTTTCCTCCCGGGAATCCATCATCCGCCTGATTGTGACCTGACACTCCGGGCCGTACGCTCTATTCAGGAGCAACCAATGTGGATGATCGTCGATGAAGAACATCGTCAGCGGGTGTTTTTGCTCGTGGAGGGAAACGCCGAAGACTCCCGGCGGCTGGCAGAACGGGACGGGCTCGAGGTGATCGCGATTGATGTTTCGCTGCCCGTCCCCCCGGCGTTGCGCAACGGGCTCAACGACTGCGAATTCAGACCGAAACTGCTGGTCATGAAGGTCCGCGACACGCACGGATCGAAAGGCCGCGAGACAGATCGCGTCGGCCGATTGTCTACGAAGGGCTGCGCAAGCGCCTCAGATCAGTGGGGGTGGTCGTGAAGGACTATTACTCGATTCTTGGAGTCGGACCGGCGGCAGATGCCGATACCATCAAATCCGCGTACCGCCAACTTGCGCGCAGGTATCATCCAGACTTTGCCAAGCGCCGCGACGCGAAGGAGCGGTTTCTCGAGGTTCAGGAAGCCTACGACACGTTGTGCGATCCGGGGAAGCGAGCCGTCTTCGACCGGTCTCGACTGGCGTTGCGGCCGTTCGCGCCAACAGCGAGACGTCCACTCAGGCGGACATCGAGGCGGCCGCCTTTCAGCCCGTTTAGCCAGCGCCGCTTCGTCGCAAGATCGCTCGCACGCAGCCTGGGCAGGGTGGATGTCGGCGTCATCGGCCTCGATTTCGATCTCAGCGTCGGCGTTCTGGACGACCGTATCTCCCCAACCCAATCTAACAGGATGACTTCTTCGCCCCGGCCTGCCCGACTGCGCGCGAACCGCCTGCACGTGAGACGTTGAGACGACCCTCGGACCGCTGCTCTTGGTACAACCCAGTGCTGCGTTGCGACACAGCGTTCCCTTGCACAGAGAATCGCTGTAGTCGATCGGATTCCGAAGCATCCGATGAGTCTCCGACTTCGTCCTCCTGCGACCGGATCGAAGATGGTTGAGCCCCGCGCCAGACGCCCGCGTGGTGACTTCTTCAATTCGCCCCTTATCGACTGTCAATACCCTACTTGACTATAATCGATAAATAATTTATTGATATTCGATAAATCAAGGTGGTGAATCATGTCCAGGCCAGCCTCGTCATCCGCCGCGCTGCCAATCGCGTACGTCGTGCTGCGGATCCTCATCGTCGTGAACTGGCTGTCCGGCGCCGCGATCTTCGCGCTGCTGCTCTGGTCGCTGACCCACGAGCAGTGGACGATGACTGCGCTCGGCGTCCCGCCCTCGCCGGAGTCCCAGCCGCTAATCATCGGAATGCGCGCGATCGCGGCGCTCGGCCTCGCCGCAATCCCGCTGAATTATGGCGTTCTCAAGCGGCTCGTCGCGATGGTCGAGACGGTTCGCGCGGGCGACCCGTTCGTCGCCGCGAACGCGTCCCGGTTGCAGGCGATCGCCTGGGCGCTGCTCGCGCTGCAGCTTCTCAGCCTCGTCATCGGCGCGATCGCCAAGACCGTTTCGACTCCGGCGCACCCGCTCCATGTCGATGCCGGCTTTTCGATCAGCGGCTGGCTCGCCGTACTCCTCACGTTCCTACTGGCCCGCGTGTTCGCGGAAGGCGCGCTCATGCGCGAAGACCTCGAAGGGACGGTCTGACATGGCGATCGCCGTCAAGCTCGACGACCTACTTCACGATCGGCGGATGACGCTGACCGAGCTCGCGGATCGGATCGGAATGACGCTGGCCAACCTCTCGATCCTCAAGACCGGCAAGGCGCGCGCGATCCGCTTCTCGACGCTCGATGCGATCTGCGGGGCGCTCTCGTGCCAGCCTGGCGACATTCTCCGGTTTGAGCCTGAGCAAGCAGAACGCGAGCGACCGGCAGCGGCGAGCAAACGGAGCGCAGGCCGATAGATCGAGGGCGCACGCACCTTGTGAACCGGCACACACGACTCCAACAAGGAGACCTTCGCGGAATTAGAGCTGGCCATCGCATGACGCTTCGAGGTTGGAGACGTGAATGCCTTGGCGTTCGAGGTTCAGATGAATGACGACAGCATTCGCGCTCACATCAACGATTTCACGCGCGGGGTAACTGCAGCACGAACCTCGCGCCGCCACCGTCGCGCCGGAGGTACGTCAGCTCACCACCCATCGCGCGAGCGAGTGATATCGACAGTGCGAGTCCAAGTCCGAGACCGGGGGGGCCCTCGCTGCTGCTCATACCTCGAGAGAACACGCGGAACAGCTTCGTCTTGTCCGTGATGCCAGGGCCGTGGTCCTCGACGCTCACCTCAACGACGTCACCGCAATCGAGGGCGGCGAGCCGGATCGTGCGGTCATCAGCACTGCGCGCGTACTTCTCCGCGTTGTCCAGCAGGTTGCCGACGATGCGTGCAAGCGCGTCGCGGTCGAAGCGTGCGCGCAGATCCCGTGCGACGTCGATCTCGAGCGCCGCACCCGCTCGATCAAGAGCGGGCCGTGCCCGTTCGGCGAGCTCGCACAATATTTCGCCGAGGGGACCGACCTGAGCGTCGACTGTGAGGTTGCCGCGCTCGAGCTGAGAAAACCCGAGGATGTTGGTGACCACGCGACCGAGCCGGGCAGCGTCTTCGCTCATGCGGCGCGCGTACCCTCGCAGCTTGCCCGGATCGCCGAGCCCGTCGGCGAGCATGTCACCGTAGAGCTGCAGTCCGGCGAGTGGCGTGCGCAGCTCGTGGGCGGCAGCCGCTGCGAACTGGCTGCGCTCGCGCGCGAGCGTTTCGGCGCGCATCACGAGCAGCAAGACAAACGCGGCAGCGAGCATCGCGATCGAGCCGATCGCGAAAAAACGCAACAAGAACGCGCGTGCGATTGCATTCGCGTCATCGGCCACTTGCGCCAGTGTGCGCGGGTTGGGCTCGACCGTGAGACTCCAACCGGGCGCGATCGCGGCGCCACGCGAATCGTCCGGATGCAGCTCCGCGACCATGTCGCCCGCCTTCGTCGCCAGCCAGCTTTTGAGCGTCGCGCTGTCGACGACAAATCCTTGGGCGAGCGTCCCGTCAGGCGTCTGTACCTGGCGAATCGCGAGTAGCGCGGGCTCACCCGCGAACGGCAGCGTCCGCCATTCGAGCGGCGAGATCGTGACCGTCACCGGCGCGGGAGTCGTGACTGGTACCTGCGACGACGCCACCGGTGCGGCCTGTGGACGATTGTTTTGCGCGACCTGGGACTGCTGCGAGTACACCGCGTTGGGATTGATGTTTTGTGCGTAGACGTTCGGATCCACCTTGAGCACGAGCGCCTGTTGCTGCTGCGGGAAAGGACTCGATTCGAGCTCCGGCTGGGGCCGTGGTGAACGCGAGCGCGGCGCCGCTCTTGCTTCCGCGACGCGCGGACCGGTCGCGGTTGCCGCCGGCGCGAGATCACGAGACAGATCGCGCACGACGTGATCGCGAAATGCGCGGTTTTCGGCGAGGTGCTCAGGCTCCGATAACCTGGGCACGTCATCGTTGATCGTCGGCGTCGTCGCCCGGCCCTTGGCGTCGAGCTGGAAGTACCCGAGCACGAGCGTGTCTTCGGCGCCGCGCGCCAGCGGTGACGGCGAAACGTTGAGCCCAGGCGACGCTTGCGGATCGTGTATGAGGTTTTGATAGTGGAAGTACGGGCGGCGAACCTCACGCGCGATGAGCGCTTCGAGCTCGCCGTGCAGCTCGCGCGCGAGATCGTTGGCGCGTCGCTCGGCGGCGATGCGTGGCGTCTGGCTGGCTTCATGTTGACGCATCCGTACGTCGTGCCAGCCGGTGAAAAACCAGGCGCCGAGCAGCGCCGCGAGCAGCGCCGTCAACAGGCCGGCCGCGTAAATTGTACGCGGCGCGCTCTTGGTCTTGATCAGGGGTCGCGTCTCCATGCGTACCCCGCCCCTTTAACCGACACGATCAACGTTGGCGCCGCCGGATCGGCCTCGAGCTTCTTGCGCAGCACGGCGATCGCCATATCGACCGCGCGCGTCTGCAGATCGCGGCGCTGGCCGAACACTTGCTCGAGCAATTCAGCGCGCGACACCACACGATCCTTGTGACAATACAGCCAGCGCACGATGCCGACTTCGCGAGGCGTGAGCGGGATGCATTGTTCACCACGGATGACGACCATGCGCGCAAGATCGATCACGGCGCCATCGACCTGAACTTGGTCGAGCGATTCGTCAGCCGGCGCACGACGGCCGAGCACGCGAACGCGAGCGAGCAGCTCGCGCGCCGAGAAGGGCTTGGTCACGTAGTCGTCCGCGCCTTCCGAAAGGCCGCGCACTTTATCATCCTCGGAGCCCCGTGCGGTGAGCATCAAGATCGGCATGCCGGGGCGCGCCGCACGCAGCCGGCGGCAGACCTCCACGCCATCGAGCCGTGGCAGCATGAGATCGAGCACGACGAGATCGTATGGCTCGCGCAATCCGGTTTCGACCGCTGCGACGCCGTCGCCGACGGCCGTCACCACGTGGTCGTCTCCTTCGAGGAGATCGACGATCCCCTCTCGCAAGCCTGCTTCGTCTTCGACCACGAGGATTCGCACCGAGCGGCATTGTGCCACGCGCCGTGTAAGGCGCGTGTAAGAGTGGGTTTTACGAAAGCCTGACTGCAGACGGCGAATCGCCGGTCTAGTGTATTCGCATGACACACTCATTTCGTTGTTCTCTTGCTCTGGGGCTCACGGCAGGGTGTCTTGCCGCACTCACGATCTCGCTTCGCGCCGACCGTGCGCCGGCACCGAAAGAGCTCGAATCGCTGTTCGAGCGCTACGATCGCGAGCCGGACGGTCCTGCCAAGGACATGCTGGCCGCGCAGATCGATGCAGTCGCACACCAGAAGTACGCGACGGTGTCGCGGCTTTATTGGCACACGGATCTGGCGTCTGCCATGACGGCCGCGCGCGAACAGGGGCGGCCGATTCTTCATCTGCGCATGCTCGGCAACCTCGATGAGGATCTGTCGTGCGCGAACAGCCGGCTGTTCCGCGCGACGCTTTACGCGAACCAGGAGGTCAGCCGGTTCCTGCGCGAGCGGTTCATCTTGTACTGGTCGAGCGAGCGCCCGGTGCCGCGCGTGACGATCGACTACGGAGACGGCCGCCGGCTGGAGCGCACCACCACCGGCAACAGCGCGCACTACATCCTCGACGAAGAGGGCAACGTGCTCGACGTATTGCCGGGCCTGTATGCGCCGACCGCGTTTGTCCGCGAGCTCGAGAGCAGCCTCGCGCTTGCTGCGCTGGTGCGCGGGAAGTCCGCCGACGAACGCGCGAACCTGATTGTCGACTACCACAAGGAGCACCTGGTCGCCGCGAAACGAGACTGGGCGAGGCTCACCGGTACGCCGTGGATTCTCGGTGTTGCACGTCAACTGTCGACGCCAGCGCGTGTCGAGAATCCACTCGCGGCTGCACAACGCGCAACCGTATCAAAGATGGCCATCGAGGTGAGAGACCTGCGCTATATCGCGAAGGAACTCGCGCCGGAGGCGCTGTCCGAGAATGACGTGGCGATGTGGTCCGCAGCGGGTCGAGTACTGTACGGAATGGGCGATCTGACGCTGGGTCCACAACCGCCACCGCGTGTCCTCGACGAAGCAAGTCGCGCGCTGGTCATTCGCTTGCACAACGAGGTACCGCCCGTGCTGCGCGCGACTGGCCAACGGCTCAACGCGCTGATCGCGCGCCTCGAGGAGACGCTGATTGCCGACAGCGCGCTCAATCAACTGCGCCTGCGCCCGCAGATCGCAGCCGAGATCGTGCGGCGGGGCGGCCGGACGGACTTCGCCACGCTGAATGCCTGGATCTACGCCGAGGTGTTTCGGTCGCCGAGGCAGGACGAGTGGCTTGGCCTCCTGCCGCGGGATGTGTTCACCGGCTTGCCCGGCGATGGTGTCGTGATCCGCTGAGGTGTCGTCGCCCGAGGCGCGAACACGCATCGACACGCCCGTGTAGGGGGCGTGTCGATCTCAAATTCCCGGGGCATGGCGCCTACCGTGCTGCGTCGCCTGCTCGAAGGCATGGGCGAGCTGCAGGACGCTCAACTCATCTCGATGGCGGCCGACAATCTGCAGGCCGACTGGCAACCCGGTGACGGAGAATCCCGCCGGCACCGATATCGCCGGGTTCGACATCATCGTCACGTACCAGCACGATCGCATCCAGTCGATGTAGGTGGTCATGGCCGTATCCGAAATGCTGGTTGGATACGGCGTGTTGACGTCGAAGGGCTCGACCTGCGTCACCGGCAGGACGAAATACGCATAGCGCGCGAAGAACTCGCGGCTCTGGTTGAACATCTGCGCCTGCCGGGCGAGCGCCCGGCTGACGTCCGCGCCTGTCGCTCGTTCCGCCTGCGCGACTTCGAATTTGATCGTGTCCTTCACCCACTCCGGCCGCTGGCGGACGAGCGGCGCATAGCGGGCGTGATTGGCGACGTAACGAAGGAGCGGAAAGGCTTCGTCCACGCCCGCGAAGTCCGGCTCGGCCTCTTCGACCACGCACCCCAGATCCTCGAACACTTTGCGATTGCCGTCCACGACCCGACGGACCTCCGGTGCGAACGGAATGCCGCCAAGACCGCGCCACCATGCGACGCGAACGCCTTTGAAGTCTCTCCCGAGCGGCGCGCGGAACTTCGCGGGGTCCTCATCGATCGAGAGGGGATTGCGAGGGTCGGCGCCTGCGATTGCACTGAGGAACCGCGCGACGTCTGCCACGCTTCGCGCGATGGGCCCGCTCACCGAGAGCGGCGACCACGATGTCGATTCGCCGGCCACACGTCCCGGCGATGGGCGCAAACCGACGACGTTGCAGAAGGCGGGCGGGTTGCGAAGCGAGCCGCCCGTGTCGCTGCCACCGGCGATCGGCAGCATGCGGGCCGCCACGGCCACTGCCGCACCTCCGCTGCTCCCGCCACACGTCTTCGTCACATCGTATGGATTGCGCGTCGCCCCGAACACGGTGTTGAACGTCTGCGAGCCGGCGCCGAACTCCGGCGTGTTCGTCTTGCCGACGGTAATCGCGCCGGCCGCACGTATCCGCGTCACGATGAGCGCGTCGCGCTGCGGCACGTTGTCGCGGTAGAACGGCGACCCGTACGTCGTTCGAATGCCCGCCGTGTCCACGAGATCCTTGTGCGCGACCGGCAGGCCGTGCAGCACGCCAATCGGGCCGCGGCGCGTGATGGCTTCGTCGGCGCTGGCTGCAGCCGCCATTGCCTGTTCGGCGACCAGCGTGACGATGGCGTTGACCTTTGGGTTGATGCGTTCGATCCGGGCGAGATGCGCGCTCATGACCTCGCGGGCGGAGACCTGCTTGCGGGCCAGCCGCGCCGCGAGCTCGACCGCGTTCAGTTCGCAGAGCTCGTCGTCCGCCCGCTGCAGTGACGCGTCTGCCGGCATCCCGGCCGCGCCGACTGGATTGAACGCCGCGTATGCAGCGCCGGCGGCGATGGTGGAATTGAAATGCCTGCGGCTGATCACGCCAACACTCCTTCGGTCAACGACACCGATTCTCTGCCAGACACGATCACCGGCGTTTCACGGATGCCATGGCGCGCTCGATTTCATCCGCCGAGTACGGCAATTCAGTGGTGAGTATCTCGGCGCCTCGTGCAGTGACGAGGATCATGTCTTCCAGATAAAGGCCGATTCCGTCCAGAGAGATCACCGGTTCCAGCGCGATAATCTGTCCCGCGTGAAAGCTGTCGGGGATCCCCTCCGCGCTATCAAGGCCCACGTGATGTATCTGCCAGAATCGCGTCGCCTCGGGCTGCTCCTTGACCGCTGCGACAAGATGTCTCGCGAGGTCGCTCCGCGCGCTCGCGGCTCTCCTGGCAACGGAGGCCTGCCACGCGTTCTTCACGTCGGCCGGCGTCTTACCCGGCGAAATGGCCCGCACGGCATCGTGATAGGCACTGACGAACAGATCCCACGCCTCGCGCTGCCGTGGACTGAATTGCCCCGACACCGGGACGGTGCGCCCGACGTCTCCCGAGTAATACTCCTGCGCACAACCAATATCCACTCTCGCCAGTTCTCCGCGGCGCATCACGCGATCCGCGAGCGCATAGTCCGCGAGGGACTGAATGGCCATACGAATGTCGGAGTTCGGTCCCGACATGATCCAAGGCCAGAACGACACTCCAGCGGCCCCGGCTCCGAGGCAGGCAGACATCACGTCTGCCTCGATCTGACGCTGACGGACGCCCGGGCGAATCACCGACAACGCGCTTCGGAGGGCTGTCGCGCTTGCGAGCGCCACTCGGCGCAGGCTTGCGATTTCCGACGCATCCTTCACACCTCGAAGCTGTGCCACGCCAGGGCCGCGGTCGAACTGCGCGCCTGGCCAGCGAGAACGGAGCGCCGTTTCCCATGCTGCCGTAGTGTCCTGACCCGTGAGCGTCCCGGCCCGATTCAGGCGCGACTCCGAGGCGAATGGACCGCGCAGTATTGGAGCCGGATCTTCCCGGAGCCTTCGGTCGATGTAGTTCTCGAATTCCGTCCAAGGCACCACGTGATCAATCTTCAACTCCGCCGCCGTCTGTGCGCCTGGTTGGACGTATGCGTGAGGCGGCTGCATCAACCCCGCAGGTCCCGGAAGGCTTCCAGCTTCCGGCACGAACAGCCACGTGTCGCGCTTGTCCGCGTCGAGCGCGAGCAGTGCCCCGACTGCGTTGTACAGGCCTGTCAGGTAGTAGAACGTTGAATTTTGTCGGAATCCGGTCTCCTGCTCCTGCGCCTCGGTCGCTCGAGCCCGGATCAGGAGAATGCCGGTTCGAGCAGCGTCCATCGCTCGCTCACGGCGTTGGCGGTACGTATCCGCATTCGGACTGAGAGGCTGTGCGACGAGGCCGATCGAAAACAGGAATGAACCAGTGGCGACGAAGCGTGCCAGCCTCGAACGTGATGGCGGTTCGCGCATGTCGGGGAGTTTACTCCCGGCGGGTCTGCCGGACGCTCCCGGAGATTCAGTTAGTTCCCGATGCGCACCAGCGTGGCAGGCGATCGGCCATCGTGTCGATCGACGACGACGTGATCGATGGCCAAGCACCAATCGGTAGACTTCCTACACAAGAATGAGTAGAGTTCCTACACAATGGTTCAGAAGCCCCCCGCTCGCGTCGACCTCCTGCGCGGCACGCTCGATCTGCTGATCCTGCGCACGCTGCTGCCGGGACCGAGCCACGGCCACGCGATCGCGAAGCACATCCAACGAACGTCGGAGGACCTGCTGCAAGTCGAGACCGGCTCGCTATACCCGGCCCTCTATCGCCTCGAGGCCAGGGGCTGGATCGCGGCCTCCTGGCAGTTGTCCGAGAAAGGCAAGCGCGCCCGCTACTATCGCATCACCTCCACGGGACGAAGGCAGCTGGCCAGCGAACAGTCGAAATGGGACGCCTTCGCGCGCGCCATGGGATTGCTGCTGAAGCCGGTTGACGAGGAGGGACGATGACATCGCTCTTCCGGAAGTTCAGATGGTGGTTGCAGCGGCGGCGGAAGGAGACCGAGCTCCGTGAGGAGCTCCAGTTCCATCTGGCTGAGGAGATGGAGGACCGCCGGGCCGACGGGCTGTCGGAAGATGACGCCAGATGGGCGGCGCGCCGCGACCTGGGCAACGCAACGCTCCTGCGCGAGGACACGCGCGCGTTGTGGTCGTGGGTGCTGCTCGAGCAGCTGGCGCAGGATCTCCGTTACGGCCTGCGCGGCATGTTCGCGCACCGCACGTTCACTTTTCTCGCGGCGCTTTCGCTGGCGCTCGGGATCGGCGCGAATACCGCCATCTTCAGCTTTATGGACTCGATCCTGCTGCGCGCGCTGCCGGTCTCGGATCCGGCATCCCTGATCGTGGTGAAGTGGCGCAGCAAGCCGGTCATCAACTCCAGCAACGGACGCGAGTTCGTGCTGCACTCCATAGACGGCCACACCTACCCCGACCGCTCGGGCGTCACGGCAGCCATCTTCCCGTTCCCGGCGTTCGAGCGGCTGCGCGAGGCATCGCCGCCGGTCCTGTCCAGCCTCTTTGCGCATAAGCCGGCCGGAAGCCTGAATGTGATCGTCAAAGGCCAGGCCGAGCTCGCTCAGGCCGAGTACGTCTCGGGCGACTTCTTCCGCGGCCTCGCGGTGTTGCCGGCGGCGGGGCGCCTGATTCATGCCGACGACGATCGCGCCAGTGCCGTACCGGTTGCCGTCCTGAGTGTCGGATACAGCCAGCGCCGCTTTGGCGATGCCGCAAGCGCCATCGAGCAGCAGATTCTGATCAACAACGTGCCGTTCACGGTGGCCGGGGTCACGCCGTCAGAATTCTTCGGCGTCGATCCGGCAGCAGCGCCGCACGTG
>Ga0137375_10010712_pt1 | contig 10846 bp, 7 predicted proteins | sample SagtaG_24_FD_104936 | JGI IMG/M metagenome (GOLD analysis project Ga0137375, IMG submission 104936) | Vadose zone soil microbial communities from Sagehorn Ranch, Mendocino, California, USA - Sage1_R_113_16 metaG | ecosystem: Environmental > Terrestrial > Soil > Vadose zone | place: USA... | reverse complement strand
TCTTCGTCCCAGCATTTCGACACGCCGCCCTCAAAGTTCTCCCGAATGTGTGGATGAACTATCTCCATCACTTTCAACACGGAGCTTATTCGTTCGCTCTCTTTCATCGCTGCCATGTGCCGTGCCTCAGGCCCGCCCATGCTGGCTCTCAATATGCCGCGTTTACCTGACTGGTTGGAAGTACCATCAACGATGCTCAGTCGCGGGTAGTCTGTAACAGCCCTGCCCTCCAAGCGCTCGTCCAGCCAGAATTTTCTTCTCGATTGCAAATAAACTCGCGCGTAGGAGTTATACGGCAATCGTTCTAGAGCCTTCTGTTTTTCAATCGAAAACTTGGGAGAGATTTCAACCTGCCTGAGTACTGAAAATGGAATGGTGCAGATAGAATGATCCGCTGAGATTGACTGATGTGCGCCTGCTTGTAGAAAAACCGCTCGCACGCCTTGAGCATGATGCTCGATTTTGACGAGTGGCGCACCATAAACAATCTTGTGCGCAAGCCGGGTGGCAAATGCTTTAGGTAGAAGATCGTTTCCGCCTCTGATCGCGTATTCCTTTTCACTACCGCTAAGGGCGAGATTACGAAGCATGTAAAGAGCCGAGTAACTCTTAACTCCATCACCTATGAGGTCATAATAACCCATTCTTAAAAGGGCTACTGCGGCTGTAGAAGCCCCCTGTTCATGGAGGAATTCTAAGAAAGTCATCTGGTCGTATTTTTTGAACTGAGCGGGTGGCCAATCAGGAGCGGCGGCATTCTTTATTTCTTTTACTACAGACTCTACATATTTCTCTCTCATTCCAACCAACCCGACTCTTTTTTCTTCAGGGGTGAGATCGAAAGGCCACTTGATGTTTTCGCGCGGCCTGACCTCGATTCGATTTCCTCCGACGAAAAAAACGGAAGCTAACTTCGAGGGCACAATCGGATCGAGAGGCAAATCGAAAAGTTTGATGTACTTCATCGTCCAGTAGTGACTGTCTGGAATGTAGGCGGCGCCTGCTTCGTTGTAGAGTCCATCTGAGAAAGGGGCACGTAGAGTGAAGACGCGACCCCCTGGTCGGGTGCGAGCCTCAAGGATAGTTACATCGTGGCCTGCTCGCGTTAGTTCATAAGCGGCCGATAGTCCGGCCAATCCTGCCCCGATGATAATAACCTTTTTAGGAGCGCCCTTTCGTTCCAAGCTCCTTTGACCAAGAGTGAAAGTGTTCAGTGAGGATGCGGAGAGCGTCGCCCCGGCGACAACAGTTTGTTTCAAAAAGTCTCTGCGTCTCATGCTTTATCTCATAAGGACGGCGAGAAAATCCGAAGCGTCTAACGGTGGGGATCAGCCGCGCGCTGCTACCGTTGCAGATAAAAGAGGAGTTGATTTGCGCGTCGGCCGCATCCCTTGTTAGATCACGGCGATAAGCAAACACGACTAATCCACTATGAGAAGTTTTGTTTATCAGTAACCAACGGCTCGCGCGTTCGAATTGCGCGGATCTGAAGCGCCAAGCCGCATCCCTGTTCCGGGCTCAATCATTATTCCCTCCACATCCCCCGGATAAAAATAATCGGCATTCAGCTCAAACCTGTGCCCCTTCTTTTTTAGTGCATTCATGACATCTTGCGCCATTCCATAAGGCTCATACTTAACAACATCGGGCAGCCATTGATGGTGAATGCGCGGCGCATTGATGGCTTGCTGAATGTTCATCCCATGATCTATGACATTTATAAGAACTTGCAAAACTTGGGTGATTATCTTCGGCCCACCTTCAGTGCCGATGACTAAAAAGAGCTTACCATCCTTGAGAACAATGGTCGGAGTCATTGAGGAGAGCGGTCGCTTGCCTGGTGCAATCGCATTGGCTTCGCCCTGAATCAAGCCGAATTTATTTGGGCGGCCTGGTTTGGCTGCGAAATCATCCATCTCATTGTTGAGAAGAAAGCCTGCTCCGCACACCGTCACACCGCTGCCGTAGCTTCCATTAATTGTATATGTATTGGAGACTGCGTTCCCCATTGCATCTACTACGCTGTAGTGGGTCGTGTGTTGAGACTCATATTTGGTTGGGCGACCGTATCGGATCCTAGCACTCGGAGTCGCGCGGCTGACATTTATCGACTTTACCAATTCTGCCGCATAACGCTTTGATATAAGCCCTGCCACCGGGACCTTGACAAAATCAGGGTCGCCAAAAAATTCTGCTCGATCCGCGAATGCTCGCCGCATGCCTTCAGTCAACAGGTGATACTTCTCAGAAGAGCTGTGCCCCATGGCTGCAAGGTCGTAGTGCTCTAGAATATTTAGCATCTCAATGAGCACGGTCCCACCCGAACTTGGCGGCGGCATTGTGATTATTTCATACCCTCTGTAAGTTCCTCGCACAGGCTGGCGCTCCGTAGCCTTATAGCCTTTCAGATCATCACGAGTAATAAGCCCTTCCTTAGCATTCATGTCTTCAGTAATAAGCTGGGCGGTACGTCCCTCATAAAACTCGCGCGGTCCATTCTCTTGTAGACGTTTGAGCGTCTGTGCCAACTCAGGTTGTTTGAATATATCTTCCTCTTGGTAATACTTTGCGTCCCTGAGAAAAATGCGACGGCTTTCTGGGTACCGCTCGAGCAGTTTGCTCTGGCTACGCAGGTCCTCTGAGAGGGTATAGGTGACCGTGAAGCCCTCGGCTGCCAATTTACGTGCAGGCTCAACGACATCGCGCCAGTTCATGGTCCCGTACTTCTGAAGTGCTAAGGCGAAACCCGCGACAGTGCCTGGCACGCTGGCAGCCCGATAACCTATTGTTGAGGCATCTGGAATAACGTTCCCTCGTTTATCAAGATAGATACCGCGATGAGCTTTACCTGGCGCGCTTTCGCGGTAATCAATGGCTGTAGTGCTACCATCCGTCTTTCTGATAACCATAAAGCCACCACCACCTATGTTTCCACTGGCGGGCCAAGTAACGGCAAGCGCCAAACCCACGGCGACAGCGGCATCAACAGCATTGCCTCCTCGATTTAGAATCTCAACTCCGACTTTCGAGGCGATCTCATCAGACGAAGCCACCATGCCATGTCGAGCACGGACAGGCGAATATGCCAGAGACTGGCTAAGAGCGACCCTGCAGAAAGGTAAAGGGAATTGACCGAAAAGTAGGAGACAAGCGAGGGCGAGTCCCGTTATGGGCCTCGCGTTAATTTTGTTCTTTTCTAAATTAGGTGTCATAGCCCCGAACCTAAACCAATAAGACGAAGCAATCTAAACGCTGATGTTATAAGGCGGGCGCCCCGCGAACCGAGAGCGGTTAAACTCCCGGGTGTGTGATCGCAAAAAGGAGACACCCGCGATGACATTATATATCGGAGTAGACATCCACGCGCGACAACAAACGGTGAGTTACCTGGACACGGAAGATGGGAACCTCGAGCAACAGGAACTGCACCATGAGCGCGATGACATAAGAGCTTTCTACAGTCAGTTCAGCGGTGAAGTGATTGTGGGGATCGAGGCTTGTGGCTACACGAACTGGTTTGAAGAGCTGATAGAAGGGTTGGGCCATAAGCTGCTGGTCGGCGACGCGGCCGAGATCCGGCGGCTAGCGCGACGGCGGCAGAAGAACGATCGCCGAGATGCCGACCTGATGCTTGATCTGCTGGTGCACGATGAGTTTCCGGCGCTGTTTCGTTATCCGCCAGAGAGCCGGGAGCTGCTGCGGCAATTGCGCTATCGGCACAAGCTGGTGAAGCTGCGGACGATGGTAGCTAACACCCTGCACGCCTTGGCGATCAATGCGGGAGTCAGTTTACGGGCGCACCTGTTGACCAGCGGCGGGAGAAAGCAGTTGGCTGGGTTACGGCTTTCACTCATTGCCCAGCAGCAGCGGGATGAGTTGCTCAGCCTGGCCGATGAACTGAGCCGGCGCGTGGTTACGGTAGAGCAGTGGTTGAAGGAGCAGGCCCGCAGCGATCAACGGGTGCAGCGCTTACAGACGCATCCGGGAGTGGGTTTGTTGAGCTCGCTCTGCCTGGTGCACACCCTGGGTGATCTGACTCGCTTCTCATCGACGCGGAAGGTGGCAGCCTACGTAGGTTTCGATCCGATGGAAGACTCGTCAGCGGAACGGAAAGTGTACGGCGGGATCAGTAAAGCCGGTTCGCGGCTGTTGCGATATCTGCTAGTGGAAGCCGGCCAATCCGCCTGTAAGCATGACGAGCAGTTGAAACAGTTCTATCGGCGTTTGGTGCCACGGCGTGGCAAACCACGAGCCAAGGTGGCCGTGGCCCGCAAGCTATTGCTCAGGTGTTTCATCATGGCGCGTGAAGAGATCGACTATGCCGAGTTTCTCCGTCGCGGTCGCAAGGTGGCGGAGTGAAACGGCAGTGGGCTGTCGGCTTGCCCGGCGAAGCGCGTAGGCCAGGCGATAATAAATGCCTGTACGCTGATTGGGCGGCCGACCTCTCTCATAAAAAGGAGAGTGCGTATTCTTCCTCATGAGCGACAGTGCTCGAATAGATGGTTGCTAGCTGCTCGTGAGCGACCATGAGGCCGACGCAGGAACACAAAAACAAAAGCAAGAAAAAGCAGGACCACAAGACAAGCAAAAAGTAGTTTCGATTAAACGTGCGATCACACAAGCACAAGCAAGGAAAGAGACTACGGTGCAGCTCCCGGGGAACAGCCGGACGGCACTTTCTAGCGTAGTGCGCTCTTTTTTCCTTGACCCGCTTTATAGACGCGCCTCGGCCGCGAGCGATTTCACGCAACGTCCCTCTCAAATTACTGCTACATAATCCTATCGACCGAGTTCCGCTGCAAGCGCTTGTTTCGGCGGCGCCCTAGAAATGCGTTGCCGCCCAGTTGCACCTTGAAGTTCAAACCCCCGCGCTCCTCATCACGGTCCGAGCGCGCCCTTTGCATGGACGCACCATAGTCTTCCGCCATCGGTTGAGTCAATCTCGACTCAGCTAGCACCAACATTCCGGGGCAATCTTTCCTCCGCTTGATTCTCAATCCTGAGGGAAAGTCTTTGATCTAATCAAACAATGGTTCGGTCGTTATCGGCAGTGGGAGGATGAGTTCAAGAAAACAGCGAATTCACTTGGCGGTGGCTCTGTTTTTGCTCAAAACGCTCGCACAGGCGGTTTCCCAATTATTGGGCGTGGGACCACATGCAGAATGTTCCCATGGGCCGTCCCTTGCTTGTGCTCGATATGTACGAACACGCGTACCACGGGACTATGGCGTCGCGGCAGCGAAATGCGTGGATGCTTTTCTGCAGAACGTGAATTGGGAAGAGGTAAACTGGCGCGCAGATTCTCTTTCCAGAGACTGAATGTTAAGGCACTACTGTTCTCTTCTCGAACTGAGATTTTTACTGCGCTTGACTACGGCTTTGACTGCGAAGGGTAAGTGATCAGCAAAGTGGCGAAGACCTTTTATAGATAGAGCCTGGGTTCCCGGGTTCTGCGTTCCTGGGTTCTGAGATCACACTTTGCGATCTCAAAACCGCGCCTTTCGATCAGATCCCAAGTGGCCAATATGTGGCCAGAAAAAACAGCATCAGATGGTAGACAACGGTTGGAATGGGAACGGATAGGAAAACTCTGAGGCGCTGTGTGATTCTAACTTCTAGAAAGAAAAAGACTTAGTTTGTTACAACGTAATGCGGAGGTCTGGCCTCAGTTACTCAGCCCAATTAGGGCTAGCTTAGCTAGATATCAGTCTCGAGAGGCCTTCGCGATCAAGATGGCCCTGAATATCTTCACACCGAGTTGCACCTAATAATTTTTCCACCTTCCTGGCAAACGGCAAAACGACTTAAGAAACCGGACACTCAATTTGTAAGGAATCTCTTACACAAGCGACTAATTGTGTAGCGACGCTGTAGGCCTCGGTGCGTTCAGCGGGCAGGAATTGGCTATCATGGCATGGGTCAAGAAAGCATGAAAGCTGAGGAAACCATCAATGGACAGACGACAGAATATGTTAATCGGAATCGTTGTGGGTCTTGTTTTAGCGTTGGGACGAACACTACCGCGATAAAGGGTTGACTGTAGTTGGCGTACACTCACCTGAGCTTGATAACGAAAGAAAACTCGATAACGTGCGCCGCGAAGTTGCCTCCCTCGGAATTCGTTACCCCGTGGTTACGGATAATGATTACGAAACCTGGCGAGCTTACAATGTCGAAGCCTGGCCCACGATCTTTTTGTTAGACAAACAGGGGCGAATTCGATGGATGCACGTTGGTGAAGGCGCGTATGACGAGGCGGAGCAACTAATTAAGAAGCTCCTTACAGAGGAAGACAAACAGACAGCAGACAAGAGCGTGGTAAGCCGGTGAAAGCCGCTGTCGGGAAGGGTTAATGCCACAAGTATAATAGGACGATAACTGCCGCAGTCAAAATCCCAACCACAAGGAGTCCGTATAAGACGATTCTGTCAATCATTCTCTCAGCATCGAGATTCATCGCGCATGTGGAGCAGCCGCGTGAACTCGGATCGATCATGTTGCCGCAATCACGGCAGGGAATGAGGTTCATAAGCTCCCCCTTTCGTGCTGGTCCTCGGGCATTACTCCAGATCGCAACCTATGCAATAATAAATCGAAGTCGTTTCATTGTCGCCTAATTTGAGGTCGTGGCTTTTGCATGAGCGAACCACAGCGCACGCCCCAGAGTCAATCCCCGGACTTTAGCGCCTGGGTAGACTTGCACGGAGACTACCTTTACAAGTACGCAATATTCCGTCTGCGTGACGGTTCAGCCGCGGAAGATGCTGTGCAGGAAACTTTTTTGGCGGCATTAAAAGCTTATCGTGGTTTCGAAGGTCGAGGATCCGAGCGCACCTGGCTGGTAGGAATTCTGAAACACAAGGTTACGGATCATTTCCGGCGGCTCACCCGCGAGGCACCAATTGGAGAGACCGAGGGTGAGGAGTTCGAGCACAACGAATTCTTTACCAGAACCGATGAGTGGACCAACCATTGGAATGCCGGCTACGCGCCCAGTGATTGGCACGCGACACCGGCGGAATTGATCGAGCGGAGTGATTTTTGGAGAGTTCTTAACGATTGCCTCTCTCCCCTGCCTGAGCGTACGGCCAGCGCTTTTACTCTTCGTGAAGTTGACGGCCTGACTAGCGAACAGATTTGCGAGGCTTTGAACATCACTGTGAGCAACCTTTGGGTGATGCTTCACCGGGCGCGGCTGCACTTGCGCAACTGTCTGGAGATTAACTGGTTCACTAAAGAAACAACGAACTGAGAATGCCGTTGAAAGCCTATGACAAAATCAAACATGCGGTTAGGTGGTGGTTGCTCCGACGTTTGCCCACCTGCAAGCAGACGGTCAAGGTTATCTCGGAATCCATGGAGCGAAGGCTCTCACTTTGGGAGCGGATCACTGTCAAGCTTCATCTTTGGATCTGCCTCTGGTGCGTTTGGTATTTCGAGCACTTGCAACTGATGAGAGATACTATTCGTTCCAAGGCTGTAGAAGAGCCCAACCTTGATGCTTCATCGCTTCCTTCGCTCTCGCCCGAAGCCCGCGAGCGCATGAAACAAAACCTCAGCCACCACCAAGACTGAAAAACAAATTACGTAAGGTTTTCTTCATTTTCACGACAAACCTCCTTGAAGGTGTAGTTTGCCTTGAAGGAGGTCGGACTTGTCGGACTTGTGATGAAAATAGTTACTAACAAAGTTACTAGTATCGAAACACACGAGCATTCGCATGGTCTGAATCGGTTCGCGGTCATTCCGACTCCCGATCGACTCGATGCCGATCCTCGGTTTACCGGTCGAGGCGTAACTATCGCTTTTCTCGATTCGGGCTTCTATCGACATCCGGATCTCACCGAGCCCATCAACCGCATTGCTTCTTTTCACGATCTTAGTGGCGATGAAGACTCGGCTAATGCAGATCGGCCCATTGAGTCGTTCCATTGGCATGGCACGCAAACGACGGTGGCCGCCGCAGGTAACGGTCATCTGTCCGAAGGAAAATATCGCGGCGTCGCTCCGGATGCGCGACTCGTCCTGGTGAAAGTCAGCAGAGGCGGACGAATCCGTGAAGAAGACATAGCCAGCGGACTTCGCTGGGTTATTGACAACCGCGAGCGCTACAACATACGCGTGCTGAACATTTCGCTTGGCGGTGACGAAGACGTGCCGTGCTCGCAAAGTGTTATAGATCAACTCGCAGAAGAGGCCGTCCGCAGTCGGATCGTGGTGGTAGTTGCGGCGGGAAATACGACGGAACGAGCACCTATTCCGCCGGCGAACTCGCCATCGGTAATCACGGTTGGTGGTTATGACGATGGCAATCAGTTAGCGCAAAAGGAACTGGGCCTCTATCACTCAAGCTTTGGCGTTACCGCGGGCGGAACGGTCAAGCCCGAATTGATAGCACCGGCGATGTGGGTAGCGGCGCCGATTCTGCCCAACACCGATCTTTATCGAAGAGCAGAAAGCCTTTCGCTGATCGTTCAAGCGCCCGACTATCAGTTGAGAGAGGTCGCCGAACGCGTTTGGCCACACACTGGACTCCCGGAATCACTCCTTCATGAGCAGCCCGAAACCATTCGCCAAGCCGCTGAGCTCTCACTGAAGGACGACAGCGTCGTTGCGACGCACTATAAGCACGTCGACGGAACCTCGTTCGCCGCGCCGATTGTTACTTCGATTGTCGCTCAGATGATCGAAGCGAATCCCAAACTAACACCGGGCGCGATCAAGAACATTTTGATTTCTACGGCTGACCGAATAACAACAGCACCAGCAATTCGCCAGGGATATGGGGTCATAAACGCCCGGCGCGCGATTGAATTGGCGCAGCGCGAACAGCACGAGCTTAATGGTCCCGGTTGCAGTCCACCGCGAGTTGAGAATGGACGGCTGGTGTTTCTCTATCACGACGATACGGCGGAAAGTGTTGCCCTGGCCGGCGATTTTAACGGTTGGAATAGTGCGCTAACACCGCTTACGAAAGACGGGACCGGGCTTTGGTTTGCTGAAATTGAAGCGCTGAAGGCGGGACGTTATCAATACAAGTTTATCGTAAATGATTCCCGCTGGGTTGAAGATCCCGGCAACGGAATGAGAGTAACCGACAATTACGGGGGATTGAACTCAATCCTGACGGTCGAATGAAAAGGAACATTTGAAAGTCTATACAACCACGAAACGGGCGATCAGGCGATGGCTACTGCGCAAGCTGCCGCCCTGCCAGGAAATGGCTCCGCTAATGTCCGAGTCGCTTGAAAAGCGGCTCGATGTTTTTGAACGAATGAACCTGAGATTGCACTTGCTAGTATGCGCGTGGTGTGCGCGATATCTCAAGCAGATCAAGTTCCTCAGACGGCTTGTCCGACAGCGGACGTTCACCATCGCAAATGATGAGGCAACGCTACTCGCGCTCCCTGCTGAAGCTCGTCAACGCATCTCCGAGTCACTGCGCCGCCGAAACTCTATGTAAGGAATTAACCTTCGCCGCGACTAATAGCATGAAACAAGGAATGACTTTGACGGGAATAAAACAATGCGACGAAGGTTACTAATAAAGAAAAGGCTCCAGCGCAGACGATTAAGAGCGCTGAGGACCATTGCAAAACAAGCGGCAGGCGCAAGCGATCCCGGCACGAAGAACTTCTGTCTTATCAGCGCCGGCCTGACCGATCCGTTTATGAGTTAACCTGCCGCCGCGTCACATCAACCAGAGCGAGGTTCGCGCGAGTTCGCGCGATTAGGAAAATGGAACTTACAAGTTCTGACAGTATCAGTGTGTTCGACAGTCTGCGCCGGCGAATGATGATGCCGGAACCGTGGACTTTCACAGAACCACTCAGAACCTCGAATCGATGGAGCGATCAAATGGTCCAAGCCTTGAAGGCACATTGGCCGGAGTATTTGATGGAAGCGACTGAGCTGGGTTCATTCATGATCTCGGCCTGCGCTTTTACTGTTCTGCTTTATCACCCTGCTTCGCCGGTCGTTCAGGGCATTCAAAATGAGGCTATACGAAGAATATTGATGGGTGTCGCTATGGGTTCGACGGCCGTAGCGCTCATCTTTTCGCCGCTGGGTAAACGGTCCGGCGCGCATTTCAATCCGGCCGTGACGTTGACTTACCTGCGGCTGGGAAAGATCGCCCCTTCGGACGCGGCCTTCTACATTCTGTTTCAGTTCATTGGCGGCATTGCTGGGGTTTTGATCGCCTCGGTATTTCTCAGAAATCTGGTAACCCACTCGACAGTTAACTACGCAGTCACGGTGCCCGGCCCAAAAGGCCCGACGCCGGCATTCTTCGCCGAGCTGCTAATCACATTTGTTTTGATGACTGTAATCTTGACGGTTTCAAACACGAAGCAGTTGGGTCGCTGGACTGGATTATTTGCGGGTGCGCTCATCGCAATTTACATCAGCATCGAAGCGCCAATTTCCGGCATGAGCATGAATCCGGCGCGCACGTTTGGCTCGGCGCTTGGGGCGCAGCTCTGGACGTCGCTATGGATCTATTTCACGGCCCCACCGCTGGGAATGCTTCTGGGCGCCGAGGTTTACAAACGAGTCAAAGGTGGTCAAGCAGTGGCGTGTGCCAAGCTGCATCACTACAGCGACAAACGCTGCATCTTTCGATGCAACTTTCAAGCATAACGAAGTCATAGCCACAGCGGCACTGAGACACAAAGAAATGAAAGAGACCACACAGAAATCAAAATACAGGAAACTGAAACAAGCTGTTGGTTCCATCTTGCATTCTTCTCTGTGTCTCCGTGCCTCTGTGGCTAAACATCAATCAATTTCTTAAAGGAGATCAAGTCATGAAACATCGTACGCTCGTAATCAATGCGGTCCTGCT
>Ga0137375_10010709_pt1 | contig 10847 bp, 9 predicted proteins | sample SagtaG_24_FD_104936 | JGI IMG/M metagenome (GOLD analysis project Ga0137375, IMG submission 104936) | Vadose zone soil microbial communities from Sagehorn Ranch, Mendocino, California, USA - Sage1_R_113_16 metaG | ecosystem: Environmental > Terrestrial > Soil > Vadose zone | place: USA... | reverse complement strand
GTATTGAACGGCGGCGCCTGGTGCGTCAACGACCAAGGGGCTACAGATAGCGTTGATGGCGCAGATGCGATCCCGTACTGAGCCGACCGTGGGCATCACCTTCGCCAAGGCGCGCGTCTCGAATCTGCAGCGACGTTCCGAGCAGTCCGCGCTCGAGCTCGAGTTCCTGATCGACACGGGCGCGATCTACAGCGTCGTTCCCAAGGCCGACCTCAAGCGGCTGGGAATCAAACCATGCGGCTCCAAGGAGTTTACCTTGGCGGACGGAACCGAAATCATTCGCAAGTTTGGGAATGCGCTGTTTTCTTTTCAGAAAACTCCGGGTGCTTCGCCTGTCATCTTTGGTGAGAAAGGCGACAACACGCTTCTGGGCATGGTCTCGCTGGAGGCGCTGGGCTACATTCTCGATCCGCTGCGGCGCGAGCTGCGCCCGCTACCGATGGTGCTGGGGTAGCTAGACGTTGGTGTCGATGCTGGAGGGGGCTTTGTTGAGGATGGCGGCGGCGGCGCGGGAGAGTTCGGCGTCGTAGTCGTGGCTGGGCGCATAGACGCGGAACACAACGATGCGCGTCGGGAGGAGATCCAGGAACTCCTCCAGCGGTTCCGTGGACACGGCCTGCGTGGCCGGATCGTAGACATACAGCGGAATCCCGCGGGTGTCCTTGGGGTCCGGACGCGGGTCCAGCGGCGCCATGTCCACGCGGAAGGGCATTGTTTGCAGCTTGGCTGGTAGCTCCTTCAGGATCTGCTTCTCGAACTGCTCGCGGCTCGGAAAGTCCATCCCCCGCTCCTGGCCCTTCTCCTTGAGCACCGTGTTGTAGCCCATCTTCCACTTCACATCACGGCCCAGGACGAACGCCCACTCCTCCCCAAGCCGCCGCTGCGTCGCGTGGCGGGATTTCTTCCAGCCCCGGACCGTTTCCAGCAAGGACCAGTCGGTCAGGTTCAGGTACTCCTCCATCTTCTTGCGCGGATCGTGGGGGAAGACAAGCCGCATCGTGTCGCCGAAGATCTCGCGCAGGTGGATGTCGATGGCCCGCGTGGTGCGGTGGTAGTACACGTTGGAGTAGAGGTACATCCGCGTGTTCAGGAACATCTGCAGGGCCGGCAGGCCGGTCTTGTGGATGGTGAAGCCTTTCGGCGTGATCATCGTGTAGTGGATGAGCCGGCTCAGGTCCACCGGCCCGACGGCCACGCCGCACATGTAGGAGTCGCGCAGCACGTAGTCCAGGTTGTCGCCAGTGTAGCTGCCGGAGATGACCGGCTGCAGAAGGTTGACCCACCGTGGCATCCGCGAGATGTCCTTGCTTTTGTCCTTCAAAATGAGATGGGCGATCTGGTCGGGGTCCAACTCTTCGCCGGGGGCGAACGGCCCGGACGGGCTTCGCCGGATCCTGCGGATGATCGGCCCGAGGTGCTCCCGGATGATGACCTGTCCAAGCCTTTCGTGGGTGAGCCCGAACGCCTTCAGGAAATTGTCGTCGAAGAAATGGCAGAACGGGCCGTGCCCGATGTCGTGGACAAGCGCGGTGACGCGCAGCAGCTCTTCGACGTAGTTGGCTGACGGCGCGTCAGGGACGACCTTCTGCAAGAAGGGGTAGAGATGCCGGGCGAACCGGCCGGCGACGTGCATGGCGCCGAGCGAGTGGACGAACCGGCTGTGCTCGGCGGACGGGTAGACCCACCGGGCGCTCTGGAGTTGGAAGATGTAGCGCAGCCGCTGGGCCCATGGCGAATCGATCAGATCCTTCTCGGTCGCTTCCTGCTGCGAGGCGCGCGCCTTCTCCCCGGCGGGGACGGCGAAGGGGACGGTGAAGGTGATGTACTCGTGGATCGGGTCGGCGATGAGCGCCGAGCCGTCGTAATGGGATTTGCCCAGCGAGGGACGAGGATTCACTTCGGAATCCTAGCATGATGGAGGTGGAGGGGCAAGGTGCTCTTTTCTCCGGGCCTGGTGCGTCCGGAAGCGAATGATGGCCTGGTACGCCAGGACGTAGGCGCTACCCGTGGCGACGAGGCCGAGGATGATATGGCCCAAGACGAAGGGCAGCAGGTATGGCCTGAATTGCTGCCAGAGCATTAAGAACTGGTCCCAGAGCATCTTGGACGCAAAGTCGTTCCAATCTATCAGTGGCGGAGCGCCGACTGGAACAACGAGCAACCCCACGCCCATGCTGCTTCCGATGATCGGTAAGAACGTCCACGGATTGTTGGTGAACGCGCCGGCGAGCACGGCGACGAGATTGAACCGGAATGCCCAGGCGCAAAACAGCGCGGTGAGGGTATGGAGCCCGTACGTGGGCGTGAACGCGATGAAGGTCCCCACGGCGAAGGCCAGCGCTGTGCGTTGCGGCGAATCGCCCAAGTGGAGAATGTAGCGGACCTTTTCCTTGATCACGGCATAGCGGATCATAGGCGGTGCTCGTAGCCTCTCGCGGTCAGCGGACGCACGGAGCCGTTGACGCCAATGAGCCGGAGCCCCTGGCGTCGGGGCGTGATCAGGCCGATGGGGGTCGCCCGGAGCAGTCGCCGGCGGATGAGCGAGTCCACGCGGGCGACCTTGGCGGGCGGCACGGTGAAGAGGAGCTCGTAGTCTTCCCCGCCGCTGAGCGCGTAGGCGATGGGGTCCCGTTTGCGGGCCCGCGCGTGGGTGAGGAGTTGCGGCGAGAGGGGGAGCTTTCGCGCGTCGATGAGACACCCCACTCCGCTCTCTTCGCAGATGTGGCGGATGTCGCCGGCGAGGCCGTCCGATACGTCGATGGCCGCGGAAGCCAGCCGGCCGTCGGCCAAGTGCCGCGCTTCCTTCAGCCGGGCCGTCGGCGTCAGGTGCCGGGTGATCAGGTAGGAATTGGACCGCTTGCGCGCCTGCAAAAGCTCCAACCCTGCCTGTGCGTCGCCCAGGGTGCCGGTCACGTAGAGACGGTCGCCCGCGCGAGCGCCGGACCGCCGGAGCGCGTCCTGCGGGGCGACGTCCCCCAGCACCATCACAGCCAGGAACAGGTCGGTGCGGGAAGCGGATGTGTCCCCGCCGACCACTGCCACGCCGGCCGGGTCGCACGCCGCACGGATCCCCTCATACATCGCTTCGACATCGCGGGACGTCTCCCGAGGGGTCAGTGCCAGCGCGATGAGCAGGAACCGGGGGACGCCGCCCATGGCCGCAATGTCGCTGAGATTGGCCATTGCGGCCTTGTAGCCGAGCTGCCGGTAGCTGGTGAACCTCAGGTCGAAGTGGATGCGTTCGGCGAGGAGATCGGTGGTGGCCAGGATGACGCGGCCGGGCCGGGGCTTCAGGATGGCGGCGTCGTCGCCGATGCCAGCGAGGACCGACGCCTGCCCGCCGCGCGGGATTGCTGTCGCCCGACGGAGGCACCGGATCAGTTCGAACTCGCCGACCCGGCTCTGACGCATCAGTGGCGTTTGGAGGGGGCAGCGGCGACGGGACGCCGACTCATCGTCGAGCGGCGGGACGGGACGGCCGACTTGGGGTGCGCGCCGCGGCGAGCCGGCACGCGGCGCAGGGCCGCGCCGAGGACCTCGTCCATCGTCTCGGCGAAGATGAAGGTCATTCCCTTGAGGAGATGTTTGGGGATGTCCGCCAGGTCTTTCTCGTTCTTCTTGGGCAGGATCACCGTGAAGATGCCGACCCGCTTGGCCGCCAGGATCTTCTCCTTGAGCCCGCCGATCTGCAGGACCCGCCCGCGCAGCGTGACCTCGCCGGTCATGGCGATGTCGTGGCGCACCGGCGTGTTAGTGAGGGCGGAGGCGAGCGCGGTGGCCATGGTGATCCCCGCGGAAGGCCCGTCCTTCGGGATCGCGCCGGCCGGCACATGGATGTGGATGTCGTACTTCGCGAAGACGCCCGGCTTGATGCCCAGTTGCCGGTCCCGCGAGCGGACGTAGCTCAACGCGGCCTGGGCCGACTCTTTCATCACATCGCCGAGATGTCCTGTCAGGGTCAGAGCGCCTTTGCCTTTCACGATCGTCGCCTCGATGTGGATGATGTCTCCGCCCGACTCGGTCCAGGCCAAACCCGTGGCCACCCCGACGAGGTCTTTCTTCTCGTCACTCTCGCTGTGGTGCTTCGGCACGCCCAGGTACTTGGGAATGGACGCCGGGGTGATGGTGTAGAGCCGGTCGTCGCCCTCCGCGATCTTCTTGACCACCTTGCGCATCACATCGGCGATCTCGCGCTCGAGGTTTCGCACGCCCGCTTCCCGCGTATACTCGTTGATGATGCGGTGGAGCGCTCGGTCGCTGAAGGTGATGTGCTTCTCGGTGAGCCCGTGCTCGGTCAACTGGCGGGGGATGAGGAACCGCTTGGCGATGCCGAGCTTTTCCTCCTCCGAGTAGCCGGGGATCTCGATGATCTCCATGCGGTCCCGCAGGGCCGAGAGGATCGGGTCGATGAGGTTGGCCGTGGTGATGAACATGACCTCCGAGAGGTCGAACGGAACACCCAGGTAGTGGTCGCTGAAGGCGTGGTTCTGCTCCGGGTCCAGGACCTCCAGGAGCGCAGCCGAGGGATCGCCACGAAAGTCCGCGCCGACCTTGTCCACCTCGTCCATCATGAAGACCGGATTGTTGGAGCCGGCCTGCTTGATGCCCTGGATGATGCGGCCGGGCATGGCGCCGACATACGTCCGGCGGTGGCCCCGGATCTCGGCCTCGTCCCGGATGCCGCCCAGTGAGATCCGCACGAATTCCCGTCCCAGCGCCCGCGCGATGGACTTGCCCAGGGAGGTCTTGCCGACCCCGGGCGGCCCGACGAAGCAGAGGATCGGCCCCTTCATTTTCTCCTTCATCTTGCGGACGGCGAGGTACTCCAGGATCCGCTCCTTGACCTTTTCCAGGTCGTAGTGGTCTTCGTTCAGAACCTTCGCGGCTGCCTTGATGTCGAGGTTGTCTTTGGTCTTTTTGCTCCAGGGCAGCTCCGCCAGCCACTCGAGGTAGGTCCGGACCGTGGCCGCTTCGGCGGTGTCCGGGTGCATCTTCTCAAGGCGCTTGAGCTGCTTTTCGGCCTCCTTGAAGACTTTCTCCGGCATCTTGGCGTCTTTGATGTTCTTGCGGAACTCGGCGACCTCTTCGGCCCGCTCGTCGAGCTCGCCTAGCTCTTTCTGAATGGCCTTGAGCTGCTCGCGCAGGAAGTACTCCCGCTGGGTCTTGTCCATCTCGCCTTTGGCCTCGGCCTGGATCTTCTGCTGCATCGAGAGGACTTCGACCTCCGATGCCAGGAGCTCGCTGACGCGCCGGAGCCGCGGGATCGGCTCCTGGATCTCCAGGACCTCCTGGGCGGCTTCCACCTTGAGCCCGAGGTTCGACACGATCATGTCGGCGAGCCGGCCCGGATCCTGGAGATTCTCGATGACGACCATGACGTCCGGCATCAGGACCTTGCCCAGGCTCACGAGCCGTTCGAGCTGCTCTTTCACGGTCCGCATCAGGGCCTCGCTCTCCAGGGACTGGCCTTGAGCTTTGAGCTCGGGAAGCTGCCTGATGCGGACTGAGAAGTAGGGCTCGGTCTGCACGAACTCCTCGATGCGGGCTTTGGCCAGGCCCTGGACGAGGATCTTAATCCGCTCGTCCGGCAGCTTGAGCATCCGCATCACCATGCCCACCGTGCCCACGGAGTAGATGTCCTGCGGGGTGGGGTTTTCGACCTCCAGCGAGCGCTGGGCGGCCAGCATGATGGTCCGGTTTCCGGCCAGCGCTGCTTCGATTGCCTTGATGGACATCTCGCGGCCGACGAAGAGCGGAAGGACCATGTACGGGAAGACGACGATGTCCCGGATCGGGAGCAGCGGGAGGCGTTCAGGAATCTCCACCTGCGACGGGTCCTTCTGAACCTGCTCGTCCATTCCAGTCCTAGAGCCTGAGTCCTTTGAGATAGCGGGCGAACCGGTCTCCCAGTTCGGGGTTCTTCAGGCCGAACTCGACGGTGGCCTTGAGGAAGCCGAGCTTGTCGCCGGCGTCGTGCCGGTTGCCGTTCACGAGTACGGCGTGCATGGGCGACGAGCGCGCCAGCGTCCGCAAGGCGTCCGTGAGCTGGATTTCCTGGTTCTTGCCGGGCGACGTCTTCTCCAGCACGGAAAAGATCGCCGGCGGCAGGATGTAGCGGCCGATCACGGCCAGCCGTGAGGGAGCCTCCTGCTGCGACGGCTTCTCGATCAGGTCGGTGACTTTGAAGAGCTGTGGCCCCGCCGGTTCAGCGAAGATGATGCCGTAGCTGGACACCTCCTCCGGTTCGACCTCGTACACCCCCAGGACGGGGGTGCCCAAGGTTTCATGCGATTCGATCAACTGCCCGATGGCAGGGACTGGCGCATCGATCACCTCGTCGCCGAGGATCACTGCGAACGGTTCGTTCCCGATGAGGTGTTGGGCGCAGAGGATTGCGTCCCCCAGGCCCCTGGCGTGCCGCTGGCGGACATAACAAAAATTTGCCAACTCCGAAATCCTGCGGATATCGTTGAGCAACTTCTCTTTTCCGCTTCCTTTAAGGTTCTCCTCCAGCTCGAAGGACACGTCGAAGTGGTCTTCAATGGCCCGTTTCCCCCGGCCCGTGATGATGATAATGTCCTGAATGCCGGCGCTGACCGCTTCCTCGACCGCATATTGGATCAAGGGCTTATCCACCAACGGAAGCATCTCTTTGGGTGAGGCTTTCGTGGCGGGCAGGAAGCGGGTTCCGAGGCCAGCGGCAGGAATGATGGCCTTGGAGACTTTCCGAGAAGGCATATCGAGCGGATTCTACGGGCCAGTCCCAGCTAATGTCAAGCGAGCCAGGGAGAGCTCCAACCGGCTTTTTCCCTTTACTTCTCGCGGGGCGATCTGTAGAATTTCTTCGATTTTTTGCGACGTTTCAACCAAGCCTTCGATGAATGGCCGGAGGCTGCCTGTGTGTCGGGAGAGGATAGGGAAGGGTGCCGCTTTGCCACACGAGAGGCGCGAGCCGTTCCGGCCCAACACTGGTAGGGCTTGTGCTATTCGGAGGCAGGGCCACCCGTAGAGTGTCCACGCTATTGGGGATCTGGGGCTTGATGTGGGTGGGGCTCATCTGGGCCTACGGCCAGGGCATCGGCATCGCGCAAGAATCGGCTCAACTGATCAAGGCGATCAAAATCCAGGGCAACAAGCGGATCGAGGCGCCGGCCATCCGGGGCAGCATCTCGCTGAAGGAAGGCGAGCCGTTCGTCGCAGAGAAGATCAGGGAGCAGATCCGCGCGGTCTACCAGATGGGATACTTCGAGGACGTCCGCGTGGAGACTGAGTCGGTGGCCGGGGGCGTCTCGGTGATTTTCGTCGTCACGGAGAAGCCCTTCGTGACGGAAATCCTCTATGATGGCAACGACAACATCAAGGACGAGAAACTGACCGAAAAACTGACGGTCCGCCCCCAGTCGTTCCTGGACCAGCAACAGATCAAGGACAGCGTCGAGCGCCTTCGGCTTCTCTACGAGGATGAAGGCTACTTCAGCGCGCGCATCGTGCCGGTCATCAAGTCCCTGGACGCTGACCGGAAGTCCCTGACCTTCTTCATCACGGAGGGTCCCAGGGCTCGCATCAAGACCGTCGCCTTCGACGGCGCCACGGCCATTCCGGAGAAGAAGCTCAGGAAAGCGCTCGTGGCCCGCGAGTACTTCTGGCTCACCTCCTGGTTCGACGACTCCGGCATCTACAAGAAGGATGAGCTGGCCAACGATGTGGAGCGGCTGCGCCAGGTCTATCTCGATGAAGGGTACCTGAACGTCCAGGTCGGGACGCCGACGGTCGAGCTGAGCCCCGATAAGCAATGGTTCACGGTCCGGTTCCCCGTCGTCGAGGGCCCGCAGTTCACATACTCGAAGATCAGCTACCAGGGACAGACGATCTTTTCGGAGTCTGAACTCCGGGCCGGCAGCAAGCTGACCCCTGGCGGAGTCGTCAAGATGGCGGAGGTCCGGGACGATCTCACGCGGGTCACGGACCTGTATGGCACGAAGGGGTACGCGTTTGCCGATGTGAATCCCCAGATCCTGCCGGATGCGGGCTCCAAGACCGCCGCGGTCACCTTCGAGGTCAAGGAAGGGACCCTGATTCGCGTCCGCACCATCAACATCTCCGGCAACGACAAGACCCGCGACAAGGTGATCAGGCGCGAGCTGCGGGTCAACGAGGCCGAGCTGATCGATACCGCCGCCATGAAGCGCAGCTACGAGCGTCTCAAGAACTTGAACTACTTCGAGACGGTCGAGGTCATTCCGAAGCAGGTCGATCCGAACACGGTCGATCTGGACGTGAAGGTCAAGGAGAAGTCCACCGGCACGTTCAGCGTGGGCGGGGGCTTCAGCTCGCTGGACAAGTTGGGGCTCGTGGCCGATATCACAGAAGGCAATCTCTTCGGCCGAGGCCAGCTCCTCAAGATCCGCGGGCAGCTCGGCCAGCGGCGGTCCTTGGGGGTCGTGACGTTCCGCGAGCCCTACCTGTTCGACGAGGCGCTGTCGGGCCAGATCGATCTGTATGCGCGCGAGACGTTTTTTGTGAGCTACTTCGAAGAACGCATCGGCGGCGACATCGTGCTCGGCAAATGGTTCTCGGAGTACCTGAGCGGCAGCGTGAGCCTGCTCCGGGAGCGCTTGACGATCTCCAATGATCTTGCCAGCAAACTCTTTTTGGGCGGAGGAGGAGTTACCAACGTGCCCGTCGCCGACCTTCCCCCGTTGATCCAGCAGCAGCTCGGGACATCAACTACCGACGCAATCATCCTTGGTGTAGCGCGCGACACGCGGGACGTCTATCTTGATCCGAGCAAGGGCGCGCGGTACGGGCTCACGCTGGAGTTTGCCGGCGGCCCGCTGGGCGGGACCAACGACTTCTACAAGTACATCGGGGACACGGTGTGGTATTTCCCAGTTGTCTGGGACACTGTCTTCTCTCCGCGCGCCCGGCTCGGCGTGGCGCACGCTTACGAATCGGGCAGCCGGCTCCCGGTGGGCGATCGCTTCTTCGTGGGCGGTATTCAGACGGTGCGCGGCTTCAGCTTCGGCCGGGCCGGTCCGACAGCGGCGGATTTCAGCCCCCTGGGGGCCACCAAGCAGCTCATCTTCAATTTCGACTATATTTTCCCCATTGCGCCCGAACTCAAGGTGAAAGGCGTGGTGTTCTTCGATTATGGCAAAGGGTTCAATGATGGAGAGTCGCTGAGCCTGGACCTGCGTCCTGCGGCGGGGTTCGAATTGCGATGGATCTCACCGTTCGGGCCCCTGCGCCTGGCGTATGGGATTAATCTTAACCCGCGGACCGGGGAACGGCCTGGGCAGTTCGAGTTCTCAGTCGGGACGCTTTTTTGAAAGACGGAAGGGACACGCACATGAAGCAGGGAAACATGGTTCTGGGCGCGATGCTCGCGCTCGCGATGGCGGTGTGGGGGCCGGCATGGGGGGCGGAGCTGAAAATCGGCGTCGTCGAGCCCCAGAAGATTTTGGATGGCACCAAGTCCGGCAAGAAGATCAAGGATTCGTTGGCGGAGTACGTCAAACTCCGCCAGAAGCTCATCGATCAGGAGGAAGAAGACCTCAAGAAGATGGAAGAAGACCTCGCCAAGCAAGGCGCCGTCTTGAGCCCGGAGGCCAAGAAGGAGAAGGAAGAGTCCTTCCGCCGCCGGATGGTCGAGTACCAGCGCAAAGTCCAGCAGTTCAACCAGGAGGTCCAGGCGAAGAAGAAGGAGGTCTTGGACGAATTCAACAAGAGCGTCGAGCAGATCGTCCGGAGCATCGCCGATAAGGAGAAGATCACGCTCGTGGTGGAGAAGGGCGATAATGGCGCCGGCTCCTTGATCATCTACAGTCATCCCTCGCTCGATCTCACGGAGCGCGTGATGAAGGAATTGGATGCCAAGGGGGCAAAGTGAGCCAGAGTCGTAGCCAGGGACTGTGCCTGGACAGCACCGAAATCCAGGCGATCCTGCCCCATCGCTACCCGTTTCTCCTGGTGGATCGCATCGAGGAGCTGGAGATCGGGAAGCGGGTGATCGGGATCAAAAACGTGACGGTCAACGAGCCATTCTTCCAGGGCCATTTCCCCGGGCGGCCCATCATGCCCGGGGTCCTGATCATCGAGGCGATGGCGCAGGTGGGCGGGGTCCTCGCCTTCAAGTCCGCCAACCAGGGCGGGGCGAAGCTGGTCTATTTCATGGGGATCGACAAGGCCAAGTTCCGGAAGCCGGTCCTGCCGGGCGACCGGCTGCGGTTCGTGGTCGATATCCTCAAAGCCCGCCATCCCTACTGGAAGATGCGGGGGGAAGCCTATGTGGAGGACAGCCTCGTCTGCGAAGCCGAGTTGATGGCGATGGTCACGGACGGGACGACTGCGCCGGAGGCCGAGCCATGAGCCCCCAGGTGCATCAGACCGCCATCGTGCACCCCAAGGCCGAGCTAGCCGACGATGTGAGCGTGGGCCCCTACACCGTGATCGGCGAGCACGTCCGCATCGGCCGTGGGACCAGAATCGATTCGCATGTCGTGATCGAGGGCTGGACCGAAGTGGGGGAACACTGCCAGGTCCATTCGTTCGTGTCGCTCGGCGCCCCGCCGCAGCACTTGAAGTACAATGGCGAGGAGACCTACGTCCGGATCGGCTCGCACAACATCCTGCGGGAGTACGTCACCGTCAACCGCGCGACGGCCTTCGGCGGCGGGGTCACGAGCGTGGGCGACCACAACGTGCTGATGGCCTACGTGCACATCGCCCACGACTGCCACGTCGGCAACCACGTGATCATGGCGAATGCCGCCACCCTGGCCGGCCATATCACGATCGGGGATCACGCCATCGTGGGCGGGCTCGTCGGCATCCACCAGTTCGTCCGC